>Ga0209643_1000043_pt1 | contig 362235 bp, 357 predicted proteins | sample AutmiccBRH37_all_FD_187383 | JGI IMG/M metagenome (GOLD analysis project Ga0209643, IMG submission 187383) | Deep subsurface microbial communities from Mt. Terri, Switzerland - Autotrophic microbial communities BRH/37_all (SPAdes) (version 2) | ecosystem: Environmental > Aquatic > Deep... | reverse complement strand
ATAAGCCCATTCATTTGGGAGAAGGCAGAATTAATAGTATTAAAATAGAAAACAGTTCACCTAATATACGACTTACTTCTGAAGGAGAGGTAGGCGGAATAAAAAGAAAAATTTCTCTTTTAGTAAAGGTAACTGTGGTAGAGGAAGAAGAGATTACTGAAATCTTTATTAATAAAATAAAGTGGCTATATGCTTTTTAAGCTTAGCCAGAGACTAGTCAAGGCAAAAGTAAAGTAAATCATAGGATGGGGTGTCTATGGTTGTTTAAATTTAAAAGTAGAAATTCACAACAATTAGGAATAGAGATTAATGGTGATAATCTGACTATTGTATTATGTAAACAAAGTAAATCAGAAATTAATTTTGAAAAGTTATCTATAAATTTGGAAGGTGGCACAGTAGAAAATGGATTGTTTTTAAATCCCCAGCATCTACTAACAACACTTAGTTCTATTGTAGAAGATAACAATTGGCAGGGTTTAAATGCTGTAACCACTATAGTTAGCCGTCAAATGGTAGTTAGGCATCTTGAACTGCCGATGATGCATGATAATGAATTAGCGGAGACAATAAAATGGGAGATTGCCCAACATATACCCTATGGAGAAGAAGAAGCGGTAGTTGACTGGCATAATCTAGGATCAATGAAAAAAGATCAACCCAATCTGACTACGGTGCTCCTAGCAGCAATTCCAAAAGAAACAGTTTATTCATATTATCAGATTTTTAAGGAAGCTGGAGTTAATTTGCAGGCAATAGATATTGTACCTGCAGCACTTAGAAGATGGCTTTTATATTCGGGTTTTTATCAATGGCCAGATGTTGATGTACTGACAATCACAATTGTAAATATAGGAGATGAAATGATAAACCTAGTTGTTATTAGGGAAGGTGTTGTTCAGTTTGCACGTTCTCTTGCATACGGGAAGCAGCACTTTTCCTCGATCGAAACCGAGGATTTAATTTCAGATGAATTATACAGATCAATAGAATACTATCAAAATCAGTACAATGGACAAAGGGTTGCTAGAATAATATTTACAGGTGCAACTGAAGCAATGAATGGTTTACATAAAAAATTAGCAAAGAAAGTAGAAGCTCCTTCAGAATTAGGGTCTATTCCTGCAATAGATGAACTTGAGCCAAATTACGCAGTTGCAGCAGGACTTTCTCTAAAGGGGGTAGTTTAATGGCGGAAATAAATCTCTTGCCTAGTAAAATCAGGCCCAGGAAGTCACTTGCATTTTCCAAAAAGTACTTAATTATCTTAATCTGCTTGCTTTTGCTGTTAAGCTATTTTTTAGTGAATCGGATGATACTCCAAAACTATATCAAGGCTACTGATAATTTGAGGTTAGACATATCACAAATTGAAAATCTTTCTGAAGAAATTGTTACCCTGAAATCTCAGAATGTAGTTCTTGAAAATAAAATTGAAAGCTATAGTACGTTGCTGGCAGAGCATAGTTCCTGGGGCGAAAAATTAAACGATATAAATTCATTAGTTCCTAGTCAATCTTGGATTACTGAATTACATATGGAAGAGGATAAATTTCTAATGATTAATGGATATGCTCTATCATTAGGAGAAATAGCGACATTTATTGCTTATCTCAATGATCAGCAATACTACTCATCAGTACGACTACATAATGCTACTGAAGTAAATCAGGATGAAATAATCCTGTTAAGGTTTGAAATAGTATGTGGTATCTAATCCAGATAGGAATTTGGGGGTAGCTATGAATTTTGATCTTAAGGATAGAGAAATCAAGCTAATATATCTATTGATATTTCTTATTATAGTAGTTGGAGTGTTTAAAATAGTAGGTACACTATCTCCGCAAACAGCTAATGCTAAAGAGGAACTTGTTGCAAAAAGCTTGGAAAAAGATAGGCTGCTACTTAAAGCTGAAGAACTAGATGAAATGATTGCAAAAAATAGCTTTCTTCAAAGTCAGTTAGAAGGATTAAAAGATCGTTTTATTTTAGAAGCGGAGGATGCAGCCTTTGTAATGTCTGAGGGGCAGGGAGAAGAAATATTGATAAAGTCTATCACACCCAAGGATGTATTCCCAAGTGAGTTTTATTTTACCAATTCATATATCATAGAAATCCAAGGAATGTATCCAGATATTGTACGTTTTATAGCTGGATTAGAAAGGAAACCGGTAAGCAGGGTTGTTGCAGTAAATTTAGAGCTTAATCATCAACAAATGAATGTTCAGGGGACCATTGCTTGGGAAATGTATACTCTTAATGAAAGAAACGTAGCAATTATACCAGCGGTTTCAATTGAACATGGTAGAGCAGATCCATTTAAAGTTCCAGATGAATACCTGGGTTTTGTATTTGCAGAAGAAATTGATGAAGTAAATCAAAAAATCCATGATAGTAATGAGATTTATGAGGATAACACCTCTGAAAATCAAGAGGAAGTGCCATTTATCTACGAAAACAGCTATAAGTTCCCAATAAAACAATAGAAACCTTTCCAATAATAAATAAATAATGTTAAAATGTATTAAGAAGTGGGGGAAAATCTTTCCAATGAAAAAATTGGCAGTATTTAGTGTTCTTCTATTTATTAGTATTTTCTTGAGTCAATCGTTACTGGCTTCTGGATGGATACTTAGGGAATATCAGGGAATGACAGGTAATATAAAAATATTGGTTAATAATACTCCTGTTAAAACGACGGTAGAGCCATTCATTTTATCACATGAAGGGGTTACCATGGTTTCCCTAAGAGATTTATCTGAAGCTTTAGGATTTGATGTTGAGTGGAACGATACAACAAACACAATTTCCATAACTGGTGATCTATTGAATGAGCTTAATACCTGGGTTGGTAAAACCAAAAGGAAAATAACAGATATTAAGGTTATCCGTAATGTTGGACCATATTATGAAAAAAAGGTCAACAATTATCAAATAGCAGGCAGGCCTTTTGCTTCTGGAATTGCTGTTAATCTTGACCAGGGGAAAACAGAACTTGTTCTTGATATAAATAGAAAATATTTATCCATGGAGGGTTACTTTGGTATAGACGACGACACAATGAACAGCTCTGGAGGTTACTTCCTAAGGATTTTTGGAGATGATCGACAACTTTTTGTATCGGAGCTAGTAAACCCATCAGATTATCCAAGATACATAGCTCCAGGAGAGATAGACTTGACTTACATTAACCGATTGACAATTAGAATGGAATGGGAAGAAATAGAGACTGGAGATTATAACAATCTTACGGCAGTCCTTGCAAATTTTAATTTTTACGAAAAATAACCAGTTTAAGAATGCAAATCAACATCTGGGATATTATTTTTTTTGCTGAAGAATACTAATAGAGAAACTAAAATCTAGAAGAAAATCTTGCTATGTAAATTTACAGAATTTATGAGGTAGAATATTTCTGAAACAATGAGGTGATTAAGTGATAAATAAGACAGATTTACAGGAAGTACTAGCCGTAGCAAAAAAATTTGGTGGAGATTTTGCTGAAATTTTTATTGAGAAAAAAAAGAGTTCTGGAATAGGATTAGAGGCTGATAAGATAGAAAGAGTGGTTAGTGGAGTAGATATAGGTGCTGGTATCAGAGTTATTATAGGTGAAAACACCTCTTATGCCTATACAAATGACCTATCATTGGATTCTTTAATCAAGGCTGCTCAAATAGTTGCAAAATCAGCAGGCAACAAAGAAAAATCGGTAACCATTGATTTATCAAAGGTACATAGTGCAGTCAATAGTGGAGTAGAAAAGGAGCCTGACTCAATACCAATTGAGAAAAAAGTTGAAAAGGTAGTTGAAGCAAATAAGGTTGCCAGAAGAATAGATGATAGAATCAAGCAGGTAATGGTGAGCTACGGAGATGTTGTTCAGGAAGTTATCATTGCCAATTCATTAGGAGAAATGGTTGAAGATAAGAGAGTAAGAACTCGTTTTATGGTTAATTCAGTAGCAGCAGAAGGCTCTTTAATACAGACTGGTTATGAAGCTGCAGGGAGTTTTGCAGGTTTTGAATTATTTGATGAAGTGGACTCCATAGAAATTGCTACTAAAGCAGCAAACCGAGCTATTAAAATGCTGGAAGCAAAACCTGCTCCTTCAGGTAGAATGCCTGTGGTTATGACTTCTCACGCTGGGGGTACAATGGTTCACGAAGCTTGTGGACATGGCCTAGAGGCAGACCTGGTTCAGAAAAAGCTTTCAGTATATGCTGGTAAAAAGGGGCAACAGGTTGCAACCCCAGAAGTAACAGTTATTGATGATGGCACAACAAAAAAGTACGGCTATATGTCCTGGGATGATGAAGGAGTAAAAAGCCGCAAGAATGTACTGATTAAAAATGGTGTTCTAGAAGAATTCATGTATGACAGGCTCACAGCAATGAAGGAAAATAGAGAATCAACTGGCAATGGAAGACGTGAGTCCTATCAAAATAGACCTATTCCTAGAATGACAAATACATACATTGACAAGGGCGACATAGACCCTGAAGAAATTATCAAAGCTACTAAGAGAGGTCTCTTGGTTGAGAAGATGGGTGGAGGACAGGTTAATACAACTAATGGTGACTTTGTATTTGACGTTGCTGAAGGCTATTTAATAGAAAATGGCGAAGTGAAGGAAGCTGTTAGAGGCGCTACATTGACTGGAAATGGACCCAAGGTTCTTAGTAAGATAGATATGGTTGGCAATGACTTAGGTTTTGCAATTGGTACATGTGGTAAAGATGGTCAGGGTGTTCCAGTATCCGATGCCCAGCCTACACTTCGAGTTAAAGAATTAGTAGTAGGTGGTACAGAAGCCCCGGGTTCTGGACCTGAAATAAGAAGAATTCGCAGACTCTAATCTATTAGAAAAAGAGGGAAGATAATGGAACAAAAATATTTGAAAATTGGACAGGGTTTAGTTACAAAAGCAAAAGAACTAGGTGCCGACTCTGCTGAAGTTTACATAATGCAGTCTCAGGACCTTTCTATTGAGGTATCTAATGGGGAAATAGAGACTCTTAAAAATGCTGAAGCAAGAGGTCTTGGAATCAGAGTTTATAAGGATCAAGGAATGGGGTATTCTTTTTCAGCAGATTTTTCTGGTACTGCTTTAGAAAGTGTTATTCATCAGGCAGTTGCCAATGCTGCAATAGTTGAAAAGGATCCATTTAATAAAATGCCTAGTGGTAATTTTGATTATCCCAAGCTAGAGCTATACGACCCAGAGATTGTTTCTACTGACTTGGAAGATAAAATCAACCTTGCTAAAGATATAGAAATAGCTGCAAAAGCAGAAGATAAAAGAATAACAATTACGGAAAACTCTACTTACCAGGATTCGGTATATTCAGTTACCATCGTAAACTCAAATGGCCTTGATGCAGTATATAGAGGTGCATATTGTGGTGGTTACGCATTTTTAGTAGGTGAAGAAGAAGGTGATAACCAAACTGGATTTGCTGTTCAGTATGGTCTAAAATATTCCCAGCTTAACCCACAAAAGATTGGGCAGGAAGCAGCTCAAAAAGCAGTAAGAATGCTGGGCGCTAAGGAAATTTCTAGTCAAAAAGCAACAGTTGTTCTAGATCCCTATGTGGTGACTAATTTCCTAGGTGTATTATCACCATCACTATCTTCCGAATCTGTTCAAAAGGGTAGATCACTCTTTACAGGTAAAATCGGAGAAATGGTTGCTGCAAAAAATATTTCTATAATTGATGATGGGATTCTACCAGGTGGCATAGCATCATCTCCCTTTGATGGGGAAGGTGTAAGTAGTCAAAAGACAGTACTAATTGAAAATGGAAAATTAAATGGCTTTTTGTATAATACCTATACTGCTGCCAAGGATAATCTACAATCCACAGGTAACAGCACTAGAGGATCATATAAATCTACTCCCGAAGTAGGAACTACAAACTTCTATATTGCAAAGGGAGATATTTCGCGAGATAAGTTAATAGGTGAAGTTGATAACGGGCTATACGTTACTGAAGTTATGGGCATTCATACTGCAAATCCTATTTCAGGCGATTTCTCTGTTGGGGCAGCGGGAATATGGATTAAAAATGGACAATTGCAGGGTCCTGTAAGAGGAATAGCTATAGCTGGAAATATAGCAAGTCTCTTAAAATCAATTGACGGTGTGGCTGATGACCTAACCTTCTTTGTGGGCAAAGGTGCTCCAACTGTTAGAATCAGCGAAATGGTTATTAGCGGAAACTGAGAAATGGGGTGAGGAAGTGAAGATATATGTGATTAATGGTCCCAATCTTGATATGTTGGGTAAGAGACCTGAAAATATATATGGCAAGGTTACTTTAGAAGAGATTAATAAGGATATTAGTAGTAAAGCAGTAGAGTTAGGTATTCAGGTTGAATTCTACCAGTCTAATCATGAAGGTGAATTAATAGATATTATCCATAAAGCAAATAGTGAAGCTGACGGGATAATTGTAAATCTAGGTGCTTATAGTCACTATAGTATTGCTTTACGTGATGCTGTAGAAATTCTCTCTATTCCTGCAGTTGAAGTTCATTTATCAAACATCTATGCTAGAGAAGATTTTAGGCATATATCCTACATTTCACCCTTGGCTGCTGGAGTAATATGTGGTTTTGGTCCTTTAGGATATAGTCTTGCTTTAGTTGCAATTAGGGATATTTTGGTGTGAATAAGGGGGAGTTATTTTGAATCAAAGAATAGAAAAAATACGAGCTTATTTAAAAGAAAAGGATATTGAAGCTTTCTTAATAATAAAACCTGAAAACATTAGATACTTAAGTGGTTTTACAGGCACTAGTGCGCAACTATTGATTACCAAAAATAGAAACTATCTAATTACTGATTTTAGATATATTGGTCAAGCCAAGCTACAATCTCTAGATTATGATGTTGTTAAGCAAAAGGGCAAATTTATAGATGAAATAAAAGAACTTTGCCAGCATGAAAACATTAAACAGATTGCCTTTGAAGAAGAGCAGATGGTCTTTAAAATGTACGAGACATATTATCAAGCTCTGAAACCAATAAACTTTGTACCTTCTTCTCAATTTTTGAAGACTATTAGATCTATAAAAGATGAACAGGAAATTATGCGCTTAAAGAAATCAGCTGCCTTGGCTGATGAAGCTTTTTCTCATATTATTTCATATATTAAGCCTGGTGTAAGTGAGAAAAAAATTGCGCTTGAACTAGAGTTTTTTTTAAGAAACAAAGGTGCTGACGCTATATCCTTTGATTTTATAGTCGCATCTGGGGAACGTGGTTCTTTGCCTCATGGAGTTGCTTCTGAAAAGATTATTTCTACTGGAGAGCTTGTGACAATGGACTTTGGATGTATTTATAAAGGCTATTGTTCTGATATAACTAGAACTGTTTGTGTCGGCACACTTGAAGCTAAACAAAGGGAAGTATATAATATTGTTCTAGAAGCGCAACTTGCAGGTGTAAATTGCCTAAGAGCTAATATGAAGTGTGAAGACCCAGATCAGGTATCACGTGAAATTATAGAAAAAGCAGGTTATGGTGAGTATTTTGGGCATAATCTTGGTCATTCTGTTGGCTTGGAAATTCATGAGGAACCTAGACTTGCAAAAGGTAATGAAGACCTTTTGCAACCTGGAATGGTTGTTACGGTTGAACCAGGAATTTATATACCCGGGTTTGGCGGGGTAAGAATAGAAGATATGATCTTAATTCATGAAAATCACATAGAAATTTTGACAAAATCATGTAAAGATATACTGGTTTTATGATAGAATGTAGTTTGATGACAAACGTCGAATAAAGGAGGTTAGATGAAAAATGATTTCTACTAATGATTTTAGGACTGGTGTAACAGTTGAAATTGACGGAGATATTTTTACAGTTGTTGATTTTCAACATGTTAAACCGGGTAAAGGAGCAGCCTTTGTTCGCACAAAACTAAAAAATATTAGGACAGGCGCTGTAGTTGAACAAACCTTTAGAGCAGGAGAAAAAGTCCCCAAGGCTCATATTGAGAAAAAATCAATGCAATATTTATACAATGATGGAGAAAGCTATGTAGTAATGGATAATGAATCATATGACCAGATTAATTTACTAAAACATCATTTCGATGGAAAGGAAATATTTCTTAAGGACAACATGACTTTAAGTGTTTTGATGTTTGGAACTGAAGTCATTGGAGTTGAGCTTCCTATGCACGTAGAACTTGAAGTCGTTGAAACAGAGCCTGGCATAAAGGGAGATACTGCTACTGGTGCCACTAAAGCAGCTACTGTGGAAACTGGAGCTATTGTACAAGTCCCCTTATTTATTGAACAGGGTGATGTTCTAAGGATTGACACAAGAACTGGACATTACATAGAAAGAGCATAACAATGTTTTAAAATCAATTGATAGAGGTTACACTATTTAAGAATATGATGAAAAAAATGGAGGTGTAAGTAAGATGGAAGATATTAACCAAAAAGTTAGTTACTTAAAAGGTTTAATGGAAGGCATGGATATTAAAAAAGACAGCAAGGATGGTAAGATTTTTGGTGCAATTGTAGATATTCTTGACGAAATGGCTGACGAAATCAACGAATTACAAGAAGTTCAGGGAGAGATTGAAGAGTATCTAGATAATATGGATGAAGATTTGAGTGATCTTGAAGACGATTTTTATGACGAAAGTGAGTGTTGTGATCATGATCATGATGAAGATGATGATGATGATTTTGATCCAGACCAAGACTATGTAGAGGTTGTATGTCCAGATTGTGGTGATACAGTCTGTTTCGAAGCAGACATTTTAAATGATGAAGATTTAATTGAAGTTACCTGCCCTAATTGTGATGCAGTAGTTTTCATTAATGATGAAGAACTTGCTGTTGAAGATGCTGATAATGAAGATGAGGATGAGGATGATCTATAAGATAGAGTTATACTAAGAATTTATGGACCTAACAAAAGTGCTTTTTATAAGCACTTTTGTTTTGCTATTATATTATTATAGAATAGCTTGGCTAAGGTTAATGGGGGAATGGAAAATGTCAGTATGGGAAGTAACTTTAATTGGTCTTGTTACTGGAGTAGTTGGTACAGGCCTAGGAGCTCTTTTTATCCTCCTTTTGGGTAGACCAAGAAATGATCTTATGGGAGGCATCCTTGGTTTTGCTGCAGGAATCATGGTTACAGTTATTTTTATGGATTTAATACCTGAGGCTATGGAAATTGGCAACTTTTTTTCTGCTTTTATAGGAATTATACTAGGAGTTAGTTTAATAGTAATCTTAGACATAGTACTTCCTCATGCCCACTTTTTTGATGAAAGTGATGCTAATTCAAAGTTTATCAAAGCGGGTGCAATTCTAAGCCTTGGTGTAGCTCTACATAATTTTCCTGAAGGATTTGCTATAGGTGCTGGATATTCAGCTGGCACTCATCTTGGATTAACCCTAGCCCTTATGATATTAATACAAAATATCCCTGAGGGAATGGCACTAGTTGTTCCATTGATTGCAGGAGGCCTTAAAAAATCTAAAGCCCTAGGACTTGCAGTTTTAGCTGGAGTGCCAATGGGAATTGGTGCCTGGTTGGGTTCTATAATTAGTTATATGTCTGATTTAGTTTTATCAACAGGTTTAGGATTTGCGGCAGGGGCCATGCTTTATATTATCTTTGATGAATTAATTCCTAATGCCAACCAGTTATCGGGTACCCATACAACTACATTTGGGACAGTTGCTGGAGTTATCTTGGGCATATTAATTTCAAATCTAGTTTAAAACCGTTAAAACTGAATTATACAATGCAAAAAGGGTAGTTTGGAATATTCCAGCTACCCTTTTACGATATTATATATGCTTGACTTATTAAGTATGAATTACTCTTCTACTTTCTCAAAATCATCCTTGCCGGCTCCACACTCTGGACAAACCCACTCATCTGGAATCTTCTCAAAGGCAGTTCCTGGTTGAACATCATTGTCAGGGTCTCCTTCTGCAGGATCATAAATATAACCACAGATTATACATTCCCATTTTTCCATTAAACCTGTCTCCCTTCAATAAATTTTATTTCTGTATCTCTATTTTAGTTTCCAATTTGTTTTTGTCAAGGGCCATAAGAGTAAACACATAAAAAATTTATATTCCTCTTCTTCTCAAAGTTCTTCAACACTATCTGAGCATTGTAGTTTTTGTGCATAATTTGGGCTGGCTCATAATAAGATTAGATATGAGAAGGGAGTGAACAAGCTTTGTCTGTAGTTTTAAGACCAAGGGTGGAAGAAGTACAAGTAACAGCAAATAAGAACCCACCACAGGAAATCTTGGACATACTTCCTGCACCCATTAAGAGTATATTTCTAAAAAATTGGGAAAAGAACACTAGTATTGAGGAGATAAGAATTAGAAAAAGTAGGCCTCTAATACTTAGACTAGCGCAAGGAGAAGTTTTCCATCATGATTTTGTAATATCTGATCAACTATTTGAAAATACCCTAAGAATAATAAGTAAAAATTCTCTATATGCTTTAGAAACTGAGCTCAGGAATGGTTTTATAACGATTAATGGTGGACATCGTGTAGGCTTTGTTGGGGAAGCAGTAACTGAAAGGGATCATATCAAGACCCAAAAAAATATTGCTAGCCTCAATATACGTATAGCACGATCTGTAGCTGGGTGTGGAGCAGAAGTTATTCCTCATATGATAGATATGCCTAACAAAAGTATTTTGCATACTATAATTGTATCTCCTCCAAGGTGTGGCAAAACTACACTTTTAAGAGATTTAGTACGATCCATAAGCTATGGAGTAGCGAAGCATAACCTAGCTCCATTACAAGTAGGTCTAGTGGATGAGAGGTCGGAAATAGCAGGTTGTTTTCACGGGATACCCCAATTAGATGTTGGACCAAGGACTGATATCCTTGATAGGTGTCCTAAGGATCAAGGAATGATAATGCTAATTAGGTCCATGGGTCCTGAAGTGATAGCAACAGATGAGCTAGGTACTCCAAAGGATGTAGATGCAGTTCGTCAGGTTGTAAATGCAGGTATTAAGTTTATAGCTACAGTCCATGGGGATAGTTTTGAACAGTTAAATAAAAGACCGTATTTAAAAGAATTACTAGCCATGGGTATATTCCAGAGATATATTTTCCTAAATAAGTTTGGTATTGGTACATGGGTTAAGGATATTTTAAACTCTCAAGGTGAAAGTATATTAAAGTTCAAGAGAGCTAAACCATGACTGGGGTGATTTTATGGTGATAAAGTTTGTAGGTTCTATTCTAATAATTGCAACATGCAGTTATTTAGGTTTCTATTTCGGAAAACAATACAATGCCAGGCTTGAACAGATAAGAAAGTTAAGAAGCTCTTTGAAAATGCTTGAAACGGAAATCAGCTATTCAATCAATCCCTTGCCTGAAGCTTTATTTAAAGTTGGTTCACGTATCAAGGGGCCTGTCCAAACCCTATATGAACATACATCAGATCTTCTCATTAAAAACATGGGCTTACCAATGGACGAAATATGGAGAACTGGATTAAATAGGCTGGCTGAAGAAAGCTCTTTAAAAAAGGAGGAGTTAGACGTCTTGGATGACTTTGGTATTGGTTTAGGGGGTTCTGATAGAGAAGAACAGCTTAAAAATTTACTTATGGTTCAAGAGCAACTAAAGGTAATAGAATCAAATGCTGAAAATGAAAGAAATAAATACGAAAGAATGTATAAAACTTTGGGTGTCCTTGCAGGAATAGCACTAGTATTGATATTAATCTGATGGGGGAAGGTATAATGTCAAATTTGGATTTAGTTTTTAAGTTGGCTGGCCTGTCTATGATTATTACTGTTATTCATCTTCTTTTGAAGCAGGCAGGAAGAGAAGATTTCGCCTATTTATCCTTGCTAGCGGGTGTAACAATAGCTCTGCTAATGGTTGTACCAGTAATTGTAGAGCTCCTTTCTACTGTGAGGTCTGTATTCCAACTATACTAAAGGGCGGTGGCTAAAATGGAGATTTTGCAAATTGTAGGTTTAGGTTTAGTTACTGCTATCATCATAATTCTAGTTAAGCAGGCTAACTCTCCAACTATTGCGGTAATTCTTAGTATACTTGTTGGTGCCACAATCTTTCTGATGATGCTCACTAAAATTGGTGCAATCATCGACATCCTCCAGCAATTAGCGGATAGGGCAAATGTAAATCAATTTTATTTGGCTACAATCTTAAAAATAATTGGAATAGCATATATAGCAGAATTTGGATCTCAAATGTGCAAGGATGCTGGTGAGTCAGCTATAGCTAGTAAAATCGAATTTGCTGCTAAAATTTTGGTAATGATCCTTGCAATACCTATATTTGCTGCCATTTTAGAATCAATAATTCGTTTGTTGCCATGAGGTGTTAATATGAGAAAAATTTTATTTATAGCACTTGTTTTGCTGCTTTATACATTACCCAACCCAGTAATCGCTGATACAGAAGAGGCCTACACTTATGATATAGAAGAACAAATAACTGAACAGCTAGAAGACTTAAACCTTACAGATATTGAAGAGTTTATTCACCAGATAGACCAGGAGGTTGGCCAATATATACCGGAAATATCTATCAAGAACACTATTCAGGGTATTAGAGATGGAAGTATAAGCCTACAAATTGGCGAAATCTTTAATGGGGTATTAAGGTATATATTTAGAGAATTTATCGCCCATTCAGCTCTACTAGGAAAACTGATTGTACTAGCAATGATCTGTGTTGTATTGCAGAATCTACAGTCAGCCTTTGCTGGCAGTACAGTAGGTAAACTATCCTATGGAATTACATATCTGGTTTTAATAACAGTTGCTGTAAGTTCCTTTATCCTAGTTATTGATACAGGCAGAACAGCAGTTGAACAGATGGTAACCTTCGTACAAGCCTTGATACCCATACTGCTAACCCTATTAGCAGCCATGGGAGGATTTACAAGTGCAGCCTTTATTCATCCATTTATGATGGTGTCCTTGGCAGTAATAACTACAATTATAAGTACAATAGTGTTTCCCATGATTCACTTTTACGCTGTATTAAGCATTGTCAGCCACATATCAGAAAAATTTAAAGTCAGCCAGCTAGCAGGATTAATAAAGGATGTAACATTAGGGATATTGTTGCTTTGTATGACGATCTTTGTAGGTGCCTTGGGATTTCAAGGGGTTACTGGTGTAGTGGCGGATACATTAACCTTAAGAACTGCTAAGTTTTTAACAGGTTCTTTTATACCAGTTGTAGGGCATATGATGACGGATGCCTTAGAAGCAGTTGTAGGTACCTCAATCCTATTAAAAAATGCAATTGGTATGGTTGGAGTTTTGGTACTACTAGCTATTTGGATATTTCCCATGTTAAAAATACTAGTAATAGGCGCCATTTACAGGCTTGCAGGCGCTTTGGTACAACCTTTTGGTGAAAGTCAAATCGGTGAAGCTTTGCAAACAATGTCAAAATGTATCAACCTGGTCTTTGCTGCTGTAGCTGCTGTTGGACTGATGTTCTTTATTGCTGTGAGTATCATTATAGGACTAGGTAACGTGACGGTTATGATGAGGTAGGTGTTTGATGGTGTTAGATGCACTTGGCGGATTAGTCAGCAATATTGCAATGATTGTAATACTGGCAGTCTTTGTAGAAATGCTTTTACCAGATAATCATATGGCAAAATATCTAAGATTGATAATGGGTTTATTTATAATAGTAACCATACTATCTCCCATAATGAGCTTACTAGAGAAAGATGACTCCTTTGAAGTTGCGACATGGAATTTTGCTGGGGATAATCGCCAGTTGGAATCTATCTTAAAAAAGGGTGAAGAAATTGGAAACTTAAATATGGAAAAAGCCTCCCAGGAGTATATAAGTAGAATTGAAGGTCAAATTATTGCACTTGTTAGGCTTATTCCAGAAGTAGATAAGGTGACTGCTGCGGTGACGATGCATAGTAATGAAGATGTAAGGTTTGGCGCTTTAAAAGGTGTAACAATTTGGGCTACACTAGCTGATCATGATTCTACTACAGAGGAAGATCTCATGCCAAACATAGACCCTATAAATATAGATTTAAGCAACAGTACATTAGAAAATGAAGCAAACCAAGCTACTGAAAGTGAAACACATGACCTTGATAAAATTGATAACCAAATAAGAGATACATTAACAAGTTTTTACGGTTTAGAAAGAAACCAAATTCAAATTAAGTGGAATTAATGGGAGGGTATTATTAAAATGGAAAGTAAAAAAGCCAAGGGTCCAAAACTTCCTGAAATTAAACTGCCTGCAAAGCAAAAAAAAGTTATATTAATTGCAATATTAATACTTGGATTTGGTATAATGCTAGCTGGTTACAAAGGGATACCTACAAGTAATGATACTATGCGTGTTGACGAACAGATTAATGAAATAGCACCTGTTTCTTATACATCTGCAATTACCCAAGCTGAAGCAGCACTTGAAAAAAGACTTGTGGAGATCTTATCTCAAATGAACGGAGTGGGCAAGATATCAGTTTCTGTAGCTTATAAAGAAAGTCCAGAATATGAATATGCAGTCAATGTAAGTACATCAGAGAAATCTATAACCGAAACTGATCAATCTGGGGGTAATAGAGTCACTTTAGATACTACCGAAACAGGGAACCTTGTATTAATAAGATCTGCAAGTAATACTGGGGAAAATCCTGTTGTAGTAAAGGAAATTAAACCAGAAATATTAGGAGTTCTTGTTGTTGCAGAAGGTGCCAGCAGTCCAATGGTAAAAGCAGAATTAACTAGGGCAGTTCAAACCCTACTTGGTATTAATCTAGATCAAGTTAATGTCGTATCGGGAGTAGGAAGGTGAATAAAATGACTATAATAACTAATAGGTACACTTTAGGGTTGGTGTTAGTTGCATTATTTTCAGCAATGCTATACATAGGCTATTTAGAGTTAAAACCCCAAGATAATCTTGCAATTATTGATACAGCTACCGAAACCAATGAAGAACAATTTGCTTGGATAAATGAAGACTATACGAATCTTAGCAAGCTCCCTGAGGGAACTGAGTTTTTTATTGAATATCGTTTGGATAGAGATAGAACTAGGGAAAGGCAATTAGACCTCTTACAAAATATAGTTGAAGATCCAAATTCTGTAGCTGAAACAAGACAGGAAGCACAGCAAAAGATATTGCAAATATCTAATTATCTAGATCAAGAGCTACAGCTTGAAAACCTTATAAAGGCAAAAGGCTTTAAGGATGCAGTAATCTTTATACAACCACAATCAGTTTCAGTAGTTGTCAATCAAAAAGAATTTGATAGAGACGAAATAGCACAAATCACAGATTTAGTAATTACAATAACCAGTCAAAACATAGAGAACATTTATATTATTCCCAATGAAGAATTATCGAATAAGTAAACTAACTGCTACTCTATTAGGTTTACTCTTTCAATCAATATGGTATAATATAGAAAATGTATTCGAGGAGGTATAAGTAATGGAAAATACTGAGTATAGAATCGGTAAGGTTAAAATAGCTGATGAGGTAGTAGCTACTATTGCTGGTTTGGCAGCTACAGAAATATCTGGGGTTGCCGCAATGAGTGGTGGAGTTGTTGGTGGAATAGCCGAAAAACTTGGCAGAAAGAACCTTTCTAAAGGTGTAAAGGTTGAAGTTGGTGAAAAAGAAGCTGCAGTAGATTTATTTATTATTGTTGACTTTGGTGCTAGAATACCTGATGTAGCTGTAAAGATTCAAGAAAACGTTGAAAAAGCAATAGAAACCTATACAGGTTTGAAGGTCATTGAAGTAAATATTCATGTTCAAGGAGTATCATTTAAAGTTGATGAAGGTACTGAGGGCGAACCAAGAGTTAAATAGAGATTAATCGTTAAGGGGAGGATTAGAATGAATACAGAGAAAGTAGAAAAAACTGAATTACAACTTGGACAAATAAAGATGGCTGATGAGGTGGTGGCTATTATAGCCGCATTGGCAGCTACTGAGGTTCCTGGTGTTAAAGCTATGAGTGGTGGAATTGTTGATGGTATAGCTGAGGTTCTTAGAAGAAAAAATCTTACCAAGGGTGTAAAAGTTGAAGTTGGGGAAAAAGAAGCAGCGGTGGATCTAAATATTATTATAGAATATGGATCAAAGATTCCTGAAGTAACTTCAATGATACAAGAAAAGGTATCAAAAGCTATTGAAAGCATGACTGGTCTTAAGGTTGTTGAAGTTAATATCAATGTTCAGGGTGTATCTTTTAAAGATGAAACTGTTGCTGAAGATCTTCATAGAGTAAAGTAGAAACGAGGTGCAACATGAACTTTGGGAATAAAATATCAAACATTTTCTTTTCTTTGTTGGGACTAACCCTTTCAGTAATTGTTTTTTTAGCTGCATTAGGCTGGATAGTGCCCATAAGCTTATTATTGGAACAGCTTGAACTCAGAGATGCAAGATTGGCAATTGCTGCAATTTCATTATTGGTAGCTATATGGGCAATTTATTCACTACAATTAGGTTTCAAGAAAAAGTCTGAAACTAGTTACACTCATATAGAAACAACAGATCATGGGCAAATACATATCACAATGGAAGCAATCGAAAACTATATTTCTCGAGCTGTTGTAACAATTAAAGAGGTAAAGGAAGTCAAGCCCCGTATCAAATTACTTCCTGAAGGTATGGCGTTATTGCTAAAAATAACAATTATTCCAGATACGAATGTTCCAAAGGTAACCAAGGAAATTCAGGAAAAAGTATCAGAATACCTTAGGGAATATGGTGGCATGAAGGTTTTAGATATAGAGATAGTAGTAGATAAAATAGCCCAGCCAGTTAGAAGTAGGGTAGATTAAGAGGTGTTGGTTATGGACTGGAGCAAAATTTTAACGGATGCTGTTACATTACATAGGGGCAAACTAATTGGAGCTACAATTGGTCTTGTATTTGGTCTGTGTACTATATTTTTTGGTTTTTGGAAGGCGCTTTTTCTTGGTGTCTGTATTTACGTTGGATATTTTGTAGGTCGCAGAATGGATAAAAACGAAGATTTTAAAGAATTACTAAGAAAATTTTGGGGTAATTCATAAGTAGTTATCAGATAGGAGGATGCTGTTTTGAGCAGAAAGGTTGCCAGGGAAAAAGCAATGCAAACACTTTTTGAAATAGAGTTATCAAAAATAGAAGCACAAGAAGCAATAGCAAATGTCATAGACCCATCTGAGCTTGATGAGCAGGGCAAAGTTTTTGCCCGTGGATTAGTCATAGGGACCCTAGAAAAATTGGCTGAAATAGATAAAAAAATAAAAGAAAGCGCAGTAAAATGGCAACTTGAACGCATAGGAAATGTTGAAAAGACAACCTTAAGAATTGCAGTTTATGAACTTTTATATGTAGATGATGTACCTGATGCTGTTGCTATCAATGAAGCAATTAATCTTGTAAAAGTTTTCAGCACAGAAAAAGCAGCTCCATTTGTCAATGGAATTCTAGACAAAATTGCTACAGATAATAGAAGGTGAAATATTGTTTTTAGGTATAGATACAAGCTGTTACACTACTTCAGTAGCAGTAGTGGACAAGTTCGAATCTTTAATATGGAATAATCGGCAGCTACTGTCTGTGCCAGGAGGAGAAAGAGGACTACCCCAGTCAGAGGCATTATTTAACCATTTAAAACGGCTGCCCCAAGTATTGGAGGATACGGGTCAGTCTTTTTGTTATTCGCAAATACAGGCTATATGTGCCAGCACCAGGCCTAGGCCTCAAATTGATTCCTATATGCCAGTATTTACAGTTTCAGAGAATATCGGAAGGATAACTGCCACATTACTTGGAGTTCCATTTTTAGAAACCAGCCATCAGGAAAACCATCTAAGGGCTGGTATTTGGTCTGGAAAGATTCCAGATAAAGAATTTTTAGCCCTTCATGTATCAGGGGGTACTACAGAGCTTTTAAAGGTTTTCTGGGAAAAGGACAAAGACTTTAAGATAGATTTATTAGGAGGTACCATTGATCTACATGCTGGTCAGTTTATAGATAGGGTAGGAGTTGCACTTGATCTGCCCTTTCCAGCCGGATCACACCTGGAAAAATTAGCACTTGAAAGTGATAAGGCTTTGGAAATTCCATCATGGGTCAAAGGGTATTCCTTTAGTTTTTCAGGCCCAGAAACCGCCGCCCAAAGGTATATGTCAGACCAAGAAAGACCAGCAAATATTGCCAGAGCTGTTGAAAATTGTATAGCCAAGACAATAGAAAAACTATTGCTTGATGCCATAAGTAAGGAAAAGATAAACAGTATTTTGCTTGTAGGTGGTGTATGCGCCAATTGGCATATTAGAAGTAGACTTAAAAAACGCTTAGAACACAATGCTGTGGGCGCAAAACTGTTTTTTGCTGCTCCTGAATTTAGTAGTGATAATGCAGTAGGAACCGCTCTGATAGGAAAAGATCAGTTTGCAAAGTAGATAAAGTACTGGTAAAATTGTAACATAAAACAGCTTGTATTCTTAAACTGTATAAGGGGGTAATCATAATGTATGAAATAGTAAAGAAAAGAGTTCTTGCACCTACAATCAAACTAATGGAGATTTCTGCTCCTAGGGTAGCAAGAAAAGCTCAGGCAGGTCAGTTTATCATAATAAGGATAGATGAAAAGGGTGAAAGAATTCCTTTAACAATTGCTGATTACAGTAGGGAGCGAGGTACTATTACTATAATCTTTCAAGAAGTAGGTAAAAGTACTATCCAAATGGGAATGCTTGAAGAGGGAGAATCTGTTGTAGATTTTGTTGGTCCTTTGGGAGTAGCAACTGAAATCGAAAAATTCGGCAAGGTAATATGTGTTGGCGGTGGCGTAGGAATAGCCCCCATATACCCAATTGCACGTGCCTTAAAAGAAGCTGATAATGAGGTAATATCTATAATTGGCGCAAGGAACAAGGATTTATTCTTTTTTGAAGATGAGATGAGAAATGCCAGTAACGAACTATTAGTGACAACTGATGATGGGTCATATGGTCAAAAGGGATTTGTGACTGACCTATTAAAGAAGATACTTGATGAAGATAAAGATATAAAAAAAATATGGGCTATTGGTCCTGTTGTCATGATGAAGGCTGTAGCTGAGCTTACTCGTCAGTATGGCATTTCTACAATTGTTAGCATGAATCCCATTATGGTTGATGGAACCGGAATGTGTGGCGCATGCAGAGTAGCTGTCGGCGATGAAACAAAATTTGCTTGTGTAGACGGACCTGAGTTTGACGGTCACCTAGTAGATTGGCAACTTGCCATGAGAAGACTTGCGATGTTCAAAGATGAAGAAAAAGCAGCAATGAATTCTCATTGTGGTGAAGGAGGTTCTTGCAAATGTCAAAAATAGTTAAAGAAAAAACAGCAATGCCCACTCAGGAAGCAGCAATAAGGGTTAAAAACTTTAACGAAGTAGCAACAGGCTATGATGAGGAAATGGCACTTAAGGAAGCTAGTAGATGTATCGAATGTAAAAACCCAAAATGTGTGCAGGGATGTCCCGTTGAAGTTCAAATTCCTGAATTCATTAAACATATTAAAGAAAAAGATTATTTAAGTGCAGCACTTAAGATAAAGGATAAGAATAACCTGCCTGCAGTTTGTGGTAGAGTGTGTCCTCAGGAAAGCCAATGTGAAAAGTATTGTATAATGGGTAAAAAAGGTGATCCAGTAGGAATAGGAAGACTTGAGAGATTTGCTGCAGACTTTGAGCTTCAGCAAGGTGTAGGAAAACCTGAAGTCCCAAGCGCTAGTGGTTATAAAGTAGCCGTGATTGGGGCCGGGCCTGCTGGTCTGACAGCCGCTGGAGATCTAGCAAAAATGGGACACGAGGTAACAATATTTGAAGCCTTACATGTTGCAGGTGGAGTTTTAATGTACGGAATCCCTGAGTTTCGTCTTCCCAAAGAAGTAGTTCAAAAAGAAATAGACTACATTAGGCAACTTGGAGTCAAGATAGAGATTAATTCAGTTGTTGGCAAAATGATTACAGTAGATGAGCTGCTTGATGAAGAAGGTTACGATGCTGTATTTATCGGTACAGGGGCTGGATTGCCAAATTTCATGAAACTCCCTGGAGAAAACTTAAATGGCATCTACTCAGCTAATGAATTTTTAACACGTACCAACCTTATGAAGGCATACAAGTTCCCAGAATACAACACTCCTATTAAGACAGGTCAAAGAGTTGCTGTATTAGGAGCAGGGAATGTGGCAATGGATGCTGCAAGGACAGCATTAAGACTAGGTGCAAAGGAATCATTTATTATCTACCGTAGATCAGAGGCTGAAATGCCTGCTAGGGCAGAGGAAATCGAACATGCTGTGCATGAGGGAGTACAACTTAAGCTTCTAACTAGCCCAGTTGCCTATTCTGGCGACGAGCAGGGTAAGCTAAAGGAAATGACATGTCTCAGATATGAGCTTGGAGAACCTGATGCTTCAGGACGAAGAAGACCTGTTCCTATTGAGGGTTCAGAGTTTAAGATGGAAATCGATGCAGTAGTTGTTGCAATAGGACAAGGTCCAAATCCGCTAGTTTTAAACACCACACCAGGTTTAAAACTAAACAAGTGGGGTAATATAGAAGCCGATGATAACGGTTTAACTTCCAGAGAAGGAGTATTTGCTGGAGGGGATATAGTTACGGGTGCCGCAACTGTTATTCAAGCCATGGGAGCCGGCAAAGTTTCTGCTCGAGCTATAGATGAGTATTTAAAATCTAAATAATTATTGGAGGCTACTAAAAACTGTGTTAAGCCACCAAAAGGTATTATCAATTTCACAGCTAACAGAATATCTAAAAAATCTTCTTGAATCAGATCCTCGCCTCTCAAACCTTTGGTTGAGAGGCGAAGTTTCTAATGTGAGCAAGCCTGGATCAGGACATTTGTATTTAACATTAAAAGATAAAGACGCTATCTTAAAGGCAGTAATGTTTCGATCAGACTTCTCTCGAATTCCATTTAAAATAGAAAATGGATTAGAAGTTGTTGTTCGAGGAAGAGTAGCCCTTTATCCAAAGGGCGGCACTTACCAATTGTACTTACAAGAAGTGTTTCCCCAGGGCATTGGAAGCTTGGAACTCGCTTACCAGCAATTAAAGGAATCTTTTTCAAAACAAGGTTTCTTTGATACTGAACATAAAAAGCCCCTTCCCAGAATGCCACAAAAAATAGGGATTATAACCTCGCCAACAGGTTCAGTTATTAAAGATTTTATTAAGGTTGTTCGTAGAAGATTTCCTTCTGTAGACATATATTTGATACCCACTACAGTTCAAGGTGACCAAGCTCCCCCGCAAATAGCTAATGGCATAAAAATCTTTAATGAGGATTTTTCAGTAGATGTTATTGTTCTAGCAAGGGGTGGTGGTTCCATTGAAGAATTATGGGCATTTAATACAGAGGAAGTAGCAAAAGCAATCTTTGCTTCAGAGATTCCCATAGTATCTGCAGTAGGCCATGAAACAGATTTTACTATATCAGATTGGGTGGCTGACCTAAGGGCTGCAACACCGTCAGTTGCAGCTGAACTTGTAGTGGTCTCATTAGAGGATTTAAAAAGTAGACTAGCTAAAATGGAAAGACATTTATATCAGTCAGCTAACAGTCTCATAAGGCATCATCAGGAAAGACTAAATGGAGTAGAAAACAGACTTCATTTTTCTGGAGAGAGCCTTTTAACAAAAAAGGAAAACAAGCTAGCCAATTTAGCTGTTCAGCTACAAGCACTCAGTCCACTAAAGGTATTAAGCAGAGGATATTCTGTTTGTCAGGATGATCATGGTCAAACAATTCTAAGCAGTAATCAAGTAGATATCGGAAGTGAAGTCAAGGTTATCCTTAATGAAGGATTCCTTGAATGCAAGGTAGAAATGAAGTAATATCTTAAAGTATTACGCCAAATTAGTTAGTTGAAAAGGTGGGGATTAATATGACACAAGTATTTGAAACGGACATTAGCCGTTTAGAAGAAATTGTTAATCTCCTTAATAGTGATAGTATCTCTCTACAAGAAGGTCTAGAACTCTTAGAAGAAGGAGTAAGTTTGGTAAAAAAATGTAATTTACAGTTGGAAAAAGGCAAAGGAAAATTACAGTTGCTTCTTGAAGGGGATAAAGGTATTGCTGTTTGGGATGCACAGGATTTGGAAGGAGATATTTAATGACTTTTGATTTAAAAACCTATCTTCATAAACAACAGGAGCTTGTAAACCAAAATCTTCAAAAATTTCTGCCACTAAAAGGAGACTATCCAAAGGAAATTATCGAAGCGATGAGGTATAGCATCTTTGCAGGCGGTAAAAGATTACGACCAATCTTAACTATTGGAGCATGTGAGACTGCTGGGGGAATTGTTCAGGACGCTATCAAGGCAGCCTGTGCAATGGAATGTATACATACTTATTCTTTAATCCATGATGATCTCCCTGCCATGGATGATGATGATTTTCGTAGAGGTATGCCAACCTGTCATAAGGTATATGGAGAAGCAATTGCTATTTTAGCTGGAGATGCTCTATTAACCTATGCCTTTGAACTATTAGCTGATGCTAATTATAATAACAAAACCCTTCTAAAAATTATTAAGGAAATCTCAATTGCTGCTGGACCAAAGGGTATGATAGCTGGACAAGTTGCTGATATGCTTTCAGAAAATGGTCAAAAAGAAAAATCAACTGATCTTTTGGACTATATCCACAAAAACAAAACTGGGGCCTTGTTTAAAGCATCTATCAAAAGTGGGGCGTTAATAGCTGGTGCTAATGATGTAGAATTAGCCGCATTTGACTCCTATGCCCATCATTTCGGTTTGGCGTTTCAAATAGTAGATGATATACTTGATATAGAAGGAACAGCTAGTGAGTTGGGCAAGCCAGTTGGTAGCGATGAAAAGAATCAAAAACTTACCTATCCTTTATTATACGGGTTAGAAAAGTCTAAGGAAATGGCATTAGAAAATGTGAATTCAGCCGTTAATAGTTTAAATATTTTTGGCAATAAAGCTTTACCACTAATTTTCTTAGCACAATATATATTAACTAGAAAAAAATAAGATTGCAATTATACTTAGTATGTGTTATACTATCTGTCTGATTGGACTGATAGGTGGAGCAATATCCTAGTCGGGATCCATTTTCTTGAAGACGGGCCTAAAAATTCGTCAAGGGCACATCGATGAAGTTCCTGGTGCTGGCTGTCGACGCCCAGTTGGGGGTTGGTGCTGGGAGTTAAGGGGGCGGGGCGATCTACAATGGCATGTAGGCGTGGACCCTACCCCCGCGGAGACCCAAGTGCGTGGTTTTTGCTAACGGGCAAAAGGTACGGCTTGGGGTAGAAACCTGTAGCTTGGTATGTAAAAGTGCTAGGTGCAGTGTAGCCTGCCTTGAGCGGTATTAGCGGGATGTAACACATAAGTACTGTATGTTGAAGGGCCCTTTGGCATACTGTATGTTACAGAAGCTTTTACTGCAAAAGAGGATAGAGATAATCGGAACCGCAGAAGAAAATTCCTAGGCTGTTCATCTTTGATGAGATTTATCAGGGATTAAAGTGCGTACTAAACGGCAATCTAGCACTATTTACGGTAACGAAATAGAGCAGCCCTTAAAGGGAAACCGCTATTGTGGTAACACATAGTGAGCTGTTGGGAAAACCAGCTGGACCTAAGACGCAACATTTACTTGATAAATCTCCATCTATCAGTACTGGTTAGATATCCATTTTAGGAGGAAGTATTATCTTGGCAAAATCAACGAATAATATACATAATGCTCTTAGACACGGTTTGATAATTGGTGCAGGAGCTTTTTTTTTAGCAATTTTAGCAAGCTTAGGTGCAAAGGTACTTTTAGATAACATTACTTCTTTAATAATAGCTTTAATATTATTACTAATAATTATACTCATAGGTATTATCTTTGATATTATTGGAGTTGCAGCAGCAGCGGCAGATCAAGCACCACTAAACGCCAAATGTGCGAAAAAGATACATGGTGCTGCTCACGCAATTGGGTTAGTTCGTAACGCTGATAAAGTAGCTAGCTTTTGCAATGACGTTGTAGGTGATGTTAGTGGTACACTAAGTGGAGCAGTTGGAGCAACAATTGTTCTGAGAATAATACTATATGCACCTTCATTTAATGAGGTTATTATTGCTACTTTAATGACAAGCCTTATTGCTGCCTTAATTGTAGCAGGTAAAGCCTTTGGTAAAACTTATGCAATACGCAAAGGTACAGATATTATTTTTAATTCAGGTAGATTACTTGAATGGATGGAAAGAAATTTGAAGATCAGAATTATACAGGATGCAAGAAGTAAGAGGCAAGAAGCAAGATGCAAAAAATAATATAAGAAGCATACAAGATGTAACCTTGCATCTCGAAAGGGGAGGCAGAAATGATTTTAGAAAAGATTTCAGGGCCGCAGGATTTAAAGAGTTTATCTATTTCTGAACTTGAGCAGCTAGCTAAAGAGGTTCGTGTTAAATTATTGGATACTGTATCAATAACAGGAGGACATTTAGCTCCCAGCTTAGGAGTAACAGAATTAACCATAGCTCTGCACTCAGTATACAATTCTCCCTCTGATAAAGTTGTATGGGATGTAGGTCATCAATCTTATGTACATAAACTAATTACTGGACGTTATGAAAAGTTTCATACCTTAAGACAATACGGTGGCATCAGCGGTTTCCCAAAAAGGGAAGACTCTGAACATGACCACTTTAATACAGGACATAGTTCTACTTCTATTTCAGCTGCTTTAGGCATGGCTTTAGCTAGAGATCAAAAAGCAGAAAATAATTCTGTGGTAGCAGTTATTGGAGATGGAGCTCTAACAGGTGGCATGGCATTTGAGGCGTTAAACTATGCAGGCGATCTACAACTGGATCTAACTGTAATCTTAAATGACAATAAAATGTCAATTGCCGGAAATGTTGGAGCACTATCTAGTTATCTAACTAGACTTCGCACCGATCCAAAATATGAAAAGGGAAAAGAAGAAATTGAAAACATTTTAAAACGCTTACCTAGAATTGGCAGTACTGTAGTACGTTTAGCAGATAGGCTTAAGGATGCCCTTAAATACCTAGTAGTACCTGGTATGCTTTTTGAGGAACTAGGTTATACATACCTAGGACCTGTTGATGGCCATAATATCCTTGCTGTTCAACAGGTTCTAAAAAGTGCAAAATCTACTAAGGGTCCTGTTTTAGTTCATGTAATAACTACCAAGGGCAAGGGCTATGAACCAGCAGAAAAAAATCCCAATACATTTCATGGGACAGGCCCCTTTGAATTAGCAACAGGAAAGTCATTAAAAAAACAATTAATTCCTAGCTATACTGAAGTCTTTGGTAAAACTCTGGTAGATTTAGCTAGAAATGATAAAAGAATACTTGCGATAACTGCAGCTATGCCAGATGGTACAGGGTTAAACTATTTTGCAGATGAATTTCCAACTAGATATTTTGATGTAGGTATTGCAGAACAAAATGCAATTACCATGGCTGCCGGATTAGCAACTCAAGGATTTATTCCTGTAGTAGCTTTATACTCTACATTTTTACAAAGAGCCTATGATCAGATTATCCATGATATCTGTTTGCAGAAGCTACCTGTTATCCTTGCCATTGATAGGGCTGGTCTTGTTGGAGAAGATGGGGAAACACACCATGGCTTATTTGACATCTCATTTTTAAGAAATATTCCAAACCTCTTATTTATGGCTCCCAAGGATGAAGCTGAATTGCAACAAATGCTCCTGACTGCTATTAAAAGCGGTGGACCCGTTGCTATACGTTACCCCAGAGGTGCTGGAATAGGTGTGCCTCTTCAAAAGAAAATTCTACCATTAGAAATTGGTTCGGGTGAAATCTTGATTAAAGGCAAACACCTTACTATAGCTGCAGTTGGACCCCATGTATATACTGCTCTTAATGCTGCAGATCTGCTTCAAAAGCAGGGTCTAAGCTGTACTGTTATTAATCCAAGGTTTATTAAGCCACTTGATAGCAAGTTAATTATAGACTCTATTAAACAGACTAAAAGACTAATTACAGTTGAAGAAAATTTCGTAGCAGGTGGTTTTGGATCTTCTCTTATAGAATTATTAGCGGAATATGATATAAATGGGATAGAGATTAGAAATATAGGTGTAAAGGACAATTTTATAACCCATGGCTCACAAAGTCTTTTAAGGCAAAAGATTGGCTTGACTCCTGAGGGAATAGTACAAGCTGCTGCATCAATGGTTGGGTTAAAAGTTGCTAACAGGTAAAGCAAATGGTTAAAAAACGTTTAGATGTGCTAGTAGTTGATAAAAACCTAATTGAAAGTAGAGAACAAGCCCAGAGGGCTATTATGGCTGGAGAAATACTTATAAATGATATTCGTATTACTAAACCTGGTACAAAGGTTGATGATGATTCGAACATAAGATATACAGGCAAAGCTCAACCATATGTCAGCAGGGGTGGACTAAAACTAAAAAAAGCAATTGATACTTTCGCTATAGATTTTACTGATAAAATTGTGATTGACATTGGGGCTTCTACAGGTGGATTTACGGACTGTGCACTAAAGCACGGTGCACAAAAAGTATATTCAGTTGATGTGGGCTATGGACAATTAGCCTGGAGCTTGCGTAATGACTCTCGTGTTATTGTCATGGAAAGAACAAATGCCAGGGGATTGACCCAGGACATGTTTCTTGAAAAAGTAGACATTATTATAATGGATGTGGCCTTTATTTCAATAACCAAAATAATGCCTCAACTCCTACAGCTTATTAAAAATGATGGAATAATAATTACATTAATCAAGCCACAATTTGAAGCTGGCAGAGAAAATGTAGGTAAAAAGGGTGTAGTCAAAGACCCAGAGATTCATAAATCAGTAATCAGAAGTGTAATATCTGAAGCTGAAAAGGTTGGTTTATACGCAAAAAAATTAGAACATTCCCCTATCCGTGGTCCAGAAGGTAATATAGAGTTTTTGCTGTTGCTAGAAGCTAATGGGAAGGTGGAAGCAGATGAGAATTTAATAAACAAAACTGTTGAAGGCAGTCAGCAGTTACGTTAATATCTGAATTAAGAATACAGAAGTCCGAATTCAGAAGACAAAATTAAGTAAGAAAGTGGCTTAAATGCACTTTCTTTTTTTATGTACATAAAAAAGGAAAACTTATGCATTCTGTTGAATAAACTATCAGAGGTGGTTAGTTTGTCTTTCTATGATCTAGGTTTTTTATTTTTGATAATTGGTGTAATTTTGTTTTATAATAGATTCACAAAATATAAAAAAAATAGGCAGATGGAGATGTTTGCCTCCCTGGGGAAAAAAGAACAGGAACTTTTAGAAAACCTAGAGGAGAAAGGCTATAAGATAAAAAAAATCAACCCAGACATATCAGTCATTATAGAAGAAGATTATAAAACCTATTCAGATAATTTTAGGTTTCCTTTTATAGTTAATAAAAATAAGAATGATTACTTAGTAAAGATGAGGAAAGAAAAGGAGTCAATTCGTATTTCAAGCAGTAGATATAGAAAGGGTCTTTTGACTGAGTGCTCTATTTTTAATGTTCAGGGAATTGTTGTTGCAGATACAACAGGGAAATTAAGAGAGTTTAATATTAACCTACCTAAGAAAAGGCTATTACCAAAGTTAATACTAATATCCATAATAACTTTTTCTGCAGGTTTTTACATTGCATTAAGAATTTTTGAATATCTTTCACAAGGGGTTAAATAATGAAAAAGATTGGTTTTATCGTTAATTTAAGAAAAGAGTCCGCACCTAAAATCGCGCATCAAGTCATTCAATGGCTCATAAAAAACAATATAGAGGTGTATTTAACTACTGAAACTGCTGATATTTTATCTTTGCCAGAGTATGGCGTAAAGACTGATGATATGTTTTCTATGTCTGAATGTATCCTTGTCCTTGGTGGTGACGGTACACTTCTAAATACTGCAAGATGTGTTGCAGGCAAAAATATACCGCTACTTGGTATTAACCTAGGGCAGTTAGGCTTCCTTACCGAACTGGAAGTAGATAAGCTCATTTATGGTTTAGAGGAACTAGTTTCTGGCCACTATCACATCGAGGAAAGAATGATGTTAAAAGCAGATGTATATAGAAACGGCAAGATTACTGGAAATTTTCATGCTCTAAATGATATTGTTATAACCAAGGGTGCCTTTGCCAGAATGATTGAAATGAATACATATGTAGATAGTGAGTTTTTGACCAACTATCCAGCAGATGGTTTAATTATATCTTCACCAACTGGATCAACTGCTTATTCACTATCAGCTGGTGGACCCATTGTTTCACCTGATATTGATGTCATAATTATTACGCCAATTTGCCCACATACCTTGTATGCTAGACCGGTTATTATATCCCATAATCAAAGTGTTAGGGTGGTACTTGTTTCAGATTCTGGCGAAATAATGTTAACTGTTGATGGGCAGGATGGTTTTCTTCTAGATGCGAAGGATGAGGTTATAGTAAATAAGTCTAACCTTACAACAAGACTTATTAAATTACGTAATAGATCATTTTATGCTATTTTGAGAGAGAAGTTAAAAGACGGGAGCAGGAATCGTGAATAAAATTCTTGCTAAAGTAACCACAATGTGTCATGAAATAATTAGTAAAACTGTTAGTGAAGGAGACCAGGCTATAGATGCTACTGTAGGTAAGGGGCAGGACACTCTTTTTTTAGCTAATTTAGTAGGTAATAATGGACATGTTTATGGTTTTGATATTCAAAAAGAGGCCATAGAAATTACCCAAATCCAACTTGCAGAAAATAGTTTGTCTAGTAGAGTATCTCTTTTTAATACAGGACATGAGAATCTTGATGAGTATATAATTAATCCTGTAAAGGCCATTATGTTTAACCTTGGCTATCTGCCAGGTGGAGATCATAAAGTAATTACTAGCACTGAAACTACAATCGTAGCTCTAAAAAAGTCAGTATCTTTACTTGCACTTTATGGGATTTTGTCAGTAATAATTTACCCAGGTCATCCTGGTGGGGATATTGAAAAAGAAGCAGTAGAAAGCTTTTTCAAAGTATTACCCAAAAATGAATTCGATGTGATAAAAGTAACCCTTTTTAATAAAATAGATAGTTCTCCATACATAATTATTGCTCAAAGAATTCATTAACTATGAAGGGGGAAAGTAGACAAACCTTTTAAAAAGGTGTCTGATAATATGAAAAATTTAAGACAACGAAAGATTTTAGAGCTAATAAAGAGTTATGACATAGAAACCCAAGAGGATTTAGTAAATAAACTACGTGAAAGCAGTTTTGATGTAACTCAGGCCACAGTATCGAGAGATATTAAGGAATTAAGCCTAATAAAAATTGCCACTGGAAATAACAAGTACAAGTACTTTGTAACAGCAGAACCTAGGCACAATCTAAATATGAATAGGTTGAGTAAGCTATTAAAGGATTCTGCCACAAGTATAGATTATAGTGATAATCTTATTGTAATTAAAACCTTGCCGGGAGTAGCAAATGCTATTGCTTCCTGTATAGACCATATTCAATGGCCTGAGGTAATTGGTACTATTGCTGGGGATGATACAATCCTTTTAGTAGTTAAGCCAAAAGAGGCTGTTCAAAGAAATCTTGAGATTCTTAATAAGCTTTTAGAATGAGAGGTGATCTGCCATGCTGCAAGAATTACATATCGAGAATTTTGCTTTAATAGAAGAAATCAATATAGAGTTTCAAAAAGGCTTTAATGTATTATCAGGTGAAACTGGAGCTGGTAAATCTATACTCATAGATGCTGTCGGTTTACTGTTAGGCGATAGGGCCTCAATTGAGTATATTAGAACTGGTAGTGCAAAGGCCATTGTCCAGGGTGTATTTTCTTTTGAAACGTCTGAAAATAATATATATAATACTAATCTTGAGGAAATTGGAATAACCCCAGAGGAAGATGGTGCCATTATCCTTACTAGAGAAATTAGTGAAAATGGCAAGAATGTATGTCGTATTAATGGACGAACAGTCACTCTTTCAAACTTTCAAAACTTAAGTCGTTTGCTAGTTGAAATCCACGGACAAAATACTACCCAGCAGCTAACATCTTTATCTAAGCAGGCAGAATTACTCGATCGTCTCGGAGGCAAAAACTTACAAAAATTACGCTTTCAAATTAATGAAAAGTATATAAACATAAAATACTTAGAAAAGCAAAAAAGCAGACTTCAAGAAATAGTTAGCAAGGGTCTTCGTGAAAGAGAGTTTCTCCAATATCAATTAGAAGAAATTTCCCAGGCCGAGCTTAATCCTGGGGAAGAAGAGATTCTCGAAAAAGAACTTAAGGTTATGGGAAGTGCTCAAGAATTACAGGGTGCTTGTGAGGAAGCAAATTCTCTTCTCTTTTCAGGAGAAAGTACTGAAACTAGTGCATATGACCTAATTGGCCTGGTAATTGATAAATTTCGAAATTTACGTGGATTAGATGAGAATTTAGATGGGTCTCTATCTGAATTAGAAAATTCTATGTATCAGCTTCAGGAGTTAGCAATTAATTTTAAAAACTACCCTCAAGATCTGAATTATGATCCATATAGAATGAAGCATGTAGAGGATCGACTTGCATTAATAAGTAAATTGAAAAGAAAGTACGGAAATGATATTGAAAATATTATTTCATTAAAGGAAAAGCTCGCAGATGAATTGTATGAGCTGGAAAATGCAGAGGAAATGCTAAAGAACATAGAGGATAAAACTTTAGTAGCTACACAAGAATATGATAGCTTAGCACAAGAAATTCACTCTTTAAGAAGATGTACTGCTGATAAACTTCAGGTAAAAACAATGAAAGCATTAAATGATTTAGTAATGCCTAATGTTGAATTTATGATTTCTATTGAGCCTTTAGCTGATCGAGGACCATTTGGTAATGACAAAATTGAGTTTCTTATTTCACCAAATCCTGGAGAACCTCTTAAGCCCTTAGCAAAAATAGCTTCAGGTGGAGAAATGGCTAGGATTATGCTCTCACTAAAAAGTATCTTAGCAGAAGTTGACAATGTACCTGTATTAATTTTTGATGAAATTGATTCTGGAATTGGTGGTTTAGTGCTAAAGCCGGTTGCAGAAAAACTTTCAGAGACAAGTCAATTTTGTCAAATAATCTGTGTTACCCATTCACCACATATAGCAGCTTTTGCAGATTCTCATTATTATATCCAAAAATTTAGCGAGAAAGATAAAACTCATACAAAAGTTTCAAAACTTTGCAAAGAAGAGGAAAAGGTTGCAGAATTAACTAGAATGCTGGGAGCAACTACCAAAGCTAAAGAACATGCTGTAGAATTACTAAAACAGAGCTTGAAGTGCAGTTAAATCTAACTGCACTTTTTTTATTCTATTAGCGCATCTTTTTTTATACTATCAATGAATTCACAAAGAAGTTTATATTAACTTGGATAGTCAGTATTGCCAGGATAAGAAAATTGCCTGAAGACACACTAGAAACAAAAGAAATAATAAAAATTATTTTTCTGTACGGGTGTCAAAAATGAATCGGGGAGACTAAAGTACAGGAGTGAATGTCATTTGCGCAAAAGTAAGTTTAGCAGAATTTATGCATTCATTATCATTGCAGTTGTTTTAGCCATAAGCTTCAGTCCCCAGATGCAAAGTTACTTCTTACTTCCAACAACACAGAAATTATCAGTTGGTGATGAATTTAATTTACCTTTAGTTTTTCCCAAAAAATTAGTTAATAATTTTAAAATGCAAATTCATGATGAAAGTGGTCTGGTAAAATCGTTAGATTTGTCTTCAGGTACCAAAAAATTTTTAAATAGTGGAAATTACACAGCAAAATTAAGTTTATTTGGTTTAATACCACTAAAGGAAATTAAAGTTGATGTTGTACCACAAATTAAAGTTTATCCATCAGGACATTCGATTGGCGTTGTTTTAAATGCACAGGGAGTTATTGTAGTTGGTTTCTCACCAGTTACAAATGAATCTAATACAGAAATAGAACCTGCAAAGGATCAAGGAATCCAAATTGGAGATATAATTTCCAAAATTAATAATCAAGCTGTAGGTAGTGATCGTGAGCTAGCAGAACTAATTGACAAGTATGGACAATTAGAGAAACAGCTTACAATAGAAGTTATTAGAAATGGCTTGAAAATGGATTTTTCCATTGAACCTGTTAAATGTGGTGATACAGGCAGATATAGAATAGGTTTATATGTAAGAGACACAGCAGCAGGAATTGGGACTCTTACCTTTTTTGAACCCTCAAATGGAAAATATGGAGCATTAGGTCATGTAATAGCAAATGCTGATATCAAGGAAGAACTTAAAGATGGAATGGGAAGAATTATTTCAGCTTCTATTCAAAATATCACTTTGGGACGAAAAGGCTACCCAGGTGAAAAAATAGGTAGTTTTAGTAATGATAAGGTTTTGTCAGGTGGAATAATGAAGAATTGTAATTTAGGTATTTATGGAATATTGGATACAATACCAAAGGATACCTACTATAGTGAACCTATACCTGTAGCTTACGCAAATCAAATAACTCCTGGTACTGCTCATATACTAACAGTACTAGAAGGTGATACTATTGAAAAGTTTGAAATTCAAATTGAAAGAGTAATTTCTCATCAAAAGGAAAATGGTAAAGGTTTAGTATTAAGAGTTACTGATCCAAGATTAATTGAGAAAACAGGTGGAATAATTCAGGGAATGAGTGGTAGTCCAATTATTCAAAATGGTAGGCTCATTGGTGCGGTGACACATGTATTTGTACAAGATCCAACCAGAGGATATGGAATCCTTGCAGAATGGATGCTTGAGGAGATTGGAATCATTCCAGAAGAACTAGTTACTGACTCAGTTTTGTCAGCATCATAATACCTTTAAACATACAGTAATCTTGAAGAAGCATACGCTGTATGTTTTCTTTTTGTGCAAAAAGTAAAATATTTGACGAATTTTAACTAATATTGTGATATTACAAAAAGTGGCAGGAAAAGCCAAATTTATGTTGAAATAATAAACCCAACTAGTAAAACTAATACAGGGAGTGTGGGTTAAGTGGATGAACCAATAAATGTTTTAGTTGTGGACGATAATAGGGATTTTTGCGGCATTCTAGGGGAGTATTTCTCGAATCAAAAAGATTTAAACCTTTGTGATACAGCTTATAATGGCATTGAAGCCTTAAAAGCTATCCAGGAAAAGGAACCAGATGTAGTTATTTTGGATATCATAATGCCTCATTTAGATGGAATAGGTGTTTTAGAAAAATTAAATTCTATAGATCTAAATGTTAGGCCAAAGATTATTGTGTTAACTACTTTGGGTCAGGAAACAATGACACAACAATCCTGTGATTTAGGAGCAGACTATTACATATTAAAGCCCTTTGACTTAGATGTGCTTGGTACAAGAATCAAGCAACTAGTAAGAGGCGAATCAACAGGTGGCGGTTCTAGAAATGGTATGGTTAAAGGTAAAAGCCTGGATATTGAAGTTACAAAAATCATTCACCAAATGGGTGTGCCAGCTCACATTAAAGGATATCAATATTTACGAGATGCGATTCTTATGGTCATTGAAGAAGTCAATTTACTTGGTGCAGTTACAAAGGAATTATATCCTCTTATCGCTAAGAAATACATGACTACCCCAAGCAGAGTAGAAAGAGCCATCCGACATGCCATTGAATTAGCCTGGGATCGTGGTAATGTTGATATGATGAACCGCTTTTTTGGTTATACAATTAATGTGGAACGGGGTAAACCAACCAACTCAGAATTCATCGCCATGGTAGCAGACAAGCTAAGACTTGGGAGTAAGGTAGGGTAAAAATTATAATAAGTCATCAATACTATACATAAAGGAAAACTCTCTGTTTTGAGTTTTCCTTATTTATTAATGTCTTTTTTTAGAAAAAAGGAGTATTAAATGTTAAGGTATAATATAAACCCGAAAAGAAACATCTTTTACAAAACTGCTTTTGATATACGTTATCTAATATTATGTTTCATGGTTATGGTTTATCCTTTGATTGTAATACCGAATCCATATAATAATTATTTTTACTTTCCTAGGTATGTAATACTAGCAATTATATCAATAATTATTATATATTCGATATTGCGAGAAAAAGTAAGGTTCAATTTAAGACATCCAGTTTTTATTCCATTAGGTTTCTTTCTTTTGTTTGGACTGCTTTCTACTGTCCTAGCTCCATACCCATTTACAGCTTGGGTGGGATTCGACATTTATGAAGGAACTACTGCTCGTTTTACAGGATTTAGCACATGCATTTTTTGTGCTCTGTTGTTCTTAATCGCATATAACACAAAACAAAGTAAAAATATTCTATATTACATGGTAATTACAGCAACAATCGTATCATTTCTAGGGCTTCTTCAACACTTTGGTATTAATTTTATTCCACATGAAGATTTTAGAACAGGAATCCGTAGTTACAGCACAATGGGAAATCCTAATTTTTTTGGAACCTATACAGTTTTTATCTTACCTGCTACCATGCTTTTGTATTTCTTTACTGGTAAAAAGCAATGGCTTATATCTACAGCTTTAATATATTCGGGCTTATTAATATGTGTAACAAGAGGAGTCTGGATAGCCTTTTTCTTCGCTTTTATTGTTATTTCAGTCTATATCTTAAGACATAAAGACATGCGAAAAAAGTACCTAACCATGGTCTTTCTACTTATTATTGTTACTGGAATATTACTACCAACAAGCAATGGACTTATTTATAAAAGGATTTTTAGCATTCCAGATCAGATTGAAGCATCAGTAAAAATGGAGGATGATGGTGGCTCCTATAGGATATACATTTGGAAGGAGTCAGCGAAATTAATTCCCCAAAACTGGGCATTTGGTATTGGACCAGAGCATCTAGGATACGCAGATATTCGACCCAAAATCAATCTAGCAGATAAGGTTCATAATGTTTATTTAGAAATTATAGTTACAATGGGTGCCTTTGCTTTTTTATCTTACATATTGTTTCTAGGCTATTTTTTAAAGCCATGGAAAAATGAATTTGGTCTCATATATTTTATAATGATTTTTTCATATCTGCTACAAGGAATCTTTAATATAGATGTAATAATGGTAATGCCACTATTTTGGATTGTGTTAGGTCTATCATTATCAAATGAAAAGCACTTAAAAAGCCATATCTATACTTAATACGTTATAACTTATTAAGATTTAGGGTATTAATAATAATATTTTTTACTTTATAAAAAATTCTTACCAATATGTCGAAAATAAAACCAATATTTTGCAAAGGTTTAGATGGGCCATAGGCTCATCTTTTTCTTATTGTTACAATATCCTGCCTAAATAGATGGGAATTATAGGTTTATTGTCGGAATAAACTGTAAATAATTGCCTTATTATGACAAACTATTTAGAAGTATCACCTTATAATTATAATCGTAGCCTAGTCCAATATAACTATAAAATATAGGTCTTATTACCTACAATCTGGTCAGAGGCTGCAAAAGGGCATATTGCCTAATATAAAAATTAATTTTAAAAGGGAAAGGAGGTTAGTTAAATGTTAAATATTTTAAAGAGATTAGTTAAGGATGAAGAGGGTCAGGGTTTGGTGGAGTATGTTTTAATAATAGCGGTAATATCTCTAATAATTATAGTTGCAGGTAAACCTTTAGCTACTGCAATTAAGGAAAAGTTTGAAGAGGTCGGAGACGAACTCACAACTTAGGACTAGAATAGAAAACATCAACAGCAATCTACTATTTAAAAATAGGTTGCTGTTGAACCTTATTTATTAAGTAGGATTGATTGTTATGAAATATCTAAAGATTTGTAGATAAAATCTATGAAGAGCATATAGAATCTGTTTTCTAGTGAATTTGGACAAAGAATAGTTGAATACAGTCTTATTATTAGCTAAATTGTTATTGTTGTTTTTATAGCAGTAGAAACATTAGGTGTGACTTTACTAAGCTTGTACAACGATGTAGTGTCTAATTGGCCATAAATATTTGTTAGAATGGAGCTTGTGAATGTATTTAGAATATAATGTTTACTTACTCTCTATACTACTTATACTATCACTCTTTTTTGATATAATAACGAAAAAAATCCCCAACATGCTTACCTTTCCGGTAATGCTTTTGGGTTTAATTTCATATACATATACAGGTGGTTTAACAGGTTTTTGGTTTAGCTTTTCAGGTCTTCTTGTAGGAATAGGAATTTTCTTAATTCCCTTTATTTTAGGGGGAATGGGAGGAGGAGATGTAAAGCTTTTAGGTGCTATAGGAGCCCTAATGGGATCCCAATTTGTTCTAATAGCTGCTCTTTACACGGCCATTGCGGGAGGCATTATTGCACTTATTATACTTTTACACAAAGGTCGCCTGTTCCTGATGATTAAAAAAGGTCTAGTGAAAATAGCCAAACCAATCTCAAATAGCTTAGCACTAACATTCAAATCTGTTTGGTTTGAAAGAATGGCTATAAATCTTTCTTTAGCAGATGCAGAAACACAGAAACAAGAACCCATAAAGTTCGCCTACGGAATAGCAATAGCCTTAGGAACCCTAATAGCCCTAACTGATTTTAGCCAAAAACTTTTCATCGCAGGTTTATTCTAATAATCGAGGTGGTACCTTGAATTTCTTATCAATTTTTAGAAAAAATGAAAAAGGCCAAGGTTTGGTTTCTTTTGCATTAGTATTACCCATACTTGCTATGTTAATCTTTGGAATTATACAATTTGGATTTATCTTTTATAGTCAGATTACAATAACGAGTGCTGCAAGGGAAGGAGCTCGTATGGCATCTGTAGGAAAACAGGATCAAGAAATCATAAATAAAATTAATAGTATTACATCTAGTATTCCATTACTAACTGTCTATATGAATAACGTTACTATATCCAATAGAGTTATTGGTTCAGAAGTAGAAGTTTTTGTTCCAGCTAGTGTGGAGATTATTGTACCAATTTTAGATAAAGCTGTTGGTGATGATTTTATTATAAATGCAAAATCAACAATGCGAAACCAAGCAATAAATTAGTTAGAAGTTTTTGTATTAAATGTTCTAAGAGGTGAAAACATTGAACAGTTTTTATAGTAAACAGGATGAAAGAGGTCAAGCTCTCGTAGAATTTTCATTGATTTTACCTTTGCTTTTATTATTAATATTTGGAATTATACAATTTGGTATTATTTTTAGTTGTTATATTTTAGTTAATAGTGCTTCAAAAGAAGCTGTGCGAATATCTGCTGTAACAGACTTGAATGATACTGACCATGAAGCAATTAATAAAATAACCCAAATAACATCTCCATTTCCATTTTTAAATATTAAAAGTATAGATATCTCCCCTGAACCTAGTGCTCGTATTCAAGGAGAAGATGTAATGGTTATGATTGATGCTTCAGTTGGTCTAATTGTACCACTAGTATTAAATGAAGAAATAGATTTTCCTATAATAAGTGCAAGAATGAGATATGAACCACATAGTCTAATAATTGAAGGCTCAGAAGAATTTGTTCTTGAAGAATTAAGCTTAAATCAGTCGGGTGATAAACTTCGAGTTAGCGTTGAATTATTAGATGGAGCTGGAAATCCCATTGGAGATGCTTTAATATATCTTGAAATTGATTATGAGGGTACTGTTATCGAAGGAGGAGCATTTACTTTGACAACTAATACCAACCATGGTAAAGATCAAGAGGTTGTGGACTTTAACAATAATAACAAAGGTACTTATACTGTTACTTTATATAGTATAACAACTTCAGACGGAACAATATATGAACAAATATACACTGATAGTGTTTATGTGAAGTAAATAACGAAATAGATGGTCAAGGGGGCAGTTTTAGTGAAACTAAAGAATACTATAGTAAAAAACAATAAAGGAGCAGTTCTTGTTATTGTTGCAGCATCCATGATCTTATTGTTGGGGCTAACAGCGTTAGTTACGGATGTGGGCTACCTTTACTTCCAAAAGAGGAATATGCAAAATGGAGCTGATGCTGCTGCTCTAGCTGCAGCATGGGAATTGCCAAGTGGCAATATTCAAACAATGGCCTCAGACTATATAGCAAAGCATAGTATTACTGGTGTTGTATATGCTCAAGCACAGAATAATAGTACTGAGGTAAGAGTTGATGTAATGGATTCTTATCCACGCCTCTTTGGTAGAGTTTTTGGTAGTTCTGATTATATAGTAAGTGCTGTAGCAACTGCAAGACAAAGAGTCACAATCGGTGGATTTCAACCTTTTGCTCCACATCCCAAAAACTATACATATGAACCGTTATCCTGTTCCTCCAATGTAGAACCTATTCTAACTATAGAAGACCATGAATTTCTTAAAGGTCGAGATATTAATAGTTTAGACAAGAAGTATTATTATTATTTTGATACAGATACAAATACAGGTCACTATTATCATGCGGGGGACCCAATTTTAAATGACTATACATATGTTGGATATGATCCTTATACTGATAAAACACAACGGCTAGAAAATTTTAAAACTGCAGTTATTCTAAATGTGATCATTGGAATTATTGTAGATGCCCAAGGGTTAACAGATAGTGCTAATTATGGACTATTAGATATGACAGGACTTAAACCAGCTGCAGGTAAAAATAATCTAGAGTGGTGGATTACAAATCCTGATGAATTTGAAATAGAAGAAACTACTAGTTTAACTCAAGATACTGAACCTGGTAAAGCAAATAAAATATTTCAAAGTAATTATGAGGATGGCCTTTCTCCTATAGATTATATGCTGGATCAGTCTGGTGGGGAATACTTCATAATTTTGCCTCACCCATCAGTAGCTTTAAATGCACCTCATTCACCTATAGTACCTGGTGATTATCTCATAGCTAAAATAAACACCGATCCAGATGATTATAGCTGTGATGACTTTAGATTAACAGGTAAAATAATCCACATTTATAACCCATATAATCCTGATGACCAAATTCTATTACAACAAGCAGGAATAAGAAAAAATAGTCCATTTCTAATAAAAAATCATTAAAAATATACCTTACTGAAAGGAGTGTCCAGTTCATTGAAACTTAATAAACGCATATTAATATTTGCTATTATCTTAGGTCTTATTACTGCAGTAGCCTTAAACTTTTATATTAAAAGCCTTGACAAACCTGCTTTAGTTGCTGTTCCCCATTCTGAAGTAATTATAGCAAAGACTACAATACCTGCCTATATTAGGATTACTGAAGAGATGTTGGACAAGCAATCAATGCCATCTGATGCTGTCCATCCTGAGGCAATAACCAGTATGGATAATGTAGTAGGAGGAATTTCAAAATCTGAGATTATTAAGGGAGAGCAGGTGCTATCAGGTAGAGTAGTGATGGATGAAACAAAAGCTACATTATCATATAGAATACCTGAAAACATGCGTGCTTTTACAATTCCAATAGGAGAGGTTAGCGGAGTAGCAGGTTTTATTTCTCCAGGGGACAAGGTTGACATACTAATATCTTACTCTGATGAAAAGATTAATGATGAGCTTACTACATACACCATGTTTCAAAACATGGAAATTTTAGCTACTGGTGAACAGACCCAGCCCAAAGATGATGCTACGAGAAGTGTAGTGAGTACATTAACTTTACTAGTTACGCCTGAAGAGGCTGAAGTACTAGTCTATTCCCTACAAAGCGGAACTTTCCATCTAACACTTCGTTCACCAGTAGATACTTCTACGGCTGATGTAGACAGTTTCAATTCTACCAATTTCGATTCATTCAGAGAGAGGTGATAGATATGGAAGTTATAAAGGTTGTAGTAGTCGAAAAGGATCAAGAGGAAAGGGTAGCTATCACCAATATGCTATCTAATGTTGAATACATTAAGGTTATAGGTGATGCTGAGAATCAGGAGCAAACCTTTGACTTACTGGAAAACTCTGATCCCGATGTGTTAATTATTGGCGTGGACATAGATGAAAATGGTTACAAGCTAGCTGAAAAAATAGCAGGAGAATATCCTGGAATCTGTACAATAATAGCTGAAACAGAGATGGGTGAAGAAACCTTAAGAAAAGCTATGTTTGTAGGTGCAAAGGATGTGATAGTTCAGCCCTTTACACCCTCGAGGCTTGTTGATTCCATTTATCGTAGCTACCAGACAGAGAAAAAGAAACAGGGTGTTCAAAGGGATAAAAATCCCACACTTAGAAAACAGGCAAAACAGGGGCAGGTTATTACAGTTTTTAGTACAAAGGGTGGAGTGGGTAAAACCTTTGTTTCTACAAATCTAGCTGTTTCACTTGCAGAAGTAACAGGAGAAAAAGTTGTTTTGGTTGATTTGGATTTAGATTTTGGCAATGCTGCATTAGCCTTAAATATTATGCCTAGATATACAATATCAGATATTATCAATGACATTCGTAATTTAGATAGAGATTTAATGGAAAGCTATTTAATTCCCCATAAGTCAGGAATTAAAGTTCTACCAGCTAATTCTACACCCCAGATAACTGAATTTATTACTGCAGATCATATTCAAATTATCTTAAGGATACTTCAGAGTAGCTTTGACTATGTAGTGGTAGATATGCCTGCAAGGTTTTATGAACCAGTTATGCCTGCTTTTCAGGCAGCAGATATACTCATGTTAATAACTACACCAGATGTTGCTACCTTGCGTAATATCAAGGCATCTCTTTTAACCTTACATGATTTGAATTATCCGAGAAAGAAAATAAAAATACTCTTAAACAGGGCTGAATCAAGGGGAGAAATAAGGGTAAAGGATGTTGAGACAACTTTAAATACTAGCCTTGCAGGTATTATTCCTGCGGAATATAAGATGGTACTCTCCTCATTAAATAAAGGTGACCCAGTAGTATCACTATATCCTCGTGCAAAGATAAGCAGAAACTTTTTAGAGCTCGCTCGGAAAAGTATGAGTAATGAAAATGGTCAGTTGAAAGTAAATTAGTATAAAATCCTTTACAAAAGGTGGGATATAAGTGTTATCAAATGATCTTACTCTAAATGGTTCCAAAAGGCCCAAACCGGTAGAAAATATTGTTAACAAAAGAAAGGAATTAGAAGAGATAGCCTCAACTACTTTAGGATATGTCATAGATAGTATTGGTAACAAACAGATAGAGACCCTTCAGAGAAAAGAAATTATTGAACAAATCAATGACAGTTTACATAGTACCCTTGAAGAACAAAATAGGCACCTGTCTCACCCTGATAAACAAAAGATAGTAAATACAGTTGTTGATGAGATCCTTGGGTTTGGCCCTATAACTCCATTAATTAATGATCCAACTGTTACGGAAATCATGGTAAATGGTCCCCAAAAGATTTATGTGGAAAGAGAGGGTAAAATTTATAAAACAGAAATAACCTTTAGAAATGATTCCCATGTAATGCATATCATAGACAAGATTATCACTCCCTTAGGTAGAAGAGTAGATGAAGGCTCTCCCATGGTGGATGCACGCTTACCTGACGGTTCTCGTGTAAATGTAATAATTCCACCTTTGAGTGTTATAGGTCCATCAATTACCGTTCGTAAATTTGCTACGGATCCCTACACCCTTGAGGATTTAATATCCTTTGGAACTTTAACAACGGAAATGGCAAAGTTCTTAAGGTCATGTGTAAGGGCAAGAACTAATATAATAGTTTCTGGTGGTACTGGTAGTGGTAAGACTACTTTTTTAAATGTGCTATCTAGCTTTATCCCCCACTCTGAGAGGATTGTAACCATAGAGGATGCTGCTGAATTGCAGCTCAAACAGGAACATGTTGTGACTCTCGAAAGTCGTCCATCAAATATAGAAGGAAAAGGTCTTGTAACAATCAGAGATCTTGTTATAAATTCTCTTCGTATGAGACCTGATCGGATAGTGGTAGGAGAGGTTCGTGGAGGAGAGTGTCTTGATATGCTTCAAGCAATGAACACCGGTCATGATGGCTCAATAACCACAGTTCATGCTAACAACCCAAGGGATGGCCTGGCTCGTCTTGAAACAATGGTAATGATGGCAGGAATGGATTTACCATTAAGAGCCATTAGAGAGCAGGTTTCATCTGCTATTGACTTAATTATTCATAGTGCTCGTTTTATTGATGGTACTAGAAAAATAACAAAGATATCAGAAGTAGTAGGTATGGAGGGAGATACAATCACCATTCAGGATATTTTTGTATTTAGGCAGGATGGCTTTGATGAAAAAGGAAATATCATAGGTAAAAATATTCCTACTGGGATCATACCTAAATTCATGGAAAAGTTTAAAGCACATGGAGAAAGCACCTCTACTGCTGTATTTAAGGCAGTTGAAGAAACTGATAATATCTGGAGGACTTTTAAATGATCTTCTATTTAATATTACTAGGGGTCTTTTTGACTGTAATTCTATTAACTATAGGCATATATACTTTAATATTTAGCTCCAGGTTGAAGGTGCTTAATAGAATTGACACCTATGCAAATGTAAAGAATAGTAGCTATTCTAAGGAAGACAGTAAAGCTAAGGGTTTTCGAGAGGAATTCTTTAACTTAATGGGTGCCTTGGGAAAACTGTTTTCTCGTGAGGCCTATAAAGAAAGCATCCAGAGAAAATTAAACCAGGCACATGTTTTAATGAAGGCTGAGGAATTTTTTGGTGTTTGTCTAGCAACTGCCTTAGGTATCTTTCTTCTCCTATTTTTAATTTCAAGAACTTTAATTCTGGCAATAACTGGAGGATTATTGGGCTTTAAGCTACCTAATATCCTCTTAGATATTAAGAAGAAAAAAAGAATGAGAGCTTTAAACTCACAATTACCTGAAGCTCTTACCATTATATCTAACGGTTTACGCGCTGGGTTTAGCTTTCCCCAGGCAATGTCTGTAGTTAGTAAGGAAATGGAAGCTCCCATTGCAGAGGAGTTTGGCAGGGTTATTAGAGAGAACTCATTAGGTAAACCAATGGAAGAGGCACTCCAAAATTTATCAGATAGAACTGATGATGAGGACCTGGATATGTTTATTACAGCACTACTTATTCAAAGACAGGTGGGGGGTAACCTGGCTGAAGTTCTTGATAATATATCCAATACTATTCGAGAAAGAATCAGAATTAAGGGAGAAATCAGAACTTTAACTGCTCAGGGCAGATTGTCAGCTATCATTATCTGTGCCTTGCCTGCTGTGGTAGCTGGAATTATCACTCTTATGAACCCAGAGTATATGCTTGTTCTTATTCAAGAAACAATGGGTTTGATTATGATAGGTACTGCCGTATTCTTTATGATAGTTGGCGTAATTCTTATTCGCAGAATAGTTGATATTAAGGTCTAGTAAAGAGAAGGTGAGATAATGGAATATATAATAGGAATACTTGTTTTTAGTACAATAGTTACTTTTGTTTTAATTCTCTATGAAGTGATTTTTGCAAATAAAATTGCAATTACTGAGAGACTCCAAGAGATTAAAAAGATAGGCAGGGAATTGGAAGATGATAATGATTTACGCAAGCCCTTTATCGAAAGAATCATTAAGCCTGCCTATTGCAAGCTTGGTAATATTTTAGGGAGTCTGGCGCCTAAAGAGATTAAGCATAAGGTTGAAAAGAAGATAATATATGCAGGTAACCCCTGGAATTTAACCTTTAATTCTTTTTTAACCATGCAGGTCGTATTAGGTGTTTTATTATCATCTATTTTTTTAGTCATATTTAAGCTAGTAGATATCCAAAGTGACAGGTTATTTCTAATTCTCATTGTGATGTTTTTGTTTGGATTTTTCCTGCCATCGGTAGTTTTAAGTTCAAAGGTAGCTAATAGGCAAATGGAGATTCAAAACAGCTTGCCTGATATGCTTGATCTTCTCCTGGTCACTGTTGAGGCGGGGTTGGGATTTGATATGGCTTTGAAAAGAGTTGCTGATAAAATGCCAGGAGAGTTGAGTAAGGAATTAAATCGTGCTCTTGATGAAATGCGTCGAGGTAGAACCAGAGAGGAGGCTCTCAGGGGTATTACAAAAAGAACAGGTGTAGCAGATTTGTCGACCTTTATTAGTGCCATCATTCAGGCAGAGCAATTGGGAAGTAATATTGCCAATACATTACGAATTCAGGCAGTTTCCATGAGACATAAAAGGAGGCAGAGGGCAGAAGAAAAGGCCATGAAAGCCCCTATTAAAATGCTTTTCCCATTAATCTTTTTTATCTTTCCAACCTTGTTTGTAGTTTTACTAGGACCAGCTGCTATTCGAATTATGCAGGCCTTTGAGACAATGTTTTAGGGGGTAAATGATGTTTTTAGCTAAAAGCAGTAGCAGGCTAATTATAATACTTTTGATTATTTTTGCTATTTTATCTCTGTGTCAAATAACTAATGCCTCTGAAGAACATTCAGAGCTAGCAAAGGAAAACCTTTGTGTTGTCCTTATAATAGACATATCTGGCAGCATGGCTGATACTGATCCACAAAGGTTACGTGAAACTGCTGCCAATATCTTTATAGATTTGTTAAGTCAAGATGACTACCTTGGTATCATCACTTTTGATGATAGAATTGAGGTAGTTGTTCCCATTCAGAAAGTAGCAAGTAATTCGAATAAAGAAGTAATTAAAAATACCTTATCTGGCAAGCCTGATCAACGTGGAAATACTGATTACACAGGAGCATTTGAGGCTGCATACGACCAGTTACAGCAGCTTGACCAGGAAGATTTAAGACCTGTTGTCATATTTCTGACAGACGGAGAGCCTAATCCTGATTCACGGCGAAGCAATGATACCGCTTTTATGAAAACATATATGGAATCCATGTGGGAAACCGTAACAAATTTTACTCTTCAAAGATATCCCATTTATTCTGTTGCCTTTAGTAACGAAATTGATCCTGATATTATTAATAAAATATCTATGGATACAAAGGCTGAAGCCTATATTTTAGATACTCCTTCTGATTTAGCACATACCTTTTATAATCTCTTAGGAAAATTAAAAAATCGCAATAATATATATGACGAAGATTACTTACTCACAAATACTGGAGAAACTCTTAGCTTTTTTGTAGATGAATATACCAATCAGGTTAATTTACTTTTTTTAGATGCCCCAGATTCTGATTATGAAATAAAGATTAAGAAGCCTGCAAATATTGATTTAATGGATGAGGGTATTACGGAAAGCATAGAAGATAATTATCGGATTCTTACCCTAGCTATGCCTGGAGAACACCATCTTGGAGAGTGGGAAATTGAAGTTTCAGGTAGAGGGAGTATTCGCCTGATGGCTGATCTAGATATTTCTCTAAAGGCCTGGCTCATGTCTCCAGTACCCTATTCACAGCACTCCTTAAATGAGTCTGTAGAATTTAAGGTGTATGTTCCTCTGGGTGGTACTACAAACCAAAATCTTGATGTGACTGTTGAATTAACAAAGCCTGGACAGGATAGACCTGAAATAGTGAAGCTTAAGCAAGAAAATGGATATTTTATAGGCATTTATGATGGAGCCAATCTGGCTGGCACCTATGATATACAGGTAAACTTACTTATGGATAATAAGGTGGTAAATACATCTTCCACAAAGCTATATGTCAAGCTTCTTCCTAGCCTTTTAACAGACTTCTGGATAGAAGATGGTTATAGGATAGGGGAAGAAGTTATAGTAACTGCTTCTCTATCAATTGGAGGAAACCGTATTACTGAAAGTAATGACTTAAAGGTTGAAAGCTTTAACCTTGTAGTTGACTATGAGGATGGTTATTCGGAATTTATTGCTTTAAATGATAGTGGAGCTGCAGAGCATGGAGATATTAGAAGTGCTGATGGTATCTGGAGCAATAGGCAAGCCTTTGATCGTGCAGGCATAGCAGAAGCTATGATAATAGTTGTGGGGGAATATAGAGGGGATGAATTTATTCTAGAGAAAAAACTAGGAGGTTTTTTAGTAGCCCCACCAGGAAATATAATTATCAATAATTCACAGGGAAGTTTATGGAGTGTTTCAGGGGGAGTTTTATCTATTCCTTTAGAAATTCAAAACATATCACATTTTAAAGAAACACTTTTTATAGATATGGAAAGTAGCTTGGGAAAACTAGTTAATACCCAAATAGTACTAGAACCAGAGGAAACTAAAACATTATATATAAATGTTGAAATGGCTACTGAACTAGAAAAAGAAGGTTATCTATTACCATTATCCTTTAGAACGGATAATGAATTAACCAGGCTAGAAGCTAATAGCTTAAATGTCCCAGTTGATATAGTTTCTAAAGGAGAGTATTTACTTAAAAAATATTACTCAACAATAGGTCTTCTCGTCTATATTTTAATTGGATTTATGGCAGTAGCTATCCTTATTTATGCTTTAGGCTTATTACTATATTTTATTCTTATAAAGCCTAGATCTATAATTTCAGGTGAACTGTCATATTGGATATCTTCTGATAATCCATGGAGCAGTATTCCAAAGAAGGTTCAATTAAAACCATTTAAAAAGAATAAGGTGATTGTTTCATTTAATCCCGACAACCAACAGGCAGATGTACATGTGAAAAACAGGGAATTTGATTACGATATTATCCTGCAAGTTATTACCGATGAAAAGACAAAAAGGTTTATACAGGGATGGAAGGTACTTCTTAAAAGGAAGCAACCCATTTCATTAAGGGTTAAGTGTACTCAACCTGGGGTACTTGAATTAAATGGTGAAATATATAGTCAAAGGGATTTACATCACAGAGATAAGTTCACTTCAGGAGGATTTGGTTTTCAATATACTGCCCCTAGTAAATTATCTAGGGAAACGTACCAAGGAAAAAACATTTTGGAAGGTAAGGTATCTAATGATAAAAGTCAAGGTGTTTAATGAATCAAAAAATACTATTCTCCTTGAAGAAGTAGAGATAGCTGATAGTTTTTTCTTAAGACTTAAAGGTCTTTTAGGTAAATCATCTCTACCACATGGGAAGGGTATAATTATTAAGCCATGTAAAGCAGTTCATACTATGGCAATGTCATTTACAATAGATGTTGCCTTTGTTGATAAAAATAATTACATCTGCCACATTATTGACTCTATGCTACCATATAAGTTTAGTCCTACTATTCGAAAAGCAGATTATGTAATTGAAGCTCCTGCAAGTACCTTTAAGACTTCTGGAACTAATTTAGGAGACAAGATTAAGCTTATATCGTAAACTATTATTTTTAGTTTTCGACATTTTTTTGGTTAATTTGAAAGTAAATTTACCACTTATGCTTTACTATACTATTTTAGACAAGTTATTAGATAAAATCTTCTATATTAGCTAAAATTCTTTGTCGAAACTATGTTAAATAACATGTTATCTGTAACTTATTTTTATTATTCCTGTGTGTATTTTCGCAGGATTTTTTACTTTATCAACCTTAAGATAGTACTTAGGAATTATTGTTAATAAATACCTATCTAATTTTCTAATAGTAAGGGGTGTGTCTAATGATAAAAAAACTTTGCGATAAATGTGGAAAATTTTCCTATTCAGCCTCATGTCTGGGTGAATGGCGCTGTCCTACCTGTGGTCATGATTTAACCAAAAGACCCGTGATGAAACTTCAGGAATCAGACATAGTAAAAAAATCAGATAATATATACACAGTCAATTTTAAATAAATATACCCATATTACTTTTACATTTTTTTTGCATCAAAAACAAGTCTTGATACTTGTCGCAGCGCATAAATAATAATAGTAGATATAGAAGGGTGGTGGCCATGGGATAAAGGTTATAGTTTTAGTATTTATAATATGAAAATTGAAGAAGGGAGGTAAAGAATGAAGAATAACAGAATTGCAAAAGTAACCATATTAGCTGTAGTATTAATAATAACTTTATTACTCACTTACAGTATGGTTCTTGCTGAAGGTAGGACTGAGACTCCAATACCAGATAACTTTCCTAATAATCATGTTCCTGCATTAAATGACTGTAATGAAATGAAAATTGATCCACCAAAAGATGGAAGATACCTTTTAGATGAAAACCCATCGGTTTATGTTTCTGTATACTTTCATTCCTCGGGTACTTTAGTTGATTGGGTATCAGATATTAATATTAGCCATGTATTTGTAAAAGGTGGAAAAGAAGGAGGAACCCTTTACAGTTATGATCCAGCAATTAAGAGCGATACAAATTTAGGTTTAGGAACAAATCAAGAGATTAGCCATTTAGTTTTTTATTGGTGCACCAAGCAAGAACATGATAAGGGTAGTATTACAGTAAATAAACTAATAACTGATGGCACAACTGATGATGAAAGTGCTGTTTTCATAGTGAAAGTTACTGGTGGACCTGACAACTACTATTCTCAAACTAAAAATTTCGGTTTAAATTCACCAGCACTATTTTCTAATTTGGAACCAGGAAATTATGTAGTTGAAGAAATCAATCTGCCAACTGGTTACAAAACTAACAAGGCAACATTTAATGTAACCATCCCTGACGGAACTACAGATGAAAGTATGCATAAAGAAGTAACTATCACTAACTACATGGAAAATGATCCTGAAAAAGGCAGTATTACTGTAAACAAAGTCATAAGTGGAGGTACAGATCAAGAGGCTAGTATAGATTTTAGTGTAAAAGTTACTGGTGGTCCTGATAACATGTACTCTCAAATTAAATTAGTTAGTGTCAATTCATCAGCAGTATTTTCTAATTTAGATCCAGGAGCCTATCTTGTTGAAGAGATCAATCTGCCAACTGGTTACAAAACTAACAAGGCAACATTTAATGTAACCATCCCTGACGGAACTACAGATGAGAGTATGCATAAAGAAGTAACTATCACTAACTACAAGGAAAGTGATCCTGAAAAGGCTATGTTAGTTATTAAAAAACATGTAATTAATGGTAACACCACAGATAAGGCGAAAAAATTTGATGTAGAGGTCACCTATCCAACAATGGGCGATGGTGTAGTGAAAAGGGTTATACAGGTTAGTGAGAATGTTCCAGTAACCTTGAAGGATCTAGATTTTGGAACATACACCTTTAAAGAATTAAATGTTCCTTCACCCTATAAATTTGATAGTATTTCTACAAGTAGTGTAGTTCTTTCTGTTTATGAAAAAACCGACGAAGTACTTGTTAAAAACAAAAAGGAATCTGATCCACCACCAAATGGTTCAAAAAAACCAAGAATTGATGTTAAGAAGTACGTTTCTGTAGATGGTAAGGATACTTGGGATGATGCAAATTCAGCTAGCGGACCTGAAACAACAGAAAATAGTGATGTGTTCTTTAAGTTTGTTGTTACTAATACTGGTGATGTTAGATTAACCAACATTACACTTACAGATGACTATTTTGATGACCTTGATGAAGATGAAATAGAGGATTCATTGAGTAAAGGTAGTAGCTTCGAATACATCTTTGGTCCTGTGGGTGCAGCAAATGGCCAGCACAAGAATACTGCTACTGCTACTGGAGATTATAGTGGGAGAACGTATACGGATACCGATCCTGCCCATTATATAGTAAAACAAGGAGATAAGGTGGACCCACCTCCTCCAAATGTTAGACCTGACGATCCAAAGATTCCTGATCCTGTAGTTGTTGACGAAGTTGAAGAACCTGAGCTACCTAAGACTGGTGCAAGTGGAATGCTATTGTTTGGTGGAATGGTATTAGCAGGTGGAGGTTTATTGCTCAGAAGATATGGAAAAAGATTAACTTAAAAATTATAAAAAGTGAAGAAGGCCATGAATCTTGAATATGTTGTTGCATTCTAGTAGGAGCAATAACCTTAAGGTTTCATGGTTCTTTTTTTATTTTGTATTTAAAAAGATAATATGAAATTATGTCCTTGGGCAACCTAAAAAAGGGTGTTAATCATGAATCGCTTAGTTAAAGGGCGAGTTTTAAAAAATCGTAGAACAAAGGAACTGGTTCCTAACCTAAAGCCAGGTGATATTGCCTTGATAGCCCACGAAGATTTGGATGAGATAGCAGCCAATACACTTATTGAGGCTAAAGTTAAGGCTGTCTTAAATGTAAAAAAGTCCTGCACAGGAAAATACCCTAATCCAGGTCCATTAAATTTAGTCCAAAAGGGAGTACCATTAATTGATTGTATTAATGAAGATATCTGGGAGGCTGTTAATAATGGGGATGAAATAACCATTATTGGTAGCACAATTTACACAAGCTCAGGTGCTTTTTTAGCACAGGGAAAGTTATTGAATGTACAAACAGTTAAGGCCGCTTTAAAAAAGGCAAAGGAGAATTTTAACCCCCAGCTAGAAAGCTTTATTAAAAATACCATTGAATATGCAAATAAAGAGCTTGAAGTAATTTTTAAGGAAATAGACACTTCCCATATCAAAACTACTTTTAAAGGAAAACAATGCCTGATAGTGGTCAGAGGACAAAAGTATAAAGCGGATTTACAAGCCCTTAAAAGCTATATCAGGGAAATGAAACCAGTACTAATTGGTGTAGATGGTGGAGCAGATGCACTAATGGAAAATGGTTTAAAACCACACTTGATAATAGGGGACATGGATAGTGTCTCTGATAAAGCTTTAAAATCTGGTGCTGAGCTTGTGATTCATGCATACAGTAATGGAAAAGCTCCTGGGATTGATAGAATAAAGAAACTTGGTATCAGCAATTATAAAGTACTTCCTACATTTGGAACTAGTGAAGATGTAGCCATGCTCTTAGCCTATGAAAAAGGTGTAGAACTTATTGTTGCAGTTGGAACACATTCTAATGTAATTGATTTTCTTGAAAAAGGTAGAAAAGGAATGTCAAGTACCTTTTTAGTAAGAATAAAGGTAGGCTCGATACTTATGGATGCAAGGGGAGTGAACCAGCTTTATAAACAGAAATTTAGATTAAAATATCTAATAGCAATGGTTTCGGCAGCTCTTATACCTCTAGTAATTGTACTTATGGTATCTCCCCCAGCTTTTCAATTTGCTAGGTTACTATACATGAGATTACGGCTAATATTGCAAGTTTAGGAGGATCTTTGCTTTGAAATCGATATCTGTGGTGATACCAGCATATAACGAAGAAACAAATATACGAAAAACAATTAGGGCTGTGCTTAAGGTTAAGGGTGTAGAACAGATTATAGTAGTTGATGATGGATCTACAGATAAAACGGCAGAATATGCACATAATGAAGGTGTTGAGCTTATAAGGCTTAAGAATAATCTAGGCAAAGGTAAAGCATTAAATCTAGGATGTTTGCAATGTAATAGGGAGTTAATAGCGTTAATTGATGCCGATTTGTGTGAAAGTGCTAATGAGCTTGCAAAGCTAGTAGAACCTGTAACTAATCATGAGGCTGACATGACCATAGCTGCCTTTCCAAGGGCCAAAAAAAAAGGAGGCATAGGATTGGTAAAGGCCTTAGCCAATCTGGGAATAAGAGCGTATGGGGGTGATAATTTTAAGGCACCTCTTTCAGGACAAAGAGTTATGAATAGAAAGGCATTTAATGAAGTATTTCCATTTGCAACAGGATTTGGTGTTGAGGTTGTGGCTACCATTAAAGCATTACAAAAGGGGCTATTAGTTAAAGAAGTTGAAACCCAAATGAGTCATAGAGAAACTGGTAGGTCTATCTCAGATTTTACGCATCGGGGAAAACAATTTTATCATATATTGTTTTCATTATTTAGATTAAGACTTTGGGGGAACTAGATAAAATGGCAGCTACATTCTTAGCTTATCTAATGACTAGGTTACTTGTTCCAGCTGGTATAAAAAAATTTGCTTTACTAAACTGGACTAAGAAAAATTACAAAGGAAATAGCATACCTATAGGCTTGGGGTTTATCCTAATTCCTCCTAGTGTCTTAGTGCTCTTTGCGTGGTACTATACAATATCACCTATAGCCATATCCTTTTATGCAGGTGCCATTATTATTACTGGCCTGATAGGGCTTTATGACGATTTAAAAGGAGATACACAAATTAAAGGTCTGAAGGGTCATTTCAAAAATTTATTATTTAAAGGGAAATTTTCAACTGGAATGTTAAAGGCCTTTACTGGGGTTTTTATTGCATTTATTGGAGCTCTATTATTTTCAGATAGTTTATTAGATTTTATGGTTAATTTTTTAATAATTATCTTATTTACAAATGCCTTTAATTTATTTGATTTAAGGCCTGGAAGATGTATTAAGGCATTATTTACTGTATCTGTTTTCTTATTATTCATGGCATTTATTTTAAACAATACTAGTATAGTATTATTATATCCTTTGTTAGGTTGTATCCTTGCGTATGCACCCTTTGATCTTAAAGCTAAATCTATGCTTGGAGATGCTGGCTCTAATTTTATTGGTATGAGTGTTGGTATAGTAAGCGTCTTAGTATTACCTTTTTTAATGAATATTCTAATAGTTCTTGTTTTAATAATGCTACACTGGTATACTGAAAAGAAATCTTTAAATTCTCTTATAGAAAGTAATCAGTTCCTAAGCCACTTAGATCATTGGGGTAGGAGCTAATTATTATATATAATAATTCAGGGGAGGGACCTAAAAATGATATCCAAGAAAATCGGACAGGTATTAGAAATTGAGAAAGAAAATGCTGATATACAATGGATAAAGGTTACTATAGATGAGCAATTATTTTCTGCAATTAATTATCCAACTGCAACAGGAACTGTTAAGCCTGGAGATGAAGTTGTCTTAAATACTACAGCTGTTGAACATGGTCTTGGTACAGGTGGGTACCATATTGTAATGCTAAACCTGTCTAGTATAGAAAGTAAAGCTAAAGAACCAGGGCATATCATGAAGCTGAGATATACTCCCTTTCAAATAAAGGTTCTAGCAGTTGAAGAACAAGGTAATCCTCATCATGGGGAAATATCAGATTTTAAAGACTTGAATAACATCCCAGTTATGATAGGTAGTTTACATAGCAAATTAGCTCCTGCTGCTTTGGGCTACAAATTAATGAACCCAAATGGAAAACTTGTTTACATAATGACAGACGGTGGTGCCTTACCACTTGCATTTAGTAAAACGGTACCTGTATTAAAAGAACAAGGGTTAATTGATGGGACCATTACCGTGGGGCATGCATATGGGGGAGACTATGAAGCTGTAAATATCTACTCAGGTTTAATTGCAGCAAAGGAAGTATTAGAGGCTGACGCAGTAATTATTTGTATGGGACCGGGTGTTGTAGGTACTGGAACTAAGTGGGGTTTTACAGGAATTGAACAGGGTGACATAATTAATGCAGTAAACGTTCTTAAAGGCAGAGCAATTGCTATTCCTAGAATCACTTTTAAGGATAAGAGGGATAGACACAAAGGTCTCAGCCATCATACTTTAACTATCCTTGAAAAAGTAGCATTACAGCCAGCTGAGGTATCTCTTCCCGTTTTACCTAAAGAGGAAAACGATTACTTAAAGAATCAGATTCGTGAAAGAAGATTAGATGATTTGCACACCTTTATCACCATTGATGCAGAAAAGGTATTGGACTATGCAGAACATTTGAATATCCCCTTTTCGACCATGGGCAGGTCAGTTGAAGAGGAACGTTACTACTTTTTAGCTGCTGGTGCTGCAGGAATTTTAGCTACACAGGAATAAATATGATAATATCAATTGAGTTTGCTATTAATGAATTGGGCTACAGTAGTATATTCTGAGCTCAATTCATTTAAATATTTTCGGAGTTCTTTTACCTTCCCATAGAAATAGATGCTCTTTTTATTTACAATAATATACATATACTTTCCTCCTAAGGTAATTGTCGAGTTATATTGGATACTATTTTATGTATCTTTTTTCTAATTATGTATATATTTACAATATGAATAAAGTAGGTGATTTAATGAGTAAGAAGGAAACTACAATTAATTCTAAATGCTTTTTTGAAGGCAAGATTTTACGTTTAAGAGTTGATGAGGTTCAGCTAGAAGGAGGAAAGCTTGGGAAACGTGAGATAGTTGAACATCCGGGAGCAGTTGCAATTGTAGCCATTACCCATGACAAAATGGTATTACTTGTAACCCAGTTTCGAAAACCTATGGAAAAAGATCTAATAGAGATTCCTGCGGGAAAACTAGAAAAGAATGAAACACCTCTAGGATGTGCAAAAAGAGAGTTGCTAGAGGAGACAGGCTATGTCGCTAATAATTGGCGAGAGCTTTTTGCTATCTATACATCTCCAGGATTTAGTAACGAAAAAGTAATAATCTATCTAGCAACTGAAGTGGTTAAAACTCTAGATAATCCAATGGATAGCGAGGAAATAGCCAGTATTGATTTGATTTCAGTAAGTGAGGCTTTAAAGCTTATAGAATCAAAAAAAATAGTAGATGGAAAAACTGTGGCTGGTATCCTTGCTGCCAGAATTTTTTATGAAAATGAAACAACTTAAGGTATACTTTAGTGCTGATGCTAGTGGAGCTTATGAAGCAGGCCTTAATGGTCATATTGTTGTGATAGTAGATGTTATAGATATGTCAACAAGCCTGGAAACTGCCATGGAGATGGGAGCGACAGCCGTATTTGGCTCAAGCCCGGACAAAAATAGTGCACCAGTACCAGTTAATCCTGAAAAAATTGCCACGGTTGCTGCTTCATTGGCACTACAATTAAATACTGAGATAATCATAATTGGAGAACCTAGATTCGCCAGTAAATTTGAGCATCAAAAAAACAGTCAAAGACTGATTAACAAATTAAGTGATTTAGGTGCAAAAATCTATGATTATGTTCCAAACATCGGAAAAGAAATATCTGGGCTTACAGACTTTACAAATAGAATTGTTATAGCTGCAACTAATACAGGTGGCGTGGCGTTTGATACAGCCTATAATGCTGGGGGTATTACAACAACTGCTACTATAGCTCGCACTGGAAACCTCAAAGGTAAGGAACCCGCTTTAAAAGGTGCTTTACGGGCTTATAAGCTAGCTATAGACTCACAAAAAAACATTTCGTTTGTGGCAGCTAGCTCTAATTCACTTGAAGATGTATTGGCCGCAAAGTATTTATGTGAGCTTACAAAGGGCTTGTCATAAAACAAGCCTTTCCGCATATCATTTTAATAGTTATGTGATATGGGGGGCAAAACTCAAATGATAAAGGCTTTACTTAAGGTATGGTTTAATCATGTTAAGGACCATATAGTTTTATATATACTTACACTAGTTATGTTTCTTGGAGGCAGTTCTCTGGGTGCACTAACTGTTAGTAGCTTAGGGGAATATCAGATCCAAGAACTGGTTGAGTATTTTGATTTTTTCCTTAAGGGGCTTGCCGGCTTGACTATCAATTCTGTCGTAGTTACACAGGATGCTATCTTTAATAACTTAAAGTTCATTTTTATAATATGGGCATTAGGATTAACTATAATTGGTATACCAATTATTCTATTAATAGTATCTTTTAAAGGCTTTATAATGGGCTTTACTGTTGGTTTTCTTATATTACAAAAAGGTTTTGCTGGTATGTTATTATCAATATTTTCTGTCTTACCACAAAATCTCTTCTATGTACCAAGCCTTCTTGTCTGCGCAGTAGCCTCTATTACTTTTTCATTATGCTTACTAAAAGGTAGCATGGGAAAAGGCAAATTTTCTATTTCCCAAATGTTTATTAATTATACTTTGTTACTATTTATATTTTGTATTATTACTGTAATAGGGGGCCTAGTAGAAGGCTATGGAGCTCCTTTAACCATGAAATTCATAATAACCTATTTTCAATAGCTAAAATATTAGTCTAAAATATCAACTTCCCTCATAATTTTTAACATGGAAACGTTTAAAATAGGGAGGTTTTTTTGTATGATTGTTATATCTATTTCAAGTTGGCGGAAAAAGCTGATTATTTTAGCTTGTATAATTCTTCTTGTTGCTGCCTTTAGTATAGGGCTTAACTACTACAAAAATATGAATGCTGGTGTAGAGTTTGAGGAAATGTTTGAAGACGCAATAGGATCTGAAACGGAAATGATTGAAGGTGTAACAGAGGATGGCGAAGGAACACAAGATGAAGGTGTTAAAGATGAAGAACCTACAGATCCTGCAAAGTCTACAGAACCTACAGAGACTACAGAGCCTACAGAACCTACAGAACCTACAGAAGCTACTCCTGGGGAACAAACTGAAGCTGTTGTTGATAATGATAATGGAGAAGAAGCAGGTCAAAATGAGGAAGACATAGATGAAGCTCCACAAAACTCAGAATTAGAGGAAGAATTTGAAGAAAAAGAATTGAAAAAAGGGTTCTGGGAAAAAATTCTAGAAAAGTTTCGTAAAGAATAGTTTTAATTACAGGAATTTCCCATCTCTTGTGGAAGTATTTTATATTTCAGCAAGTGATGGGAGTTATTTATTATGAGGGTTTTATTAGAAAGATTTATTCATTATCTTGCAGTTGAAAGAGCTTTAGCTGATAATACATTATCCTCTTATTTGAGTGATCTTGAGATGTTTATTGCTTTTTTAGAAGAAAAGGATCTAAATTCAGTAGAGTTGCTAAATAACCAGCATCTTATCGAATACATATTATTTCTCAAGGCAAGCAATAAAGCCCCTGCTACCATATCCAGAAATAGGGCTGCTATCAAGACCTTTTTTAAATTTCTTGTCAATGAAGGGATTCTTGATAACAACCCATCTGAAACCTTGCAATCTCCAAGACTAAGTAGAAAGCTTCCTCAAACATTATCAATGGAGCAAATTGACATTCTGCTTCAAAGACCACGAGTTAAAACAACCATAGGTTTGAGAGACAGGGCAATGCTAGAAGTTCTTTATGCTTCTGGATTAAGGGTAACAGAATTGACTTCATTAAATCTTAGTGATCTTGAATTAAATCAAGGATTTATTAGATGCTTTGGAAAAGGTTCAAAGGAGAGGATAGTTCCCCTAGGTTCAATGGCAATTTTTTTCGTAACTCAATATTTAGAGCAAGCAAGGGTTAAACTAATTAAAAAGCCTGGTGAAAAGTCTCTATTTGTTAACAGTATGGGAAACCGTTTGACACGACAAGGATTATGGAAAATCATTAAAAAATATGCTAAAGGCGCAGGTGTTAGTGAAATTACACCACATACCTTTAGACATTCCTTTGCGACCCATTTACTGGAAAATGGAGCAGATTTAAGGGCAGTTCAAGAAATGCTTGGTCATGCTGATATTTCTACAACACAGATTTATACCCATTTAACAAATAGTCATCTGAGAAAGGTATATGATAAAACCCATCCTAGGGCAAAGAATACATAAGGCATGAAAGCTAATAGATGAGGCATGAAACAAGACATAATAAGAATAGAGAGGTAGTAGGCTGATATGACGATAAATAGAGTTTTAGTAATAGTTTTAGATAGTGTAGGAGTTGGAGAATTACCAGATGCTCATCTATATGGTGATACTGGAAGTAATACTTTAAAAAATTTAGCAAGAGCAATAGGTGGTTTGAATGTACCTAATCTGGAAAGCTTAGGGCTTGGTAATATAATTGATGTCATGGGAGTGGACAGACTTGCTACTCCTCTTGGGGCTTATGCTAAAATGGCTGAAAAATCTTCTGGAAAGGATACAACAACAGGTCATTGGGAATTAGCCGGCCAAATTGTCTCTGAGCCATTTCCTACATATCCTAATGGATTTCCAGATGAGGTATTAAATGAATTCAAGCTAAGAATTGGCAGAGGAATCCTTGGCAATATAGCTGCCTCTGGAACAGAGATTATCGAAATGCTGGGTAAAGAGCATCTGGAAACTGGAAAACCTATTGTTTACACCTCTGCTGATAGTGTTCTTCAAATTGCAGCCCATGAAGAAATTATTCCCCTAGAAACCCTTTATGAATACTGTCAAATTGCTAGAGACATTTTGAAACCACCACATGGTGTTGGTAGAGTTATAGCAAGGCCATTTTTAGGGAGTCCTGGTAGTTTTGTAAGAACAGCCAATAGACATGATTTTTCTCTAGAACCGCCATACCCTATGTTACTTGATATACTTAAAGAAGCTGGGTTAGAAGTGTTTGGTATAGGAAAAATAAAGGACATATATGCTGGTAGGGGGCTTACCCAGACGATAGCAACAATCAGTAATCTTGATGGCATTAATAAAACAATTGAAGCCCTAGCTAATGTAAAGAAAGGACTTATCTTTACTAATCTAGTTGAATTTGATATGAAGTATGGTCATAGAAATAATCCAAGGGGCTATGCTGATTCCTTGGAGGAATTTGACAGAGAATTACCCAAGATACTAGTTAAACTAGGCAAAGACGATATCCTAATAATTACTGCTGATCATGGCTGTGATCCAACCATGGCTGGTACAGATCATACCCGTGAATATGTTCCACTAATTATTTACGGTTCTCAGGTGAAAGCTTTGTCTCTGGGAATTAGAGATACCTTTGCCGATGTGGCAGCTACCATAACTAGCTTATTAGGTACAAATGCACCACCAAATGGAACTGATATGAGTAAAGATTTTTTTATTAAATGAAGGGAGATAGATTATGATTAATAAAATTATTAGAGAATTGGAAGATACTAAAAAGTACATATTAAATTCAATAACTGATAAACCAGATATTGGGATTATCTTAGGTTCTGGCCTTGGCGTGATGGCCGAAGAAATAAAAAATAAAACTACCCTACCATATAATAAAATTCCCCATTTTCCTATCACTACTGTAGAGGGGCATAAAGGTCAAATGATTGTTGGAGACTTTGAAGGTAAAAAGGTTGTGGCTATGCAGGGCAGGTTTCATTATTACGAGGGTTATTCAATGGCAGATGTTGTCTATCCAGTTAGGGTCATGGGACAATTAGGCATTAAGAACCTGATTATTACCAATGCTGCTGGTGGCATTAACCTGGACTTTCAGCCAGGGGATTTAATGGTTATAAAAGATCATATAAACCTGATGGGTGTTAATCCACTAATGGGTAAAAATATTGGTCACTTAGGGGAAAGGTTCCCTGATATGTCTGAAGCATACAATCTAGCTTTAAGAGAAATAGCCTTAGCAACAGCTAAGGATTTAACAATAGACGTAAGAAAAGGGGTTTATGCAGCTGTAACAGGTCCAAGCTATGAGACTCCTGCTGAAATTCGTTATTTAAGGTCAATAGGAGCTGACGCTGTAGGTATGTCAACTGTTCCAGAGACAATTGCAGCTAATCACATGGGTATTAAAGTATTAGGCATATCTTGCATTACAAATATGGCAGCAGGTGTGTTAGACGCAAAACTAAACCATGAAGAGGTTGTGGAAACAGCCAATAAAGTTAAGGATAAATTTATTAATGTTCTTAGAGGCGTTGTCAGGAGGTTGTAGTTATGAGGGCATATGAAGTAATTTTAAAGAAAAGAAATGGACTGGAATTGACCAAGGATGAAATTAATTTTCTGATAGATGGTTTTGTTAAAGAAAGTATTCCTGATTATCAAATTGCTGCCTGGTCCATGGCAGTTTATTTTCATGGACTGTCAGAAGAGGAAACCATTAACTTAACAAAGGCCATGATCAATTCAGGAGATACTATCGATCTTTCTTTTCTTCCAGGTTGCAAAGTAGATAAGCATAGTACAGGAGGAGTTGCAGATACAACTACCCTAATTCTTGTACCACTAGTTGCTGCAACTGGTGTACCAGTTGTTAAGATGTCAGGCAGAGGCTTAGGACATACAGGTGGAACTATTGATAAACTAGAGTCAATTCCAGGCTTTAATGTGGAATTAGATTCAAAAAGTGTTTTTCAAATGGTTCATAAGTCTGGTGCTGTAATTGCAGGTCAAACAGGAAATCTTGTGCCTGCTGATAAAAAGCTCTATGCATTAAGGGATGTTACTGCTACAGTAGATATAATACCTTTAATTGCAAGTAGTGTGATGTCTAAAAAAATAGCTTCTGGGGCTGACAAGATACTGCTTGATGTTAAAGTGGGTAAAGGTGCTTTTATGAAAAATCTAGAGGATGCATTGAAATTAGCCAAGACCATGGTTAAAATTGGTACTGGTATGAATAGAGAAACAGTTGCTTTAATCACAAATATGGACCAGCCATTAGGTAGTTCCATTGGTAATTCTCTGGAGGTTAAAGAGGCCATTTTGACTCTCCGAGGGGAGTTAAAAGGTGATTTGTATCGGCTTTCTATTGAGTTAGCTTCAGAAATGTTATTAATGGCTAATGCTGTGGAAGATAAAAAGCAGGCAATTAATCTTCTTAGAGGATTAATTGAAAGTGGAAGGGCAATTGAAAAATTATCAGAAATTATCGAGAATCAAGGTGGCAATGCAAATGTAGTAAGTGATTTATCACTACTTCCACAGGCATCAACAATCACACCTGTGCATGCTGATAAAAAAGGTTGCATATGGGAATTAAATGCTGAAAAAATAGGTAAAGCTGCGATGGTCCTAGGTGCTGGTAGAGAATATAAGGGGCAGGAAATTTATTTAGAAGTTGGTGTTACATTAAACAAGAGGATTGGAGATATGGTAAATCCTGGTGAGATCATTGCAAATATCCACTCCAGGAATAAGCATAACCTTGACCTTGCCATTGATATTTTAATGGATGCCATTATCATTAAGGATGCTAGACTTGAGGATCAGCCATTAATCTTTGATAGAATATCCGTTCAAGATCTATGACGCACGATGTTGGATGCATGTAGATATCCCCAAATTAAGTGTCATAAAACCCTATTAACTTAAATAAATTGAAATAAAGGAAGCGGACAAAGAGTTAATAGGGGGAGATTTTTATGTATTGGAGTAAAGGGCCTATAATAATATTCATTTTTGCCTTTTTTATTATTGCTATTATGTGTGTACCAGTAAGCGCAGAGGTAGATATTCAAGCGGAATCGGCTATTCTGATAGATGCAGCAACAGGTGATGTTCTTTTTGACTTAGATAGCGAAACTAAATGGTATCCCGCTAGTATGACAAAATTAATGACCCTTTTGATTGCTTTGGACCTAGTTGAAAAGGGTGAACTATCCCTTGAGGAGACTGTCATTACTAGTGATAACGCTGCCAGCTACGGGGGAGCCCAATTGTACCTTGAGGTTGGAGAAGAGTTTACCATGGAAGAAATGCTGAAGGCAGTAATACTAGGTTCTGCAAATGATGCAAGTGTGGCAGTCGCTGAGCATATTGCAGGGAGTGAAGAAGCGTTTGCAGACATGATGAACGAAATGGCTAAAGAGATAGGATGTACAAATACCCATTTTGTAAACTCTCACGGATTACATGATGATGAACATTACACAACTGCAAAAGATATGGCTTTAATTGGACAATACAGCTTAAGATATCCAAAAACTTTGGAATTTACGTCAATACAGTACCATGAATTCCGTGAAGATCCTCCAACTGCTAGATATAGTCTGAATAAATTGCTTTGGTGGTACCCTGGAGCGGATGGATTTAAGACAGGAACTACTTCGGCAGCTAAAAGAAACCTTGTTGCCACAGTTTCAAGAGATGGTCTACGTTTAATAGCAGTTGTTATGGGTGTTGATGAAGTAAATGGGCATTTTAGGGAGAGTATGAAGTTGTTTAACTATGGTTTTTCAAAATTTATTTTTAAAAAATTTTATGCAGAGAATAAAGTTTTTGGTCAAGCTCGAGTCGGCAAAGGTGCTACTGATTTTGTTGACGTGATTACTACTGAAAATGTAGGCGTTACAATTCTTAAGGGTCAGGATGAAGGCTTTTCCACTAAAATATCCATATATCCCTATTTACATGCACCAGTTGAGAAAGGAACTGTAGCAGGTGAACTTACTGTAATAAAAGATGGTAAGGAAATTAAAAGCTTTGAATTAGTTACTGCATCTGAGGTTCCAAAGGGTACCCTGTTGCAAATGGTTACTAAAGTATTTAAATGTGTATTTAGTTTGGCGGTATAATACACAACTTAGTTTGAATAGTATCAAAGAAGATGAAGGGGGAAATCCCCCTTCTTTTTTTGTGATGCCTTCTATTTCGACATTATTTCTCTAAATACTATGCAGGAAGGATGTAAAAGATGGTAGAATATTTTTGTAGAATGCAACTTAAGGGGGAAACATTTTGCTAAAGGATATAGAGGTATTGGATAACAGTATGGTTATTACTATTGCTGGGGAGTTAGACTTAAGGGTGGCGGACAAGCTTCGCACAGAATTGGATGAATTAATTAATAAAAATCCAGGAAAAGATTTGATCTTGGATTTTTCAAATGTTAATTTTATAGATAGTTCAGGGTTGGGTGTTTTGCTTGGTAGATACAAAAAATTACATCCATCAGGAACGAAAATATACATAAAAGAAGTACAACCTCAAGTAAAACGTGTCCTGGAATTGTCTGGAATAATGAGATTACTTAAAGTTACAGAACAACAAATGGACATATAGGAGGATTATTTAAATGACTAAAAAGAGTGATATAATTTTTAATTCATTGAAAATGGAGTTTCTGAGTCTCCAGGAGAATGTTAGTTTAGCCAGGGTAGCAGTAGCTTCTTTTGCAGCACAAGATGACCTAACATTAAATGAATTAGAAGAAATTAAAGTTGCAGTTTCTGAAGCTGTATCAAATTCTATAATTCATGGATATGATAATTCAGAAGAAGGAATAATAAAAGTTAAGATTATTCGCTACGAAGACAGATTACAGATAGAGGTAGAGGATACTGGTAAAGGTATTGAGGATGTCGACGAAGCTGTGCAGCCAGCTTATTCTTCTGACCCTGAAAGAATGGGATTAGGGTTTGTGTTTATGTGCTCTTTCATGGATTCTTTAACTGTTAATTCAAAGCTCAGTTCAGGAACACAGGTTATTATGGAGAAACGAATTAATAATACTTTAAAAAATTAGGTGATAGGTATGGGGTCTAGATTGTCTGAGATGAATTTACCTAGATTTCCTTTATTATCCGATAAGGAGATGCAAGAGCTCCTAAAGAAGACTAAAGAAGGAGATGGGGAAGCTCGAGAGCGTCTGATAAATTGTAATTTAAAACTAGTTTTCAACCTTGTACAAAGATTTGAGAATAGAGGACATGACCTTGAAGATCTTTTCCAAATCGGAACTATAGGTTTAATGAAATCCATTGATAAGTTTGACCTAAACTATCAGGTTAAATTTTCTACATATGCTGTTCCTATGATACTTGGGGAAATACGTAGATTCTTAAGGGATGATAGTTCCATAAAAATAAGCCGTTCACTTAAAGAAACAGCCTTTAAAGCATATAGGATGAAAGAAGAATTGATAAAAGAACTAGGTAGAGAACCAACGCTAATAGAACTAAGTGAAAAATTAGATATTCCAAAGGAAGATATAATTACTGCCCTGGATGCAGTACAATCTACGACTTCTATTCATGATACTTTGTATCAAGATGAAGGAGACCCTATACTAGTGGTAGATCAGTTAAGTGACAGTAAAGTAAGTGAGGATGCCTGGTTTGATAAAATAATTGTTAAAGAAGTATTAAAACACTTACCTCAAAAACATAAACAAATAATCCTACTACGCTTTTTTCATGATAAAACACAAATGGAAGTAGCTGATATTGTAGGCTTATCACAGGTTCAGGTATCTAGGATTGAGAGACAAGCACTAAAAAACATAAAAAATATTTTAAAAGAACCTTCCTAAAGATTTATAAATTATGGGATGGTTCTTTTTTTAGCATATATAATTTATCCATGGCAATAATAATAGGGAAAAACTAATAAAGGAGGCTTATTTTAAAATGCATGTAAAAGTAGTAGAACTAGTTGGTGAATCACATTCTGGTTGGAAAGATGCCGTACAGCAAGCGGTAAATGAAGCATCTAGAGAAGTACCAAACATTACAGGTGTGGAAATCTATAACCTTACTGCTGATGTAGTAAATGGACAATTAACGGATTATAAAGCAAACGTTAAAATTGCCTATGCTACACAAAGAGGGCAGATAAACCAGCAGCAGCAGCAGTATCATCATCAATATCAAGGTGACATCCTTTAATTCTTTCTCCTTAAGCTTTAAATTTTTAGCCAATAGACTGTTGAAATAAATAATTCAGCAGTCTATTGCTATTTTTATTCTCTCTGAATATTTTACCGATGCTAAGAAAAAATAGCTAATAGGATAAAGAATTAGGATGATGATATGAAAAAGAATAAAAGGAAAGTTATTTTAATAACTGATGGAGATAAAGTTGCCAGAAAGGCCATTGAAAATGTAGCAAAGCAGGTTGGTGGGCGGTGTATCTCCCTTTCAGCAGGTAATCCAACGCCGGTAACAGGTCAAGATTTGGTTAAACTAATAATGGAAACGCCTTTTGATCCAATATTAGTAATGCTCGATGACAAAGGTGAGGTTGGACAGGGTAGTGGTGAAAGGGCCATGGATTATATTATAAATGATCCAAATATGGAGGTTTTAGGCGTAGTAGCAGTTGCGTCTAACACTCAACTTACTAAGAAAGTAGATGTTGATATTTCCATAGATAGATATGGACATGTACTAGAAGGTAGTGTCAACAAGGATGGTTACCCAACAGCCGGTGGTTTATCTGGTGATACAGTCGAAATACTAGAAGAAGAAGATGTGCCTATAGTTGTTGGAACTGGGGATACTGGTAAAATGAAAGGCTTCGATAGTAGTAGAAATGGCAATCAAGTTACATTAAAAGCTGTAGAAGAAATACTTGCTAGGAGTGGATTTCATGTCCGAAAAGGCTGACAAGGTTAATGTTACCAAAGACTATTCTAGAAATGTTGACTACCTAATGAAAAGTCTTGCTGTTGATGATAATTTTGACGTAATATACAGAGAAATGGAATTTGCTGGGCATAAATTTGGTATGTTTTTTATTGATGGTTTTGTTAAGGATGATATAGTTACACAAATTACTAGAACTCTAGAAAACCTTGAACGATCAGAAATAAGCCCATTTTCCCTGGAAAAATTAATTAAGAAGCATATCCATTATGTAGAAGCTGAAACCGAAGAGAAAATGGATAAGATTATGTATTCCGTACTTTCAGGAGCCATGGCAATTGTTATAGAAGGTGCAGATAAAGTATTAATCTTAGATGTTAGAGAATATCCAGTAAGAGGACCTCAAGAACCCGACTTGGAGAGGGTAATTAGGGGATCTAGGGATGGCTTTGTAGAGACAATAGTATTTAATGTAGCATTAATCCGGAGAAGAATTAGAGATCCCAGGCTAAGGGTTCATATTATGCAAGCGGGCAGAAGATCTCAAACTGATATATGTATTATGTATATTGATGATATAGCCAATCCTGATACAGTTAAATCTATTAAAGAAAAAATTGAACTGATAGATATTGATGGCTTACCTATGGCTGAAAAGTCAGTAGAAGAACTAATAACGCCAGGTAGCTATTGGAATCCTTTTCCAAAGGTGCGTTATACCGAAAGACCGGACGTGGCAGCCGTACATTTACTAGAAGGACACATCCTTGTTGTTGTTGATACATCACCTAGTGTAATGATTTTGCCCGTTACATATTTTCATCATCTGCAGCATGCAGAAGAGTACCGTCAAGGGCCATTATTAGGTGGCTTTTTAAAACTTGGAAGATACATTGGTGTCTTCATGTCTATATTTTTACTACCCTTATGGTTGCTTTTTGCTCTTACTCCAACATTACTTCCAGAAAGTTTAAGGTTTATAGGACCTGAGGAAACTGGGAATGTCCCCCTTTTTATTCAAGCCCTCTTTGCAGAATTAGGGATTAATCTGATGAGAATTGCAGCGACTCATACACCCTCATCACTAGCTACAGCACTAGGCTTGATAGCTGCAGTACTAATTGGAGATATTGCCATAACAATAGGACTATTCTCACCTGAAATTATACTATATGCGGCTGTATCTGCAGTAGGTATATTTTCAACCCCCAGTTTTGAACTGGGTTTAGCTAATACCATAGTGAGAATTTTTATTCTTGTCGCCACAGGTCTTTTCCTGCTACCTGGTTTTTTAGGTGCTACATTACTTGCGTTTATTTTTATAGCATTAACCAAAAGCTTCGGAGTTCCCTATATGTGGCCTTTGATACCATTAAATTTGAAGGCATTATTTGCAGTCGTATTTAGAAGTCCCGTGCCATTACATAATATTAGACTAAGCATTATACATCCTCAGGATAAGGATAGACAGCAACCAGCTCCTGCACTTAAACCAAAGCTAAAGAAGAAAAAACATAAATAAAATTAAAAGATCATCTAGAAGGCAATTTATGGAAACCCAAGTATATTTGGGTTTCTTTATGCTTATACTAAAAAAAGTATTTATTTCAGGAGGATGTTATGACAAAGATAGGTATACCACAATCACTATTTTATTATTATTACTTTCCTTTATGGTCTACATTTTTTAAAGAGATTGGTTATGAAGTAGTAGTTTCAAACACCACTAACAAAAATATAGCAACAAAGGGAGTCCAACTAACTGTCGATGAAGTTTGTTTTCCAGTAAAAATCTATTTCGGTCATGTAGCAAATCTAATTTCCAAGGCAGATTACATCTTTTGTCCAAGAATTGTTAGTATTGAGCCTAAAGCATACATTTGTCCCAAGTTTATGGGGTTACCAGACATGATCAAAGCAGCCTTTGAGGAAAAAGTAAAATTGTTAACACCTACCATCTGTCTGCAAAAAAATCAGGAGCAAGATCATAAGACTATATTTGTAAAAATGGCAAATGGATTAGGAATCCATCATAAAATTGCAGATAAGGCATGGCTTAATGCCACAACAGTACAGACAGATTATGAAAACCTTTTGAAAAAGAAATTAACCCCAGTTGATGCTTTGAAAATAATTAGCGGCAATAAAGAAGTAGAAGAGGTTTATATAGAAAATGCGCCAACACTAGCCATCCTAGGACATGGGTATAATCTATATGATGAATATCTAAGCATGAATATTATTAAAAAATTAAGAGGAAATGAATTTAACGTTATAAGTCCTGAAATGGTCGAAAATAATCTAATTGATAAGTACAGCAGCAGGTTACGCAAGAAGATCTTTTGGACATTAGGAAAGAGAATAATGGGTTCTCTTTATGATTTTATAGAAAATAACCGGGTAGAAGGTATTATCTATATTGCATCCTTTGGCTGTGGTCCAGATTCTATTATTGGTCATCTAGCAGAGAATTTGATTAGAAAAAGCGATATTCCATTTATGCTAATAACAGTAGATGAACATACAGGAGAAGCTGGGATTAATACGCGTTTGGAAGCCTTTTTAGATATGCTAAAAAGGAGAGAAGCTGTATGAAAGTAACTTTTCCCCACATGGGGTATTTCTATATTACAGGCAAGACTATTTTTGAAGGTTTTGGATTGGACGTAATTGTACCACCTCCATGTACAAAAAGAACCTTAAACCTAGGAACAAAATATTCCCCTGAATCTGCCTGTCTCCCACTAAAAATTAATCTAGGAAACTATCTTGAAGCAGCAGAATTGGGAGCGGATACCATAATTATGGGTGGAGGAGTAGGCCCTTGTCGATTTGGGTATTATGCCGAAATCCAAAGAGAAATTTTAGAAGACTTAGGTTATCACATGGAAATGATAGTTCTTGAACCCCCAGATGTTCATCTTGGGGAGGTCTGGGATAAGGTAAAATATCTAATGCACTCATCATGGTCGCAAGCAATAAAAAGCATCTATCTCTCCTGGCATAAAACTTATGCTATTGACCAGATGGAGCGTGAAGTCCACAAAATACGACCCAGTCAAAAAAATCCTGGAGAGGCAGACAATATTTTCAGGGCATTTTTAGTTGATGTGGACAAGTGTCAAGCAAGAACCCAGGTAAAGAAGACGGCTAATTATTACATAGACCAATTCAAGCAGATACCTGTGTATAAGAATAAACCTGTTATCAAAGTCGCAATTGTGGGAGAAATCTATACTGTTTTAGAACCATTTGTGAATTTTGATATAGAAAAAATCTTAGGACGGTTAGGGGTAGAGGTTTATAGGCCCTTATTTTTAAGTCAATGGATTAATGATCATCTTTTTGGGGGAATACTTCCCATCAAGGGATCAAAGGAAGCAAGAAAGCTATCAGCCCCCTATTTAAATTATTTCGTAGGAGGTCATGGGAGAGAGACAGTTGGCCATGCAGTAGAGTTAAATGATAAAGTAGATGGAATTATACAAATCGCACCTTTAACATGTATGCCTGAAATAGTAGCACAGACACTTTTATTCAAGGTTAGTGAAGATACTGGTATCCCTGCGATGACAATCTATGTTGACGAACAAACTGGTAAAGCAGGGCTAACTACTAGGTTAGAAGCTTTTACAGATATGATATATAGAAATAAGTTCTTAGGGAAGAAGGAGGATATAACTTCATGTATGGGTATTTAGGAATAGATGTAGGTTCTGTTAGTACAAATGTGGTGGTTATTAACAACGAAAATGAAGTATTACACAAACTATATATTAGAACCCAGGGACAACCAATAAAAGCAGTTCAAAAAGGATTACTTAAGATACAGGAAGAAATGGCAGAAGACTTAACAATTATGGGAGTAGGAACAACTGGAAGTGCAAGAAATTTAACGGCTTTAATGGTCGGAGCAGATGTAGTTAAAAATGAGATTACTGCACATGCAGTTGCAGCATCAACGATGGTACCAGATGCAAAAACAGTAATTGAAATTGGAGGACAAGACTCAAAGATAATAGTATTACGAAATGGAGTGGTTGCTGATTTTGCAATGAACACAGTCTGTGCAGCTGGAACTGGTTCCTTCCTGGATCAACAGGCATCACGACTTGAACTTCCTATTGAGGAATTTGGAAAGATAGCTTTAAAAAGTAAAAGTGCTGTCCGTATTGCTGGTAGATGTTCTGTTTTTGCAGAATCTGATATGATTCATAAACAGCAAATGGGACATTCCCTTGAAGACATTGTAGCAGGTCTATGTGAAGCTCTTGTACGTAATTATTTAAACAATATTGGTAAAGGGAAAAAGATTCAAAGTAAGGTTGTTTTTCAAGGAGGAGTAGCTGCCAATCTCGGAATGATAGAGGCTTTTAAGAAAGAATTACAATGTGAGATAGTTGTACCAGATTACTATGATGTCATGGGGGCAATAGGAAGTGCCCTTCTAGCGAAAGAAACTACTAAAGGTGAAAACACTTGCTTCAAAGGTTTTGAATCTGCAGTAGCTGATTACCAAGCGAGTAGCTTTGAATGTAATGGCTGTGCTAACTGTTGTGAAATAATACAGATTTTTGAAAAAGATGTTATTTTAGCAAGATGGGGCGACAGATGCGGCAAATGGGAAAATAGCACTATGAAAACACAAATTTCCTGATTTACTACTCGAAGTCGGGCTAATTGAGAAGAATTATTATTGACACCCAAGATAGCCTATGTTACTATTGGTGGCAAAGAATTAACCACTTTCCAGCTATAAATAGCATCTTAGAGCACTTGTGGCTTCAGAAAACCACAACTGACTTTCATCATAAAACAGACATTGAGAAGGAGTGATTTACTTTGAAACTTCATGGTACTTCGAAAATTAACTCTGAGGGGATTTTAGAGATAGGTGGATGCAACGCCATAGAACTGGTCGAAAAATATGGTACACCACTATGGGTGATGGATGAAGAATTAATTAGAAATACATGCCAAAGGCTTGTTAAGGCCTTCTCTCAAAAAGGAAATTCTCAAGTTTTATATGCAAGTAAAGCCTTTCTTACAACTGCAATGTGTAAAATAATTAATGAAGAAGGTCTTGGCCTTGATGTAGTCTCAGGAGGAGAACTTTATACTGCACTTAAAGCAAATTTCCCAGTAAAAAATATATATTTTCATGGGAATAATAAGGGCTTTGAAGAAATAAAGCTTGCTTTGGAAAATGGTATAGGACGTATAGTTGTAGATAACTTTTATGAGCTTCAGGTTTTAAATGGAATTGCTGGTGAAATGGATACTAAACAAGCTATTATTTTAAGAATAACACCAGGTGTAGAAGCTCATACACACGAATATATAAGAACTGGACAAATAGACTCCAAATTTGGCTTTACTCTAACTAACGGACAAGCAATGGAAGCAGTTAAAATTGCTTTAGAATTACCTAATTTAGATTTAAAGGGAATCCATTGTCATATAGGTTCTCAGATATTTGAAATGGGTTCTTATGGTCATGCTGCTCATGTAATGATTGAATTTATGAAGAACATCGAAAAAGAAACAGGCTATGTTATTGAGGAATTAAATATTGGTGGTGGACTAGGGATATACTATTCTAAAGGTGATGAACCTTCTAGTATTGAAAACTATGCTGAAGTTGTTATGAGTACAGTAAAAGAAAAATGTAATCAGTTTTCACTACCTGTTCCTAAGCTTCTTATTGAACCAGGAAGGTCTATTGCTGGTCCCGCTGGTACAACTTTATATAAAGTTGGGTCTATCAAGGATATACCAGATGTACGTAAATATGTTGCCGTTGATGGTGGAATGTATGAAAATTTGCGTCCTGCTCTTTATGAAGCAAAATATGAGGTATATGTTGCTAATAGAATGAATGACACTAATACCGAAAAAGTAACAGTAACAGGGAAGTGTTGTGAGTCTGGTGATATTCTAGCATGGAATATTAGGCTTCCAGAATTAAATCCTGGAGATATACTTGCAATGACAACTACTGGAGCGTATGGATATGCAATGTCAGGTAATTACAACAGGATACCAAAACAGGCAGTAGTACTAGTATATAATGGAAAATCAGACGAAATAGTCAAGAAAGAAACCTATGAGGATCTTATAAGAAATGATGTATTACCTGAGCGGCTCAAGTGAACTCATTTAGCCTAAGCTGAACATCGGGAAATCAGATGGAGACTCTACTCCACCTGATTTAGTCAAATTGGGAACATTCCTGGTTCTACTCACAGGTGTGTCACCTTTCCTTATAGAGAAGTGGGGGTCTTACCCATATAGAATAATTTGGACAAACGTATATACTATATAAGGAGTACTATATGTACTCCTTATTTTTCTATACATATTTCAGAAAAGATCTTTAGGAATCACATAGTTATTGCTGGTAAATTTATGTATACTATTATATATGCAGTATTATATGTCCGAAAAAACTCTTATCTACTCAGGAGGATTTAATGTGCAAGTTATCTTATCTCATTTAAATCTCGACTTTGATGGTCTTGCTTCCATGGTGGCTGCAGGGAAATTATATCCTAAAGCAAAGAGGGTGTTGCCTGAAAGATTAAGTATTTCGGTACAACATTTTCTAGCTCTTTATAAGGATAGTGTTCAATTTTTTTCACCTCGACAAGTAGATTGGCATAGAGTTGAAGAGGTTATCATAGTTGATACACCTAATTTAGACAGGGTAGGATATTTCAAAGAGTATATACAGCAAGCTAGTCTTATAATCTATGATCATCATCAGCCTTCTGGAGTGGTAATAAACAAAGTTATTTTTAAAAGAGTAGAGGAAGTGGGAGCTACTGTTACCTTACTAATAGAAGAAATGCGTAAAAACAATCTACCTTTATCATCATTTGAGGCCACAATCATGGCTCTTGGTTTATATACAGATACAGGCTCCTTTTCTTATGCCAATACTACTTCAAGAGATTTACACGCTGCGGCTTATTTATTGGAAAAGGGAGCTAACCTTGGAATTGTGTCTAGATTCTCTGAAAGACCCCTATTAGGACAACAGCAAAGCCTTTTTAATTCTTTGATGGTCAACAGTATAGAGTATAATATAAAGGGAATTGATATATTCATAGCCTGGAATAGACAGAAGACTTACCAGGGTGGATTATCTCTGCTAGCTAGTAAAATTCTAGAAGTCACTGGTGTACATGCGCTCTTTTTAGTTGTTGAAATGACTAACAAGGTATTTGTGGTTGGTAGATCAAATACTGATATGCTTGATATCTATATAATTATTTCCCAGCTTGGTGGGGGAGGACATTCTAGGGCAGCATCAGCATCTATTAAAGATGGAAATTATATTGAAATCCTAGATACAATCAAGAGTTTAATAACTAAAACATTAAAGCCCTCCATATCAGCTAAGGATATTATGAGCAGTCCTGTAAAAACAGTTTCCCCTGAAACAAAAATCGAGGAAGCTGCTAAAATTATGCTTAGGTATGGTCACACAGGTCTACCTGTGGTAAAGGATGTAGAAGTGATAGGGATTATTTCCAGAAGAGATGTGGATAAAGCAGCTCACCATGGCTTAGGACATGCCCCTGTTAAGGGTTTTATGAGTAAAAATGTCTTTACAACTTCCATGGATACCTCCTTAGAAGAGATTCAAAATACTATGATTGATGAAGATGTTGGAAGACTTCCAGTCTTAGAAGATGGCAAATTAATTGGTATTGTCTCTAGAACTGATGTTTTAAACTATTTACATGGTGAAAATATTAAGGGAGACCACTATAGTACTGTGCTTCCTGTACCTATTGAAAAGAATGTTCAGGATTTATTAGAAGAGAATATTCCTGATAACCTTTTACAGATTTTAAAATATATTGTAAATAAGACTGAAGAGTTTGATTATAAAGTGTATATGGTAGGTGGGATAGTAAGGGATCTTCTATTGGGTTATCCTAGTGAGGATATAGACATAGTTGTAGATGGTGATGCAATTGAGTTTGCAGAAGCATTAGCAAGTGATTGGGGAGGAAAGGTTACAAGTCATAAAAAATTCGGAACTGCAAAGTGGAAATTAATCAATGGAGTAAAAATAGATCTAGTTACTGCTAGAAGGGAATATTATGATTATCCAGCGGCATTGCCAATTGTGGAAAGATCAAGTTTAAAAGAAGATTTATATAGAAGAGACTTTACTATCAATGCCATGGCAATAAAGCTTAATAACCTAAAATATGGAGTTTTAATAGATCATTTTCATGGCTACAAAGACTTACAGCAGGGAAAGATTCGGATACTTTATAATTTAAGCTTTGTTGAAGATCCCACCCGGATTCTGCGAGCTGTACGTTTTGAACAAAGATTTGGATTTGCAATGGACTCCCAAACCCTTGAACTTGCTCAGAATTCTGTTGAATTAATTGAATCTGTATCAAATCCTAGAATAGCACATGAATTAAAAATTCTCTTCAAGGAAACTAATGTAATTAACTCTATAAGAAGATTAAACTACCTAAGGGTATGGTATCATCTTCTTGGCTTTGACGTTAATCAAAGCAAATTAACTCAAGTAGCAAATCTAAATAATTCTTTAAAAAAGTTGCTAAAGAGTACTGATAAAAATATTTCTTGGATTTGTTATTTGGCAATTGTTTTGTATAATACTGAAGAATGGGTAGATAAGTTAGATAAATATACCTTAAATAATTTTGATAGAAAGGTTATCCGAGATATAAAATACTGTAAGGAAAACTGGGATGAAATATTTAAGAGTCATGATAATATTACACCTGGATTCGTACATAGAATTTTTAAAAAGATATCCTTTGATGCTATTCTTTTTATGGCTACCATGGAACCGACCTGTTATAATAAATTGATAATTAATTATCTAATTGAGCGATCAAGGCTATCAATTCCTTTACAGGGTGCTGATTTAAAAGATTTAAATGTTAAACCAGGCCCTATATATAAAACAATTCTTGCAAAACTTGAAGAGGCATATTTAGATAGAGAATTTCATGATAAAGATGGAGCAAAAAGATGGGTATTAGACTACCTGTCATCAAAGACAAATGGGGGTGATTAAGAATGTTTTTTGGTTCACTTGAAGCTCTATTGCTTGGTATTCCAGCAATTTTAATAGCAATTACCTTACATGAATACGCCCATGGAAGAGTGGCTTCTATTTTAGGAGATCCTACACCAGCTTCGCAGGGAAGATTAACATTAAATCCTGTAAAGCATTTAGATGTTATGGGTTCATTAATGTTAGTTTTGATTGGTTTTGGCTGGGCAAAACCTGTCCAGGTGAATCCCTTTCATTTTCGAATTGATAGAGACAAGGGAATGATGATTGTAGGGTTGGCAGGTCCAGCAATGAATATACTAATTGCACTTTTAGCAGGTATAGGTTACAACTTCTTTGGGTTTGTGGGAATCCCTGGAACTACCCTTACTTTCGGATTGTTTTTTAATTATTTAATATGGTTTAATGTAATGCTTGCAATTTTTAATATGATACCGTTGCCTCCTTTAGATGGCTCCAAGGTACTTCGGGGTCTGATACCGAAAGGTAATTTTAAGTTATTCCATACTCTAGAGGCATATGGTCCAATTATCTTACTTGTTCTCTTGCTATTTGGTTTTATTGGTTCTATTATTAGGCCTATAATATTTTTAGTAATTGATTTCATTGTAAGATTAACTTCCTTTGGAATGTTTTAATTCAATTAATGTAGATAAAGGAGAAGATGGATATGGTTAAAGGAAGAATTTTAAGTGGAATGAGACCTACTGGCAGCCTTCATATAGGTCATTTGAGTGTATTAGAAAACTGGGTAAAGCTTCAGAATGAGTATGAGTGCTTTTTTACGATAGTTGATTGGCATGCTTTGACTACAAGCTTTGATGAAACAGAGAGTATTCCAGAAAATATCCATGAAATGGCTCTTGATTGGCTAAGTGTTGGGATTGACCCTGAAAAAAGTTGTGTTTTTGTTCAAAGTCAGGTAAAGCAACATGCTGAATTACATCTGCTGCTTTCTATGATAACTCCACTTTCCTGGTTAGAAAGATGCCCTACTTATAAGGATCAGGTACAGCAGTTAAGTAAGGAAGGTAAAGATATATCTACTTATGGTTTTTTGGGTTATCCTTTATTACAGGCAGCAGATATTCTTGTTTATAAGGCAGATACTGTTCCAGTTGGAGTGGACCAGCTTCCCCATTTAGAATTCAGTCGGGAAATTGCGAGGCGCTTTAATTATTTATACAATACCAATATTTTCCCAGAACCTAAAGCTGCACTTGCAAAGGTTTCGCTTTTGCCTGGATTGGACAAACGTAAAATGAGTAAAAGTTATAACAATTACATTGCTATTAATGAAGCTCAAGATCTACTTCAGGAAAAAGTTAGACAGATGGTAACAGATCCTAATAGAATACACAAAACAGACCCTGGCAACCCAGATGTCTGTGTGGTCTATACTTACCATGGACTTTATACTTCTGATGAGGTTTCAGAAATAGAACATAGCTGTAAAAAAGGTACTATAGGTTGTGTCTCTTGTAAGAAGAAACTAGCACAGCAGATGGAAGTTTCTTTAGCTCCCTATAGAGAAAATAGGAATTACTATTCAGAAAGACCTGAGTTAGTTAAGGAAATCCTGCAAAATGGCAAAGAAAAAGCTGGAGCTAGGGCCGAAGCTACATTACAAGAGGTAAGAAATGCAATGCACTTATAAGGTAGATCTAGAATTATTTCAGGGGCCTTTAGATCTTCTTCTGCATCTTATAGAAAAACAAGAATTAAACATTTATGACATTCCAATTGCTGTTATTACTGAACAGTATCTAGCTTATATACAAAACTTAGATGAGCTTGATCTTGATTTTGCTTGTGATTTTTTAGTTATGGCAGCTACTTTATTATCAATTAAGGCAAAAATGCTTTTGCCAAAGCCTAAAAAGGAAATCATACATGAAGAAATGGAAGATGATGATCCTAGACATGCCCTGGTACAGCACTTACTGTCATATAAGAAGATTAAAGAAGCTGCTCAAATATTAAAAGGCATCGAAAAACAGCAGAGATTAAAAGTATCAAGGCCAATAGATAGGGAACATCTTATTAGTATACTTTTCCCTGAGTTTCCCGTCACCGGCCTTGGTGTAGATGAACTCTTAAAAGCGCTAGAAAAACTTCTTAAGGAAACTGAACCTGAAAAAGCTCATATCATTCATAAACAATATTTCATAAAGAATCAGATGGCTGTGATCTTAACAAACATTAAAAAACGCCAACGGCTTCTTTTTCAGGAATTATTTGCATCGCGACCAAGTATTGCAGAAATAATTGTTACTTTTTTAGCATTACTAGAGCTATCAAAGCTCCAAAAGGTCAAGGTTATACAGGAAGATGTCTTTGGACAAATCACGATCCTGAAAAATTAGAAAACAAAGGATGGTATTTTGATGGTCCTTTTCTTTAAAAATGAAAATAAGGGGATTTTGGAATCTCTATTATTCGTTGCTACAGAACCTCTTACTGTAAGTCGTATGTCTCAAATAACTGAAATAGAAGAACAAACTGTATCAGAACTTATCAAGGAAATTCAGGATGAGTATACAGAACCACATAAAGGTTTAATGATTGAGCAGGTGGCAGGTGGCTATAGAATTGTAACAAGACCTGAATACTTGCCATATATTGAAAAACTATATAAACCACAGGTAAACCCCTTGTCACAAGCAGCTCTGGAAACTCTAGCTATTATTGCATATAAGCATCCCGTAACAAAAGCTGAAATTGAAAGTATTAGGGGAGTTAAGGCAGATAGTGTTGTTGGAACATTGCTTGAGAGAGGCTTAGTTGAAGAGGTGGGAAGGAAAGATACACCTGGGAGACCTATTTTATATGGGGTAACCAATAAATTTCTAGAATATCTAGGCCTTAATGATTTAGATCAGTTACCTCAGATAGATGGTTTGCCTCCTCTTGTCTCCTAAGGACAAGAACCCTGTATGGTGAGTTAAAAAACTTGAATGAATATAATTGCAGGTGGTGGGATAAAGTAGAAATGCAACCTTGCGAGGTGGTATTTCATGACTTTAATAATGATAGAAATAATACTATTATTAATCATTTTCCTCACCATTATTTTTATTTTACCTATAAAACTTGCGGTAAAGCTAAATAAAGATGGGAAAGATGAAGATTTTTATGTTAAGGCTTGTATCATTCCTGCCATATTTAGTCTTCAATTAGAAATGACATTGTTTAAGATTCATCTTAAGGAATTTCTACCCTATATCCTGCTAAATACTGAAACTGAAGGGACAAGCGGTCAACCCATTCATAAAGAAAAAATATACATAGATAAGCCTTGGATTTATTTAAAAAAACTAGTAGAAATATCGCCCTTTTATAGAGCAAAAATACTGTTAACATTTGTAAGACGAATACTTCTTATAAATGATGCCTTTTTTAAACAAATAGTTTGTCAGAGGCTGGTATGGAAGACTACCCTTGGTTTAGGAGATCCTGCCTTAACTGCCTTATCTACAGGCAGCATATGGGCAACCAAAAGCTTATTATATCTAAATTTGAAAAAGAATGTCCAGGTGAATTTTCCTAAACCTATTTATGAGGTTTATCCTAGCTTTACTAGAAAGGAATTCCATGTTGTTTTTGATTGCATATTTACCTTTAGATTTGGCCATATTATTACAGCAGGATTAAAAATATTAATTGTATCCATTAAATCATTATTAGCCCAAAGGGGGTAAATCACTTGTCAGAACATCCTATTGAAGCATTGATGAAAACAGCAATGGAAAGTATAAAGGAAATGGTGGATGTTAATACAGTAGTAGGGGACCCGGTCGAAACTCCTGATGGGACCATAATTATACCTATTTCGAGATTAACATGCGGTTTCGCTGCTGGTGGTGGAGAATATACTAGTAGTGGTGAGGATGAAAAGTCTGGCGAAAATGTACCTTTTGGCGGTGGAAGTGGAGGGGGAATTTCCGTTCAACCAATGGGTTTCTTGGTAGTTGGAGGAGGACATGTAAGACTTCTACCAGTAGATGGTAATAAGGCTGTTATAGATCGGATAATCGATATGGCACCTCAATTAGCAAGTCAGTTACAATCTCTTTTCAATAAATCAACTACAGACGATAATGAAGAAGAAACTCTTTACCAAGGAGGGGTATAATAAACCCTTCCTTTTATGTTATTTTTTCTTTATTAAGGCCATTTACATTCATTTGCTCAAAGTTCTATTTTTGGACATAGTCTCATAGATTTATTTTAAAGAGCTGTCCAAGGGGTGTGAGCAAATGGTTAATGTAATTTGGCTTTTTTTACTTTTATCAGGTATTGTTGTAGCAGCTATTAACGGAAATATTGAAGTAGTTACAAAAGCAGCCTTAGAATCTGCAGGAACCGCAGTTTCCATTGCACTTGAACTAATTGGTATAATGGCTCTTTGGCTAGGTATTTTAAGAATAGCCCAAGATGCTGGGTTGGTAAATGCCATAGCTAGAATAGTTAGACCTTTAACAATCTTTTTGTTTCCGTCAGTACCCAAGGATCACCCTGCTATCGGTGCCATCGTGATGAATCTAAGTGCAAATATTATGGGTCTTGGAAATGCAGCTACCCCATTTGGCTTAAAGGCCATGCAGGAGTTACAGAAGCTTAATAAAAATCCTAAAGAGGCTACAGAAGCAATGTGTACCTTTTTAGCCCTAAATACTGGTTGCATAACTTTAATACCTGCAACAATCATTGGTATTAGAGTTGTGGCAGGCTCTAATAACCCTGCTGAAATAGTTGGAACTACAATCTTTGCTACAGCATGTGCCATGATAGTTGCTATCTTTGCCGATAGGTTCTTAAGAAGTAGATACCGGAAAAAATATGGAGGGTAAAAAAAATGTTCACCGATATTATTAATATTATTTCAAAATGGGCAATTCCTTGCTTACTATTTTTTATACCTCTAATAGGTTATCTAAGGGGAGTAAGGGTTTACGAGTCATTTGTTCAAGGAGCTAGTGATGGTTTCACTACTGCTGTTAAAATAATTCCATTCCTAGTGGGAATGTTAGTAGCTCTAGGAGTTTTTAGGGCTTCCGGTGCCATGGATATGTTTGCTTCAGTTCTTAACCCTGTATTAACCCTTTTAAGGGTTCCTGCAGAAATTATTCCTCTAGCAATTATGAGACCATTGTCAGGAGGCGGAGCCCTTGGCATAGCTGCTGAATTAATAGGTGCATATGGCCCTGACTCATTCATAGGAAGGCTTTCTTCTACGATGCAGGGAAGCACAGATACCACATTTTATGTTTTAACAGTTTATTTTGGGTCAATTGGAATTGTACGTTACAGATATGCCCTTACCCTTGGATTATTGGCTGATTTGGCAGGACTGATTGCATGTATCTATATAGTAAATCTAGTTTTTGGGTAAAGTGCAATAATAGACTATTACGGATGGTTAATGCATGATAGAATGAGATATATTATAGGTAGTCATATCTCATAGAGGCGGTGTTATATTTTGGAAAGGCTCCAAAAATTCCTTGCTCAGGCTGGAGTGGCATCAAGAAGGAAAAGTGAAGAGCTTATTTTGCAGGGAAGAGTTAAGGTTAACGGTAGAGTTATGCAAGAATTAGGTACGAAAATCAATCCTAGTGCAGATAATATACACATAGATGGAAGGCTATTGGAGCGCAAAGAAGAACACATATACATACTTTTAAATAAGCCGAAAGGTTATATTAGTACTGTTAAAGACAATCATGGGAGAAAAACTGTTTTGGAATTAATCCCAAAAAACATTGGAAGATTATATCCAGTAGGTAGATTGGATTCCCAGACAACTGGTCTATTACTACTTACAAATGATGGTGAATTAACATATAAGTTGACACACCCCAAGCATGGTTTCTCTAAAACATATCGCGCCTCAGTCAAAGGAAAATTGACAGTTGAGGCAGTTACAAACCTTGAAAACGGTGTTACCTTAGATGATGGGGTGACTGCACCTGCAAAGGTAAATGTTTTAGAAATAAAAGATGGTAAAAGCATAGCCGAAATAACAATCCGAGAAGGTAAGAATAGACAAGTGAGAAGAATGTTTGATGCAATAGGTTTTCCAATCTTAAGCTTAAAACGGTCATCTTTTGGATTTTTAACTTTAAAGGGAGTAGCTCCAGGAAAATATCGATATCTCACTACATATGAAGTAAATAAACTAAAAACATTAGTATAAAGGGGTTTTCTTGTTGGTATATGGGTAATACTAAAAAGTATATAAACACCCATATTTACTAACAATTAGACTACCTAGGAGTGATTACTAATGCCAAGATGTTTAAATTGTGGTAATACTAACAGATTTGTCAGCAGTCAAATTGTTTCTTCGAGAATGCATCATCAACCCCATGGAATGGCTGGCCAGTTCTCTGATGAGGGTGGTTTAGTTCATTTAGAAAATAATAATGCACCCGTGGAAACCCATAACGAAGCCTGGCAGACTCCTGAGAAATATTTTGATACTTGTCATAATTGTGGAAGTCAAAATCTATTATGGTAGGACCTTTATATTAACATTCTATAGGTCTTTTATCCTCAGTTTACGAATAAACTGAGGATATTTATATTGTATCAATTTTTTAGAAGGAAAACATTTCTTTATATAGAAATAATATTGAAGATAAGAAGTGAGAAGGGTGGATATGATGGTTAAAAAGCATATAAATGGCGAAGTTCAGGAAACAATATTAAAGGTAAGGATTAGACTTGACTTTAAAAGTGAAGTAAAAAGTAAATTGTTTGCAAATAAAAATCTTATAAAGGCAGCTGAAGAGGCAAGGGAACAGCATGTCGCCCTTTTAAGAAATGTTCCATTTCAGGGAGTTAAGATTGATGATCTAGACTTAGGGATGGAAATCTATGTAGTATTTGATGAGACACTGGGAGAGGACGTAGCATATGCCCCTGTTTTTCTAAATTTAGAAGCAGATTCTTTTGAAGATATTGTACGTTTTGTAATGAGAGATGAATTTAGAAAAATTGAAATAATCGAGCCTCAGGAAATATTCATGAGCAAACAGGATGCAGAAAGATTGTTGTTCAAAGCTAATGCTGAATTGAAAAGTTACAGGAATGCTCTGGACAAAAAATATAATTTAAGATAAAATACAGGCTTAAGAGGGAATTGCCTTAGTTTTATAGAATTTAAAATGTTATATGATTTTTAATTAACTTAAATACATAAGGAGGTAAGGTTAAGTTGGCAAAAATGTATTATGATAGTGATGCTGATCTAGGTTTGTTAAAGGATAAAACAATTGCAATAATTGGATATGGTAGCCAGGGACATGCCCAAGCACTAAATCTAAAAGAAAGTGGATTAAAAGTGGTTGTGGGATTAAGAGATGATTCTCGCTTTAAAGCTGAATGGGATGAGGCAGTTAGCAAGGGTCTTACTGTATTGCCTGTTTCAGAGGCTGCTAAACAAGGGGATTTAATTCAAATTTTGGTACCTGATGAAATTCAGTCTGTTGTTTACATGAATGAAATTGAAGCAAATTTGGATGAAAACAATGTTTTGATGTTTTCCCATGGTTTTAATATTCACTTCAAACAGATTGTACCACCTAAAAATGTAGATGTAATCATGATTGCACCTAAGGGGCCTGGACATCTAGTAAGAAGGCAATATGAAGAAGGTAAGGGAGTACCAGCTTTAGTTGCGGTTTATCAAGACTATAGTGGTAAAGCAAAAGATATAGGATTAGCTTATGCTAAGGGGATTGGTGGCACAAGAGCAGGTGTGATTGAGACTACGTTTGAAGAAGAAACTGAAACAGACCTTTTTGGTGAACAAGCTGTTCTTTGTGGAGGTACTACTGAACTTATAAAGGCTGGCTTTGAAACTTTAGTTGAAGCTGGATATCAACCTGAAATTGCATATTTTGAGTGTTTACATGAATTGAAATTGATTGTTGACTTAATTTATGAAAGCGGATTGGCTGGTATGAGATATTCAATTAGTGATACAGCTCAGTTTGGTGATCTTACAAGGGGAAGAAGAATAGTAACAGAAGAAACTCGTCAGGAAATGAAAAAGATTTTAGCCGAAATTCAAAATGGAGAATTTGCTAGAGAGTGGATTTTGGAAAACAAGGCAAATAGACCAGTCTTTAATGCCTTAAATGAACAAGATGCTAAGTCTGAATTAGAAGTTGTTGGTAAAAAGCTAAGAGATATGATGCCTTGGCTTAAAAAATAAACGGGTTTAAAAGTGAAAGGACAAAAAGCCTTTCACTTTTTTATACTATCCATTAAGGAATAATGCCTTTGACATTGAATTGCATGATTTGGAGGAATTAAATATGAAAATAGTTAGATTTTGGGATGGTAATAAAATATCTTATGGTTCACTAGATAATCATAAAATATCACCGATTAACGGTAATTTATTTGGTAACTTTACTATAGGGAAAGAAACCCTGGAGTTTAATGAGATTCAGCTGCTAGCACCTTGTGAACCTACAAAGATTATATGTATAGGACTAAACTATCACGATCATGCTAAGGAAATGAATTTACCTGTGCCTAAAGAACCTATTGTTTTTTTAAAACCTTCTTCCAGTATAACTGGACCTGGCAATAATATTGTATATCCACCTCAATGCACTAGTATGAGTTATGAGGCAGAGCTAGCAGTAGTAATGGGTAGTGTAACTAAAAATGTAGAAGTCGAGGATGCATTAGATAACATACTTGGTTATACCTGTTCTAATGATGTTACAGCAAGAAATTTACAACCTAAAGATGGCCAATGGACAGTATCAAAGTCCTTTGATACTTTTTGCCCAATAGGTCCATACATAGTAACTGATATTTCTGCAGATAATTTAGCAATTAAGCTTATTATTAATAATGAAATTAAGCAAAATAGTAATACATCTCAAATGATATTTAGCATTCCATTTTTGGTCAGCTATCTGAGTAAGATTATGACTCTCTTTCCTGGAGATGTTATTATTACTGGTACTCCCCCAGGAGTTGGTCCAATGGAACCAGGAGATACTATTATTGTGGAAATTGAAGAGATAGGAAAACTTAACAATACAGTCACTTTGAAGTAGGTTATAGTAAAATATAAGGACGGGTTTATGTGAAAAAAGTTGCCATTGTAGGCGGTGGAGCAGCAGGATTAATGGCTGCAGTAGGGGTTTTAGAAAAAGGAGCTATACCAGTAATATACGAGAAAAATAAAAAACTTGGGATTAAGCTTTTGATAACAGGGAAGGGAAGATGTAATCTTACCAATGAACTTGAAATCTCAGAATTTGTTCAAAGGTTTCCTGGTAACGGTTCTTTTTTATATAGTGCCCTTTACAATTTTAATAACTATCAACTTATTGATTTTCTTAGTTCTCTTAATGTTCCTTGTAAGGTTGAAAGAGGAGGAAGGGTATTCCCCGAATCAGATAAAGCAGGGGATGTTGTAGAGGCATTAACTAATTACATACTTAAAAAGGGTTGCGAAATAAAATATAATACTCCTGTTGAACATTTGTGGTTAGATAATGATAATGGAAGGCTTCAGGGGATATGGGCAAAAGGAAACAATCAAAGGTTTTCCTCAGTAGTCATTGCTACTGGTGGTTTGTCGTATCCTAAAACGGGTTCTACTGGTGATGGATATAAACTTGCAAGAGAAGCTGGACATACGATTATTGATCCATTTCCATCTCTTGTACCATTAAAAACAAAAGAAGCTTGGGTTACACAGGTCCAGGGTCTGACTTTGAAGAATGTTGAAGTAACAGCATTTATGAAAGGTAGAGAACTTGGCAAAGAGTTTGGAGAAATGCTCTTTACTCACTTTGGTGTTTCAGGTCCAATAATCCTAAGCTTAAGTAGATTTGTAGTCAAAGCACTAAAGTCAAAGGGAGGACCTGTAAAAATCAAGATAAACCTTAAGCCTGCACTTGACTCTGCCCAATTAGATGCTAGACTACAAAGGGTTTTTTCTGAGCTTTCTAATAAACAGTTTAAAAATACCTTAGATGGTTTATTTCCTAAGAGTCTTATTGAACCTATGATTTCTTTAAGCAGAATTGAACCCCACAAACCAGCCCATCAGATTTCCAGGGAAGAACGAAATGGACTCGTTTATTTAATTCAAAATTTAGAACTAACCATAAATGGTTTTAGTTCATATGATGAAGCAATTGTAACCTCAGGGGGTGTCAATGTTAAGGAAATAGACCCATCAAACATGGAATCAAAAATAATTCGTGGATTGTACTTTGCCGGAGAAACCATTGACATTGACGGTTTTACTGGGGGTTATAATTTACAGGCTGCCTTTTCAACAGGTTTGTTAGCAGGACAGTCTGCTGGAGAATATACTAATACTTATACGCATAATATTTAGAAAGAAATGTTATGCGGGGGTATTAAGTTGAAGAAAATAAAGGTATTATTAATTTGTGGATGTCTATTATTAATTGCCATCTATTCCTTGTCTAACTTTGACTGGTATTATTATGTTTGGGACAGTAAATATTATGAAAAGGTTCAAGATGCTTATCTTATGCAGTTTCCTCAGGCGCGAGAAGTTGCAAGTCAAAACAATCATTTAATTACTATCACAATAAAAAGTCCAGACTTTTACTCTTTACCTTATGCAAAAATTTACGTTAATGAATATGAAATCTCTGATTTGAGAGATGGCCAAATTACACTTATTGTTGACCATGGGGATAAAATTTTTGTTGATACAAGCTTCTATGAAAGAGAACTAGATCTTGAAGTTGTTGCTACATCTGGAAGTATAGTATATCCTGTAGCTGGTGAAAGGTTTACTTTGTTGCCACAAAACAATTTGCTAGGGGAAATTGAACTTAATAGTACCAGATAGGGGGGGATACCATGAAGATAGGTAGCAAGAAGGTGGCTTCTATAGCTATAAAGTTAGCAATTAGTGAAGACCGCCAGGAAGAAGAGCAATTGAAGCAAGAGTTTAAAGCGTTGGGTATTAAAGCAGCTGCAGTTGACTATGGTGGTGAATACATTTCCTCAATCAAAAAAATTATTGAAAGATCTGTGGTAGCTGCAAAAAGAGAAGGTATCATTAAAGATACTCATGCAGATGAAGGTGCAATTGCCGGTGCAACTAGAGAGGCTCTTTCCCAGATAATGCCTAAAGCTCTGGGGTTAAATGTTGGAGGAAAAATAGGAATAGCTCGCAAGGATGACCATATTACTGTAGTTATCTTTTTTGGTATTGGACTGGTGCATTTGGATGAGATATGTATTGGAATAGCCCACAGGGCGGCACCCTAATGCAGGTACGGGGCATAAGAGGAGCCATTTCTGTTAGTAAAGATACCCAAACTGAAGTTTTAAATGCAACTAAGGCGCTACTTCTAGAAATTGTTTCTCGTAACCAAGTTGAAGTTGAGGATATTGCCAGTATCTATTTTACTGTTACCCAAGATTTAACTAGTACCTTTCCTGCAGCAGCAGCTAGAGACTTAGGTTGGACATATGTCCCGCTTCTTTGTAGTATGGAGATACCTGTTACTGGTAGTGATAAGAAACTAATCAAAGTTCTCATGCATGTTAACACAACCAAAAAACAAAAAGAAATTATACATATATATTTAAAAAAGGCTAAAAGACTGCGTCCAGACTTAATAACAATATGATATAATTTCTGGAGCACTTTATTACTAAGGAGGCATACAGGTGGTTATAGTTATGGAAGCTGGTTCTTCTCCTGGACAAATAGCATATTTAAAGGGAAAGCTCCAAAATGCCGGATTCAAAGCCCACGTTTCTCATGGTGCATCTAGAATAATCATAGGTGTCATAGGAGAAGATACAAGACGAAAATTGGAAGATATGGCTATTAAAGCAATACCTGGCGTTGAGAAAATTGTTTCCATTCTAAAACCGTATATACTTGCAAGTAGAGAATTTATGCCCGAAGATACAATTATACAAGTAGGTAGTGTGGCAATTGGAGGAACAGAAATTCAGGTGATAGCTGGCCCTTGTGCTATAGAAAGTGAAGGACAGGCCTTGGAAACAGCTCTAGCTGTAAAAAGAGCTGGTGCTACTCTTTTTAGGGGAGGAGCCTTTAAACCTAGGACATCCCCTTATTCTTTTCAGGGTTTAGGAGAAAAAGCGTTAAAAATTATGGCAAAGGTACGCGAGGTAACAGGTCTTCAGATAGTTACCGAAGTTATGGATAGTGATACTTTACCACTAGTGGCCGAATATGCTGATGTATTACAGATTGGAACAAGAAATATGCAAAACTATCAGCTACTAAAGAAGCTAGGCGAATGTAGAAAACCTGTTTTACTCAAAAGAGGGGCAAGTGCTAGTGTTGAAGAATGGCTTCTAGCTGCAGAATATATTCTTGCAGGAGGTAATTATCAAGTAATTCTATGCGAAAGAGGTATCAGAACCTTTGCAAACAATACTCGGTATACTCTGGACTTAAGTGTAGTTCCCCTAATAAAAAGCTTGACCCACCTTCCTATCATGGTAGATCCAAGTCATTCTACTGGTAAATGGGAGCTAGTAGCTCCCATGTCTAATGCGGCCATAGCTGCTGGAGCAGATGGAATAATAGTAGAGGTCCATCCTAATCCAGAAGAAGCTCTTTCAGATGGTGCCCAATCCTTGACAATTGGCAGATTTACTAGTATGATGCATGATTTAAGGGCAGTAGCAAGGGCAGTTGGGAGATAACGAATGCTAACTTCCTGATAGTTCAACTAATTGTAAGTAGAAAAACCCTACTTATAGAAGTTTCACTTGATGGAATATGCTAATGGAGGGTAACAAATGGCTAACATTGCTATAGATGGTCCTGCGGGAGCTGGAAAAAGTACTGTTGCAAAAATGCTTGCTCGCAAATTAGGCTATGTGTATATAGATACTGGTGCTATGTATAGAGCATTGACACTTAAGGCTATTGAGAATAACATTGATATTAAAGATGAGCAAACTATGACAAAACTGGCAAATCAAACAAATATAGAGCTTCAGCCGGGGAACCCTCAGAAAATATATTTAGATGAAAGGCTAGTTACAGATGAAATAAGAAGACCTGATGTTTCTCGACATGTTTCAATGGTTTCTCAACATAAAGGGGTAAGAGACAAGTTAGTGGCAGTTCAACAGAAAATTGCCAGCCGTAATAAAGTGGTTATGGATGGAAGGGATATTGGAACAAGGGTTTTACCTAACGCTAAATATAAATTTTTCCTTGATGCAGCATTAAATGAAAGAGCCGACAGAAGATATAAGGAATTGTTGGAAAATGGGTATCAGGTAAGCAAAGAGGAAATTGAAGTTACCCTTTCAATACGTGATAACCAGGATAGTTCCAGAAAAAATTCACCATTAATACAGGCCCAAGATGCAATACTGATTGACACCACGTCTCTTTCAGCGGAAAATGTAGTGGAAATAATGTGTAGGATTGTTAGGGGAGGGTGAGTACGATGCTTTATTCTTTTGCTAAGGCAATTTTTTTATTTATTTTTAAATACCTGTGTAGATGGCAGGTTGAAGGTGTAGAAAACATTCCCCAAAAAGGCCCGGTAGTTTTAATCGCAAACCATACGAGTTATTGGGATCCTATAGCCCTCGGCGTTGTTTCATCAAGGCGTGTGTCATTTATGGCAAAGGCTGAACTTTTTAAGATACCTGTATTATCTCAAATTGTTAAAGGTTTAGGGGCATTTCCGGTTGATAGGCAAAAATCCGATAGAGCAGCTCTTAGGGCGGCACTAGATATACTAGATAAGGGAGATGTCGTAGGAATGTTTCCCGAAGGAACTCGAATAAGGGATGAGGAGCTTGGAGAATTCAAGATGGGAGCCACGATGATAGCAGCTAAAGCTAATGCACCAATAATTCCTATAGCACTTATAAATACTCCCAAAATATTTTCAAAAGGTTTCTTTAGATCCTTTAAAGTAATTGTTCAAAAACCAATATATATAGAGAAAAATGAAGCCCAAAAGGTTACTTCGAAACAGCTAGAACAGATAACTAATGACATAAGACAGCAAATTTTATCTATTTTGCAGGAATTTAAAGATTTTTAACGAAACATTAATAATGTTTGATAAAATGCAGCAAAATAATAATGGATTTATTCACAGGAGTGTCACAATTAGTGAAAATAATTGTTGCCAAAGAAGCAGGTTTCTGCTTCGGTGTGAAAAGGGTAATCGAATTGGCTTACAACAATATAAATCATAATACATATTCGCTTGGACCCTTAATTCATAATCCTCAAGTTATAGCCGATTTAGAGAAAAATGGAATAAAAACCATTACTAATCTAAATGACCTGGAGAGTGGCAGTAACGTAATTATTAGGTCTCACGGAGTAGGCCCACAGGTTTTTGAACAGGCCAATGAATATTCATTAAATATTATTGATGGTACATGCCCTTTTGTTAAAAAAGCACAAAAATTGGCCCGCACTTTATGCGAGGATGGGTATAGGGTTATAGTTGTTGGAGATAAAAACCATCCAGAAGTTCAGGGAATAAAAGATTGGGCAGAAAATGTATATATAATAGCTAATCTTGATGAGGCAAAAGCCTTGCCAGAAATGAACAGGGTAGGAGTTTTAGCCCAAACAACCTTACCAGAGAAAACTTTTCGAGAAATTGTTAATTATCTTAAAGGTAGGATTGTTGATTTTAGAGTGCACAATACCATCTGCCGTGCTACACATTCTAGACAGCAGGCTGCTAAGCAGTTAGCTCCTAATGTAGATATGATGGTTGTGATAGGGGGATACAACAGCGCAAATACCGGAAAGCTTGTTGATTTATGCCGGGAAATAGGAACTCCTACAATTCATATAGAACAAGCTAGTGAATTACAACCTAGTATGTTTAATGAGGTTAAAACAGTAGGAGTGAGTGCAGGTGCTTCAACCCCAGATAGGATTATTGAGGAGGTAGTTTTGAAAATGGTTGAATTTAGTGATGAAAAGAACAACGAAGTCCAAGAAGAAACAGTAGCTGAAAATGTGGATGATACTTCAGTTGCTGTAAATGAAGAAACTGAGGTACAAAGTGTACCTGAAGAAGAACAAATTGTTACATCTGTATCCACTTTTCAAAAGGGTGACATAATTACAGGTACAGTTGTACAAATTGACGAGGAGCAAATCCTTGTTGATGTTGGTGGAAAATCTGAAGGCATAGTTCCAAAGGGTGAAATATCAGCAACTGGAGAGACCGTGGAATTAAAGCCTGGAGATGAAATAGAGGTATTTGTCATCAAGCCTGAAAATGAAGAAGGTCATCCCATATTATCAAAAAGGAGAGCTGACCGACGCAAGGCCTGGGAAAGTATTGAGGATGCCTTTGAAAAGAATATTGAATTAGAAGGTACTGCAGTTGAAGTGGTAAAGGGTGGCATCTTAGTAGATGTTGGTATTAGGGGTTTTGTACCGGCTTCTCTTGTTGAAAGAGGTTATGTAGAAAACCTAGAAGAATATATTGGAAAAACTCTTCGATTAAAAATCATTGAGCTAGAAAAAGGTAAAAATAAAGTAGTATTATCTCAAAAAGCAGTTCTTGATGAAGAATTTGAGCAAAAAAAGCAGGAAACTTGGGATGACATAGAAATAGGCCAAGTAAAAAAAGGTATTGTTAGAAGATTAACTGACTTTGGTGCCTTTATTGACATTGGAGGCGTTGATGGATTATTGCATGTATCTGAAATTTCCTGGGGAAGAGTTGACCATCCAAAAGATGTATTACAGGAAAATCAGGAAGTTGATGTGGTTGTATTAGGTGTTGATAAAAATACAGAAAAAGTTTCTTTAGGCTTAAAGCAACTACAAGAGAATCCATGGAAAACCGCATCTGATAAATATCCAGTAAATACAATAGTAAAGGGTAAAGTATTAAGGATAGCTCCATTTGGAGCTTTTGTAGAGGTTGAGCCAGGTGTAGAAGGATTGGTTCATATTTCTCAACTAGCTACTGATCATGTTGAAAAAACTGAGGATATCGTTTCAGTTGGTCAGATCGTTGAAGTAATGGTTCTTAGTGTGGATACGGAAGCGCAAAGAATGAGTTTAAGTATTAAAGATGCTCTGCCCAAAAAACCAAGTCCTCCAAAGAAAAAGGAAGATAAAAGAGAAGAATATGTTACTACCAATGATGGTGGGTTTACTATTGGAGACTTATATGGAGATTTGTTAAAAGGCAATGGAGAAAAAAAATAGACTAAAAAGAAAATTAGATCACATTGAAAACACCCTTAAGTTTCCTGATGGACCAAACTCACCAGGTTTTGAAGATATTTATCTGATACACCAAGCATTGCCTGGCATAGATTGGGATGAAATTGATACTAGCCAAAATCTGTGGGGAAAGACGTTGTCTTTCCCCTTGATTATTAATGCTATCACGGGTGGCCCAGTAGAAACAGAGGAACTAAATAAAAAGTTATCTTTATTGGCTGCTGAGTATTCTATAGGGATGGCTGTTGGGTCTCAGACAGCAGCTTTAGAATTATCTACATCTATACCAACCTTTAGAATAGCACGTAAAGTAAACCCCAATGGATTATTGCTAGCTAATGTGAGCGCTAACAGCCCTTACCATAAAGCCTTGGCAGCAGTTGATATGATCGAAGCTGATGCTTTACAACTTCATATTAACACAGCACAAGAAATCTTTATGGAGGAGGGAGACAGGCGTTTTTCCCAGTTGGAAGAGAATATTGCTGAAATTATTTTAAAATCCCCTGTTCCAATAATAGTTAAGGAAGTTGGTTTTGGGATTTCTAAAGAATGTGCACATAAGTTACACAGTATTGGAGTTAAATGGGTAGACGTAGGGGGTACTGGTGGCACGAACTTTATCAATATAGAATCTGCAAGAAGCGACAAATCAATTATCACATCCCTAGTATCATGGGGTATACCTACTGCAGCTAGCTTATTGGAAATCAAGAATGAAAATTTGCCAATCAAACTTATTGCATCAGGTGGGATAAGAAACGGATTAGATTTACTTAAGTCCATTGCTATGGGTGCTGTTTCTGGAGCTATAGCTGGTTCCTTTATAAAAGCAGCGGTAAAGCCAGGAACTGATGAAATCAATCAACTATTAACAGCAATAAAAAATGATTTTAGAAAGGGAATGCTCCTAAGTGGCTGTAAAAACATCTCTGAGCTAAGGAATATTCCGGTTATTATTAACGGCTTTATAAAAGAATGGATAGATACAAGGAGTAGCTGAAAGCGAGCTATTCCTTTTTTATTTTTATACATAAATAGACGTTTTATCGGAAACAAAGACATTATTCTTGTAATATCTTTTGTAATACTTAAAGGACTTTTGTAAAAATCTATTGAATATTATGACTGTAAATATTTTACTAACTAGTAAGATTTACGGCTATAATTACCATTATTTTATTTGATATATAATTGCTAAAAATCTAGTAATATATACTACTATGATTGTCGTTACGGAGAAAAACGGTATTTTTATTGAAAGGAGGGAACTTAGCTGCTGTTTAGAATAAAAAATAAAGGGAGGTAAATAAAATGCGTTTAGCTACCAAAATTCTAATCGGTCTAGTGGCAGGTATTATCGTGGGTTTATTTATGCAAGGTTCACAAGATATTGCAGTAAATTATATTAAGCCCTTTGGAGATTTATTTATTCGTTTAATTATGATGATTATTGTTCCTTTAGTATTTTCTTCTCTAATAGTGGGTGCCGCAAGTACAGGTGATGTCAAAAAATTGGGTAGAATGGGTGCAAAAACAATTGCCTTTTATTTAGCTACTACTGCATTTGCCGTTACCGTTGGTCTTATTTTAGCAAATATCTTTAAGCCGGGTAGTGGATTAACTTTACCAGTAGGTGCAGAGTATGTAGGACGTGAAGCTCCACCACTCATGGAAGTATTATTAAATATTGTACCAAGTAACCCAATTCAAGCCATGGCAAGTGGCTCTATGCTGCAAATCATTGTTTTTGCTCTTTTTATAGGAATTGCCATCTCATTAGTTGGTAAACAAGCAGAGCCCGTTAAAACCTTTTTCGAGGGATTTGCTGAAGTTATGTATAAAATTACTGGAATCGTAATGCAGGTTGCACCCTATGGTGTTTTTGCATTAATTATTCCAGTCGTTGCTGCAAATGGGCCTGCTGTACTTCTACCGCTTGGCAAAGTGATAGGGTTAATGTATGTAGGTGCAATCATTCATGCATTGATTGTTTATACATTAGTTATTAAAGGTTTCTCAAAGCTTACAATTCCTGGGTTTTATAAAGGCATACTCCCTGCACAGGTGATAGCTTTTTCTACATGTAGTAGTGGTGCAACCTTACCTGCCACAATAAAATGTACTGAGGAAAACCTTGGAGTTTCTAAAAGCACATCAAGCTTTACTCTACCTTTAGGCGCCACAATCAATATGGATGGAACTGCAATATACCTAGGTATATCGGCGCTTTTTGTTGCCAATGTATATGGTTTAGATTTGACTATAGGGCAGCAATTATCAGTAATATTAACAGGAACCTTAGGATCAATAGGTGCCGCAGGAGTTCCTGGAGCTGGGTTGATTATGCTTACAATGGTTCTAGCATCAGTTGGCTTGCCTATCGAAGCCATCGCCCTAATAGCGGGTATTGATAGAATACTTGATATGGCAAGAACTACATTAAACATTACAGGTGATGCTGCTGCTGCAGTCTTTGTTGATGCAACTGAACAGAAGTATGCACCAACAACAACTGAAACAGATCAATCAATTTCCACATAAGTTTAATGTAAATTTTTACTTGAGAGCGTAGATTTAAACCTCATCTAACCTAGGTTAGATGAGGTTTTTTGTATATTAGGCTACGTCAAAGGGAAATATAAACAAAGAAAATTATTACAGAAGGGAGTTATTTAAGTGGAAAGATATCCGATAGGAATGATACTTCTCATGATTGTAGCTGTTCTAATATACTTTGGATTAGCACAAAGGATATTAGATCGTATGAGGCTAACAGATAAAGCTGCTCTAGTGATTGTAGGTGCCATATTTCTTGGTAGTTTTATAGATATACCTATACCCTTAGCAAATATTGAAGGATCTATTAATGTAGGTGGTGCTATTGTACCAATTGGAGTTGCTATATATGTTTTATCTCGTGCAGGAACAAGAAAAGAAGTGATTCGTACACTAGTTGCCATAGCGGCAACTGCTGGAGCAGTTTACTTCTTTAACAGTTATGTCATGTCTGCTGACCCTTGGCAGACTGGAAGGGATATTATTGATCCCCTTTATATGTACCCAATAATTGCTGGAGGAATAGCTTATCTTGTTGGAAGATCTAGAAGGGCAGCATTCATCGCAGCAACCTTAGGGGTATTAATTCTAGATATAGTCAATTTTAGCCTTCTAGCTACTACTGGTGTACGAGGAACAGTTGCTATAGGTGGAGCTGGAGCCTTTGATGTAATCGTTATTTCCGGTCTATTTGCTGTTCTATTAGCTGAGGTTGTGGGCGAAACCTTAGAAAGAGTACAAGGAGGTCCACGCACAAAAGGAAGGGCAAAAGAACTAATTCAGGGTTTGCAGGACATAGAAGGCCCAGCACCAGCAAAGAAACCAACTGAAGAAACAATTGAAGAAAGTACTGATAAACAATTGGAAGATGAAGCAGTATTAGATCATAGAAGTATCGAGAATAGGAAAGAAAATGTTGACTCACTTGATATGGGAGGTGAAAAAAAAGATGAAAAATAGATTGTTTATATATCTTTTAGGTAGCTGTCTGCTTTTAGTAGTTAACTTTAGTGTATCTGGAGTACAGGCTAGTTTATTTGAAGAACTAGATTTTCATTCTAGTGCGCAAGAGCCGTACGAAATCTATAATGAAGAGGATGAATTACTATCTATTATGGCAAGGGTTATTCAGGTCGGTGATGAGTTAATAGCCTTTGACAATAAACACTACAGAGTAACTAAGGTAGAAGGTAGAAAGGCTATTGCTACTTATGATGGAAAGCATGACATAGAGCCTCTACAGTTATCCATGGTCTCAAGTATACCTGTTCAAGAGGAAGGAGATATTAATGACATAGTTATTGCCATCTATCATACTCATAGTGCAGAGTCCTATGTTCCTTCTGATGGTGCAGAAAGTATCCCTGGCGATGGTGGCATATTCGATGTAGGTGATGTTTTTGCTGAAGCTCTTGAAGGACAGAATTTTACTGTTATCCATGATGTAACTGCCCACGAACCTCACGATTCCCAGGCATATAATAGGTCAAGACGGACTGCTGTAGACATTTTAAGACAGGAGCCTTCTGTATTAATCGATGTTCATAGGGATGGAATACCTGACCCAGAGTATTATAGGGAGGAGATTGATGGAGAACTTGCTACCCAAATACGTTTAGTTGTTGGTAGACAAAACCAGAATATGGAGAGCAACCTGGAGTTTGCTAAGCATATTAAAGCAGCAGGAAATGAAGTACATCAAGGAATTGTTAGGGAGATATTCATAGCCCAGGGTAATTATAATCAAGATTTAGCCCCAAGGGCAGTCTTAATAGAAGTTGGAACTCACACAAATACTAAAGAAGAAGCTCAAGTTGGAGCAAAACTATTTGCCGAGATAATGCCCGCAGTAATGGGTGTTACACCCGGTGCTCCTTCAGCAGGTGGTCCACCAACACAGGGAAGTGATTGGAGTACAATTGGGTGGATACTAGCTTTAACCGTAATTGGAATAGTAGCATTTCTTGTAATAAGTACTGGTAGTTGGGAAGGTGCTCTGAATAAAGGCAAACAATTTGTTACTAAAGAATGGGCGAATTATATGGGTGGTATTAGAAGAAATCGACTAAAAGATAATGGCAAAGATGATAATAAGGAGTAAACTAATTAGAATGGGGGGATTGCCATGGAAGATTATGGTGTAATGGTGTTACTTTCTGTGGTTCTTGGTACAGCTGGAAGAATCTTTTTATTAAAAACGGACTACAGGCAGTATCCTGGTTATCCCCATGGTTATTTAACTCATATTTCACTAGGTTTTATAGCTGCTGCTTTAGGTGCAGTAGCTATTCCAGCCTTGGCGGAAAAAGAGTTTACTGCCGTCACCTTTCTAGCCTTAGCTGCCCAACAATTTAGAGAAATTAGAAATATGGAAAGAGATTCATTGCAAAAGCTAGAGGATGGAGATATTATTCTCCGGGGAAATGACTATATAGAAGGTATAGCTAGGGTTTTTGAAGCAAGAAATTATCTAGTAATGATAATTTCTTTTGGAACTAGTCTAGCAATTTTTTTTACTAACTGGATAGTTGGAGTAATTGTAGGTTTTGCTCTGATCTTTTTAGCAAGCAGGCTGATGCAGGGGCAGATGATTCAAGATATAGCAGAAGTTAAACAGGGCAAGCTATATTTTGATAATTCTCTTTTGATGATTGATGATATTGTAATCATGAACGTTGGTTTAAAATCATCTAAAGAAAAGATTTTAAAGGAAGGTCTAGGAATAGTTATTAAACCAAATGATGATAATGCAAGGGCCACACTTCACAACCCAGGTCAAAGACAAGCAATTATACATATTGCATCAACTATCATAGGTACTAAATCTGAAGTTGGTGAACAGGAATGGACACCCTTAGCTAGAAAAAATATTGATACTGGTGTTATCGGACTCTTTATTTTACCGAATGAACCTGATATAAAGGCATTAATTAAATCAGTTGAAACTTCACCAGTTTTAGAGAGCTCCAGAAGGAATATCCTTTCTACAGAGGCAGGAAAATATGCTTCTGATTGAAAGAAACCTGTCAGTATAACTATTATCATAAGAAGCGATATTTTTATTTTTAGGATGTCTGAAGTTGGATGGAAGGTGAATATGGATGGATTCAGGTGTTTTACTAGCAATTGTTACAACAAATCTAGATTTGGTAAAGGGTGGTGCTGCTCCGATATTTATAGCAAAGGATGAAGAGGAAATGGAAAAGCTTTCTTTGCTTATGAGTAGAATATTTAAAGCAATGGTTCATGATTTAGAAAATGGTGTTTATCTTTTATATAGACAATAAATAACGAAATTAGGTGAAAGCATGAAAATTGTTTATCATTGCTATGGGGGTTCCCATTCATCAGTTACAACTGCTGCAATACATCTAGGCTATCTACCTAATCACAGAAGACCTACATCTGAGGAGTTAATGGGATTGCCTTTTTTTGATAAACAGATAGACAAGGACCATGGGAAATTTAATTTGATGGGTAAAGATGAGATTGGCAATGAAGTTTACATATGTGGTTGTCGGAGCCTGGGTAGTAAAGTGGAAAAAACTTTACAAGGCGTTGCTAAGATAACAAATACACCAATAGATGACATGATTTTTATTGACACTTTAAATGGAGTAAATAATTTAATGCGTGTAGGTGGTTTTCTATCACGTAAACTTAAACTAGTATCCATGGGAAGACCTTTAGTCCTCGAGGGTACGATAAATTCTTTTAACAAATTTGTTGATATGGTAGGCGAGGTAAAAAAAAATATAGCCCAAAGATAACTGTTACTTGGAGGAAGATATGAAAATCATTTATTACTGCTCTACTGGTAGACATACATCTATATTTATGGCGCATTTACATTTAGGAAACATTTCTTTGAAAAAACACTATCAGGCTGAAGAGATAAATAAATTACAGTATTTTGATAAAATATCTACAAATGAAGAACCTTTACTAATTGGCATTGATAAAGATGCTAATGAAGTTTACACAATTGGAATTCCTAAGGAAAAAGAAATAATGGAGAAAATTATTTTAAATTTTTTGGAATTAAGGGGAAAGGAATCTTCGGCTATTAAAATGATTGATGCCGATACATGCAGCAATCCCTGGATTAAGCTAGGGATTTTTTTATCTATGAATACAAGGTTTAAATGGCTTGCTAACCAGCTTGTACTTAAAGGACTAGAAAATTATTCCTCATGCTTCTTGACTACTGCTCATAGTTAGCGGATAATTAGGGACGTGGGAATAGAGGTGGGATAATGAATAACAGTATATTTAAAGCTTTCATCAATCACGTTGAGCCCAATTCCATTGCAGAAGAAGTCGATATCAAGATGGGAGATAAACTTCTAAAAATTAATGGAACCCCATTAAGAGATATTCTTGATTATCATTTACTAGCAGAAAATGATTTTATAGAATTAGAAATTGAAAAGGAAAATGGGGAGCTCTGGGAAATAGATATTGAAAGGGATCCTCATGAACCTTTGGGGATTTCATTCAATGAAGAATGCTTTGATGGATTGAACAAATGCCTAAATAAATGTGTTTTTTGCTTTCTTAAGGGTTTGCCAAAGGGTATGAGAAAGACTCTTTATATAAAAGATGATGACTACAGACATTCTTTTTTGTATAGCAATTACATTACTCTAACAAATGTTTCTTGGGATGATCTTGCAAGGATAATTAAATACAAGCTTAGTCCTCTATATATTTCTGTACATACCACTAATCCTGAATTAAGAGAAAATATCTTGGGAAGTCGATTGGCTGGAGACATTTTTGAAAAATTAAAATACCTTGCTAAAAGTGATATTGAGATGCACACTCAGATTGTTTTATGTCCCGATTTAAATGATGGGGCAGAGTTGGATAAAAGTATAGAAGATTTATCTAGTCTATGGCCTTCCATTAAATCTCTTGCAATAGTCCCAGTTGGCTTAACTAAATATAATTATTTAGCCAATAAATATCTTAGACACTTTTCTATTGAAGAGAGTATTTTGGTGATGGATAAGATACATAAGTGGCAAAAGCTGTTTCTAGAAAAATTCAATTCACGGTTTGTATTTGCTGCCGATGAATTTTTCTTACGGGCTAATATAAATATTCCAAATGAAGCAGATTATGAAAATTATCCTCAATTAGAAAATGGAGTTGGCCTTGTTAGAAATTTTGTCAACGATTTTAAAGATTTTTTTAAGGAAAATCAATTTACTATTTTTGATCATAATAAAAAGTTTCTAATAGTTACTGGACAATCTGCATTTCCTATTATAAGTAGTCTGATTAAAGAGTTTTATAACCAAGATATAGTAACTGTTCATCAAATTGAAAATAGGTTTTTCGGAAATTCAATCACAGTTGCTGGCTTACTTACAGGAGGCGACATTATACAGGGTTTAAAAGAAGTAATCAAAGAAAATAGTATTTTACTAATTTCTGATGTTTTACTAAAAAGGGATGACAACATATTCTTAGACAATATGAATGTAAGTCAATTGGAGCAATCTCTTGACGTGAAAGTACAGATTATTGAAAACTCAGGATATGCTCTGGCAAATGCAATAACAGGAGGTGAATTAGATGTCAAAACCAGTAATAGCCATAGTTGGTAGGCCAAACGTTGGTAAATCAACTTTATTTAATAGAATAACTGGTGGTAGGGTAGCAATAGTAGATGATATGCCTGGTGTTACCAGAGACAGAATGTATAGAAATGGTACATGGCTTAGCAACCATTTCACGCTCATAGACACAGGTGGTCTAGAATTTGAAGATGAAATAAATACAATTAGTAAGAAGGTTAAATTGCAAGTAGAGACTGCTGTAGATGAGGCTGACTTAATAATTTTTGTTGTAGATGGTAAAATAGGGCTTTCTCCTGATGATTTAACCATTGCTACACTATTACGCAAATCAGGCAAACCAATAATTCTAGTTGTAAACAAGGTAGACGACTTCTCAAACTTTCAAGATTATGATTTTTATAAATTAGGGTTAGGGGAACCAATTGGTATTTCCGCTGAACATGGAAAAAATATAGGTGACTTGTTAGACCAAACTATGGCTGCACTTCCCCATTTATCTGAGGAAGAGTTTGATGAAGATATTGTTAAAGTAGCCGTTATAGGAAAGCCAAACGTTGGAAAATCTTCATTGATTAATAAGATATTAGGTGAAGATAGAGTTATAGTAAGCAATGTTCCTGGTACCACAAGGGACGCTATTGATACATATTTTGAACATGAAGACCAAAAATTCATTTTGATAGATACTGCAGGTATGAGAAAAAAGGGTAAAATTCACAATCCCACAGAGAGATATAGCGTTATACGCTCTTTAAGGGCTATTGACAGATCAGATGTGGCTTTAATCCTGATTGATTCTGTAGAAGGTGTTACTGAGCAAGATAAAAAAGTAGCTGGATATGTACATGAAGCTGGCAAAAGCTCTATCTTAGTTGTTAATAAATGGGATCTAATTGAAAAAGATACTAAGACCATGCATGAATTTGATCAAAAAATTCGTGCGGAGTTGGGTTTCATGCAGTATGCTCCTACAGCATACATATCCGCTCTTACTGGTCAAAGAGTTATGAAGTTATTTGAACTCATAAGATTTGTATCTGAACAGGCAAATTACCGAATACCAACACCTATCTTAAACGATTTTATAAGAGATATTGTAGCATTTACACCGCCACCTACTGACAAGGGAAATAGGTTGAAGATATTATATGTTACACAAATATCTGTCAAGCCTCCATCTTTTAGACTTTTTGTTAACGATCCTGAATTATTTCATTTCTCTTATAAAAGATATGTGGAAAACCAACTCAGGAAAACCTTTGGTTTTGAAGGCAATCCTATTCGCCTAGATATATCCAAAAGAAAAGAAACGTAAAGGGGGATACATTATAATGATTAATGTTGCAGTACTAGGATCTGGTAGTTGGGGAACAGCCCTTTCTTTAGTGCTTTCCGATAGCAAACATAATGTCACTCTATGGGGTAGAGAAGATGAAATTGCCAATATTTATAAAGATGACCGGGAAAATAAGGCTTATCTTCCGGGTGTAAAGCTTCCTAATACTATAAAATTTACTAGTGATATTGACAAAGCCTTGGCTAGGGCAGAGCTAATTGTTCTTTCTGTACCTTCGCAGGCAGTTAGAGAAGTCTGTTGCAACATACGACCTTACATTAAAGGAAATCCTGTTATTGTAAATACTGCAAAAGGTATAGAAATCAAAACACTTTCTAGATTATCACAGGTTATTAAGGAGGAACTTCCTTTACATAGTGATAATATTGCCGTCTTATCAGGGCCAAGTCATGCTGAAGAGGTAGGCTGTAGAATCCCCACGGCTATTGTATCAGCTTCTGAAAATAAAGGAATTGCTGAATATGTACAAGATGCTTTTATGACCCCTTATTTTAGGGTATATACTAATCCAGACATAATAGGAGTGGAAATGGCTGGTTCTTTAAAGAATGTTATTGCTGTAGCTACTGGTATTTCTGATGGTTTAGGCTTTGGAGATAATAGTAAAGCTGCTCTTATCACTAGAGGTCTTAGTGAAATTGCTAGATTGGGAAGTAAAATGGGTGGTGAACTTTTAACTTTTGCTGGTTTAAGTGGAGTAGGTGATCTGGTAGTTACCTGTACCAGTATGCATAGTCGTAATAGAAGAGCAGGAATACAACTTGGGCAAGGTAAGCCTTTAGAGCAAATTCTTAAGGACATGGGAATGGTTGTTGAAGGTATCAAAACTACTAAAGCTGCCTTTGACATGGCTAAGCTAAATCAGGTTGAAGTCCCTATTACTGAAGAGTTATACAAAATCTTGTTTGAGGGGCTTGACCCAAAACTGGGAGTGGCAAGCCTCATGGAGAGAAATAAGACCCACGAGGTTGAAGAAATAGTTTTAAACCGAAAAGATTGGTAAAGAAAAAAAGTATGGCATTTAGCTGTACTTTTTTTCTATGTGCAGGCATATTCTGTAATAATCGTCCAACCATCTCATATACATATATTGGTGAAAGAGTTTAATACTCTTTAAGGTTGGATGAAGGAGGGATGGAACAGCTAGAGTATATAATCCTGTCCTTTGAAATCATAAAAAATATAGTAAGGAGGGAAAGAAAGCGTGGATAATACGACTATCTTTCGTGACATAGCTGAACGTACAGGAGGTGATATTTATCTGGGTGTAGTTGGCCCTGTTCGCACAGGTAAATCCACCTTCATCAAAAAGTTTATGGAACTTATGGTCATACCTAATATTGAAAATCCTAATGATAGAGACCGTGCTAGAGATGAACTTCCACAAAGTGGTGCAGGTAAAACTATAATGACTACCGAACCAAAATTTATACCTGCAGATGCGGTAGAGGTAAAAATCAAAGATGGACTGAAGATGAATGTTAGGGTAGTAGATTGTGTTGGTTATACAGTAGAAGGAGCAAAGGGATACGGTGATGAAGACGGACCTAGAATGGTTAGAACACCATGGTTTGAAGATGATATTCCTTTTCAAGAAGCAGCTGAGTTTGGGACTAAAAAAGTAATCGAGGACCACTCAACTATGGGACTTGTGGTATTTACTGATGGCAGCATCTCAGATATTCCAAGAGAGAACTATGAGTCAGCAGAAGAAAGAGTTATATGGGAATTACAGAGTTTAAACAAACCTTTCATTATCATCTTAAACTCAGCTAACCCATACTCTGAAGAAACTTACAATCTTGCAAATTCTCTTGAGGAACAGTATAGATCACCAGTATTACCAATGGATGTTTCAAACTTAAAAGAAGAAGATATTATGAACATTTTAGAAGAGGCTCTCTATGAGTTCCCTGTTGTTGAAATTAGTATTGATCTACCTTTATGGATTGATGAATTGGACGAAGAGCACTGGTTGAGAGTTTCGTATCAAGAAAGTGTAAACACAGCAACTGAAAATGTTAAGAAAGTAAGAGATATTGATAATGTCATAGAGACTCTTTCTATTAAAGAAAATGTTTCTAATGTTGTTCTAAAGGATATGAACCTTGGTACAGGTACAGCATACATTGATGTAAGTGCTGATAAACAACTCTACTTTAAAGTATTAGAAGAAGAAACTGGACATTCAATTCATAGTGAACAGGAATTAATGAAACTGATGAAGGAGTTATCCATAGTTAAAAAGGATTATGATAAAATTGCAACCGGCCTAAATGAAGTTAGAAACACAGGTTATGGCACAGTTACTCCTACCCTTGCTGAAATGATACTAGAAGAACCAGAGTTAATAAAACAGGGAAGAGGTTTTGGAGTAAAATTAAAGGCAACCGCACCATCTTATCATTTAATACGGGCTAATATTACTACTGAAATCACACCTCTTATTGGCACAGAAAAACAGTGTGAAGAGCTTATTCAATATATAGTGGAAGAATTTGAGGAAAATCCACAAAAAATTTGGGACACAAATATCTTTGGTAAATCTCTCTATGACCTAACTCGAGAAGGAATTCAAGGAAAACTATACAGAATGCCAGAAAATGCACAAGAGAAACTTCAGGAAACATTAGAAAGAATAGTAAATGACGGTAGCGGGGGGCTCATTTGCATTATTATATAGTCGGTTAATCACCGACTTTTATTTTTTTTAAAAACATATTTATATAAAAAATAACTATTAATTATTTCCATACGTACAATTAAAAGAAGGATATTTGTCCTAAATAGAGAATTAAAAATCCTAGAACTATTTATAACCAAGCTAATATACTGATATGCAGATATATCACCAGAATATCCAGGAAAGTCATTATTTTATATTTCCTTATGGAAAATTCAAGACTAATTGGAGGTGATTTAGGTAAGTATCTTAATGAATTCTGCATAACATTTAAAAAATGAGGAGGTTTACAGTTTGAAAAAGAAAATTATTTTAATGTTAGTTTTTGCTTTGGTGTTAAGTTTTGCGTTAGCAGGGTGTGGTGGCCAAGAACAAGAACCAAACAATGAAGGAAATGATCCAGTTGAAGAGCCACCAGTAGTTGAAACGCTTAACATTAGTATTATCACTGGCTCTACTGGTGGTACATACTATCCGCTAGGTGGAGCTATGGCCAATGTATGGACAAATTATATTGATGGTCTTCAAGTAACATCTCAGCCAGGTGGTGCATCTGTTGAAAGTGTCAACAGAGTAAATGCTGGTGAAATTGAATTAGGAATGGCAATGAATAATATTGCTGATGATGCATGGAATGGAAAAGGCACTTGGGCAGAAGATGGTCCACAGCAAAACTTCAGGGCTATTGGTGTTATTTATCCAGAGGTATACCAAGGGGTAGCTTTAGCAGATAGTGGAATAGACTCCATTGAGGACTTAGGCGGCAAGAGAGTTGCTGTTGGCCCAGTTGGTAGTGGTACGATGGTATTAAGTGAAGGAGTATTTAGAATTGCTGGTTTGGAATTTGATGACATGACTGCAGACTATGCTGGATTTGGAGATGCCGCTAGCAAAATGAAGGATGGTCATTTAGATGCTAACTTTGGTGTTCTCGGAGTTCCAGCCGCTGCTATTCAGGATATCATGACTTCACGTGATATTAACGTAATTGAAATTGATGATGAAATGTTTGCAAAGATTAAAGCTGAAATGCCATTCTTTTCCCAGTTTATCATTCCAGCCGGAACCTATGGGAATGAAGAAGATGTTAAAACAATCAACTGTCAGGCTGCATTATATGTAACACCTGACATGTCAGAAGATATGGTATATGAAATTACTAAGGTATTCTATGAGCATGCTTCTGAGATTGCTGATGCTCACGCAGCTGGAAGATACATTAGCTTAGATAAAGCATTAGATGGTATTAGCACTCCACTTCATCCAGGTGCTTTAAAATACTACCTAGAGCAAGGTATTGATGTACCAGAAGAGATTAGGTAACATATAACTAGTATTACTATTTAAACCAACAAAGTACTAACTTGATACATTATAATATTTATCTAATTGAATTAGGAGGTGCAGGTCGGGTGCCTAAAAAAGCACTCGACCTTACCTATTATGAAGAAAATATTAGTAATAATATGTTTTATTTTGATAATTCTTGGTATTTTATTGTTTAGTAGCCATTATTATTTAGAGGTTAGAGTTAATGGTTCAGAAGAGCTTGTTTACCAACAAAAGGCTAAGTTAGATGATGAATTTGATATCTACTGGACACATTCTGTTACTTTACAGCCTGTAATCGAGAGTTATAAGCTTCAAGCTCCTGGTATTATTTCAATGGAAAAAATGATATTTGATGATAATGGACCTAATCTACCGGCACATCCAGAGTATAATCAGGTCTGGACTATTAAAGATGGGAAATTCATTGTTACTGGTTATGATAGGGTTTTTGAAAGAGTTCCCGTCACCATTGGTGCAGTTATAGCAGACCATAAATTAATATATAACGGAAAAACAACATCTCTAAAGAAAGCATTTAAACCGGGTGGATTTGTTCATGTAGGAATAGCAAATAAGATGTTCATAGAGTATTTAGTCAAGGAGGTCGAAATATGGCTGACAAAGAGATAACCCTTTCTAAAGAAAATGACGAATCCAAACAGTTCGAGACCAGTTTGGATGAGGAACAAACTACGGATGTATTGGCCAAATACGACCGAGAGTTTGCCTTTCGTAGACTACAGGGTCCAATTGCCTGGTTTTGCTTTCTTTTAGCAGTTGGCTGGTCGCTGTTTCACCTATATACAGCTTATTTTGGAACCCTTCCTGGAACATTACAGCGAGCTCCTCATGTGGGAGCAGCATTAGTATTGATTTACCTCATTTATCCGGCAAAGAGAGGTTCTAAGAGTAATACGATACCATGGTATGATTATATTTTGGCATTAGCGAGTTTTGTAGTATCCGCTTACCATGTTGTATTCTATAAGGAACTCATTTGGCGGGCAGGTTTATATACTGATTTTGACATGTGGATTGGTCTTGTCGCCATTGTCTTAATTATTGAAGCTACTAGAAGGCTAGCAGGTCCTGTTCTTATATCTTTAGCCATCTTTTTCTTAGGTTACGCGTATTTTGGAGATTACTTCCCAGGATTTATGCAACACCAGGGATTATCAATTAAAAGAATAGCGGTGTTCCAGTGGCTAGGTTCTGAAGGTATCTTAGGTATTCCGATTTACGTATCTTCAACATTTATCTTTCTATTTATGTTATTTGCAACATTTTTAAAGAAGACAGGTATTGGAGACTGGATGACTAATGTTGCTATTGGACTTACTGGACGCGCTACAGGTGGTCCTGCAAAGGCTGCTGTTATAGCTAGTGCTGTTCAGGGTACTATTTCTGGAAGCTCTGTTGCAAACACAGTAGGTACAGGTTCTGTTACTATTCCTTTAATGAAAAGTATTGGTTACAGAAAAGAATTTGCTGGAGCAGTCGAAGCTACTGCATCAACTGGTGGACAGCTAATGCCTCCTATTATGGGTGCAGCAGCCTTTATAATGATTGAATTTTTAAATGTTCCGTATACCAGCATTGTTGCAGCTGCGGCGATACCTGCTTTATTGTACTTTACTGGAGTCTTTACGACTGTGCATTTTGAGGCTGTTAAAACTGGATTAACAGGTATGCCGAAGGAGAGGATGCCTGATGTTAAACAGTTATTAAGGAAGTGGTTTTTAGCTTTACCTATTGCAGCAATTATTTATTTACTAGTAAAAGGTTTTACGCCTACCATGGCTGCTTTTTGGGGTATTGTAAGTTGTGTAGTAGCATCAATGATTCTTAAAGAAACACGGATGACCATCCGGAAGATTATTACAGCTCTAGAAGAAGGTGCAAGATCTGCATTACCGGTAGTTGCAGCATGTGCCACCGCAGGTATTATTGTTGGCATAATTACCTTATCTGGTTTAGGTTTAAAGCTAGCTGGTGGTATCGTGAGTTTAGCAGGGGGCAGCCTTATTCTAACCATGGTCTTTACAATGCTTTGTTCTATCCTACTGGGTATGGGAGTACCAACTACTGCAAATTATATTATACAAGCTACTGTTTCTGCACCAGCACTAGTAATGTTAGGGGTAGAACCTATAGCTGCACATTTATTTGTATTCTATTTTGGTATTGTGGCTGACATAACCCCACCGGTAGCCTTAGCTGCTTTTGCAGGCTCAGGTATTGCTGGTTCTGATCCATTGAAAACTGGTGTTGAAGCATTTAAACTTGGATTTGCCGCCTATTTAGTACCATATATGTTTGTCTTATCTCCAGTTTTAGTTTTAGTAAGGCCAGAAGGTGTAACCACTTTTCTTTTTGTCTTTTTAGTTGTTAAAGCTGTAGTTACTGCAATAATCGGTATGACTGCAATTGGCGGATCAACTACTGGATATTTCATGGCTAAAGATCTATGGTATGAAAGGATAATTCTCTTTGTCGGTGGTGTGACTTTAGTTAATCCAGAATTGCTTACTGATATAGTTGGATTTATACTAGTTGCTACTATCTGGTTTTTACAAAAGCAGCGTAATAAAACTCAAAAGCCTAGTATCTCGGTATAGAAACTTAACTTGACAAATAATTTAATTAGTTGTATAGTTTTAAATAATTTAATAAAGAATCTTATTTAGAGTGGTGGAGGGACTGGCCCTATGAAACCCGGCAACCCCCCTTAGGGAAGGTGCTAAATCCTGCAGCCCCAGTTTTTTATTGGCTGATAGATAAGAGAGTCGAAATGCCGTTAAAAGCCTCTTCTTATCGAAGGGGCTTATTTTATATTAAAAGGAGAGAGTAATTATGAACAACAAATTTAACTTTAACACCAGAGCACTTCATGAAGGACATGTTCCAGATAAAGACACTTTATCTAGGGCTGTTCCAATTTATCAAACCACAAGTTACTTATTTGAGGATAGTGATCATGCTGCACGACTATTCTCTTTAGAAGAGCCAGGAAACATCTATACAAGAATAATGAACCCTACTACTGATGTTCTCGAAAAAAGAGTAGCTTCTCTAGAAGGTGGAGTGGGAGCTTTAGCAGTATCTTCAGGACAAGCTGCCATTACTCTTGCAATCTTAAACATATGTGAAGCTGGGGATCATCTGGTATCATCTTCAAGCCTTTATGGAGGAACCTTTAATCTATTTGCTGTTACATTAAAAAAAATCGGTATAAATGTAACAATGGTGAAGCCTGATGTTACTGAAATGGCTAGTGCCATAACTCCACAAACTAAGTGCTTGTATATAGAATCAATTGGAAACCCAAAAATGGACATCCCTGATATTGAAGCTTTATCAAAACTGGCAGAAGAACATAATATACCGTTGATAGTTGATAATACCTTTGCTACTCCATATTTATGCCGCCCATTTGAGCATGGAGCACATATAATTGTTCATTCCGCAACTAAATTCTTAGGAGGTCATGGAACCTCAATTGCAGGGGTAATCGTAGATTCTGGTAAATTTCAATGGACTAAAGATAAATTTCCTGGACTAGTAGATCCTGATCCAAGTTACCATGGAGTTAGCTATACTGAAGTATGTGGACCCGCAGCCTATATAGTTAAAGCACGAGTTCAGTTATTGAGAGATATTGGCTGCAGTCTCAGTCCATTTAACTCTTTTCTACTATTACAAGGAATCGAGACCCTTCATCTTAGAATGGAAAGACATAGCGAAAATGCCCTTGCAATAGCGAGGCATTTGAGCACACATCCTAGTGTAAGTTGGGTAAACTATCCTGGTCTAGAGGCTCATCCAAATTATGACCATGCTCAAAAGTATCTTCCAAAGGGTTGTGGTGCACTTATGACATTTGGTATAAAAGGTGGCCTTAAGGAAGGTAAGAAATTCATTGATAGTTTAAAGCTGTTTTCATTGCTTGCTAATATAGGGGATGCTAAATCACTTGTTATCCATCCTGCTAGTACAACACATCAGCAATTAACACCTGAACAACGATTAGCTAGTGGTGTAAGTGATGATTTAATTAGGTTATCCATAGGAATAGAAGATATAGAAGATATAAGAAATGATCTTGATAATGCATTAGCAGATAGTCAAAAATAGTGTCCTAACTTTACAGCTACTATCACTTTTGATATACTTATCCTAGTTATACTGTTTCCATTGCTAATAAGGCCAATAGCTATTGAGATATAGGACTAGGTGTTAAAATAATCTTTAAAAAGAATAATTTTAACTTGCACCCCCTAAATGGGGGTGTTATAATGTCTATCATGAATGGATATATGTATTTATCACATGGACATCAAGGGGGTATTTTAATATGATGTCTAAGAAAGATAATAGTGAACAAAAGTTTTATCTTGTCAGGGCTGATATATTACCTGAAGCTATTTTAAAAACTGCTGAGGCTAAGGAGATAATTAGTAAGGGTAAAGTAGATACTGTCAATCAAGCTGTAGATAAAGTTGGCTTAAGTAGAAGTGCTTTTTATAAGTATAGAGATGGTGTTTTTCCACTTCAGGATCCACTTAAAGGCACAATAGTTAGCTTATCAATGCTTTTAGACCATAAAGCTGGTATTTTATCACAAGTATTAAATACCGTTGCCAGGGCAAATGCAAACATATTAACTATTAACCAAAACATACCTTTACAGGGTGTAGGACATGTAACCATATCAGTTGAAATAGCTCAAATGGCTATTTCACTAGATAAATTACTTAAAAATCTTAGTGACCTAGCTGGAGTGGTTAAGGTAGAGCTGGTTGGGCAGTCTTAAGGAGGCAATGTATATGGATACTATTAAAGTTGGACTACTAGGACTAGGAACTGTTGGAACTGGTGTTGCAAAGGTTTTACAAAACAATCAGGATAGTATAACTAAAAAGGTTGGAAAACCTGTTGAGTTGGCTAAAATTCTTGTAAGAAATAAAGATAAACAAAGAAATTTATCAGTACCTACTGAAATCTTAACTGATAATCCTGAAGACTTATTAGCTGATCCTGAAATCAATATCATAGTTGAGGTTATGGGTGGAATTCAACCTACAAAAGATTACATTATCAAGGCGTTAGAAAATGGTAAACATGTTGTAACAGCAAACAAGGATTTACTTGCTATTCATGGAAAAGAATTATTTGCCGCTGCTGAAAATAAACACAATGATCTGTTTTTTGAAGCAAGCGTTGCCGGCGGAATACCAATAATAAGACCTTTAAAAGAGTGCTTAGCTGGAAATAGACTAGAGCAGGTTATGGGAATTATTAATGGCACAACAAATTATATACTTACAAAAATGACATTAGAAGGTTCAGACTTTAATGAAGTACTTAAGGAAGCTCAAGAACTAGGATATGCAGAGGAAGATCCTAGTTCAGATATTGAAGGCTTTGATGCAGCAAGAAAGATAGCAATTCTTGCATCTGTTGCCTTTTGTACAAGAGTTACTTTTTCAGATGTCTTTGTGGAGGGCATTACTAATATTACGGTAGAAGATATTCAGTATGCCAAGGATTTAGGTTATGTTATAAAGCTTTTAGGAATTGCTAAAAGCATAAATGGTTACGTTGAAGTTAGAGTTCATCCAGCATTTATACCAAAAAATCATCCATTAGCTACTGTAAATGATGCATATAATGCCATTTTTGTTAAAGGTGACGCAATTGGTGAGGCAATGTTTTTTGGTCAGGGAGCCGGTGAACTGCCAACTGCAAGTGCTATAGTTGGAGATATTGTAGCTGCAGCTAGGGACATTGCATATGGTGTAACCGGCAGAATTTCCTGTACATGCTTTGAAGATAAACCTATAATTGAAATAGGTAAACTAAGAAGTGAATATTATCTTAGGCTTAAGGTTGCAGACAAACCTGGTGTCCTAGCAAGCATTGCTAGTGTTTTTGGAAACCATGATGTTAGTATAGCTTCAGTATTGCAAAAAAGTATGGGTAACAATGGTAAAGCAGAGATTGTATTAATCACTCATGTGGTAACCGAAAATAGTGTCAGGGATGCACTACAAATAATTGGTGGTATGTCTATAGTTGATACTATCTCAAATGTTATTCGTGTTGAAGGGGGAAACAAGTAAATGCATTGGCAAGGCTTATATATCAGCAATTATAAGCCAAAGGGTTTAAAAATAAAATTGCTAATAGTATAACACTACCAAGGGATTTAGAAAGTAGTGCGTCAGTAATAATAGCCCAAGCAATCAAAGATTCTTTCAAAAAATCAGGAGTTGAATGTACAATAAAAAATCTAAATACGGAAATTAATGGAGTAGAAATTATTAAGGAGAGAGGGGTAGTACAGCTATGAGCATTATGGTTCAAAAATTCGGAGGTAGCTCAGTAGCTGATGCTGAAAGAATAAAGAGAGTAGCAAAAAGAGTTGTCGAGACGAAGAGAATGGGTCATAAGGTTGTTACCGTAGTTTCAGCAATGGGTGATAATACAGATCATTTAATTTCTCTGGCAAAACAAGTATCAGATTCTCCATCCAAAAGGGAAATGGATATGCTTTTAGCTACTGGTGAACAAGTTTCAATAGCTCTTTTAGCAATGGCTATTCAAGCAATGGGTGAACCTGTAATTTCATTAACAGGTCCACAAGCTGGAATTACAACAGATAATATCCACTGTAAGGCAAGAATTCTTGATATTAGTTCTGATAGGCTACATCAAGAGTTAGATCAAGGTAGAATAGTTATAGTAGCTGGTTTCCAAGGAGCAACTATAAATGATGATATAACCACCCTCGGCAGAGGTGGCTCTGATACAACTGCTGCTGCTATTGCTGCAGCTTTAGAAGCAGAAATGTGTGAAATATATACTGATGTTGATGGAGTCTATGCTGCAGATCCTAGGATCGTTTCTAACATTAAAAAATTAGACTACGTATCCTTTGATGAAATGTTAGAATTGGCTAGTCTTGGCGCAAAGGTCTTAGAACCAAGAGCTGTAGAGTTTGCTAAAATTTATAATGTTAAGCTTCATGTAAGATCAAGCTTTAATAATTCTAAAGGAACCATCGTTCAGGAGGTCAGCAATATGGAAATGGAAAAAGAAATTGTTGTTAGTGGTGTAGCCCATGATTTAAACGCAGTAAAGATGGCAGTATTTGGCGTTCCTGATATCCCTGGAATGGCCTGTAGAATATTTAAGACACTTGCTGAGCAATCTATAAACGTTGATATGATTGTGCAAAGTGCTAAAGTGAATGGTGTTAATGATATAGCATTTACTATAGAGAAAGAGGATATGGAAAAGACTAAAGATATTTTGGAAAAGATTGCTAAAAAAATGAATGCCAGGGGTATGGGTTGTACAGAGAACATTGCAAAGGTCAGCATTGTAGGAGCTGGAATGATTACCCACCCAGGTGTAGCAGCTGATATGTTTGAAGCCTTGGCAGAAGCCAATATTAACTTAGAAATGATTAGTACCTCTGAAATTAAGGTTTCTGTCATAATTGACGCTAAGGATTGCATTAAGGCTGTTAAAACTCTAGTTGACAAATTCAACCTACAAAATGAAGATGTCGCAAATGTAGCTGGTTAAACATCCTTATAGTCTGAGATTTCCCATTGACTGTAAACTGCTGGTAAATTAACTTCTTGACTTTATATGCTTCAGGTTGTAGAATATACTCTGTAGCCTGTCGGGGCGTGGCTCAGCTTGGTAGAGCGCTACCTTGGGGTGGTAGAGGTCGTCGGTTCAAATCCGGTCGCTCCGACCATTAATATCAACGGTTTTCGGGGTTTTTTAACACATCCTTAAATATTGAATATTGACAGTAATTTTGACAGTAATTTGAATTAAAAATAGCATTACCGCCACTAGAGGGTATTCCTTTGACGGTAATGTGATAGAGAATATTATTCAGTTTGTCCTCATCTTGTATGGGGACTTTTTTTGTTGTAAATAACCCCATCTACTTAGCTATTTCGTCTGATGCTAACTGCGCCGAAACATGAGAGTAAGTGTCTGCAATGGACCAGGGTTTTGGTTTTGTGTGTGTACGAGAGAGATGATTTTATCTAAATTTCTTTCTTTTTAGTAAATAAAGGCCATTAGCTGCAATACTTAGATCATAGGTTTTAATTATATTGATAAAGGCAGTTGAATAATCAGCTGCTTTATCTTTAATGTATTAAATAAAAAATCATTCGGAATTACTTTGCTGAAGGATTCTCTTTTTATTAAAGCTAATACACCTGATACGACATGCAACTTGTTCCATAATTATACGTTTTTAGAATAATATAGAAATAAAGAAGGATAAACTAATTAGAATATAGAATACTTTTAGAAAAGATAATTCAGAATTTTCTATCAATATTTGTCTAAAATTGCTGGATTTTCACAATAAAAAGAAGGAATGAAAAAATGTTAAGGAAAAGAGTAGTCCAGATTTTTGTATTACTAATGATTTTGTTGGCTTTTTCATCAGTATCCTTTGCTCAAGGAAGTGAAGTAGCAGCCTTTGCTCAAGGAAGTGAGGCAATAGCCAAGGTTAAAGTAAATGAACAACCAGAGAAGGTTAAAGGAAATAAAGCAGCAGACAAGGTTAAAGGAAATGAAGCAGAGGGAAGTCTCACAGTAAGTAATGAAATTATACCCATGACAGAAGTAAGGATAATCAACATTGAGGTAGATTTCGGCTATTTACCTGATTTAGAAGAGTTAGAATGGACTCTTGGGGGAAAACAATTTGATGAATGGAAAACTTGGGATTTTGATGCAAGAGATTATACTGGTGATCCATTTATTCTATTCGAAACAGAACCTTATCTTGATGGAACTGTTGTAAAAGCTCAGATTAAGAATGAACTTTTGTTTGATACATCTAGTCCAACTTCTAGGACTATTCGTCCTAGAATTGTAGACTTAACTGGCTATTTTGATTTAATAGTAAAAGATATAGAAACAGGAATAGAACTAAAAAGGATAATGAGAGTGGCTCCATATGATAGTTTTTACCTTTACGATGAATTTGGAGATGTAATTGATGAAATCAAAGGAAATGTAATTAACGGTAGATATATTGAACATGAAGTCTCAGGCAAAACAAATGAAGGTAGAGATATAAATTTTGTTATAGTGGCTAAGGATAAAAAATCAGTTGATAATTATCTTAAAAAGACACTTCCTCTTATGTTAGAAAACCCAGAAGCTTTGCAAGAAAAACTCAAGGATGGCACCATAGGAGATTACAAAGTACCTATTTGGTACAATAATATTCACCCAGATGAAACCATAGGAATTGATGCTCAAATTAAACTTATGGAGTGGTTTTCTACACAGGAAACAATAGAATATTGGACATATGATGATGATGATAGAAGTGGTATAGAAGGCGACAGAGAAAAGACAAAGGTATCTATCAATGTAGATGAAGCTTTAGACGATGTTATACTTTTGTTTAACCTTACTCAGAATCCTGATGGAAGATATCATATGGTTAGACAAAATACAAATGGCTTTGACCTAAACCGTGATAACGCTTTCCAGACACAAATAGAAACTCAAATTGTAACTTCAGAGATAGCAAAGTGGACTCCATTAATCTTTTTAGATCTACATGGGTTTTATGATTCAATGGTAATAGATCCATGTACACCGCCTCATGATCAGAACTATGAGTATGACTTACTAAATAAAAATATGAATCCATTAGGTTATACCATGGGTAACGCAGCAATCGCAAATTCAACATATACACAATATCGCATTGCTCAAGATCATTGGGGGTCAGGTTGGGAGGATTCTGCACCTTCTTATACAGCACAATATGCAATGCACCATGGAGCTTTAGGATTTACTGTAGAAATGCCACAGATAAACGAGAACTGTAATACTTCGACAGTACATTTGGCTTTGGCTGCAGCGAAATATGCTATAGATGGTAAGGATGATTTATTTATGGACCAACTCGAGATTTTCAGGCGAGGTGTTCAAGGTATAGACGATACGGAAGTAGATGAATACTTTGTGGCTCCTGATTTGGAAACAGTTGTCGGAAGGGAAAGAGGGAACAATGATAACTTCTTCCCAGAATATTATGTAATTCCTGTAGAGAAAGAGTTACAAAGAAATGCTTTGGAAGCTTATAATATGGTGGAATGGCTTCTGAGAAATGGAATAAAAGTAGATACATTAGTAAAAAGTACTGATGTAGATGGTATTACTTACCCAGCAGGGAGTTATATAGTACCAATGCACCAGGCAAAACGTGGACTTGCTAATACAGTATTGTCTGACGGAATCAATTGGTCTGATTGGCCCGTTATGTATGCAGAAATTGCAATGGTTTTCCATGATTTACGTGGGTTTGACAGATATGAAGTAAGAGTTGAAGAAGCATTTGATGACAATACACGAGAAGTTAAAAAGATGGTTATTCCTAAAGGTAATATAATAATAGGTAATGACAAAGAGGTTAAGAATGCAGATGAATATGTAATAAAAAATTCTAACAATGATGCCATAAGGGTAGTTAATGAATTGTTAGCTAAAGGTAAAACCGTTAAATGGATATTAGAATCTGGTGATGGATATTCTATGGGGGACTATTTAGTTTCCAAAACAGATATTAACAATTTATCAAATAATTACGTACTTGACTTAGCCGCAGTGAATCTAACTTCGGTGAAGACAATAACTTTGGCCCAGCCAAAAGTATCAGTAAACGGTTATGAAAGTACATTTGTACTCAAGGAATTAGGTTTTAACCTTGTATCAAGGAATCAGGCAGATGTAATTGTTGATAATAGTGGAACCGAATTGCAAAGTGGTAAACACTATATTGGAGTTGGTGGAGGATCATTTACTCAATTAAAGGATAGTAGTTTAATTCCGGGATTTGACTATGACCGCTCTGATGATAAAGGTAGAGCCCGAGGCGAAGGGCTTTTACACGGTATAATTAATCAGAACAGCTTAATTACAGCTGGATATAGTGAGGAGGACTACCTATATACTACTTCAGGATCATGGATAACATCTGTTCCTGAAGGTGCACAAGTCCTTGCAAGTGTAAGTGATGGAGATGATTTCTACAAAGCTGGCTGGTGGCCAGGTTATGAAGGAGCACAAGGCCAGATTTTTGCATTTACAACGAAAATTGATGGCGCCTCCATTACCCTATTTGCCAATGACTTAACCAACAGAGCACATCCAAGGTACTCTTATAGGTTCTTAGCCCAATGCAATATTTGCGGCACAACTTGATGGAGATTCGGACTAAACAGATTATAGGGTCAATAGAAACTTGAACACTTATACTAGCTAGAGAAAAAAGATAGTTCGTCATGTAAGTGTAAAGGTCAATGCAAAAATATAATGCATTGACCTTTACTTATTATTAAAAATAAATCAGATTTCTATACAACTATTTTAAAATACTAACATGAATATCAGTCTTTGAAAAAGTGGATGTAAATAAGAGTGTATGACTCTATATATAGTATGTTACTATTTTCTTGATAAAGTTAAGTTTTGCTTGAGTAAGGACAAAGATATTCAACAGTTAATTACATATTTAGGAGATAGGTTTTGACAGTTACGGGGTTAATAAAAAGACATGCTACAATGCGTTAGATTTTAATGTACTATTTTTTACAATTAGATAAGCCATTGATACATTTAAAAATTTCCATCTATATGCATGGATTTTTGCAAGCATTTTGCCCTTCAGAAAATTGGGGTGGTAGAGGAGGTCATCGATTCAAATCCGGTCGCTCCGACCATTAATTCAACAGCAACAAAAGATGGTTTCTGAATTCAACAGAAATCATCTTTTTTATTCTATCAAAGTATAACCATGTATACATACAGTTTTACACTTAGTTGACGATTCTTAAAGGATTATTGTAGAATTATGTAGAAATAATAACTCAACATAGCTATTTATGGATGAAGTTAAAATACATTTATGTGCCTATTGGACACACTTTATATGGAGGTATACCATGTCTAATATTTATTATAGTAGTACAAGAGGGAATCATGAAAAACTCACTTTCTCAGAAGCAGTTGTTAAGGGGATTGCACCAGATGGAGGGTTGTATGTACCTTCAAAATTTCCTAAGCTCGTTTTTAATGATGATCTCTTAAATTTGAGTTATCAAGATTTAGCAAAAAAGATCCTGAGTTTATATATTGAGGATTTTTCTATTGAAGAGATTAGCTATTGTGTTGATCATGCTTATGATTCAAAATTTAGAGAATTGTTGATTGCACCTATAGAGACCCTTGATAAAGCGAGCTTTATAGAGCTATATCATGGGAAAACTTTAGCCTTTAAAGATATGGCTTTGTCCATTTTACCTTATTTATTAAAGACTGCATCAAAGAAACTTGCCATAAAAGAAAAAATAGTTATCCTTACAGCAACCTCTGGAGATACAGGAAAAGCAGCACTTGAAGGCTTTGCAGACGTTGATGGAATCGAAATTATTGTTTTTTATCCTACCAAGGGCGTTAGTGATGTTCAAAAGAGGCAGATGACTACTCAAGGGGGTGCTAATGTAACGGTATTGGGCATAACAGGAAATTTTGACGATGCACAAAACGGAGTTAAAGATATATTTTTGGATGAAGAATTAAGGGAAGAGCTAAAATCAAAGGGGTACACTTTTTCTTCAGCCAATTCCATTAATATTGGTAGATTACTTCCCCAAATTGTGTATTATGTTCATTCGTATTTAATGCTTGTGAAAGAAGGACATATAAAAAATGGTGATTTGATTAATATTGTCGTGCCAACTGGAAATTTCGGAAACATTCTTGCTGCATATTATGCAAAAAACATGGGATTACCTGTACAAAAATTTATCTGTGCATCAAACACTAACAATGTTCTCACAGATTTTCTGAATACTGGAGTTTACGATATACATCGAAAATTTGAAATGACAAATACACCATCTATGGATATTCTGATATCCAGTAACCTTGAGCGATTTTTGTACGAAATCAGCAATCGTGATTCAGCGTGTGTCACTAGTCTTATGAAATCATTAAAACAAGATGGTAGATATGAGATTACTATTAACATGAAGAATAACTTAGCAGCCTTCTCGGGTGGTTTTGCCACAGATGAGGAAACTGTTGAGGCAATTCGATTCCTTTATTCGCAGTACAACTATGTGGCAGACACCCATACTGCAGTAGGTTTTAAGGTATATCAGGATTATGTTGATGAAACTGCTGATATGACACATACACTTATTGCATCTACTGCAAGCCCATACAAATTTACAAGAAGTGTTGTAGAAGGTCTAGGTATGCAAACTGAAGCTTATAACGATTTTGAATTGATTGATATTCTTTCAAATGCAACTCATATTAATGTTCCTGAACCTATTAAAGATATTCAAGATAAACAAATTTTGCATCCTAGGGTAATTGATAAAAATAATTTAAAGAAAGAAGTCGTAGAAATACTCAAATAGATTATATATAGAAGGAGACTGGCGATATTATGAAGTATATAACAATATTGGTAGACGGAGCGGCTGATTATGAAATTGAAGAATTGGGAAACAAAACACCCTTAGGGGTTGCAAACATTCCATGTATTACTAAATTAGCTCAGCTTGGAGAAATAGGCATGGTAAAGACTGTGCCAGATAGCATGTCCCCTGGTAGTGATACTGCGAATCTCTCAGTAATGGGTTATGACCCATTGATTTATCATACTGGAAGGTCTCCACTTGAAGCTGCATCTATGGGCGTGGAATTACTTGAAACCGATGTTACCTTTAGATGTAATTTAGTAACGGTTTCTGGTGATGAACCCTATGAAAATAAGACTATGATTGACCATTCATCATCAGATATTACCACAGAAGAAGCTAGTCAATTAATTCTTGATATTAGAGAGGACCTTCAAACTGAGTTTTTGAAGTATTATCCCGGTGTAAGCTACAGGCACTTAATCGTTTGGGATAAAGGACCCTATGAATTTGATTTGACCCCACCTCATGATATCTTGGGAAAAAAAATCAAGGATTATTTACCTAAAGGACCCGACAAGGATTTTATCATTGATATGACTAAAAAATCCTATGATCTACTTAAAAATCATCCGATAAATATAAAAAGAGTGGAACTAGGGCTTAATCCTGCAAATTCCATTTGGATTTGGGGAGAAGGTAAAAAACCAAGGTTAGATTCCTTTGAAAAAAAATTCAATCTATCAGGCTCAGTTATCTCAGCAGTAGATTTGATTAATGGCATTGGTTTACTTGCAGGTTTAAAACCGGTAAAAGTTGAAGGGGCTACTGGTACTATTCATTCGAATTTTACCGGCAAAGCCAAAGCGGCGATTGAGGCTCTTTCTAGTGATGATTTCGTATATATACATTTAGAAGCTCCTGACGAATGCGGACATCAAGGTAATCTTAAAGAAAAAATAAAATCCATCGAAATTATCGACGAATTGGTTGTACGACCCATATTTGAATACTTTGAGACTTCTGGCAAACCCTTTAAATTGATGGTATTACCTGATCATAGAACACCCGTATCTATAAGGACACATTCATCAGATCCTGTACCTTATGTTATCTACGATTCCACCCAGGCAAGAGAGACACCTAATAATCACTTTTCTGAAAAATCAGCAGAAGCATCAAATTATTATTTTGATGTAGGACACAGATTAATGGATTATTTTTTAGCTAGGCATCGAGACTAATATTCACTTTTGTCCTCATCTTGTATGAGGATTTTTTTATACTATCAGAAGTATAAGTTCAAACAAGGTAGATAGTATTAACAAAGACTAAGGCTTGCGCCTGCGTCTAAGGACTTGGCGCAAGCCAAGTTTTGTTTTATAGTTAAAGAACCATTTACTATAGTTTCTTACTTATACTGTTAGCTTTACCTAAAGCCATTTGATTATTATTGGTAATAATGGTAAATTGTTAAAAGGACGACTTAACTTTTTGTTACTTACCAATTCTTACAATTTTTAAATTCAATTATGTAAGGACGAGGAGGTTATTGTATTAAAAAAATAAAAATTGCTTTAATTGGCTATGGAAATGTGGGTAGAAAATTTGTTGAACTTATTATAGAGAAAAAGGATATTATTATGAATGATTATAATTTAGAACCTTTAATTGTCGCAGCAGTTGGTACAAAAGGAGGAGCTATTGATAAAAATGGTTTAGTTTTACAAGAAATATTGAAAACTAAAGAAGAATATATTTGCACAAACCTTAATAAATGGAGAAAAGGAGTAAGTGGTCTGAAAGCTATTGAAGATACTAAACCGAATGTAGTATTAGAAGCAGGACCAACTAATCTAGACACGGGAGAGCCTGGTTTATCACACGCTATAGCTGCATTATCCCAAGGAATACATTTTGTAACTTTAAGCAAGGGTCCAATAGTATGTAGTTATAACAAATTACATCAACTTGCCAAAGAAAATAATGCATATTTAAAGTTTAGCGGCGCAACTGCAGCAGCTCTACCTACAATTGATGTAGCCATGTATTGCCTAGCTGGAACTGAAATTAGTTCAATTCAAGGAATTCTTAATGGTACGACAAATTATATTTTATCGCAAATGACGTACAATGGAATTACTTATGAGGATGCCTTGTTAAAAGCACAGCAAAAAGGAATAGCAGAATCTGATCCACGCTTAGATATTGAAGGATGGGATACTGCAGCAAAAATATTAATTTTAGCCAATACTGTTATGAATGCAGGCTTAAAAATTAATGATCTTAATGTCAAAGGAATAACAGATATTACATTAGATGAAATATATAAGGCCAAAAACGAAGGAAACGTTATTAAACTCGTGGGTGAAGTAGTTAATACATTTAGCGGAGTCAAAGTAAATATTGGGCCAAAACTATTACCATTCAATCACCCTCTCGCGGCGGTAAACGGTGCTACAAAAGGGGTCTGCTTTAATACAGATACCATGGGTGAATTAACTATAATTGGCGGAAAATCAGACCCAAAATCAGCGGCAGCGGCAGCTTTAAAAGACATTCTCACAATATATAGACCTACAGGAAAATTATAGATAGGTAACAAGATTTTTAAATATCATCAATTCATAAGAAAGGCAATTCAAACTTTCTATCTATAGTATGAGCTAAAACCACATTTGAGCAAGGAGCTAAAGCAATTACTGATTATTATGCGTGAAGATAAAGAACAAGCAAGAGAGGAGATGTTTGATATGGGAGATAAGACCCCAAATAGACCACCAAAAAAGAAGAAAAAAGTTGAGAAAGCTACTGTGCAGCCCACAATCGCAACTGGAAAAGTCCCTGTTAAGAAGCCTAAAAAATAACAAAGGCTTCTTAACGCATGAGGTTACATTAAAGCAGGTTTATGAACCGTAATGTAAGGCAATCTCACCAAAAGGTTATAAGTGGACACGTTTTTCATTGATAATTTTCTTTGAGAGCATTATAGCACTAATGGAATATCCCTTTTGAATCAACGATGAAAAGTTTGAAATAAAAGATCCAATTAGGAGTATGAAGCTTTTTAAGAATGCAGTCAGATATAAGTGCAATATTGATGGAAAAGCATTTGAGTTTTTTAATGAAGGCGAAGAGTGGTGGATTTTTAGATGAACAATAAAATGGGAAGCATTTTAGCTTTTTTATAGACGTAAAATATGTTCCCCCAGACTAAAAGGGTTTGGGGAATTTTTTTCTAAAGATGCATCGAAACCTGAAGTGGCAATAGCAATAAAGAAGGTTAAGATTGATGCTTATTGTATGATGAAATGGCAAAATGACTAAATTAATAAGAATGAAGAATTTTAATGATGAACTGCTGTGCAAATAATCCATGTTTTACAGAAGGAGGTTTATAGATGGATAATAATGATATATTAATTAGATTAAGATATGCCTTAGATATAAAAAATACAGATATGGTAGAGATTTTTAAACTTGGTGGTATCGAAGCAACAAAAGAAGAAGTGCTAAAGATGTTTATGAAATCAAAGGACAGTTACAATAATGAAGCTGACAATGATGGTGATAAATGGAATATAGAATGCAATAATTTTATGTTAGAGTCATTTTTGAATGGCCTGATTATATTTAAAAGAGGAAAACAGGATCCAAAACCAGGGCAACCTGAAAAGCCAGCACTATCTATAAAGGATAATGGAAGTGTCAATAATGTGATGCTAAAGAAATTGAAAATAGCACTAGCACTAAAAAGTGAGGATATGCTTGATATATTCGAAGAAGCAGGAGTCATTATAACAAAAGGAGAATTAAGCGCTTTATTTAGAAAAAAAGGACACAAGCATTATAAAGAGTGTGGTGATAGATACGCTAGGAATTTCTTAAAAGGATTAGCTATAAAATATAGATAATAACTAAATTCCTTGATTTATGAAGAAAAAAACACGTGGAAGGTCCTAGTGCTTCCATTGGATATGAATCTAATAAACTCTAAATACACATTAAGCCTAAAGCAACAAATGGGGTAAAAATAATCTCCATTTGTCAATCATACAGAAGGGATAGCTTCATTCAGTTACTGGATGGAGCTTTTTTGCTACATCAATGAAGTCTTTATCCTCTGCATGAATTAACCTATACTGCTCAAGAGATTCATTGTTCTTACCTAATTTTTGGTATACTGTTGCCAATATGTACCTAAAAAACATCTTGCCTGTATTTATTACCTCGTCCTCATTATCTAAAGAAATGTTCTTCATTACTTCCAAGGCTTCTTCGTGCTTATTTAGTTCTAACAGACAACTGGCAATCAAAGTAACAACAGGAAGTGAATTCTTGGCATACGCTGGCAGGGATTGCAGGATAGATAGTGCTTTCTCTGGCTTTCTATCTGCTAGTAGTGAGGCTGCGTATTCGACTCTGGTTTCTTGGTCATCATGATTGCTTTCAAAATAGTTGGAAAAGTGTTCAACTGATTTGGTAAAGTCTATTAAAAAAGCTGTTAGTTTTCCTAACAAGAGCTGGAGATCAGACGAGGATGGAAAAATCTCGGCAGCTTCGTTAAAGAAATTGAGCGCCTGATCATATTTACGTCTTTCAAAAAGATCCTTGCCGCGCATAAATTTCTTAAATGCTTTTTGGTTGGTAGATTTCCATCTTTTTAAACTTATAAATATAAAAGCAGTAAATGCTAGTAATGCTGTGGCGTATTGATTGAAGGTAATAAGAAGTAGTGCTATTAAAATAATTATGGTGGGAAGAATAGTAGGTTTTATTTCACGGGGAATAGGTAAGTATTTTGGCATTAAAAAGGTAGTCTTCATTTTCGGAGTTTCCCCTATGTCTAATTGATTATTTTTCCTGATAACATATTCTAACGCATAAAAGCCTGTCCTTGGAGTGCCCATTGTCTTGTATGTATCTGTTGTACTTGGACGTTTGCTAGGCTTGTTCTCCTTTTGAACCTTTTTTTTCAAACTCATTTATTTTCCTCCATCTATACTAAGTTTATAGTAAGTTTTAAAACAAACAGTTTCAAAGTGATAACTTACATTTAAATCCTATCAAAAAAATACAAAAAAAGAAACCTTTTTTTGGCTTCCTTAACCTCTAGAAGTCTTAAATGCCAAATTCCTAGCTTACATACTGTACTTAGGTTTGATTACAGGACTACTATCGCATCAAAATTATAACTGATAATTACATATGTCACAGATTATCGAAGGATACTAAAAGAAAGAATATCGCATAGATAAATGGGCTTGCAGTAAACTAAGTAAAAATAGACTGTTTACTAGGAGGCATTATTATGTCTGATAAGGACGAACTAATAAAGAAATCACTACTTGTAACAGCTGCTGGTCTTACAGGATATTATGGGTTGCTTTGGTTAGGTCGTAAAACAATAGAAATGGCTACTAATAGCTTTATTCATAGAATAATGGTAGATAAATTTGAGGAGAATCTTTGGGAATTTGTTTCTGCTTCCCGTAAAGTAGGACTTCAAAATATAGTTGAAACTAATCTAAGAAGCCAAGAGGGAAAAGTAATTCATCGTCCACTTGGAAGCCCAAGAAGTTTTCCAGACTTTGATGGCATAATGTTAAACTTTGCTCAACTACATAGACTACCTACAGACGAAGGACTAAAGATTGATACCGAGGTTATCATTGGACCTAAAGCAAAAAAACCTTTGAAAGTTAGTATGCCAATTATGATTTCGGGTATGGCATATGGTTTGGCGCTCTCAGCTAAAGCAAAAATAGCTTTAGCTAAAGGAAGCACCATGGCTGGGACAGCTACAAATACTGGTGAAGGAGCTTATTTGCCTGCCGAAAGGAAGTCAGCAAAAAAGCTAATCATTCAATATAACAGAGGTAAGTGGACCAAGTCAGAAAAGATATTAAAGCAAGCGGATGCTATTGAGATTCATATAGGACAGGGAGCAGGAGGGGGAACTGGACACGCTATTCCTGATAAGAATATTGATTATAAAATAAAAAGAGCATTAGGTCTTAAATGGGGAGAACAAGCTATCATTCATGCAACCTTACCAGGAATCAAACATAAGGATTATTTAAGCAAATTAGTCTCATATTTGAGGCGCCTATCAGGAGGAGTACCAGTTGGGGTTAAGTTAGCAGGTAGTAAATTTATTGAAAAGGATTTGGAGATAGTTCTTGAGGCAAAGGTTGATTTTATTGTTCTTGATGGTGCCCAAGCCGGGTCAAAGGGAACAGCTCCAATGCTACAAGATGATTTCGGGCTACCTTCTTTGTTTGCACTCAAAAGAGCAAATGATTACTTGATTGATACTCAGCAAAAAGGTAATGTTAGTCTGATAATGGCTGGAGGTTTCTATAACCCTGGGCAAATGCTAAAAGCATTAGCTCTAGGGGCAGATGCTTTGTATATAGGTTCTGTCGCTCTCTTTGCCATGTCCCATACTGAAGTTTTAGAGGCATTACCTTGGGAACCACCGCCGACAGTTGTTTTCTACAAAGGACCTCTAAATAATAAATTTAATGTTAACACAGGTGCTAAAAACTTATCTAAATTTCTTACATCCTGTAATGAAGAAATAATGATTGGGGTTAGAGCTTTAGGTAAAAAGAGTATAAAAGAAGTTAATAAAAATGATCTTTTTGCCTTAGACTCATATATAGCAAAGGTAGTTGATATACCATTAGGGTATAATAAAATTCTTTATGAAGAGTAAACAATACATGAAGGCACCAGTTTCAGAAATTAGCTACATCTAAATGGGTGCCTTTAAATAGGCAAATTTATATTTGGTTTCTTACAGCTTTCCAATCGATTACTCCCTGCCAATGAGAAACATCTATTCCTTGTAGATGCCTATTACTTAAGTTTTGCATGGACACTTCCCCCTTTTAAGAAGTTTTTTATCTAATATGATAGATTAAATATTGTAAAAAGTTCCAATATCCAATAAAAATGAGCTTGAACTTTTTTAGAAATATACCCTTTACAATACTATAATTATAATGTATTATAGAACAAATGTTTGGTATAAAATAATGGAGGTAGGTTTATGGCAGAGTTTAAATATGAAATTGTTAAAAGCCTAGGTACTTTGTCGGAAAGTACAAAGGGATGGAAAAAGGAGCTTAATCTAATTAGCTGGAATGGACGAGAACCTAAATATGATTTACGTGAATGGGATCCACAGCACGAAAAAATGGGTAAGGGTGTAACTCTTTCAGCAGTTGAGCTTAAGGAGCTAAAAGATATTATCAATCAGATAGATATATAAAATTTGTGGAAAACAGGCCATGATGCGTCATTTAGAGGCCTGTTTTATTTTGGTATTCTTTGAACTTAATCTGGATATCAGGATTTTCTTTCAAAAAACCTACTAAAGCAGATATAACCTTATATGTTGTAAAGCTTATATAGTGTTCTATTGTTTCAACATCCTTTTGTAGATTATCATTGGCACCAATCAAGTTAAGAAACTCTCGCATTGTATTATGTCTTTCCAGGAAATACTTTCCTAATCTTTTTCCTTCTTCTGTTAAATGGATCATCCCATATTTTTCATAATTTAACAGGGCCTTTTCATTTAATTTTTGAATCATTTTTGTTACTGATGGAGGCTGAACATTTAAACTATCTGCAAGTTCGGTTACACGTGTATAACCATTTTCTCTACTTAATCGATAGATCATTTCTAAGTAATCTTCCATACTGGGGGTTAAAACATTTTCCCCAGCTGCAGTCTCATACCCTCGAGCAGTATAGAACTCCTCATTATTCTCGTTCATTTAGAGCCCTCCAAAAAATTAATCTTTAGTATTTGTTTATTCGAAAAAGTGTTAGTCAGAACTAATAAGTTTAGCTAAAAATATGTTAAAAAATGTTAACAAAATTTACTGCTTTTAATAGTTTTAGTTGTGTCAAAATTTATACCTTTTACATAATGTGATATTAATTCTAAGAGAATTTGGGAGGCGAATAATAAATGTTAAACATCCCTGTACCTTTATCACAAATCCCAGTTGGTGCTACAGGAATGGTTTCTAAAATAAATTCCGAAGGAATAATTCGAAGGAGGTTGCTTGACTTAGGTTTTGTTTCCGGTACAAAAATTGAGGTTTTAAGAAAAAGTCCAATAGGAGATCCAACTGCCTATTTTATTCGTGGTGCCATAATTGCACTACGAGAAGTGGATGCAGAAAAAATATTAGTCAGTCCTTTAAAAGATAATTTATGGTAATTATGGAGGGTGAGATTATGAATAAATGGACTAAATATATAAATGAAAGATTTAACCTTTCAAATGAGTCAGGGAGCTTTGTTGTGGCCTTAGCTGGTAATCCAAACACAGGTAAAAGTACAGTTTTTAATGCATTAACAGGAATGAAGCAACATACTGGAAATTGGCCTGGAAAGACTGTAGTGCAATCTCAGGGATCCTTTATATTAAATGGACAATTGTGTACATTAGTAGATTTACCTGGAACATATTCATTACTGTCTACATCACTTGATGAATTAGTGGCAAGAGACTTCTTATGCTTTGCAAATCCAGATGCTACTATAGTAGTAACAGATGCTACCTGCCTAGAGAGAAATCTCAACCTTGTTTTGCAGGTAATGGAAATTACAAAGAATGTTGTTGTTTGTGTCAACTTAATGGATGAAGCAAAAAGAAAAAATATAAATATAGACCTTGATAAATTATCGAGTGAGCTCGGCGTTCCAGTAGTAGGAACAGTTGCACGTAATAGGAAAGGACTTAATAATTTAATGGCTACCGTATATAAAGTTGCTACAGCAGCAATAGAACCTAATCCTAGGCTTACTTTATATGATGACATAATTGAAAAAAACATTAAAGAAATAGAACCATCTTTAGATAGGCTCCTTAAAGGTAGATTGAATTCTAGATGGGTAGCACTAAGGTTAATAGAAGGTGATACAACTTTCTTAGAGGGTATTAAAGACTATCTATCCTATTTTGATGCAGATGCTGAGGTGAAAATGACATGTGTGCAGTAAATCAATCACATGTACATAGGAGTTTAGATGAGATTACAAAAAGGCTAGATGGAAATTATCATAAATCAGCTTTACGCGATAAACTTGTTAACAATATATACAAAAGGGCGGAAACAATCTCAAAGGAAGTAGTGACTGAAACAAACACTAAATTAAATTGGGAAAGAAAGATAGATGACATTTTAACTTCTAAATTTATTGGTTTTCCAATAATGCTTACAATCCTTGCATTAGTTTTCTGGATAACACTTGAAGGAGCCGAGTATCCAGCCAATGTTTTATATGACCTGTTTTTCTGGATAGAAGAAAATCTTACTAAAATGTTTTTTTACTTTGGTTCACCAGATTGGTTGCATGGATTTATTGTGTTAGGTGTCTATCGTACATTGGCATGGGTAATTGCGGTGATGTTACCGCCAATGGCTATATTTTTTCCACTATTCACCTTGCTTGAAGACTTCGGCTATTTACCACGAGTAGCATTTAATCTAGATAAACTTTTTAGATCAGTTGGTGCACACGGCAAACAATCCTTAACCATGAGTATGGGATTTGGGTGCAATGCCGCTGGAGTAATAGCCTGCAGAATAATTGATTCACCGAGGGAAAGAATAATTGCAATCTTAACTAACAATTTTGTACCATGCAATGGAAGATTTCCCACTTTAATAGTTATGGCAACAATTTTTTTAGGAGGAGTTTTTGTTACTCCTATTGGTAATTTTGCACCATTATTGACCGTTATAGGAATGATTCTTATAGGCATAATAGCAACCTTACTCGTTTCGTGGATGCTATCAAAAACCCTTTTAAGAGGTATTCCTTCTGCTTTCACATTAGAGCTTCCACCATATAGAAAACCACAGATTCTGCAGGTGATTATAAGGTCGTTATTCGATAGGACATTATTTGTGCTAATGAGGGCTATTAAGGTTGCTGCACCGGCAGGAGCAATTGTATGGATTCTTGCCAATATTTATATTGGGGATTTTAGCTTGTTAAGCCAATCTGCTAATCATTTGGATCCTTTTGCCAAAATGATAGGTCTTGATGGAATGATTCTAATAGCTTTCATTTTAGGGTTACCTGCAAATGAAATAGTATTGCCAATACTAATAATGGGTTATCTAGCTGAAGGAGCTATGTTAGAGTTGGATAGTTTGTTATCGCTAAAAACTTTGCTTGTAGATAATGGATGGACCTTAATGACTGCATTATCCTTTATGTTATTTTCACTTCTGCATTATCCATGTGGAACAACATTGTTAACTATACATAAAGAAACTCAAAGCTTAAAGTGGATGGTATTTGCTGGATTAATGCACTTAGTTGTAGCAATAATTGTATTATTTATCTTAAATCAATTGATATAAAACATTTTTCATATATATTTAAATTATTCCAAGGTTTACTTGATGTAAGGCTTGGTATTTTGTTGCTTTCATATAAATACTAAAGATATTTTTTTCAACTATAGAACATTAACACAACTATTGAAAAATCTTCATACATACTGACTAAAAAATCAGGGGTATATTAAGTAATGAAAAGAAAAGTGAGGTTATAAATATGACTAAATTTAAAGTAATGCATATTTTGCGTCTTGCAGAGGGTGGAATGTATAACCATGTTCAGAGCTTGATAAAAAATATTAATCCAGCAATTTATGAATCAATATTAGTATGCCCTGCTAGGGTTGCTGCAAAAATGAACACAAATTGTAAAGTTTATAATTTGGAGCTAACCGAAAATATTACACCAAGCAACGATCTAAAAACTTTAAATAAACTTATTCATATAGTTAATGTGGAAAAACCTGATTTAATTCATACCCATGGTGCTAAAGCTGGTGTTTTTGGAAGATTAGCAGCAAAAAGACTAGGGGCTATATCTGGCACAGTTAGTACTGTTCATAATTTCATTTACCAGTGCCCAGCGTCTTGGTTAAAGGGTAAACTGTTTTCATATTTCCAACGTCAGTTAGTTCCTAGTGCGGATCACTATATTGCTGTCTCAAATGCATTAGCAAATAACCTATGCTTTAACGAAAACCTTTCAAAAGATAAAATATCTGTCATATATAATGGTGTTAATTTAAAAGACTTTGAAATGATGTTCGACTGCAATGCGGCTAAGGAAGCATTACTCTTAGATATTAAAGAACCAGTAGTAGGAGTAATAGCACGACTGATTCCCGAAAAGGGAGTACAGCATTTTTTGAAAATGGCAGATATAGTAAGTAAAAAACTACCTGGATGTCAATTTTTAATCATAGGTAGTGGTCCGTTGAGAGACTCATTAGTTGATCAAGCCTATGATATGGGTATTGAAGCTCGTATAATTTTTTGTGGTTATAGAAAAGATATACCTATGTTGCTTCCCATCATTAATGTGCTTGTAATACCTTCTTTAAGTGAAGGCTTATCCATTACAGCCCTTGAGGCAATGGCGTCGAGAAGACCTATTGTTGCCTATAATACTGGTGGTCTTCCTGAGTTGATTGTTAATGAAGAGACTGGCCTGGTTGTAAAAAAAGGAGATATTAATGGATTATCACGTGGTGTAATGGAATTGTTAATACACAGGCAAAAAGCTGAACGTTTGGGTAATACAGCTAGACAAGCAGTTGAGGAAAAGTTTTCCTTAACTAGGATGATTAAAGATACAGAACATATCTATGAAAAAGTACTATGTTTGAAGGGATTAATGATAGAAGATCAAGTTAAAGCAGAAGTAGCTATCAATTTAAATTATTGAGAGGTAAAGAATGAAAAACAAGATTTTCTATAGTTTCTTTTTAGGATTACTTATTTATGTAATAATAGGGTTTTACAATCCATCCTTGGCTAACAACCTATACTCAGATACGGCGACCTCCCGAGTTATTATTATTGATTTGGGAGGTTTAACTCTTGAAGAGATTAAGAGATATGAGTTTAACAATTTACAACAAATTATTAGTGAAGGCTCTATTGGTTTAATGAATACTAGTACAGCAGGTCCTAGAACCAAAGAAAATGGTTTTATAACCCTGGGGTCAGGCACTATTAGTCAATGGGGAAATTCATCAGCATTGGTTTACTCAACTCAGGCTATTTATAACGGAGAAAAGTCTGGTAATACTTTTCAACGTCTAACTGGCGAAACACCTCCAGAACATGGTGGTGTTATTCTAGATATAACTCAATCTTCTAAAAGGGTCAAGATTTCAGAAAAACGTCATTGGGGACGATTAGGAGATATACTAGCAGAAAATAAAATATCTTCAATGATTATAGGTACTAGTAGTTATTTAGGGGTAGTTCATAACCAGATTTCCCTAATGTTCATGGACAGTAAAGGAAGGATTCCCCTAGCACAATTTGATACCATAAAGGAGCAGGAAATAGGTTCTCTAAGTTCTGTTACTGATTATGATAAAATAAATAAATTATTTAAATCTGCAACTAGTGATATTTCAGTTATTGGTATTGACATGGGCGATTGGACAAGATTGCAATTAGTACAAGAAATGGCTAACGAAAAACAGCTTCAGGCGACAAAAACATCAATTGTACAGTTACAGGATTCATTTATAAGTAGCATAGTAAAAGAAATGGACAAAAACAATGATTTATTAATTTTTCTTAGTGCTGCTCCGACACGTGAACAAAACAGTTTTCATAATCTTATGGTGCCAGTAATTTTATGGGGAAAAGGAGTAGAACCTGGTTTATTAATAAGTTCTAGTACTAGAAGAGAAGGTATTATCGCAAATATAGACATATTACCTACAATAGTATCGAGCCTAGATCTTGATGGTAAATACAATTTACCAGGTAGACCAGTTATATCAAAACGCATTAGTACTGAGTCTTTAGATTCTTTAGATTATTTGATTACCATGAATCACTCTATGCAGTTCATTCACAACACACGCCCTGTATTGGTAAAAGGTTACATATCATTGCAGATAATTGTTTTAGCTTTAGCTATGTTGATGGTTTTTTTCTTCCCAAAATTCTTACTATACTTACGGTTTCCATTATTATTTTTAATGTCAGTTCCCTTTGGTCTGTTATTAGTTGGCTTAGTAACAGTAACATCACTAATTCCGTATACTATTATAGCCCTTTTTCTGGCCTTAGGGTTATTAGCAATATCCTTACTTCCAAACATAGTTTTTAAATCAGGCAAATACATTGATACCCTAACTCCCTTTATTTTAATAGGTTTATTTACTTCTTTAGCCATATTAATTGACCTGTATTTTGGAGCAGAGTTTATAAAAAAATCTACCTTAGGATATGATCCCCTTGCAGGCGCTAGGTATTATGGAATTGGAAATGAATATATAGGTGTATTAATAGGTTCTAGTATAATAGGAATAAGTGGTGTACTAGATAAGTTTAAAAAGAATAAATATGTCTTAAATACCTGTAGTTTATATCTTATTCTTACCATCTTTTTGGTCGCTTCTCCTAATTGGGGTAGTAATCTTGGCGGAACAATTGCAGCAACAGTAGGTTTTAGTTACTTATTACTACATTTGTATTTTGAAAAAGTAACTGTCTTTCAGTTTTCAATGGCAGGAGCCGTTGGGATTGCGTCAATTCTAACTTTTGCCATAGCAGATAGCATGAGGGATATTAACTTACAATCTCACTTTGGTAGAACAGCATCAATGGTTTTCATAGAAGGGTTTGAACCGATTTTGGAAATAATCGCCAGAAAAATAGCTATGAATATAAAGTTATTTCGCTATACAATTTGGAGTCGGGTTTTCCTTCTTGCAATGGTAGCTCTAATTGTTGCTTTTTTTAGACCTATTTATTTAATAAAGGAACTTAAAAATCATTATCCAGAGATGTTTAATGGACTTTTTGCAATTATACTGGGAAGCATTGCGGCCCTAATTGCAAATGATTCTGGAATTGTAGCTGCTGCTACAATGTTGATCTATGCTGTTGCACCTTTATTATATCTTGGAGGCCTATCGTATTATAAGGAGAATAATGCTGAAAAATTGTAAACAATTTGATTGACAGTAAGATTTTCGTGGTTTAAAATTGATTTTGTATTAAACAGTTGGATAGGAGGAATGATAATTGAACGCATTAGGTCGCCATATCTTGGCTGAAATCTATGGTTGTCAATTCGATATTTTAAATGACGTTGAAAAGGTTGAACGAATAATGGTCAAAGCTGCACTAGAAGCAGGTGCAGAAGTTAGAGAAGCAGTTTTTCATAAGTTTAGTCCACAAGGTGTAAGTGGTGTTGTTGTTATATCAGAATCACATCTAGCAATTCATACATGGCCTGAATTGGGATACGCTGCAGTTGACGTTTTTACTTGTGGTGAAACTGTAAATCCGTGGGATGCCTGTAATTACCTCACAGAGATGTTTAGTGCCGAGTCTATTGAGTGTAAGGAAGTTTTAAGGGGTATTAATAGCTTTTCCTGTGGTAAAAAGGTGGTAAATCAATAGGAGGGATATTTATTTTACTGATTAAACATACTGAAGGTTAGTTGCGCCTTATGATACCGACTAAAGGGTATTATAAGGCTTTTTATATAATTGGTAAAATAAATTTTAAATAATAAAAGAAGGAAAGATCTTTTATTAAGAGAATATATATTTAGTTAAAGATTAAGTTAGTAGGGGGTGGCTGTTTTGGCCACAATTATGAATTTCCTAGACAATCAGCTAACACTAGCCGACCAAATTATGTTAAATGATTTTAACATTAAAAACAAATGTATCTGGGAATTATCTCAGTTTAAAATAGAAAATAAGAAGAGACATTTTTACCCAAGCTTATTCCTACTCAGTTACTCACTGTTTAAAAGGGAAAGTAATGTTAAAGTTATTAGTATGGCTGCCATAATTCAGTTAATATATCTTGCATCAGAAATTCATAAATATGAAGGTGATAATCCCGAATATCCTGTTTTAGTTGGGGATTATATATATGCTATGTTTTTTCAATACCTTTGTAAGTATGATATGATAGAATGGCTAGCTCCTCTTTCACAAACCATTAGTGTAATGCATCTTGGGAGTATGGAACGTTTTGAGAGTAACCCGGTGAAAAATAGCATTCTCAATATTATTTCTAAGGAAAATGCTGCTTTAGGAGAAATTTCATGTTTTCTAGGGGCAAATTTTGCGAATGCACCAGCAAGAGCAGTAAACTCCTTAAAAGAAATAGGCTATATCCTAGGTTTAATTTTTGGTCTGTTAGATGATAAAAGAGCATCTGTATCAAAAATCTTAAATTATATAGAAGAGGCTGAAGAACATATTTCTATAGTTTCTTCTTTAAGCAATAATAAAGAAAAAATTACAAACTTCCAGCAAATGATTAATAGTTTGAAATCTAGTATCTTGGAAGTTAATAGCAAAGTATGCTAGGGGAATGACATGACAAAAGAATTGAAATTACCAAAAGGGTATAAATCCAAAGAAGAATATGTCCATTCTATATTTTCTACAATAGCTCCAAAATATGACCTATTAAATACTATTTTAAGCTTCAATAGGGATAAGGCATGGAGAAAATTGACTGTAGACAAAACTTGTTTAATTAAAGGTAATAGAGGGTTAGATGTGTGCTGTGGTACTGGAAAATTATCCTTTGAACAAGCTAAAAGAGTCGGTAAAAATGGGGAAGTTATTGGAGTTGACTTCTGTAATGATATGCTATCAATTGCCCAGGAAAAAACACCTGAGGTTTATAAAAAAAATATAAACTGGGTTAAGGGTGATGCTACTGATCTTCCCTTTACTGATAATGAATTTGATGCTGCTACCATAGGTTTTGCTTTAAGAAATGTTCCTTCAATAGAAAAAACCATTAAGGAAATGAAAAGAGTGGTAAGGCCTGGTGGTAAAGTTGTGTCTCTGGAATTAGCAAAACCATCGGCTCCTGTTTTTAAGCAAGTATATTACTTATATTTTAATCAGATAGTGCCTATAATGGGTAAGCTAGGGATAGGCAAAGAAGGTCCATATAGTTACCTACCAAATTCGTTAAAGATTTTCCCTCATCAAGAAGAGATAAAGGATCTATTTGGTGATGTGGGCTTATTAAATCCTCAATACTTTGAGCTTACAGGTGGGATAGTGGCTATACATGTAGGAACTGTCCCTGAATAAAAAGCAAACTAGGTGCCATATGTGTTATGGTGCCTTTATTTTTGTTCTTAGGTTAAAAGATCCTAAGATTTATAATTACCTCAATAAGAAGGGAAGGAAATCTTATGTATCAAATTATATTAGATGCATCTAAAAGGATTTGGGGAGTAGCTCATAAGACACCAGTTTTAACTTCAAACAGTTTAAATGAAATGGTTAACAGTACTGTCTATCTTAAGTGCGAAAACTTCCAAAGGGTTGGCGCCTTTAAGTTTCGTGGTGCTTACAATGCCATTGGCAAACTGGTTGAGGGTGGAAAACGCAAAGACCTATTGACGTTTTCATCAGGTAATCATGCTCAAGCAGTTGCCCTTTCAGGAAAAATGTTTAATTTAAAAACAACTATTGTTATGCCCAATGATGCTCCTAAAAGCAAGTTAGATGCTACAAAAAGCTACGGAGCAGAGATAATAACCTATAATCCTAAGGAAACTTCACGAGAAGAACTAGCAAATAATTTAATGACAAAGGGTGATTATGAACTTATTCCACCGTTTAACCATATTGATGTTGTTGCTGGTCAAGGTACATGTGTAAAGGAGTTTCTGGAAGACTATCCTTGCCTTGATTATTTATTGGTCCCTTGTGGTGGAGGAGGTTTATTAAGTGGATCAGCAATAAGCAGTAAAAATATTCTACCATCCTGCAAGGTAATAGGGGTGGAGCCGAAGCTAGCAGATGATGCATATAAATCTTTTCAGTCAGGTGTTTTACACAAGGTACATAATCCACTCACGATTGCAGATGGAGTTAGAACTCCTTCGCTAGGAACAATTAACTTTGAAATAATAAAAAATTATGTAGATAATATTATTACTGTTTCGGAAGAAGATATAGTAAAAGCAATGTATTTTGTTTGGACGAGATTAAAAATAGTCGTTGAACCAACAGGTGCTCTGGCTTTATCTGCTCTTTTTAGCCAAGAATTTGATTATTTTAAACATAAAAAAGTTGGTGTAGTAATTAGTGGAGGAAATGTAGATATTAGCTCAGCATGTGAAATATTTTCTAAATTTATTGAAGATGATTTCTAAAAAATTTAAGAATTACACGGCATAATTGTCTTAGTCAATAAGATATGGTCGATTCTTAATCGCTGACTTGTATATATTGTTGATATAGCTAGGATTTTGCAGGAAAATTATAGAAAATAATCCTATAAATTGGCAGGAAAACCACCCTACAAAGTAAAATATGTAGATTTATAGTTCATTGACTTTGGAAGGGTGGTAACATAGTGACGAAACTACATTCATTGGTTGACTTACTTAAAAAGAATCTATATTTCGCAGAAGGCGTTACAGTTATTGAATTAACAAGGAGCATCCAACAAAAAATGCTACAAGATTATACTTTTCAGCAAGCTCAGAGCTTTGTGAACTCATGTTTGCATCAATGTGCTTGTTTCTATTCCTCTGATGGATATATATGGCATATGGACAAGCAAGGGTTAAGAGAGAATGATCAATTCTTTAATATGCTATTCAAACACCAGCGGGCCCTAAAGTTTTCTCCTACAAATTCTTCTGTAAAAAAAAGTCGTAAAAATACCAAGGTTATTTCACATCCTACTAACCTTAATTCCGATGGGCGATTCGTTCAATTGGAAAGTGGTAATTGGGGATTAACTGATTGGGAAGTCGATGTCAATGATTATCGATTAAGACACGTCTTAATCAAAGTATTACATAAGAACCCAGATGGCCTCACTTATGAGGAAATACAGGATAAGGTTGAAATTTATAAAAAAGCATTTCCCTCTGCGGTGCGTGATCTTTTACATAAGTATCCATATTTTGCTAAACAGGATGATAAATGGTTGTATCATCCTGAAGCTAGATCCGCCTATGATAAAACACTAGAGAAGTATCTCAAAACTCTACACAAACAGCAGCTTAAGCATTTTTCACAAAAAGTTAAACTTATAGATAAAATTAAAACACACGAAATACAACTTAGAGAAATTTGTGTAGCAAAAAAACAAATTGCTGCTTCTCTAGCCGAACGAAATAATAATGTGGAAGAATATGATCATCTAGTCCAAAGGTTTGCTGAAAAGGATTTATTACTTTCATTGAGAAAGCGCGAATTATATAGAGTTAAGGAAGAAATGCAAAAATCAGATAAAAAGGCAGATTCTATTTTATATCAGTGTAGGTTATGGCTGAATAGGACAAAGCTTAAAGAACAGGAAAATGAAAGCTTAATACAAGAACTAAATCAACTAAGGACAAATATAAGTGATTTAACCGAAAGAGAGAGGCAACATAGATACAAAACTGCGCAATTAAAAGATAAATATGTTACTGAGAAAGCAGAAATTACTAGAGAAAATGTCAACCTAAAACACCAATTAGATAAGATAATTGCTAAATCAAAAAAAGAGGAAAAAGAATTTAAAAATGAATTAGGAAAAATAACTGCTGACTTACGTAGGGTTATCCAAGAGAGTGAAGAAAGAAGATACTCAATGGAAATGATGGAACTAGAATTCCACGACCTTAGAAAGGAAAATAGAATCTTAAAAGGTATGACTAAACATCCTTTAGTACGTTTTAGCTTGAAAATAGTTGCACTTTTTAGACGGTAGTTGCTACCGTCTGTTTTTTATGCCACCAGTAGTCGTGCTTATTTTACATTAACTAAAATATACTTAACTTAATGTTTTTGTGAACATTATAGATATGCTAATGCTTAATGCAGGAAGAATGGTTAATATGTAGAATAACTCCATAATAAATCAATTGGAGGGATAAATAGTGAAAAAAGAGATATTATTTACTGATAAGGCTCCTAAAGCCATTGGTCCTTATTCACAAGCTATTAGGGTAGGTGGATTTCTGTTTACTTCTGGGCAAATTCCAATAAATCCAGTTACTGGGGATTTAGTTATTGCAGATATTCAAAAAGAAACAGTTCAGGTGCTAGAAAATTTAAAGGCTGTTGTAGAGGAGGCAGGTGCAACACTCAATGATGTTATTAAGACAACAATTTTTATCAAGGATATGGACCAATTTGCCTTGATAAATGAAACTTATGCAAAGTATTTTCCTGAAAATCCTCCTGCAAGATCCTGTGTTGAGGTGGCAAGACTACCAAAGGATGTTAATGTAGAAATAGAAGCTATCACTGCACTTAAGAGTTAAACCTTATTAAACAATTTTGACAGAAAATATTTTTCTTTTTCAGGAGGTTTTAATAAATTCCTGTGAAAAAGAATTAAAGTAAGTTTTTTTGTGGATAATATAGGAAAAACACAAAGGAGCCGTTTAACCATGGTACAAGGATTTAATGATAAAAACACTTTAAGGAAAAGACGTAATCCATTCTGGTTATCTGTTAGGGGAATTAACTTAGGAGCCTTAACTCAAAAACATGATTCATTGTGGGATGATGATGAAATCCCAAAAAAAAGTTAGTTATAAACGGCTGTTAGATATAGACACGAAAGGGGTGGTGTTTTTGGTTACGATAACTTTTCATGGCCATGCTTGTTTTGAGATTCAAGGAGTAAAGGGGAAGATAATTCTAGATCCTTTCTTAAAAGGCAATCCTCTAGCAAAGTTTGGGCCTAATGATATTCAAAATTTATCTGCCATATTGCTTACCCATGGTCATGGAGACCATTTAGGCGATACAATAGAAATAGCTTATAATAATAATGCCCAAGTCATTGCAACATATGAGCTGGCAAGCTATTTAGGAATGAAAGGAATAGATAATCATCCCATGCATATTGGGGGATCACACAGGTTTAATTGGGGATGGGTTAAGCTAGTGCAAGCGTTGCATGGATCTGGTTTAGTTGAAGAGAATAGTGTTCAGTATCTGGGTAATCCATGTGGATTCTTATTAGAAATCGATGGAACTATTCTCTACCATGCTGGCGATACAGGACTGTTTGGTGATATGAAAATTCTAAAAGATATGTTATCTGGAAAATCCATTGATATTGCACTATTACCTATTGGCGATAATTTTGTTATGGGTCCAGATGACGCTCTAACTTCGATACGTTGGATTGAGCCTAAAGCGGTTGTGCCAATGCATTATAATACATTTCCCATACTAGAGCAGGATGCAGCTAAATTTAAAGAAACAGTTGAAAAAGAAACTTCAACTGAAGTAATAATTATGGAACCAGGAGAAACTTTTCAAATAAAATAATAGTAGCTTGAAAAAGTGGGAAGTATTGTATCCATGTTGCATTTCGTTTAGTCATGAGGTAAAGGAGTTGTATAGTGTGGAAAGGATAGTTAAGTCAGTTACAAATTACTTGGATACAAAAGAAAAAGAATTAGAGTTTCTATTGAGTACCTTAGTAAACATTGATAGTGGCTCATACGATTATGGAGGTATTTCAAGAGTCATCCAAACCCTAGCGGTGAGCTTAAAAGAGATAGGCTTTAAGACTGAAATAAGTAAAACCTCTGAAACTCTAAATTTGGTGGCAAAGAAATATGGAACTGGGCAAAAAACCATTTTGCTGATAGGTCATGCAGATACTGTTTTTGAGAGAGGTACTGTCTTAAGCAGACCTTACAAAATTGAAGACAACAAAATATTTGGTCCAGGGATAGCTGATATGAAGGCTGGTCTTGTTACAATAATATATACTCTTAAAACTTTAGAAAACATCAAGTTTACTAATTATAAAGAATTTATAGTTGTAATAGGTGGCGATGAAGAAATTGGTTCTCCAACATCAAAGGAACTTTATGAAACAGAAGCTGCAAATGCTGATGCCTGTTTTGTATTTGAGCCAGGAAGAGTGGATGGTAGTCTGGTATCAGCACGTAAAGGCGTAGCTTCCTTTAAACTATCTTTCATTGGTAGCGCATCCCATGCAGGAGAATCTCCTGAAAAAGGAGCTAGTGCTATTAAGGAATTAGCACACAAAATTATAGCACTTGAAGCCCTAAATGATATTTATACTGGAGTTACAGTAACAATTGGAGTTATAAATGGTGGAACTCGTTCCAATATCATTCCGGATAAAGCAGAAGCTGAAATAGATGTGAGACTGCCTGATTTAAACACTGCTTATGAGGTCATTAATAAGATAAAGAGAATTACAGAGGAAGCTGTTGATTCTAGAGTACAAATAGTTTTAGAAGGTGGATTAAACAGACCCCCTATGATAAAAACTGAGGATACTGAAAGCCTCTTGAATAATGTGAGAGATGCTGGTTCTTTATTGGGAATGGAGATAAAGGATCAATCTACGGGAGGAGCCTCAGATGGTAACTTTGTAGCTGCTCTAGGTGTTCCTGTCCTAGATGGCATGGGCCCAACTGGAGGAAATTACCATCGAGCAGATGAATTTATATACAGGAACAGTTTATTACAAAAAACGAAACTTATGGCCCTATCACTATATAAATTAGGACTAGAATAAGACTTTAGAAAATAATAGAATAATTAAACAAATAAGGCGATGGCTTACACCATCGCCTTTAATAATATATATTTTCATATTGCATACTAGTCTACTTTGTAAAATAAAAAGGGTTTATTCTATTAAATACAGAAAACCTAAATAGTTATTAAAACCCATACAGAAAATTATTTTTTATAGAGGGAGGGTCTTATTTGGTTTGGTATAAAAATGAGTATTTTATAAGAAGGTTGCATTCACTTTCAGGAATATTTCCATTAGGAATATTTTTAATTGAACACACATTTGTAAACTCAACTGCGAGATATGGTTCAGAAGCGTATAATCTAACTGTATCATTATTACAAAGCTTACCCTTACTACTCTTTTTGGAAATGGCATTAATTGTAATACCTTTGTTATTTCATGCTTTATTTGGGATTTATATTGTATATCTTGCTAAAAACAATACTTTACAGTACACCTATTATAGAAACTGGGCCTTTTATTTACAAAGGATCACGGCCATCATTACATTCATCTTTGTTTTGTATCATGTATGGGCATTAAGAATAGGACATGCGATTTATGGATTTGAAATAAATTTTCAATCTGTAGGTAATCATTTTGCTAATCCAACTATTTTCTGGTTCTATGTAGTAGGAGTAATTGCAAGCATGTATCATTTTGGAAATGGTCTTACAACTTTTCTTATAAGCTGGGGTGTCACTACCGGCCCTCATTCCCAAAGATATGCTGCTTGGCTTGGTAACATAGTGTTCTTGGGACTAACTTTGGTGGGACTTGGTTCCCTCCTGGCATTTATTTAAAAGGGGTGAAATGATGAGTAAACACAAGGTAATCGTAGTCGGTGGAGGTTTAGCAGGATTAATGACAACTTTAAAGTTAGTTGAAAAAGGTATTCCTGTTGATTTATTCTCCCTGTGTCATGTTCGCAGATCTCACTCTCTTTGTGCTCAAGGTGGAATAAATGCGGCACTAGATACCAAGGGTGAGAAAGATTCAACCTGGGAGCATTTCGATGACACTATCTATGGGGGAGATTTTTTAGCAAATCAATCTCCTGTAAAGCAAATGTGTGATGAAGCTCCAGGGCTTATATATGCTATGGAAAGAATGGGTGTAGTATTTAGTAGAACCCAGGAAGGTTTATTAGACTTACGAATTTTTGGTGGCGTAAAAAAGAAGAGAACTGTATTTGCTGGTGCAACTACAGGGCAGCAGTTATTATACGGTCTTGATTCTCAGGTTAGAAGATACGAAGATAATGGACTAGTTAATAAATATGAAGGTTGGCAATTTTTATCAACCATTAAAGACAATGCAGGAATATGCCGAGGAATAGTAGCCCAGAATATGACCGACATGTCTATTCATACTTTTAAAGCCGATGCTGTTTGCCTTGCAACAGGGGGAGCAGGCATGATTTATGGTCGATCCACAAACTCAACTATATGCACAGGAAGTGCTGCTGGTGCAGTTTTTCAGCAGGGAGTTGAATACGCTAACGGAGAGTTTGTTCAGTTCCATCCTACTGCAATGCTAGGTGATGATAAATATCGTTTAATGTCCGAAGCCTCAAGAGGCGAGGGGGGACGTATCTGGACTTATAAAGATGGAAAACCATGGTACTTTTTAGAGGAATGGTATCCCGCTTATGGTAATTTAGTTCCTAGAGACATAGCTTCTCGAGCAATATATAAGGTATGTGTAGAAATGGGACTAGGCATTGATGGTAAACACCAGGTACACCTAGACTTAACTCACAGAGATGCTGAATTTTTGGAAACTAGACTAGGAGGCATTTTAGAAATCTATCGTAAATTTTCTGGGGATGATCCATGTTTAAAGCCTATGAAAATTTATCCTGCTCCTCATTATTTCATGGGTGGAATTCATGTTGATTGGAATCACATGACAAAGATACCAGGATTGTTTGCAGCTGGTGAATGCGATTATATGTATCATGGTGCCAATCGCTTAGGAGCAAACTCATTACTATCTGCCACATATAGTGGAACGGTGGCAGGACCAAAAATATTTGAGTATATAAATGGTCTCTCTAATACAAGTGAGGATATCGCTAGTAGTGAATTTGATGATGAAATAAAAAGGCAGCAAGAGCTTCACAATACGATTTCTAATATGCATGGCAAAGAAAACCCATATCTGTTTCATAATGAACTTGGAGATGTCATGAGTACAAATGTAGGTGTAGTTAGAACTAACTCAAAACTAAGTAAAGCAGTCGAACAGATATTGGAATTAAAGGAACGTTATAATAATATTAATGTTGTTGACAATTTACAGTGGGGTAATCAAACATCGTTCTTTGTACGTGACTTAGCTAATATGCTGGATCTAGCATTAGTTGTTGCAAAGGGTGCCTTAAATCGAAATGAAAGTAGAGGTTCCCATTATAAAGAAGAGTTTCCCGATAGAAATGATGAAGATTGGTTAAAAACTACAGTAGCCAGTTATAGTTCAAATGGTCCAATATTTAGATATGAAGATGTTGATACTTCTATTATTAAGCCCCGGCTAAGACGCTATGATGTGGCAAAGGAGGCAAGTAATAATGGCTGATTTCATTCATTTAAAAATAAAAAGACAAAATGGTCCAAATGAACAAAGCTACTATGAGGAGTTCTCTGTAAAGTATCGCCCTAACATGAATGTGGTATCTACTCTTATGGAAATAAGAAAGTATCCGGTAAATAAAGAAGGCAAAGAAACTACACCTGTTGTATGGGATTGTAACTGCCTAGAGGAAGTCTGTGGTGCATGCAGTATGATTATTAATGGCATTCCTAGACAAGCTTGTTCAGCACTAATAGATACATTAAAACAACCAATCGAACTTAAGCCATTAAGCAAATTTCCTGTTATTAGAGATTTATTGGTAAATAGAGATTCTATTCTAGAGAATTTTAAAAAAGTAAAAGCTTGGACCGAAATAGATGGTTCCTTTGATTTAGGTCCTGGTCCAAGGTTCGAAGAAGCAACAAGGGTAGAAGCATATAAGCTTTCTCTGTGTATGTCTTGTGGCTGCTGTCTAGAAGCCTGTCCTAATGTTAATACGAAATCTCAATTCATTGGTCCTGCTGCTTTAAGTCAGGTTAGATTATTTAACCAAATGCCGCTAGGACAAATGACTAAGGCAAAAAGATTAGAGTCGATAATGACAGCGGGTGGCTTAGCAGACTGCGGTAATTCACAAAACTGTGTTCAGGTTTGCCCAAAAGAGATTCCTTTAACCTCGTCAATAGCCAGATTAAATAGAGATACTATTCTTCATTCCTTGGATAAATGGTTTAAGAAGTAAAAGGCGCAGTTCATCTAAATGGTTTTGAGTACAAAAAAGCACCAAGTAGGTGCTTTTTTGTATAAAAACTTTGTTGGTTTTTGGATAATATGGTACACTATTTTAGATAACCTAGTTTACGGTGGTGACAAGTTTTTTGTTAAAATTTGATTTATTTGAAGATATACGAGATGACTTATATATAGTAGAAAAGGAAATTGAGAAATTCGTCCAAACCCCTAGTGCTTTATTGACTGAAACAAGCAGTCATCTTTTACTTGCAGGTGGCAAACGACTTAGGCCAGCCTTTGCACTACTCGCTGGAAAGTTTCATAATTATTCATTAGCAAAGCTTCTTCCTTTAGCTATAGCTTTAGAGACCATTCATATGGCAACCCTAGTTCATGATGATGTAGTCGATGCTTCATTGACCCGCAGAGGTAAGCCTACTGTAAAAGCACAATGGGGAGATAGAATTTCTTTACATACAGGTGATTATTTATTTAGTAAATCGCTAGTTTTGATCTCTGAATATAGTGATAAAAGAATATCCTCTGTTCTTGCTAAAGTAAGTGTGCAGATGTGTCAAGGTGAAATTCAGCAATTGGCTACTGCATATAGTATAGATCAAACTATCCGTGATTACTTTTATAAAATAAATAGAAAAACAGCCTTGTTGATTTCTGCAAGTTGTCAGTTAGGAGCCATTGCAGTAGGTGCACCTGATTCCTTGGTTAAAAGTCTCTCTAAATACGGTCATTTTTTGGGAATGGCATTTCAGATTACCGATGATATTTTAGATATGACTGCTGATGAGTTGGAATTGGGAAAACCAATTGGTAGTGATATAAGACAGGGTATAATAACACTTCCAGCAATTCAAGCTTTAAAAAAACATGGACATCAAAGTAGATTGGCCGAACTTCTTCAGAAAAAAGAAAAAACAGAAGAAGAGATTCAGGAAGCAATTGAACTAATTAAGCATACTGGAGGCATTGAATATTCCTTTTCAATTGCAAGAAAATATCTTGAAAAAGCAAAAAAGGAATTGAATAACCTACCCCCAGTTAGTTGTAGAGAAACTTTTGAAATGATGGCCGACTTCATATATGCAAGGAGTTACTAAGAGTAAATTTGCCATGTCTGTTAATACTAAGATAAATTGATTATTGTTGTTAAAGGGTGAAAAAAATGTCTACAAATTTATATACAATAAATGTTAATTTAAAAGGTCGTAAATGTTTAGTTGTTGGTGCAGGTAATATAAGCGAAAGAAAGATTCAGTCTCTATTAGAGTGTGCAGCAAATGTATCAGTAGTTAGTCCTAAATTTAAAACTAGTATTCTCGCATTACAAGGACATCCAAACTTAACACTCATTACTCGTCCTTTTGAAGAAAGCGATCTTAATGGCATGTTCCTGGTAATAAGTGCTACAAATGATAGAGAGTTGAATTCTAAAATAGGTACTATATGTAACAATAAGAATATATTAATTAATGTAGTAGACAAACCCGAGATTTGTAGTTTTTTTGTGCCTTCAATCCTTAGAAGAGGTGACCTTTCAATATCAATTTCTACAGGAGGAAAGAGCCCAACTCTTGCCTCTAAAATCAAACAGGATTTATCAAACCAATACGGCAATGAATATGAAAGATATGTAAATATCTTGGGTGAAATTAGAGAAAGGATTAAAACAGAGGTAAAGGACCCAGTAAAAAGGAAAGATATTTTAAATAATTTAATGGAAATAAATTTATATGAGCTCATAAAGCTACATGAGGATGGGTTGATAAAGGAGAGGATTCATAAATGTATATCCTTATAGTAGGTCTTAATCATAGAACAGCCCCTGTAGAAATCAGGGAAAAACTTACTTTTACCAAGTCACAGCTTCCCAAAGCTTTAAACGAACTTAATTCTAAAAAAGATATTACTGGTTGTATTATACTAGCAACCTGTAATAGAACAGAAATTTATGTTACGGTACATGATGTAGAAAAAGGGCTAAGTGGTATCAAGGATTTTATTGCCTCTTACTGTGATTTTAATAAAAATGATCTTAGACAATACCTATATATCAAAAGCCTTTATGATGGTGTGCGTCATCTTTTTAGAGTTGTGTCTGGTTTAGACTCCATGATTTTGGGAGAAACTCAGATACTTGGGCAAATTAAAGACGCTTATGACGATGCTTTAAACAATAAGGCAACTAATAACATACTTAATTCTTTGTTTCAACAAGCTATATCGGTTGGTAAGAGAGTCAGAACACAAACACAGATCGACCAAAATGCGGTTTCTGTGAGCTATGTAGCAGTTGAACTTGCCAAACAGATTTTTGATAAATTGTCTGAAAGAACAGTTTTGGTTCTTGGAGCAGGAGAAATGAGCCGCTTGACTGCAAGACACCTTTTAGCCAATGGCGTTTCTACAATAATGGTATCTAATAGATCATTTGATAGAGCAGTAGATATGGCTGAAGAATTTAAAGGTAAGGCAGTTAAATTCGATGACTTATTTACTTATATGGTTGAGGCAGATATTGTTATAAGCGCTACTGCAGCACGCCATTACATAATTAATCAAAAAGACATTATTTCAGTAATGCAAAAAAGACAGAATAAAACCCTTCTTTTAATTGATATCGCAGTTCCCAGAGATATTGACCCTTCGGTAAGCAATATAGAAGCTGTCAAATTATTTGATATTGATGCAATGAAAAATGTAGTTGATAAAAATTTAGAAGAAAGAAAACGTAAAGCATTAGTAGCTGAGGAGATTATTGAAGAAGAATTGGATGATTTCTTTAATTGGCTAAATTCATTGTTTGTTGTTCCTACTATTGTTGCTTTACAGAGAAAAGCAGAAGAAATAAAATATAAAGAGCTTGAAAAAGCCTGTAACAGATTAGGTGGATTCACAGAAAGACAAGAAAAAGTAATTGGAAGTATGGTTAACTCTATAATAAAGCAGCTTATTCATGATCCTATAATCAACCTCAAAGAACAAGCATCATCAGGTCAAGGACATTTATATTCTGAGATTTGCCAAAACCTCTTTAATCTAGAAATAGTCGGTCAAAAAGCTGTTGAACCAATCAACTGCAATGGAAGCAACATTAAATATGAAAAAGATGGTGATGAAGTTGAAGAAAGAGATTATTTTAGGAACCAGGGACAGTCAGCTAGCTGTATGGCAAACGAATTGGGTACTAGAAAGGTTAAAGGAGCTCAATCCTGATAGAAAGTTTTCTTTGAAGTATATTAAGACACAGGGAGATAAAATTCTCGATGTCGCTTTGTCTAAAATCGGTGATAAAGGTCTATTTACAAAAGAATTAGAAGTTGCTCTTCTACAAGGTGAGATTGACTTGGCTGTTCACAGCTTAAAAGATATACCTACACAATTACCAGATGGCTGTATAATAGGTTGTGTTACAAAGCGTGAAAACTCTCAGGATGTTCTAATTTCACCAAGTGGTTATTCCTTAAAAACTCTTCCTATACGTGCAAAAATTGGCACCAGTAGTTTAAGACGTAGATCTCAAATATTATACTATAGAAATGATCTTGTTTTAGAAGACCTACGAGGTAATTTAAACACAAGGTTACGTAAAATGGTTGAGGAAGATTTTGCTGCTATTGTTTTGGCAGCTGCAGGTGTTATTCGTATGGGTTGGGAGGATAAGATAAGTGAATATATTCCATTTGAAATATCACTACCTGCTGTTGGACAGGGTTCCCTTGGTATAGAAATCCGCAAAGATGATCCCGACACACAACATGTAATATCTGGATTACACCATGAACCTTCATCATACGAAGTATTAGCAGAAAGATCCCTATTAGAATTTCTTGAAGGAGGGTGCCAGATTCCAATTGGAGCACTAGGAAAAGTTGATGGTGATTCAATTTCTTTAGAAGCTATGGTAGCTAGCTTAGATGGTAGCATCCTAATTAGAGAAAAGATTATTGGTAGCACTAGTTTGAGTAGAGATTTAGGAATTCAGTTGGCTAAACGTTTATTATCTAAAGGGGCAGGGGAAATTCTAAAACAAGTAAGACAGGAGACTGATTCATGTGAAAAATAATAGATCTTATGTATATTTAGTTGGTGCTGGGCCAGGAGATCCAGGACTTATAACTGTAAAGGGTATGGCATGTATAAAAAAAGCAGATGTCATAGTATATGATAGGCTTGTTAATTCTAGATTGCTGGAGTATGCATCAAAAGATGCCGAATTAATTTATGTTGGTAAATCTCCAGATAGACACACTCTCCGCCAAGAAGAAATTAATAGTTTATTAGTAGCTAAAGCTAGCGAAAATAAAATTGTCACTCGATTAAAGGGAGGAGATCCCTTTGTTTTTGGTAGAGGTGGGGAAGAGGCACTTGAATTAGTAAATAATAATATTTCTTTTGAAATAGTACCAGGAATAACCTCAGCAATTGCAGTTCCTGCATATGCTGGCATTCCAGTAACCCACAGGGGCTTAACCTCAAATCTAGCATTCATTACAGGTAATGAAGATCCTACAAAAGAAGATACTGATATTGATTGGCAAAAAATAAGTACCGGAATTGGCACCCTTGTATTTTTAATGGGTATGGCAAATCTACCAAAAATTGTTCAAAAACTAATTGAAAATGGAAGATTACCTGAGACACCTGTGGCCTTAATTCGCTGGGGGACTCTTCCGGAACAAACAACAATAACTTCTACATTAAAGGATATTGTAAACAAGGCTGAAGAAAGTAAGTTTAAAAATCCCGCAATAATAATAGTTGGTGAGGTTGTTTCTTTGCGAGATGAGTTAAGTTGGGTAGAAAAAAGGCCTCTATGGGGACAGAGAGTGTTGGTAACCCGTTCACGAAATCAAGCTAGTGTTTTTTCTGAAATGATTAACGATCTTGGTGGTGAACCAATAGAATTTCCCACAATAGATATTGTCCCACCAGATGACTATACCCCTTTAGATATGGCTATAACTAGAGTAACTGAATTTGATTGGATTATTTTTACTAGTGTCAATGCAGTACAATCCTTTTATGAAAGATTACTTCTAAATAAAATGGATTTTCGTCAATTAAACGGCATAAGGATCTGTGCTATTGGACCTAAAACAAAGGAAGCATTAGAGAATTATGGTCTACTTGTAGATTATGTGCCAGGAGAGTATCGAGCAGAAGCTATAATTGAAAAAATGCAGAGTGAAAATTTAAATGGGAAAAAGATTCTACTTCCTAGGGCAGATATAGCGCGCAAAATCTTACCCGAATCACTTAAATCATTAGGGGCAGATGTGGAGGAAGTTGTTGCATATAAGACAGTAAATGGAGATGGAAAAGTAGACGAAGTTAGGAATTTACTAATAAATAATAAAATTACTATAATCACATTTACAAGCTCATCAACAGTAAAAAACTTTGTGAGTATGTTTAATAAAGATGAATTACCTAAGCTTCTTCAAGGTGTAAAACTGGCCTCAATTGGACCTATTACAACAAACACAGCAGTTGAACTAGGACTTGATATAACCGTAGAAGCATCAGAATATACCCTAGATGGACTTTTACAAGCAATTCTAGTATCATAAATTCAGGTGTTGAAAACTATTTAGGAAGGGAGGATTTCCTCCTATGATAAGTGTAACTAAATTGCTATTAAATAGCGAATACTATGGAGATAAATTAAGATATGTAAATGAAGCAAGGGGAACTCAACATGGAACAACCCATGGCATGGGCCCTGTTGTTGTATGGAATTGTACTAAAACCTGTAATTTAAATTGTATTCATTGCTACTCTTCATCTGATAATAAGAAATACGATGGTGAACTAACTACAGTTGATGCGAAAAAATTTATCGATGATTTAGCAGATTTTAATGTTCCTGTCATACTCTTTTCTGGTGGAGAACCTCTTGTTCGTGCAGATTTATTAGAACTCGCTGCCTATGCAAAGAGCAAGGGTATTCGTTCTACTATTTCTACAAACGGAACTCTTATAACACCAGAAATTGCACAAAGAATTAAAGATATAGGTATTAGCTATGTAGGTATTAGCCTTGACGGAATAGGTGACAACAATGACCGCTTCAGGGGTCAAAAAGGTGCCTTTGAAAAGGCCTTGCAAGGAATACGGAATTGTATTTCTGTGGGGCAAAAAGTAGGCTTGCGCTTCACTATTAATAGACATAACTTTATGGAATTAGATAATATTTTTAAGCTTGTAGAAAAAGAAAATATACCACGCATCTGCTTTTATCATTTAGTATATTCTGGAAGAGCTAATGAAATGATTAAGGAAGACATTAGTCATGAAGAAACTAGACAGGTTATGGATAAGATAATCTACTGGACAAATGATTTTCATAAAAGGGGAATTCCAAAAGAGATTTTAACAGTAGATAATCATTGTGATGGGATATATATTTATGAAACTTTAAAAAACAAAGATACAGAACATGCCCAACGTGTTTTAGAGTTATTAGAAACAAACGGTGGAAATCGCTCCGGAATAGCAATTGGGCAGGTAGACATGTATGGCAATGTTCATTCTGACCAATTCACACAGAATCATACTTTTGGAAATATTAAAGAAAGAAAGTTTACGGATATTTGGACCGATGAATCTCATCATATTCTGGGTGGTTTAAAAAATAGAAAGTCTCTATTAAAGGGTAGATGTGGGATTTGTTCAAAGGTTAACATGTGTAATGGAAACTTTAGAGCACGTGCTGAGGCAGTAACAGGAGACTTTTGGGAAACTGATCCTGCCTGCTATTTGACTGATGAAGAAATAGGATTACATGCATAATAGTGTTTAAGTTAAATAATCTTGATAAAGGGGGGAATCTAATTTGTTCCCAACAATTAGACCTCGTCGGTTAAGAGAAAATTCAGTACTCCGAAAAATGATAAGGGAGACTTCATTATCTGTAAATGAATTGATATTGCCTGTTTTTGTAACTCATGGGAATAAGATAAAGAATCCTATCAAATCTATGCCTGGGATATTCCAATTTTCCATTGATGAACTTTTAAGAGAAGTAGGGGATGCCACAGAATTAGGAATTCTTTCTGTAATTATTTTTGGAATTCCTACTTCAAAAGACCCAAAAGGGTTAGAGGCTTATGCAGAAGAAGGAATAGTTCAACAGGCAGTATTATCTTTAAAAAAAGAGTTTCCTAATTTACTAGTTATTACTGATGTCTGTATGTGTGAATTTACAGACCATGGCCACTGCGGTATTGTTAACCAAGGAAAAATTTTAAATGACCCCACCTTAAGCTATCTTGCCAAAATTGCTCTATCACATTGCCAAGCAGGTGCTGACATAGTTGCTCCTTCTGATATGATGGATGGCAGAGTATCTGCTATACGTAAAGAACTAGATGTTAATGGTTTTGAAACAATACCCATAATGTCCTATGCTGCAAAATATGCTTCAAAGTTCTATGGTCCATTTAGAGATGCTGCCGGATCAACCCCTCAATTTGGAGACAGACAAAGTTATCAAATGGATCCAGCCAATAGCAGAGAAGCAATCAAAGAAGTAGAATTGGATATATTAGAAGGAGCAGATATCGTAATGGTTAAACCTGCTCTTGCTTATATGGACATTATTAAAAGTGTTAAAGATAGTTTTAACTACCCAGTAGGTGCGTATAATGTTAGTGGTGAGTATTCCATGGTAAAAGCTGCTGCTGCCCATGGATGGATAGACGAGAAAGGTGTTGTGCTAGAGACACTATTAGGAATGAAAAGGGCTGGCGCCTATATTATTTTGACTTATCACGCAAAGGATGTGGCCCGTTGGTTAAAAGAAATATAGTGAGGGAGGAAGCAAAATAATGATAGTTTCTTGGAATTCTACAAATCAATGTAATATGTTTTGCGACCACTGCTATAGAGATGCTGGTGCAAAAGCAGATAGCGAGTTGTCAACCCAAGAGGCAAGGAAAATGCTTGATGAGATAGCCCAAGCTGGGTTTAAGATTATGATTTTTAGTGGTGGAGAGCCCCTTTTGAGAAATGATATTGTGGAATTAGTACAACATGCCTCCAGCCTCGGTTTACGTCCGGTTTTTGGAACTAATGGTTCACTTCTTACAAAAGACTTAGCTAAACAATTAAAAGATGCTGGTGCTATGGGCATTGGTATCAGCCTTGATAGTATGGATCCTGAAAAGCATGATAAGCTTCGCAAATATAAAGGTGCATGGAAAGAAGCAGTAAGAGGTATGGAAATCTGTAAAGAAGTAGGCTTGCGATTTCAAATTCATACAACTGTTATGGATTGGAATAAAGATGAAATAGTAAATTTAACTGATTTTGCAGTAAAGATTGGAGCAATGGCACATCATATTTTCTTCCTGGTTCCTACAGGTAGAGGAGCAAATATTGAACAGGAAAGCCTCAGAGCTAAAGAATATGAGGATCTATTAAATAAAATTCAAGATAAATCGGAAAAAGTAGAGATCGAAATAAAACCTACATGTGCTCCCCAATTTATGAGAATAGCTAAACAAAGAGGTCAAAAGGTGAGATTCGGAAGAGGATGCCTAGCAGGTACATCCTATTGCATCATTGGCCCCAGGGGAGATATACAGCCTTGTGCCTATCTTAATATTCCAATAGGTAATGTAAAGGAAAAACCTTTTAATCTCATATGGGAGGAAAGTGACGTTTTCAAGGAGCTACGTACCATGGATTATGAGGGAGGTTGCGGAGTTTGTGATTTTAAAAAGATTTGTGGTGGCTGCCGTGCAAGAGCATATTATTATCATGGAAGCTACATGGCAGAGGAACCCTGGTGTTTATACCATGGGAGGACTGGTTTATAATGGATAATGTTGATCAAAAAATACTAGAGATTATTCAGGATAGTTTTCCCATATCGTCAGAGCCATACAAGGACCTGGCGATAAGTGTAGGCATATCTGAAGAAGAAGTACTACAAAGGATAAGTAGCCTCCAAGATATGGGAATCATTCGCAGACTGGGAGCGATATTTGATTCACGTAAATTAGGCTATAAAAGTACATTATGTGCTATGAAGGTTCCAAAAGATAAGATTTCTAAAGTTGCTAAGCTAGTTAATGCATATCCTGGTGTAACCCATAACTATCTTCGAGAACATAAGTATAATATGTGGTTTACTTTAATTGCTCCATCGACAGATCATATTGATAATATCTGTAGTGAGATTATGGAGTTAAGTGGGATACAGGATTTACTGCAGCTTCCTGCTAAAAGATTTTTCAAGATTAATGTAAAGTTTTCTGTGAAAGGTGTAGGCAAATGATTACAAAAGAAGACGTTAGTATTATAAGAGAGCTTCAGAAAGACCTTCCCCTTGTTAGTAGACCCTATAATGAAGTTGCTCAAAAGTTAGGAATTACTGAGGAAGAACTTTTAAAAAAAATTAGATTCATGAAGAAAGAAGGCTATATACGTAGGATTGGTGCAGCTTTAAGGCACAGAGAAATGGGTATAGAAGCTAATGCAATGATTGTTTGGAAGGTTCCCGAGAAAGATTGTGAAAGGGTAGGCAATGAAATTGCCTCCTTCCCTGAGGTAACCCATTGTTATCAAAGACCTACCAGCAAGGACTGGCATTTTAATATTTTTGCTATGATACATTTTCCTACAAGGGAAGAATGTGAACAAATGGCAAATAAGATTTCAAATTTAGTAGGCGATTATCCTTATCAACTATTTTTTAGTACAGAAGAACTGAAGAAGATAAGTATGAAATATTTTTTAGAATAGTCTTGTTGATTGTTATATAATTAAAAGATTAAATTATAAAGGGGTTATAAAATGCTTAATTTGTCCCGTTCAAAGGAAATGTTTGCTGAAGCACAAAAGTATATCCCAGGAGGCGTTAATAGTCCAGTCCGTGCTTTTAAATCTGTAAGAATGGATCCTCCTTTTATTGCCAGAGGAAATGGTCCTTACATATTTGATGAAGACGGCAATAGTTATATCGACTATGTAGCTTCCTGGGGACCTTTAATTTTAGGGCATTGTCATCCTGAAGTAAGTAGTGCACTAAAAGACTGTTTGGAAACAGGCACAAGCTTTGGAGCTCCTACAGAGCTTGAGACAAAAATGGCTAAGCTAGTTACTGAATGTGTGCCATCAATTGAAATGGTAAGAATGGTTAATTCAGGTACTGAAGCAACAATGAGTGCTCTAAGATTGGCTAGAGGCTATACAGGCAGAGATAAGATAGTTAAATTTGAAGGCTGTTATCATGGCCATGCTGATTTTCTATTAATAAAAGCTGGCTCCGGAGCTCTAACACATGGGGTACCAACCAGTCCAGGTGTTCCAAGTAATACTGCTCAAAACACCATTACGGCCCCTTTTAATGATTTAGAAACTTTGGAAAAGATATTTTCTCAAGAAGGTGAAAATATTGCTGCCGTCATTCTAGAGCCAATTCCCGGAAATATGGGATGCATTCCCCCTGTAGATGGATATTTACAAGGCGTTCGAAAGATTACTGAACAATATGGTGCTTTGTTAATATTTGACGAGGTAATGACAGGCTTTAGGGTAGCTCTAGGGGGTGCACAATCCATTTACAAGATAACTCCAGATCTTACTTGCTTAGGAAAGATTATTGGCGGAGGTTTACCTGTGGGTGCATATGGTGGAAAGAAGGAAATTATGGAATATGTATCTCCTGTAGGACCAGTTTACCAGGCAGGAACTCTATCTGGAAACCCGTTAGCTATGACAGCGGGATATACCACTTTAAAAATACTTCAAAATAAAAATGTATATGATAAATTAGAGGAAAAGAGCGCTAAGCTTGCTGCAGGAATGAAGGGTGCTGCCCAATCAGCAGGTGCTGAGGTATACTTCACACGGGTAGGAAGCATGTTTTCAGCATTTTTTACAGGAGAAAAAGTTACTGATTTTCAAAGTGCAGCAACATCCAATATTGACAAGTTTGTGGCATACTTTAGAACCCTTCTTGAGGAGGGAGTATATGTAGCCCCTTCTCAGTTTGAAGCAGGGTTCATGTCGTATGTTCATGAAGATAAGAATATTGAAAAAACCATTGAAGCAGCATTTAAGGCTTTTAAAGCTGTAGCAAATTCATAGAACAACTAAAAACATAATAATTTACATAGGTTTGTTATAATTATACTATCAATGGAAATAATAGAAAGGCACACTCACTTCTTCATAGACCTCCTTGAGCTAAAGGACCCGGGATTATTCCCTGGGTCCTTTAGTATTTTTAAAGCATAAATTTGGTAGGAATTAAAGGAAAAATATATCTATTGTCGAAAATTAGTGAAGAAACGGGGTTTAACCCATATAGAATATTTTGGATAAAAGAGGTGAAAGAAGTGACTGATAAAACCTTGTATTTTGCATTGGATGTAGGAACTCGTACTGTAATAGGTGTTGTTCTTGAATCCAGAAATGATAGATTTCATATTTTAGCATCAGAAATTGAAGAGCACAATACTCGTTCCATGCTTGACGGGCAAATCCATGACATTCCTGCTGTAACAAAGGTTATCAAAAAAGTAAAGAATAAGCTAGAAAAAAGGATAAAAGGAAAGCTTACAGAGGTTTCTGTCGCTGCAGCCGGAAGAGCTCTCTATACACAAAAAGCTTCTGTAAACAAAAAACTAACACAAGGAGATCTTGTAGATGATAATACCGTTTACTCTTTAGTAATGACAGGAATTCAAGAGGCCCAAAAATTAATTAAGAAAAAGTACCATCCTCAAGAGGATAATAATTATTATTGTGTTGGTCATTCCGTTATTGGATATTATTTAGATTCTCAGAAAATGATAAATTTAATTGGACAACGAGGAAGTTTAATCGGGGTTGAGGTTATTGCAACATTTTTGCCACGAATAGTTGTTGATTCTTTAAACTCAGTAATTACTGGTGCGGGCTTAGTTATCAAAAATATGACATTGGAACCTATCGCAGCAAGTAGTCTAGTAATAACTGAAGGGATGAGAAAATTAAACCTTGCCTTGGTAGATATAGGTGCTGGTACCTCTGACATTGCTATATCTTATGATGGTGCCATATGCTCTTATGCCATGGTTCCCTCTGCTGGGGATATGATTACCGAGGCAATTTCTGATAAACTATTAGTAGATTTCAATACTGCAGAAGTTATTAAGCGAAAATTAAATTCAAGTACAAGTATTTCATATGAAGATATTCTTGGTATGACTATCCATACCGATGCAAAGGTTATAATCGATAAAATATCACTAGAGATTGAAAACCTAGCAAAAAAAATATCCCAAGAAATAATTACCCTAAATGGTAAAGGCCCACAAGCAATTCTGCTTATTGGTGGTGGAAGCCTTACCCCTTTATTAGCTGAAAAAATTGCAATTCATGCAGGTCTCACTAAGGATAGAGTTGCCATAAGAGGGAGAGAAGTCATTAATAATATTACTGGTGCAGCTAACAAGTTATCTGGTCCAATGGCTATCACGCCAATAGGAATTGCCTTTACCCAGACACTAGGTATAAGAAATAGCTTTGAATTTATAATAGTTAATGGTGAAATGGTTAGAATATTTGGCAGAGAAAAGCTAATAGTTCTAGATGCTCTAATTGCTAGTGGGTTTAAAAACTCTGAGTTAGTGGCCAAACCAGGTATGGGAATCACGGTCGAATTAAATAACAAGATTAAAATATTAAAAGGCCTTAAAGGAACTGATCCGCAGATTAAGATAAATGGTGAACCAGCAAATCTCGATGATTTCGTAAAATATGGAGATAAAATCACTTTTATACCTGCCCAGCCAGGAGAAGATGCAAAGGGGCATATAAAAGATATTCTTCCAAAAGTTCTAGATAAGTCCTTGTTTATAAATGGTCAAAAGCGATACCTAAAACCCATGATTTATCAGAATAGAAACAGGGTTAAGCATAATACCCCATTAAAAGATAAAGCAATAATAACTGTAAATCCCATTAATACCGTAAAGGATGTTTGTGAATATTTAGAAATAGATACTGACACTATTAAAGAAGTATCAATTAATTTATTAATTTCCTCTTTGGAAACTGAGGTACATAATAATGATGAAATAGAATTTATTTATAAGTCTAAAGTTGATAATCAGAATCATAGTACTGATATAGTACCTAATCATACTGTTAACATTACTCTTAATGATGAAAATATACTTTTAGAAGACAATAATAATCCATTGATGTTGCTAGACATTTTTAAAAAAATTAATTTTCCAACAACACCACCTCTAGATAAGAAAAAGCTTGTATTAAAAGTTAATAATGAAGATGCAGCATATACATCCTATATAAACGATGGCGATAAAGTTGAAATCTATTGGGCTTAGTTAACGGATGCTACCATTTGAAGATACATCTATGACTTTTTTCCATTGTTCATAGGTAACAGGGACAATTGATAGCCGGGGTTGACGAACAAGTTCCCAGTTTTTTAAAATATCTTTTTCTTCATCTGAATCATCATTTGCTAACTCTTTTATTTTTTGCAAGCTTACGGGTCTTTCTAATTTTGCAGTAGGTACTAATTGGAATACAAGATATTTATTATCTTTTTCTGTAGGGTCTGGATAAGGATCTGATGTTATTTCAGCAGTACCAATAATACTGCGCTCTTTGCCAGTATGGTAAATAAATACTCTGTCACCTATTTGTATCCTAGAAATATTATTAAGGGCTTGGTTTCCCTTAACACCGTCCCATATACCCTTCTTATCTTTAATCAGATCATCCCAACTATATTCTTCTGGTTCAGTTTTTAATAGCCAATAATTCATGGATTATTCCTCCACATAACCTTATTTTATGTTAAACCTTTATTCTTTTATTATTAGCAATTTCCTCTTCCTTCAACAATTTTTTCGATGACTAACACCGCTAAACTTCAACATCTGCACACACTAAATACTATTGAACAATTTCATTAGTGTTACTGGCGGTTTCTAGACCATTTAATTCATGGGTATAAGGTTCCTTGTTAAAAGCAACAATAATAAAAAAATTAATTTCAAGGAGTGGTAAATATGCTGTATTCTAGAGCAGAAGAAATACTAAATTCTCCTGCAACATTTGAGGTGTTATATCAAGGCGAACCAGTTTGGATTGATAGTTTAGATCCAAATACACAAACAGCAAAAGTTACTTTGGGTGACACCACCAGTAAGAGAAAAGATATACATGTACACGATCTTATAGAGATTAATTGATAAGTATGCTATAATTTTACAGTGTTAAGAAATAGGTTGTCATGTTGCAGGGTAGGTTGCGGCCTACCTTCTTTGTTTATTTATTCATGCATAAATGTTATCAAGATCAAGAAAGGAGTGGGGTTTTTGTCCAAGCTTAATTTAATTGCTACTGCAACTTTTGGATTAGAAGCAGTAGTAGCACAAGAGCTTAAAAGCCTTGGATATGAAGATATAACCGTTGAAAATGCAAAAGTAAGCTTTACTGGCGATGAAGAGAGCCTTTGTAGAACAAACATAATGCTAAGAACAGCCGATAGGATACGTTTGAAAGTAGGAGAATTTAAAGCAACCACCTTTGACGAGCTATTTGAAAAGACAAAAGCACTTCCATGGCCAGAGATTATTCCTGCTAATGCAGAGTTTCCCGTGGATGGCAAGTCAATTAAATCAACACTATTTAGTATCTCTGATTGTCAAGCTATAGTTAAAAAGGCAGTTGTAGAGAGCATGAAGAAAAAGTATAAAACTCAGTGGTTTGAAGAAAAGGGGCCTCTATATAAAATTGAAGTAGCTTTATTAAAAGATATAGCAACATTGACCATAGATACTAGTGGGCCAGGATTACATAAAAGAGGTTACAGAGAGCTGACTAGTACAGCACCACTACGAGAGACACTTGCAGCAGCTCTAGTCTTACTTTCAAAATGGTATCCAGATACAACCTTAATAGATCCCTTGTGTGGTTCAGGTACAATTCCCATAGAGGCTGCATTAATTGGGCAAAACATAGCACCAGGAATTAACCGTGAATTTGTATCGGATAGGTGGCCCAACATACCAAAAAGTGTTTGGAAAAAAGTTAGGGAGGAAGCACGGGATAATGTAAGAAAACTGAAACTAGACATCATAGGTACAGATATTGATGGTCCATCCATAAAGCTTGCAAGAATTAATGCCGCTAAATTTAATCTTGAACAGGATATACACTTTCAACAGCTACCTCTATCTGATTTCAGTAGCCAAAAAAAATATGGAAAAATCATTTCTAATCCTCCTTATGGAGAGCGTCTCGGGAACCTACCAGAAGTTGAAAAGCTATACAAGGAAATGGGGAAAGTATTCAGTAGGCTAGACACTTGGTCTTATTACATACTAACCTCTCATGAAAAGTTTGAAACATTATTCGGAAAGAAGGCCAGTAAAAAAAGAAAGCTTTATAATGGAAAAATTAAAGTTGATTATTATCAATACTTTGGACCAAGACCACCTAGAAAACAATCATAATTTAACCAACTGCAATAGAAACAGAGTTCGAGTTATACTCGAAACTCTGTTTTTTTGCATTATATTACATTTAAGCCTAGTTTAATCGAAAATATCCTGAAGGATTAGGGGGACATTATGGCTAATAATTTCCATATACTAACATTTATTAATCAAGGAGCAATAAATAATGTTTACTTTAAGCAATAATTATCACTCTTATTGTAGTTTTGGTGCTCATTTGTATTTTCAAAATGGTATCCCAGGCGTTAAATTTACTGTCTGGGCACCTAATGCTCGTGAAGTTAGGGTAGTAGGCGACTTTAATGGTTGGTATGGAAACAATCATGTTATGGAGACAGAATATGGAAGCGGAGTTTGGACGATATTTATTCCAGGCATTACTCATGGAGCTCTATATAAGTATGAAATTCATACTTATATGGGTGAAATACTGCTTAAATCAGATCCCTACGCTTTTTATTCTGAATACAGACCTAATACTGCTTCAAAAGTCTATTCTTTAGATGGGTACAAATGGAATGATCAGCAATGGAAGAATTATAATAGTCCGGGTTATAATAAGCCTATTTTAATATATGAAGTACATTTAGGTTCATGGAAAAGAAAAGAAAATGGTGATTTCTTAAACTATAGAGATTTTGCCAATGTATTGATTAATTATGTGTCGAATATGGGCTATACACATATAGAGCTGCTTCCTATTATGGAACACCCATATGATGCTTCCTGGGGATATCAAATTACTGGTTTTTATTCTATTACTAGTCGCTATGGAACTCCCCATGATTTCATGTATTTCATAGACATGTGTCATCAAAAGGGTATAGGAGTCATCCTTGATTGGGTACCTGGCCACTTTTGTAAGGATTATCATGGCTTAAGTAAATTTGATGGTTCTAATCTTTTTGAATCTGAATACTATGACAGAAGTGAAAATTATGGATGGGGAACATTAAATTTTGACTTTGCAAAAGCAGAAGTGAGAAGCTTTCTGATATCAAACGCTATTTTTTGGTTCGATGCATACCATATTGATGGTCTAAGAGTAGATGCAGTTGCTAACATGCTCTATCTAGATTATGGAAAAAATCCAGGAGAGTGGACTCCAAATATCTATGGTGGTCATGAAAATCTAGAAGCAATTGACTTTATGAAAAGGCTAAATGAATGTGTATTTGAAAAATTTCCATATGCATTAATGATTGCAGAGGAATCAACAGCCATGCCTCTAATCACAAAACCGACCTATGTAGGTGGCTTAGGTTATAACTATAAATGGAATATGGGTTGGATGAATGATGTACTTAGGTATATTGAAACTGATCCCATACACAGAAAATGGGAACATAATCTGCTTACTTTTTCATTTATGTATGCTTTTTCAGAAAACTTTTTACTTCCTTTATCACATGATGAAGTAGTACATGGTAAACAATCACTTCTAAATAAAATGCCCGGGGATTACTGGCATAAATTTGCAGGGCTAAGGATCCTTCTTGGTTACATGATGGCACACCCTGGCAAAAAGCTTTTATTTATGGGAATTGAACTTGGTCAATTCAATGAGTGGAATGAAAATAACGAATTAGATTGGCACTTACTAAATTTTGAAATGCATAATAAATTGCATTTATATGTGAAAGAGTTAAACAATTTCTACCTTCAAAATCGTTCTCTATGGGAATTGGACCATGAAATTCGCGGATTTGAATGGATTGACGCAAATGATTATCAGCAAAGTGTAATTACATTTTTGCGTTACGCCAAAAACCGCGATGATTATTTAATTATTGTATGTAATTTTACACCGATTCAGAGACATAACTATAGGATTGGTATATTTGAACAAGGCAATTATGAGGTAGTTTTTAGTAGTAATTATCTTGAATATGGGGGTACAGGTGTTACAGAAATGTGTTATAAATCTAACAATATACCTTGGCATAATAGAGAATATTCCATAGAAATCATACTGGCACCATTATCCACATTATTTATCCGTAAAACACAATCAAGGGGGAGTGATAAATGCAACAACAAAGAGAATGTGTAGCCATGATTTTAGCTGGTGGCCAAGGTAGCCGTCTAGGAACTCTAACTAAAAAGATTGCTAAACCTGCCCTTTCATTTGGAGGAAAATATAGAATTATTGATTTTACTTTAAGTAATTGCTCTAACTCAGGGGTTACTAGTGTAGGAGTTCTAACTCAATACCAACCATTAATTCTAAATACTTACATTGGTATCGGTTCACCATGGGATTTAGATAGAAGAAATGATGGTGTACGTCTTTTACCACCTTATGTTAAAGATGAAGGCAGGGAATGGTACAAAGGTACTGCAAATGCCATTTATCAAAATATTGATTTTATTGATATGTTCGACCCTGACTATGTACTTATATTATCTGGTGACCATATTTATAAAATGGACTATTCATTAATGCTAGAATTTCACAAGATAAAAAATGCTGAGGCAACTATTGCTGTACTTAAAGTACCTTTAGAAGATGCCCCTCGATTTGGAATTATGAATACTGATGAATCTGGTAAAATAGTTGAATTTGAAGAAAAACCAAAAGCTCCCAAGAATGATTTGGCTTCGATGGGAATTTATATCTTCAATTGGGATTTGTTAAAAAGCTTTTTAGAAAGTGATGATAAGGACAAAATCTCAAGTCATGATTTTGGAAAGAATATTATTCCAAAGATGCTAAAAGGTTGTCACAAAATGTTTGCCTATCCCTTTGTAGATTATTGGAAGGACGTAGGGACAATAGATAGTTTATGGGAAGCTAATATGGATTTATTATCTAAACAACCTCTTCTTGATTTATATACTAGGCACTGGAAAATATACTCGGCCAACTTTGCTTTACCTCCACATTACGTTGGGCCAAAGGCTAGCATTAACCAATCTCTTATCAATGAAGGATGTTTAATTTATGGGGAAGTCAATCATTCAGTAATTTCCACAGGAGTGGTTATAGGAGAAAACTCCTTGGTAAAAGACTCAATAATAATGCCTAATGTGAGAATAGGCAAAAATGTATTAATTGAAAGGGCTATTATCGGTGAAGATACCTTGATTTATGATAATACCTCTATCAAGTGGATGAGTGGTACAACTAGTGGGAATTACCCTATAGAATATGATAGTTCTGGTATAACAGTTGTGGGAGAAAAAGCATATATATCTAGCCAAGATTGTATAAAAAAGGTTGAGTAATAGTTTTTTATGTGAGGTGAGCACGTATGAAAGATGTTATGGGCATAATTACAATTCCAGATAATTTGGAATCCCTGCATGATATAACAAATGATAGAGTTGTTGCAGCAGTACCATATGGGGGGCGTTATCGCCTAATCGATTTTATATTATCTAACATGGTTAACTCTGGTATACAGAATGTTGGAATATTCATTGGTCATAAATCACGATCTTTAATGGATCATTTAAGATCAGGAAAGGATTGGGATTTGCATAGAAAAAGAAATGGTTTGTTTATTCTGCCGACAGATTACAGAAATCATGCTGGTAACCCTAGTGGAGACTTAGAGTACTTCTATAAACATTTAGATTATTTTCATGGAAGTACTGAAAAATACGTTCTTATAGCAGGCAGTAATGCAGTTTGTAATACTACTTTTGATAAGGCATTTAAATTTCATATTAATAATCATGCAGACATTACAATGCTATATTCTGACTACCCTCAACCAATATCTGTCCACAAAACTATCTTAGAAACTGATTCTAATAATCGAGTAATTGATTTAAAAGTAAATCCCGCTAGAAAAACTAGTAAAAAATTATCAATGGAAATGTATATTATGAAAAAAGAGTTGCTAATTGATATAACCGATACTTGTATATCAAAGGGTAAGTATGACTTAACAAAACATGGAATTATTAATAACTTAAAAACCCTAAATGTTTATGCTTATCACTATCCAGGTTACTTTGGAAAAATATCTTCTCTAGCTTGTTATTACAAACATAATCTTGATTTGTTAAAACCAGAAATATGGAAGGAGTTGTTCTTTAATTCAGGACCAATTTATACAAAGGTGAAAAATGAACCTCCTACCAAATACTACGAAACCTCCACAGTAGAAAACTCTCTTATTGCTAGTGGCTGCATTATTGAAGGAATAGTTAAGAATAGTATTTTATTCAGGGGTGTAACGGTAGCAGAAGGTTCGACAATCAAAAACTGTATAATATTGCCTAGAACCGAGATTAGAAACGGAGTTTATATAGAAAATATAATCCTTGATAAAAATGTCTGTATATCCGCTGATAAAACACTTATTGGCGATGAGAAGCACCCTATATATATAGGTAAAGGAAGTATTGTTTAGTTTCTAAGGAGGATTCATATGAGAATTTTATTTGCTGCTGCAGAAGCGGCCCCATTTATAAAAACTGGAGGGCTAGGAGATGTCATTGGTTCGTTACCTAAGGAATTGAAGAACTTAGGGTTGGATGTAAGAGTTATACTACCTAAATATAAAAATATACCTGAAATCTACAAACAATCAACGACATTAATTAAGAGATTTTCTATTCCTATGGGAACCACAAATCAGTTTTGTGGTGTTGAATTAATAGAGATTAATGCACTTAAAATATATTTTATTGACAATGAAATTTATTTTAATAGATCAGATTTATATGGTTACTGTGATGATGGTGAAAGATTTGGTTTTTTTTGTAAAGCTGTTTTAGAGTGCTTAATCTACTTGGATTTTCAGCCTGATGTTATTCATTGCCACGATTGGCACACAGCTATGATAAGCGTTTTATTAAAAACTCAATATAGATATCATCCTTTTTATAAAAATATTAAAAGCATTTTTACTATACATAACTTACAATATCAAGGAATTTTTTCAAAAGACATTCTAAGTCTTCTTGGTCTCAAGAATGATCTTTTTACAATTGACGGGTTGGAATTTTATAATCAAGTTAATTTTATCAAGGGGGGAATAGCTTTTTCAGATTTAATAACAACTGTCAGCAAGACATATGCTTCTGAAATCCAAACACCTCAATATGGCGAAAAGTTAGAAGGCTTACTCCTCAAGAGAAAATCATTTCTATTTGGTATTGTTAACGGGATTGATTATGAAGTGTTTAATCCGAAAACTGACTGTCATATTTTTCAGCATTATAACGAAATGACTTTAAGAATTAAAGGTGTAAATAAAACCCGTCTTCAAAAACACTTATCACTTAAAGAATCAGGTATGCCATTAATTGCAATTGTATCTAGGTTAGTCAAGCAAAAAGGTCTTGATTTAGTAGAGGAAATTTTAGATGAATTATTGGAAGAAGAAGTTCAACTGGTAGTACTAGGTACCGGGGAAGAAAAGTATGAAAACCTTTTTAAATTAGTGGTAAAAAAGTATCCTAGCAAAATATCTGCTAATATACTTTTTGATACAAAACTAGCAAATAGAATATATGCTGGCTCAGACTTCTTTTTGATGCCTTCACTTTTCGAGCCATGTGGTTTGGGACAATTAATTGCCCTTCGTTATGGTACCATACCTATTGTAAGAAATACTGGCGGTCTTAAGGATACTATACGTTCCTTTAATGAAATTTCTGGAAAAGGTAATGGATTTACCTTTGATAAATACTCAGGTTCTGATTTGTTATTCACCATTAAAAAAGCTATGCATATATTTAATAACAAACCTGTATTTGAAAATATGATAAAGCAGGCAATGCTGGAAGATTTTAGTTGGAATAGGTCAGCCCTTGATTACAATAAATTATACGAAAATCTTAGTGCATAGGGGGAATTTATTAAGAATGTTTTCCGACAAAGAAAAATTCAAAGAAGCCTTTTTAAAAAAGCTTACCACTCATCGCAGTACGAACATTGAAGAAGCTACTCCCATCGATACATATATAACATTTGGCAAGCTTGTGATGGAGTATATAAGTGAACTATGGCTCATTACCAATACTAAGTATAGGAAAGATTGCAAGAAACAGGTTTATTATTTTTCCATGGAATTCTTACTAGGTAAGCTAATGCCAACAGCGTTATTAAATCTTGGAATTAGAGATGTCTGCAAAGAAGGCCTTAAAGAATTAGGTTTGGAGTTAGAGACAATAGAAGCCATGGAGGTAGATGCTGGTTTAGGTAATGGTGGTTTAGGCAGGCTTGCAGCTTGCTTTTTAGATTCTATAGCATCACTAAACATTCCTGGCCATGGATGTGGCATTAGGTATAAGTATGGTCATTTTGAGCAAAAAATCATTAATGGTTATCAAGTAGAATTACCGGAAAATTGGTTAAGAGAAGAAAATATTTGGGAAATTAGAAAAGCTGATAAAACCTTTGAAGTACGCTTTGGTGGTTCAGTTAGAAGAGATTATATTGACGGAAAGCTAACATTTTACCATGAAAATTACGAACCAATTCTTGCTGTCCCCTATGATATGCCTATTGTAGGTTATAAAAATCAGATAGTTAATAATCTTCGCCTTTGGAGTGCCGAAAGTGCTGTTAAATATTTTGATTTCCCCTCTTTTAGCCATGGAGATTATCTAAAAGCATTAAAATATAAAGAATCAGCAGAAGCCATATCACAATTTTTGTATCCTGATGACAGCAATTGGGAAGGACGGATTTTGAGACTAAAACAGGAATACTTTCTTGTCTCCGCTGGCCTCCAGAGTATTATCTGTAACTTTAAGAAAAAAGGAATTCCACTTTCTGATTTGCATCACCTAGTAAAGATACATATTAATGATACACATCCTGCTTTGGCAATTCCCGAGCTAATAAGAATATTAATTGATGAAGAGGGCATGTGTTGGGATGAGGCCTGGCATATTACTACAGAGACTATCTCATATACAAATCATACAACACTATCAGAAGCTTTAGAAAAATGGCCATTGGAAATCTTTAAACCTCTTTTACCGAGAATTTATTTGATAGTACAAGAAGTTGACAAAAGATTTTCTAATGAGTTACAGAATAAATATATTCATAACCCTGGTAAAATAACGGAAATGGCTATTATTTCAGATGGGTATGTTAAAATGGCCCACCTAGCTATAGTTGGTAGTCATAGTGTAAATGGTGTCGCTAAAGTCCATACAGATATCCTTAAAAAAAATGAGCTAAAGAACTTCTACGAATATTACCCATATAAATTTAATAATAAAACCAATGGAATAACACATAGACGGTGGTTAATGAAGACGAACCCTCCTTTAAGTGACCTTATTTCAGACTGCATTGGAACAACTTGGATTACTAAACCTCAAGAATTAATAAATCTATTGGATTTTGTAAATGATACTTCCTTTCAAGAAAAATTACATCAAATTAAAGCCTATAATAAAAATATATTGGCAGAAGCTATTAAAAATAAATATTTTATCAACCTTGATTGTACTTCAATTTTTGATGTGCAAATTAAAAGACTCCATGCTTATAAAAGACAGCTATTAAATGCTCTTCATATTATGCATTTATATAATCTTCTAAAAGAGAACCCAAATTTAGATCTTGTTCCAAGAACATTCATCTTTGGTGGAAAGGCAGCTCCAGGCTATCATTACGCCAAGCAAATAATTAAGTTGATAAATTCTATAGCAGAAAAAGTAAATAATGACAAAGATATTAAGGATAAGATTAAGGTTGTTTTTATTGAAAACTATAGTGTATCCTTGGCAGAAATAATTATTCCTGGCACAGATCTTAGTGAACAGATTTCTACTGCTAGCAAGGAAGCATCTGGAACAGGAAATATGAAATTTATGATGAATGGTGCTATAACATTAGCTACCCTAGATGGTGCAAATATTGAAATCAGAGATAGCGTTGGAATAGATAATATTATTACTTTTGGTCTTACTGATAGAGAGGTTTTTACATTTTATCATCATGGGGGTTATAATTCCTGGGAGGTTTATAATAGTGATGAACGGGTAAAGACTATAATTGATCAGCTTGTTAATAATTTTTTACCTGCCCCTACTGGGGATTTTGTAAATATTTATAATTCTCTTTTGCATCACAATGATGAGTATTTTGTTTTAAAGGATTTCTCATCCTATGTAAATGCTCAGCAAAAAGCAAGTAAACTCTATGAAAATAAGAGCAGGTGGTTGAAAATGTCAGGGATTAATGTAGCTCACTCAGGAGTGTTCTCAAGTGATAGAACCATATCAGAATATGCAAAGGAGATTTGGAAAATCTAACTGTATGACATTAGTTCTGAAGTTGAATTCAGAAGAATACCGGCAATTCGGACAGATTATTCTACTAACATTACCAAAATAGGGAGTTGAAACTAAATGGTCTTGTTGTTTCATAATTCTCATAATGAGTATTATAGACATCCATTCGGTGCAGTACCTTGTAATAAGAAGATTACTATAAAGCTGAAAATACAGTCTGAAAAAATTCCAAATCATGTAGAAGTCCTAGTATCTATAAACGATAAACAGCACCATTATCCGATGATATTAAAAGAAGATAATCATAATCAATATATCTATGAAGGAGAAGTTATTACTTCTTCTTTTCCATGTTTAATGTGGTATTACTTTCACGTAATGATTGATGGTAAATCTCTTTATTACGGTAATAACAATAAGATGCTTGGGGGAATAGGGGAAGTAAGGTATCAAATTCCTAGTTCTTATCAAGTTACAGTACATGAAAATAATTTATCAACTCCGCAGTGGTTAAAAGAAGCAGTAATGTATCAAATATTCGTAGATCGTTTTTTTAATGGAAATGATGATAAAAGTATCAACAATGTTAAAACTAATTCATTAATCCACTCTCATTGGGAAAATTCTCCATTCTATATTAGAGACATTGAACAGGGGAATGTGGTTCGTTGGGATTTTTTTGGAGGAAATCTTCTTGGAATAATCAGGAAGTTGCCCTATCTTAAGGAACTTGGAATTAATCTCATCTATTTAAACCCAATTTTTGAATCCTCAAGTAACCATAAGTATGATACTGCTGATTACAAAAAGGTTGACTCAATGTTTGGGAGTAATGAGTTGTTTAGAGAGCTATGCACTACAGCAAAAAAATATGGAATATCTATTATACTTGATGGAGTCTTTAGTCATACTGGTAGTGATAGTATATATTTTAATAAAGATGGTAACTATCCTAGCTTAGGAGCATACCAATCCAAGGCTTCACCTTATATTAATTGGTATCGCTTTGAGGATTACCCTGATAAATATGACAGTTGGTGGGGTGTTGAAAGCTTACCTAATGTCAATGAATTAGAACCCTCATATCAGGATTTTATTATCCACGATCATGATAGTGTGTGTAAATACTGGATAAGACTAGGTGCAAAGGGTTGGCGTCTAGATGTAGTTGATGAACTGCCAGATGAATTTTTAAAGATGCTTAGAAGCGCTGTAAAAGGAATAGATTCTGAAGCAGTATTAATTGGTGAGGTTTGGGAGGATGCCTCTAATAAACTTAGCTATGGGCAAAAACGCGAGTATTTATTCGGTAACGAATTAGACTCGGTTACAAACTACCCTTTTCGAAAAACTCTCCTTGATTTTGTCCTTGGAAGTATTAATGCTTCTGAAGTCCATAGCAGGTTAATGAGTCTTTTCGAAAACTATCCACTTCACCATTTCTACTCAACTATGAATCTAATAGGTAGTCATGATGTGGCAAGAACCCTAACATTAGTAGGTGAAATGCCTTCTGAAGAGAACTTATCTTTAGAAAATAGATATAAGCTAGAACTGTCACCTGACCAAAGAAACCTAGCAATAGCACGTATGAAAATGTTATCTCTATTTCAGATGACCTTTCCTGGAATGCCTTGCATATATTATGGTGATGAAGTAGGTCTAGAAGGCTATGGTGACCCATTATCCAGAAAAACTTACCCTTGGGGTAATGAAAACAAGGATTTACTAGACTGGTATAAAAACATAATTTCAATTAGACATGAATATGATGCTTTAAAAACTGGAAAGTGGTTATCCTTAATAAAGGATGGCGATTTATATGGATATCTGAGGGTTATTGATAAAGGAATTGATGTCTTCAATCAAGCTAAAAAGAATAATTCTCTCCTTGTTATTTTTAATAGAAGTAAATATACTAGTCATTCCATAAACATAGATTTGAGTACTATACCACATAACAAAACAATTATTGATTTGATAGCTTCCAACAGTTCGAATAAAACTATAGAAGTCCAAAGGGAAAGTATTAGATTAAAAATAATGCCCTTAGAAGGCAAGGTTCTATTGTTAAGCTAAGATTTCAGGAGGACATATGCCAAAATTAAGAGAAGGCGGTATTCTATTACATCCTACTAGCTTACCATCATCCTATGGGATAGGAGATTTAGGTAAAGAGTCTTACTTGTTTCTAGAGTTTCTAAAAAAATGCAGACTAAACATATGGCAAGTATTACCGCTAGGCCCTATTGGCTTCGGTAATTCACCATATCAATCCTATTCAGCATTTGCAGGCAACCCTCTCCTGATAAGTATTGACCTCTTAGCAGATGAAGGTCTACTTCCAAGAAATGTATTGGATGATTATCCATCAAATCTAAACATGGATAAGGTTGATTACTCTAGAGTTACAAAACTTAAGGAGCAGCTATTTAGAATAGCATTCAAAGAGTTTAAAGAACTACCAAAACCAAGAGATTACTTTATCTTTTTGTCAGAGAATAGATTTTGGTTAAATGATTATGCTCTTTTTATGGCAGTTAAAAACTATTTTAATGGAGCTGTATGGAATAAATGGGAAAAATCAATAGCTTTTAGGGAACAAAAGGGTATAGATTATTATAGTAAGTTATTAATGGAAGAGATAAACTATCATATATTTATGCAATATATGTTTTTCTCGCAGTGGAACTTATTAAAAAACTATGCCAACACATTAGGTATCAAGATATTTGGAGATTTACCAATTTTCGTATCATATGATAGTAGTGACGTATGGTCTAATTCCCAGTTCTTTGACTTGGATATTAATGGTAATCCACTCCATGTTGCAGGAGTGCCGCCTGATTATTTTAGTAAAACAGGTCAATACTGGGGAAATCCTTTATATAGATGGGATGTCATGAAGAAAGATAACTATGCCTGGTGGCAAAAAAGATTTGAAATCCTCCTGAAATGTGTAAATATAATTCGGATTGACCATTTCAGAGGCTTTGAGGCATATTGGCAAATTCCAGCTAATGAAAAAACAGCAGTAAATGGTAAATGGGTAAGTGGACCAGGAGAAGATTTTTTTTCAATAATTGAGAAACATCTAGACAAATTACCCGTTATTGCAGAAGACCTGGGCTTTATAACAAGCCAGGTACACAAACTTAGAAAACGATTTCATTATCCTGGAATGAAGATTTTGCATTTTGCATTTGAGGGTGGTGAAGCAGAAATAATTAAAGCTTTAGAAAACTATAATATGGCAATCTATACTGGTACACATGACAACGATACAACTGTTGGTTGGTATAAGCATAGCTTATTGACAAAACCTCTAGTACTGAAATATTTAAAAGAATACTTCAGTATTAATTCAAGCACTAATGAAGTAGATATATGTTGGAAACTAATTGAGTTAGCTTTCATGTCGAAAGCAAAGTATATTATTATTCCTTTGCAGGATGCTTTATCATTAGACAGTACTGCACGTATGAATTTTCCTGGAACAGTAGGCGATAACTGGACATGGAGATTTAGAAAAGGTGAACTTAATGATATTATAATAAATAAATTAGCTAACTTATCTGAACAATATATTTCACAAAATAAATAACTTAATTTCACCATATCTTACTTCAATTTTCATTAAGAATAATGTACAATGTATCAGAAGAGTTATTTTAAGTAGGTGAGTAACCTGTACAATAAACTTATAAATTTTTGTGATTATTGCTTTGAACACAAAGAGCTGATCCTGTTACAAATTTTTAAAACAAATGACAAACTTTATCAAAGAGTTGAAGCTTTGGATTATGAATATGAGAATGATTACATTATCTTTAAAGCAGATAATCAAGAAGAATTCCTAATAATGCTAGATACAACTACCACTTATATTCGATTAAAACCTAACATTTCTAGTGAGCATATAGAATTCCCGCGTGAAAAAGAATGGGGTAAAAAAATTATTTTCGAAATAATTGACAAAATACATGGTCATGATATAATCTTTTCTATCGGTGTAGAAAATGAAGGTTTTTTACAAGACTATATAAGAGAATATATAGCTTAGAGATTAAAGTATTGTAAAAATATTATCAAAAATAATTATCTAAATCTATTGACTTAAGGGTATATACTTGTTATAATAAATCTTGTCGTTGTTGTCGGGGCGTAGCGCAGTTTGGTAGCGCACATGGTTTGGGACCATGGGGTCGAAGGTTCAAATCCTTTCGCCCCGACCATTTTAATAAGGCCCGTTGGTCAAGCGGTTAAGACACCGCCCTTTCACGGCGGTAACAGGGGTTCAAGTCCCCTACGGGTCACCATTTATGTTAATGAGGGCGATTAGCTCAGTTGGGAGAGCGCCTGCCTTACAAGCAGGATGTCGGCGGTTCAAGCCCGTCATTGCCCACCATATAGTTTTATTGGAGTTGTGGTGTAGTGGTCTAACATATCGGCCTGTCACGCCGAGGATCGCGGGTTCGACTCCCGTCAACTCCGCCATTATTTGCCGACGTAGCTCAACGGTAGAGCAGCTGACTTGTAATCAGCAGGTTGCGGGTTCAATTCCCATCGTCGGCTCCATTACGTTAATTGCATTGAAATTAAAATACTGCAAGCCGACGTAGCTCAACGGTAGAGCAGCTGACTTGTAATCAGCAGGTTGCGGGTTCAATTCCCATCGTCGGCTCCATAGATAAGTTTATTTAACAGCGAAGTTTCGCTGTTTTTTTATTTATTTAAAAACTTGTATAGAATAATAACTAATTACACAACATTATATATATCCTAATAATGGGGTGTAGCCAAGTGGTAAGGCAGCGGTCTTTGGAATCGCCATTCGTAGGTTCAAATCCTGCCACCCCAGCCAAATAATTTTACCTCCATTTATCCACTTTCATGAAGAGTTATAGCAACTAATATGATATAATTAGTTGAAATGGGAGGAGGATAAATATGCCAAAAATAAAAATTGTAACTGATTCTACTGCATACATTAAGAATGAAGACTTGAAAAACCTCAACGTAACTGTAGTTCCATTAAGTGTAACTTTAGATAATGACCACTTCAAAGAAAATTTGAAATCTCATGAAGATTTTTTTATTCAGCTTAAGAAATCAAAAGGCTTTCCAACCACATCCCAACCTTCCGTAGGTGATTTCCATACAGCGTATACTGAGATACTAAAAGAATATGATGAAATTATTTCAATACATATATCTGAGATGATTAGTGGTACCATACATTCTGCCAATACAGCTGCTTCAGAGATAGAATCAAACAAAATTCATGTTTTTGATTCAGCAACTACTGCAACAGTCTTAGAAGACATGGTACTAACTGCAGTAGAAATGGTAAAGTTAGGATATTCAAAAGTTGAAATAATAAATAAGCTCAGTTATATAAAAGAGAATAATAAGCTATTATTTATTGTTGATAATCTTAAATATCTACAGAAGGGTGGTAGAATTGGTAAAGCTGGATCAATCTTAGGAACCATACTAAACATTAAACCAATTCTTTATATAGATGGGCAAGTTGGATTGTTTGATAAAGTAAGGACACGTAAAAAAGCATTATTAAGAATAATTTCAGAATTAGAAGCAATGGCTGATAAATATGGGGGTATAAACAATCTTAAGGTAACCCTTATTCAAGTCTATAATAGAGAAGGCCTCATTAAACTAGAAGAGCTTTTAAAAGAAAAGTGGCCAGAGCTTGAATTTAACACTTATAGCTGTGGCCCGGTCATAGGATCACACGTTGGACCAGGTGGATTAGGCCTAGCATTTAGACCAAAGTAGATAAATAGATACTTTTCAGGAAAAGACCTAGGTTCTATTAATAAAACGTAGGTCTTTTATGTTGCTTTATATATGAATTTTCAGAATAAATTTTCATCTATTTTTAATTATTTTTATCTTTGAAAGGAGATGTCTTTGTGATATAATGCACATAGAGAATGTGATAAATTGCACAATGTAGGCATCTCTAAAATTTATAAGATAAACTGTCAGGTTTTCATGTAAATGGAAGCAAATTAGTGGTACAAAGTATTTTTAGTGTGGTACAAGGATTTTTGTGAGTTATGTAGAATATTAAAAAGATAATGAAATCATCTGATTTTTTTATTTCAACTTATAAGAATAACTGTTTTTTTAGAAAGCAGGTAAAATCCTATTGCTTCTATGGTTTTTTTGGCTTCTTTATATTCTTATAAGGGAAAACTTATTTTCTTGAAGAATTAGCTAGGTGTAAAGGATTAGCAATGTTAATCCTTGTTATAAAAAAAACAAATAGGGAGGCATGTGTATAGAATACAAAAGAATAGTAAGTATTTCCATATGCATTTTTCTATAATTTACACTAAATATATACTAGTTTACTAGAAGTGTTTTTAGATATCATCAACATAAAAATTCATGTAAAGTCCAGGTAGAAAGATGGGGTGTAGTAATAATGAAAATCGCAGTTTCTGGTAAAGGTGGAGTTGGAAAAACAACTATTTCCGCTGGTTTAACTAAATTCTTTTTAAATAAGGGGTATAAAGTATTTGCTGTAGATGCTGATCCTGATGTTAGTTTAGGAACAATATTAGGAATTGACGATAATTCTGTAGAAGGACTTAAACCAATTGTAGAGATGCGAGAGGTTATATCAAAAAAATGCGGTGGTGATGGAGCATTTTTTCCATTAGATCCTCAAGTAGACGATATTTTAGAGGATTACATCATCCAAAAAGGTAATCTTTTCTTTTTGAAGATGGGTGCAGTTAAACAGGGTGGTTCATCCTGTTACTGCAGAGAGAACACTATCCTAAATGCTTTGGTCAATTCCTTACTTATTAAACATAAAGAAATTGTGTTGCTTGATATGGGTGCAGGTATAGAGCATTTAACTAGAGGAACCTCTGGTGGAGTAGATATAATGTTAATTGTTACAGAAGCCAGTAAGGTTAGTGTTAATACCGCTCTAATTGTAAAGAAACTAGCACAGGAATTAGGTGTTCAGCACATTAATTTTATTGGTAATAAAATCAGAACTGAAAAAGAAAAGGTATTTTTGAAATCAGCATTACCAGCACATGAAATCTTAGGTTTTGTGGAATTTAATGAAGAAGTACTAGACTTAGCAATGGAATTTCACCCTTTAGACAAGAGTAGTGCAGCCAGCCTTGATCTTGAAGCAATTGGAAGCGAGATCCTGGCCAGAAACAGCTGATTATCAATTTTATTATAAATTTTATATCAGGGAGGTATAAATATGCCAAGATTTAGGGATGTAGATCACACATGTAGGCCTTCTGATGCAGACAGAGTTAAAAATAGGAAAGTACGCGAACGTACAATTGATCCTGCTGCATTAGAATTATTGGAAGTTGCAAAAGAAAATAATATAGAAACAACGTTTGACAGGTTTATAGCCCAACAACCCCAATGTAAATTTGGTTATGAAGGTCTTTGTTGCAAATTTTGTATGAAAGGTCCATGTCGCATAAAAGCTCTTGAAGGACCTGGAAGTAGAGGTATTTGTGGAGCTTCTGCATGGACTATAGCTGCAAGAAACGTTGGTCTGATGATTATTACAGGAGCAGCTTCCCACTCAGAGCATGCTAACCATATTGCAATGGCTTTATTAGAGTACGCAGAAGGTAAAGCCTCAGATTATTCAATAAAGGACCCAGAAAAGCTTCGAGCAGTAGCTGTAAGACTTGATGTAGATGTTGAAGGAAAAAATGATAAGGAAATTGCGCATGAAATCGCCAAGATATCAATAGAAGATTTAAGCAGGCTTAAAAACATGGGAGAATCTACTTGGTTAACCAAGAGCTCCATTCCAGAACGTGTTGAAAAGTTTAGGCAATGTAATGTTGTTCCGCATGGAATTCATGCAACTATTTCTGATCTTTGTACACAAGCCCATGTTGGCATGGATAATGATCCTGTTAATATAGTTTTTAGTGCAATAAGGGTTGCACTTTCAGATGCTGCAGGTGAAATAATGGCAACAGAAATCTCTGACGCATTATTTGGAACTCCAAAACCAGTTGTAACTGAAGCTAATATGGGTGTTCTAGATAAAGATAAAGTAAACTTTGTAGTACATGGTCACAATCCACTTTTAAGTGATATTCTCGTCACAACTGCTAGGGAAATGGAACATGAAGCTATTAAAGCTGGCGCAAAAGGACTTAATATAGTTGGTATGTGCTGTACTGGTAATGAAATATTAATGCGACAAGGTATACCAATCTTAACCTCCTATACTTCCCAAGAACTAGCAATAGTAACAGGTGTATGTGATGCTATGGTGGTCGATGTTCAGTGCATCATGCCAACCATTCAAAAGATAGCTGAATGTTATAGTACAAAGATCATTACTACATCAGATATTGTTAAAATACCAGGTTCTATGCATATTGATTATCAGGTTGAAAGTGCTACAAAGAACGCAAAAGAATGTATCAGAATTGCTATTGAAGCTTTTAAAGCTAGAAAAGAATCAAATCAACCAGTAAAAATCCCTAATCATAAAACAAAAATAGTGTCAGGCTTTAGTTTGGAAGCATTAATGGATTTATTTGCAACAGTAAATTCAGAAAATCCCATTAAGTATTTAAACAATGCTATTATTAATGGTCAGCTAAAAGGCGTAATACTAATGGCTGGTTGTAATAACACCAAATCATATCAAGATGAGAACCATATCACCATCATAAAAGAGATGTTGAAAAATGATGTTTTAGTTTTGACAACTGGCTGTGCAACTTATGCAACATCAAAATTTGGTTTGATGGACCCTGATAGAGTTGATGAGTTCTGTGGTGAAGGACTTAAAAAGTTTATCCATGCAATTGAAGAAAAATCGGAACTATCAACAAAGCTACCTCCAACCTTCCATGTAGGTTCTTGTGTAGATAATTCGAGAGCATACCAATTAATGATGAAAATGGCAGAAGATTTGGGTGTAGACACTCCAAAGGTTCCTTTTGTAGCTTCAGCTCCTGAGGCAATGAGTGGTAAGGCAACTGCAATTGGTTCCTGGCTTGTTGCTGGCGGATGGCCAACTCATGTCGGTTCTATGCCTCCTGTTGAAGGAAGTGACCTTTTATATAGCATACTAACTCAAGTTGCTGGGGATGTTTATGGCGGTTATTTTATGTTTGAAATGGATCCTGAAATAGGAGCACAGAAACTTTTAAGTGCTTTGGAATATAGAAATTGGAAATTAAAGATACACATGCAAAAAGCAGAAGAGTTTCAAACTCCACTCTGTCAAAACTATTAATCATGTGGAAAGGAGGAATATATAATGTCTAATAAATTAAATTTTGATTCAATATATGATAATGTAATTGAAGAAGGGAAAGAGCCAAAGGTATTGTTTAGAGAGGTCTATCATGGTGCAATTACTGCAACCAGCTATGCAGAAATTAGACTCAATCAAGCAATTAGAAGATATGGTGAGGATTATCAAATAAGCTATCCAGATACAGCATATTCTTTGCCAGTAATTAGATGTTGGACTGGAGAAGAAATCACCCAACTTGGAGAATTGGTTCCAGTTTTAAATAGCGCTAGAAGTCTTTTAAATGAAAATCTAACTTTTGAAAATTCACGAAATGCAGGTCGAGCAACATGGGTAGCAGCAGAAATTATTGAAGCTGTTAACTACATCGGACATACTAGAGAAGAACCACTCTTTGTTGAGCCTTGGACTGGATTTATTGGAGATCCTGTTGTTAGGAAATATGGAATTAAGATGGTTGACTGGACTATACCTGGTGAGGCAGTTATCATTGGTAGAGCAAAGGATAGTCAATCGGCAAAAATGATTGTTGATGATTTAATGGGAAAAGGAATGATGCTTTTTCTATGTGATGAATTCATTGAGCAATTAATGGAAGAAAATGTTAAACTCGGAATCGACTATATTGCATTCCCAGTCGGTAATTTCACACAGGTGGTACATGCAGCTAATTATGCATTAAGAGCTGGTATGATGTTTGGTGGAATTAAACCTGGCTTATTAGAAGAACAAAGAGATTATCAACACCGCCGTATTAAGGCATTTATATTATATTTAGGCGAGCATGATATGGTAAAAACTGCAGCCGCCATGGGCGCAATTTATACTGGTTTTCCAGTAATTACGGATCAAGAGTTGCCTGAGGATAAACAAATCAAAGATTGGTTTATTTCACAACCTGACTATAACAAAATTGTTCAGACAGCAATGGAAGCAAGAGGTATAAAGGTTGTAAAAACTAAAATTGACCTGCCAGTTAATTTTGGTCCAGCCTTTGAAGGTGAGACTATCCGTAAAAATGATATGTATGTTGAAATGGGTGGAGGTAAAACAACATCCTTTGAATTAGTTCAATCAGTATCTGAAGATGAAATTGAAGATGGCAAGATTGAAGTTATTGGACCTGAACTTAGCGATATTGAAGAAGGTGCACGAATTCCTTTGGGTATTATGGTAGATATCTATGGACGTAAAATGCAGACGGATTTTGAAGGTGTTCTTGAAAGAAGAATCCACGACTTCATTAACTATGGTGAAGGTTTGTGGCATACCGCTCAGAGGGATATAAACTGGTTAAGAATAAGTAAAGATGCTAAAGCTAAAGATGTCAAATTTAAGCACTATGGTGATATCTTAATTACTAAGTTCAAGGCTGATTTTCCAGCTATTGTTGATAGAGTTCAAGTTACAATAATTACCGACCCAGCAATCGTTGAAGAAAAAGTACAAATTGCTAAAGCTAAATATAAAGAAAGAGACGACAGAATGAGAGGTTTAACTGACGATAAGGTCGAAGAATTCTATTCATGTACTTTATGTCAGTCCTTTGCTCCTAACCATGTCTGTATTGTTACTCCTGAAAGGGTAGGATTATGTGGTGCTGTTAGCTGGTTGGATGGTAGGGCAGCCTATGAAATTGACAGTACTGGTCCTAATCAACCAATTCCCAAGGGAACTGCTATTAATGATATGAAGGGTGAATGGAAGAGTTGTAATGACTTTATGTTTACAACTTCTAACAGAACAATCGATAGTGTCTGCATGTATACTTTGATGGAAAAACCAATGACTTCATGTGGTTGTTTCGAAGCTATCATGGCAATACTTCCTGAAGCTAATGGAATTATGATTACAATGCGCGAGCATACTGGAGATACCCCATGTGGTATGACATTCTCAACTTTAGCTGGTATGGTTGGTGGTGGTGTTCAAACACCAGGTTTCATGGGTATAGGTAAGAGCTATATTGTTAGTAGAAAATTCATAACTGCTGATGGTGGATTACAGCGAATTGTTTGGATGCCTAAAGCATTAAAAGAATTCTTAAGAGATGATTTAATTAAGAGAAGTGTAGAAGATGGTCTTGGTGAAGATTTCATTGACAAGATAGCCGATGAAACAATCGGAACTACTTCAGATGAGATACTACCATTCCTTGAAGAGAAAGGCCATCCAGCATTAACTATGGATCCATTATTTTAATATCAATTTTGGGTGCCGTTTTTTGCGGCACCCAATAAAAATAAAAATGTCTTATTCAATTAAGAAAGGGGATCAGTTATGGGCTTAACAGGTTTGGAAATTTACAAACAACTGCCAAAAAAGAACTGCGGAGAATGTGGACCTCCAACTTGCTTAGCATTTGCGATGAATCTTGCAAGTGGGAAAGCAGCATTGGATTCATGTCCATATGTTACTGATGCAGCAAAGGAAGCTTTAGAATCAGCGGCAGCTCCTCCAATTGCTTTAGTTAAAGCTGGTACTGGGGATTATGTTGTTGAAATGGGTGACGAAACAGAATTATTCCGTCACGATAAAAAGTTTTATCATGAAGCTGCATATGCTATTAAAGTTAGTGATAGTTTATCAGAGGAAGAAATTAGCGAGAAAGTTAAAAAAGTAAACAACCTAGTTATTGAAAGAGTTGGGATGCAGTATAAATCCCAGTTTGTTGCTATCGACAATCAATCAGGTAGTGCTGATGCTTTTGTAAAAGCTGTAGAGATTGCAAATAGTATCACAGATATGCCTCTAGTACTAATATCTACTGATGTTCCTGCTGTTGCAAAAGCATTGGAAATAGTAGCTGACAAAAAGCCTCTTGTTTATGCAGCTACAGAAGACAACTATGAAGAAATGACTAAGCTAGCTAAAGACAAAGATGTTCCTCTAGCTGTATATGCAGAAGGCTTAGATGCTTTAGCCGAGCTAGTTCAGAAGGTTGTTAACTTAGGACATAAGCAACTTGTTCTAGATCCTGGAAGCAAAGATTTATCACAAACCATTGCAAATTTAGTACAGATTCGCCGTCAGGCTATTAAGAAGAAATTCAGACCATTTGGATATCCCATAATGGCGTTCACTCAAGCAACTGACCCATTAGAAGAAGTTGTTGAGGCCGTGGCTCTAACAGGGAGATATGCAAGTATAGTTGTGATGGATACAACTGACCCAGCTCACATGGCACCACTAATGTCCTGGAGACAAAACCTATATACAGATCCACAAGTTCCAATCCAAGTTGAAGAAAAAATATATGCTGTTGGAGATGTAAATGAGAATTCACCTGTTTATGTTACAACTAACTTCTCATTATCATTCTATACTGTTCAAGGTGAAGTTGAATCTAGTAAGATTCCTTCATATATCATACCAATCAATACAGATGGAACATCAGTATTAACTGCATATTCAGCTGGTAAATATGAGCCAGAGCAAATAGCTGCAGTTCTTAAAAAGGTTGGTATTGAAGATAAAGTAAGCCATAGGAACGTTGTAATTCCTGGCCTAGTTGCTGTTGTAAGTGGTAAGCTCGAAGATTCATCGGGTTGGAAAGTAATTGTTGGTCCGAGGGAAGCTTCTGGTATACCATCATTTGCAAAAAGTCAATTTGCGTAGGAGTGATTAAATGAAATACTCGGTGACCTTTCTTCCAGATCAAATCACAATTGAATTAGAAGCAGGCAAAACTTTAATCCAAGCTGCAAATTATGCAGGTATAGGAATAAAGAGTTCATGTGGTAGTGAAGGCACCTGTGGGCGTTGTAAGATAAGAGTAATTGAAGGAAATTATCAATACGACAATAAATTCAACTGTACATTACCAAAAAAGCATAGAGATGCAGGATATGTTTTAGCTTGCAAAACCTTTGTAGAGGATAATATCATTGTTCAAATTCCAACAGAGTCAAGACTTGAAGCTCATCAAGTCTTGATGGACGATAAAGTAGGAATTTTAGCTGAAACAAACATTTCCCTGTTAAATGGATATAATTTAAATCCATTAAGTAAAAAAATTAAGCTTTCGATGGATGCTCCAAATTTAACCGAGATTATTAGTGACTTATCCCGATTAGAGACTGAATTAGCTAAGCAATTTGGAATAAAGAACCCAAAGATTAGTTTGCCAGTTCTATCACAAATGGCAGAGAACTTAAGAAAGGGTAACTGGCAGGTTACATTAACATTAGCCTTGAACGGTAAAGACTACGAAATAATCAGAATAGATCCTGGTCATGACGACAAGTCTTGCTATGGGCTAGCAATTGATATTGGCACTACTACTGTTGTAGTCAGTTTGGTTGATCTGGAGAATGGAAGATCTATTGATAAAATGGGAACATATAATCGTCAAGCTAAGCTAGGTGATGACGTTGTTTCTAGAATGATACACAGCTCATCTGAAGAAAATGGGTTACAGGAACTTCAATCTCTGGTAATTAAAACAATAAATGAATTAACATCTAAGTTGTTAGAAAAACATCATCTAACTTCTGATGAAATATGTATTATGGTTACTTCTGGCAACACAACTATGACCCATCTCTTACTTGGTTTACATCCAAAGTATATTAGACTTGAACCTTATGTTCCTACTGCTACCTTCGCTCCAATAGTGAAGGGTAAGGATCTGGGGTTACAGATGAATCCAGAAGGTCTAGTATATAGCTTTCCCGCTGTAGCAAGCTATGTAGGTGGAGATATCGTGTCTGGAGCTCTGGTAACTAAAATATCAAACAAAGAGGAACTTACTCTTTTCATTGATATTGGTACTAATGGAGAAATTGTCTTAGGCAACCAGGATTGGCTTATAAGCTGTGCTTGTTCTGCCGGACCTGCTTTTGAAGGTGGTGGCATAACTCATGGCACAAGAGCTATGAAGGGTGCCATTGAAAGGGTCGAGATAGACAACGAAACATTTGAAGTTAAGGTAAATACAATAGAATCTGGTAAAGCAATTGGCATATGTGGTTCAGGCTTGATAGACTGTATTGCTAAAATGCATCAGGTTGGTATAATTGACAGGACAGGTACTTTTCAAGATACAGAATCCCAAAGAGTACAGATTACACATGATGATAAGCTTTTTGTACTTGTATGGAAAGGGGAATCTGGTATTGGGAAAGATGTGTATATATCTGAAAATGATATCAAAAACATTATCAGGTCCAAAGGAGCTGTTTTTGCTGGTATTCAAAGTCTATTAAAAACACTTCAGTTGGAAATTGAGTTGATTGATAAGATTTTGATTGCTGGTGGTTTTGGTAATTATCTTAACATTCCTGATGCTGTTAGACTTGGATTGCTACCGGATTTACCCCTTGAAAAATATGAATTTGTAGGGAATACATCTTTAAAAGGTGCCGAGTTGGCATTGATATCCCAAGAGTCCTGGAAGCAGGCTGAAAATATTGGGAAAATGATGACATACTTAGAGCTTTCAGTAGGTAATTTATTTATGGATGAGTTTATGCAAGCTCTATTTTTACCTCATACTGACTTAAGATTATTTCCTTCAGTTGAATTACGTTAATAAAGATAATAAGGTAGGTGACCAGTAGTGACTGTAACAATCGCTGTAGCAGGAAAGGGTGGAACCGGAAAAACGACATTTGCCGCATTGGTTATAAAAAGCCTTTTGCAAGGAAAAAATCCTAGTATTTTAGCCCTGGATGCAGATCCTAATTCAAACTTAAATGAGGCTTTAGGCTTGGAGGTGGAAAAAGCGATTTCTGAGATTTTAGAGGCTACCAAGGACCCAAAGGCAGTACCTGAGGGTATGTCTAAGCACATGTTTATTGAATATATGCTATCACAAGCTATCATTGAAACAAAAAACATTGATCTGCTAGTTATGGGAGGCCCACAAGGTCCTGGTTGTTATTGTTATCCTAATGATATTCTAAAGGGCAACATGGACAAACTTGCTCCAAACTACGATTATGTGGTTGTAGATAATGAAGCAGGATTGGAGCATATAAGTAGGGGTACTGTAAAAAAGGTTAACCATTTATTTGTTATTAGTGATGGTTCAGTTAGGGGAATTAGGTCAGCAGCAAGAGTTAGAGAGTTGATAGAAGCACTCAAAAACGAAATAGATAATGTCTATCTTGTTATAACCAAAATCTCTAATGAAGAGCAATTAGATACCATAATGCCAGAAATCCAAAAGACGGGATTGAATTTTATTGGTTACATCCCAATGGATGAACAAGTTGTGGAATATGATCTGCATGCTCGAGCTTTGTTCGACTTGCCTGATGATAGTAAAGCAGTTGAGTCCGTTAAAGACATTCTCAATAAAACAGTTTTAAATAATTAACCTTTGGAAAGGAGAGAAGTTTATGGCAGTAGCAATTTTAAAAGATAGAAACACTTCTAAGGTTATCGAAGTGACACTCGGAGCTACCAAAGAACAGGGTGGTACACGTTCCCATACAATTACTGTTGGTGGAGATTCTGCATTACCTTTCCATCACTTTGAAGGTGAGTTTCCAAACAAACCAGTAGTAGCTATGGAAGTTCAAGACATGGTTCCTAAATGGAGTGCTAGTCTAACAAAAGAATTAAGTGATGTATGGGGTGACCCTGCTGCGTGGGCACAAAAGTGTGTAGAGGAATATGGAGCTGACTTGATATATCTTAAGTTAGATGGAGCTCATCCTGATGAGGCTGACCATTCTCCAGAAAAATGTGCTGAAATTGTTAAAAAGGTTCTAGCAGCTGTTAGTGTACCATTAATCGTTGCAGGTTGTGGGGTTGAAGAAAAAGACAATGAAGTATTACCAGCTGTAGCGGAGGCTGCTGCAGGTGAGAACCTTCTACTTGGTTTTGCTGAACAAGAGAATTATAAAACTTTAACAGCTGCATGTATGGTTCACAAACATACTATTATCGCTCGCTCACCTCTAGATATAAATATTTGCAAGCAGTTAAACATCTTAATCTCTGAAATGAACCTACCTACTTCTAGGATTATTATTGACCCAACGATAGGTGCTTTGGGATATGGGATAGAGTATGCATACTCTATCCTCGAGAGAGCTAGATTAGGTGCTTTGCAAGGAGATAAAATGCTTGGAATGCCTATTATTGCAACTGCAGGTTTCGAATCATGGAAGACAAAAGAAGCTATCGCTCCTACTGAAGATTACCCTGAGTGGGGAGATGTAGAAGATAGAGGTGTCTTATGGGAAACTGTAACCGCAACTTCTTTATTACAATCAGGTGTTCACATTTTATTACTCAGACACCCTAAATCAGTTCAGTTAGTCAAGAAGAGTATAGATCAGTTAATGAAGGTAAATAAGTTATAAGTAATCTTAGGTTTTTGCTGCAGTATCTAAGGTGCTGCAGCAAAAATTAATATTATAGTTAGATAGGAGGTCAATTATGTTAATTATAGGCGAAAGAATTAATGGCATGTTTACAGACATAAAAAAGGCAATCCAGGAAAAGGATCCTAAAACAGTTCAAGAATGGGCTAAAAGGCAGGAAGAAGGTGGAGCTCATTATTTAGATATTAACGTGGGACCTGGTTCTGCTGACAGAATAGGTGCAATGAAATGGTTAGTAGAAGTAACTCAGGAAGCTTCTAGTCTTCCATTATGCTTAGACTCAACGGATTTCAAAGCAATTGAAGAGGGTTTGAAGCTCTGTAAAAAACCTGCTATTATTAACTCAACTTCAGCGCAAAGAGAGAAACTTGAAATCTCTTTCCCATTAGCCGTTAAATACAATGCATCAATTATTGGTTTAACAATGGATAAAAAAGGTATTCCCAAAGACTCAGATTCAAGATTAGCAATTGCAATGGAATTGGTAGCTGCTGCTGATGAATTCGGTTTGCCAATGGAAAACTTAATTATTGATCCACTAATCCTTCCAGCAAACGTAGCCCAAGATCATGCTCCAGAGGTGCTATATACTTTACAGCAAATAAAAATGCTCGCTAACCCAGCTCCAAGGACTGTTTTAGGGTTATCTAATGTTTCTCAGAATTGTGCTGATAGACATTTAATCAACCGCGTATACTTGGCAATGGCAATGGCTTCAGGTTTAGATATGGCCATTGCTGATGCTAATGACGATGCGTTGATGGAAGTTGCAGCTACAGGTGAAATCTTATTAAATCAAAACATCTACTGTGACTCTTATGTAAAACAATACAGAAACAGAAATCAGTCATAGTAAGCCTAATATAAGCAATTAATAGGCTAGACCATTAGGCCTAGCCTATTTTTTACTTTTGAAAACTTTTTAGATATAATACCTCTAGAATATGCACTCGTTTTTAATCTGACATTAGAACACTTTACTTCTTCAGAGTGCTGCTAATTTTTTTGTATTAATAAATAATTTTTATTTTATTAATAAACAATCTATAAAAGACTACAAGAACATACCAGAAATTATATGAATTCCTCCTGAAAAGATGGTTGTCTATAACCTGTATTTCAGTTAATATATACTAAGTACTATTTTGAATTATTATAAATTTTCTAATAATAGTTATATTTACTAACTTTAAAACCTGTGGGGGTGTAAAATATGGAGAATCGCTTTAAAGAATCATTATTAGACAAAAATACCGTGTCAATAACTTGGGAAGTAGTTCCAGGTAGAGGGGCAAGAGAAAAAGCACAAGAAGTAGCCATGGAGGCTGCTGAAATAGCGGCCAAAAGTGGTAAAATTCATGCAATTACAATTACTGATATGCCTGGTGGTAATCCTGCAATTTTAGCAGATACTCTCGGAATGGAAATGCTAGAGTTAGGTATTGAACCACTAGTACACTTTACTTGTAAGGATAAGAACCGGAATCAAATGGAAAGTCAATTATACTCTTTAGATAGAGCAGGAGTTCGTAACCTTTTGGTAATGACAGGGGATTATCCTGTTTCCGGTTTTAAGGGAAGACCTAAGCCTGTGTTTGATTTAGATCCTATTCATACAGTCAAGCTAATTTCAGATATGAATAAAGGACTTGAGGTTCAGGGATTTAAAGGAATGCTTCAGCATGCTAAAAGTGACTTTTTTAGTGGAGTAGCTGTATCACCATTTAAAGCTACTGAAGCTGAACAAATGGCACAATATTTTAAGTTAAAAAAGAAGATAGCTGCAGGCGGTAATTTTGTTGTTACGAATCTTGGTTATGATGCTAGAAAGTTTCATGAAGTAATTCAGTTTATGAAACTTAACAACCTGAATGTACCAATTATTGGTAACTTATATGTTTTACCTTATGGAGCAGCAAGGATTATGAATCAAAACCAGCTTCCAGGATGTGTAGTTACTGATAAACTATTAGCGCAACTTGATGAAGAAAGAAAAGCTCCAGACAAAGGTGTTGGAGCTAGATTATTACGTGCAGCAAAAATGTATGCCTTTATGAAGGGTATGGGCTTTGATGGCATTCATCTAGGAGGCCATAACCTCAAGTTTGAACACGTAGAATATATCATGGAAAAAGGGGAAGAGTTGAGTGCTAATTGGCAAGACTATATTTCTGAATTTGATTTCCCAATGCCTGATGGTTTCTACTATTACGAAAAAGACCCTAATACTGGATTAAATACTGAAAATCCTACTAGCACTAAGGACCGTCCTCTTGATGCACCAGTTGGAGGCGTCTATAGGCTTTCTAGAGTTGTTCACAGCCTAATGTTTGAACCTAATAAAAAATTCTTTGGTATGATGCGTGGAGTTTCAAAGTCTGTAGAAGGTTCCTCAATGGAGAAACTTTATCACGGCCTTGAACATCTAGCAAAAGTTATAATGTATGACTGCAAAGATTGTGGAGATTGTGCTTTGTCAGATTTGGCATACGTTTGCCCAATGTCTCAGTGTCCAAAGAATCAGCGCAACGGAGCCTGTGGTGGTAGTTTTAACGGTTGGTGTGAAGTCCATCCTAATAAGAAAAAATGTATTTATGTAAAAGCTTATTCTAGATTAAAGAACTATGGAGAGCATTCTCAACTAGATGATTACCATGTAGATCCTTGTAATTGGGACTTACACCAAACATCATCTTGGATAAACTTCTATCTAGGAAAAGATCACTCCTCAGATCGCTTAGGAATTAAAAAACCTGAAAAGTAATATATAAGAAAACACCGGGTAACCCGGTGTTTTCTTATATATATGGTATATTCTTGTCCCTTTTAGAATATCTGTTTATAAGGATATTTTTAAAAAAGGGTGATGAAATTGAATGTGAGAAGAAACAAAGAGCTCGAATTAAAAATAGTTAATTTGACAGATCTATTAATACAAAGTGTAATAGAAGCTAGTCTCAAGGACCCTGAAGAAAAGCCATTAGTTTTAGAAGAAGCAGAAGATTTGATTCTTCAGTTGTCTGAATTAATACATGATTTAATTGAAGATGAACAACACTTAGAGTCCATGCTTAGTCAATTAGTTTTTCAAAAATTACCTGGCGACCATATTCTAGAAGGCTTTAAAGATTTTAATGAAGTGCTATCTGCTCTAATTGAAAAAGGTGTCCATAACTATCGAAGTGGCCTAGATGATGATAACTCAGTTGATGAAGCTGAAATCCCCACTAAAGCAAATAAAGATGATATAAACAAGGAAAAAGATATCTATATTAGTAAGATTGATAATGGAATAGAATCGTTATTGAAAGAGGCAACTAGTGGAATAATAGACTTAAAATCTAATGCTGACATTAGGACAGAGGATGATGATTTAGCTAAAGATAGGTTTATCTTAGATATTAAAAAAATATATCCAGATCTTGTAGTCTATAAGAATATAAACTATAAGGGAACAAAATTTCAATACTATATTCCAGAGAGAAAGATAGCAATTGAAATGCATACAAATCCACAGATTTATCAAGGTTTTAAAGGTATTAAAGAGTTTATTTCTGAAAAACAAGGCATTAAAATAATAAAAATACCCACAAAATACACTATTTCTTCCTTGAAAAGCTTAATAAAATTCTAAAAAGTACTAGAGGAAAATTATATTTTCTGTTATAATAAGTGAAAATTAATATCCTTAAATGCAATGATCAGGAAGAAGTAAGTTAGAATTCTTTTCGCAGAGAGCTGGGTATAGTGTAAACCGGTAAAAGAAACTGCTGAATGCCACCTGTGAGCATGAGAACTGAAATAGAAGTAGGTTCTTAACGAAATTTCTCGTTAAAGAAAAAAGTGGGTAAATAGATACTTATTTGCTTATTAGGGTGGTACCGCGGGCTATCTCTCGTCCCTTGACGAAAGATAGTCTTTTTATATTTAAAGGAGGTTAAACATTAATGCGTCAAAGACTATTGAATATCTTGGAAACAAATGGTAAGTTAGAACCTAAACAGATTGCTGCAATGTTAGATTTGAATGAAGATGATGTAAAAACTGAAGTCACAGCTATGGAAAAAGAGGGTATTATACTTCAATATGGAGCTTTAATCAACTGGGATAAGACTGGGAAAAACGATGTAGTAACTGCCCTTATTGATGTTAAGGTTACACCTCAAAGAGATGTTGGTTTTGATGAACTTGCTTCAAAGATTTATAAGTATCCAGAGGTACAATCTCTTTTTTTAATGTCAGGTAGCTATGACTTTTCAGTACAAATTGTTGGTAAAAGCCTTAAGGATGTAGCTGAATTTGTTGGTAAAAAACTTGCAGTAATCGAGGGAATTCAGAGTACTACAACTCATTTTGTTTTGAAGAAATATAAGGTTTCACATGTAATATTAGAAAATAACGAAAAGGATAGACGGCAGGTGATAATTCCATGATTGATAGCAGTCGATTTTTGTGTCAAAGAGTAATGGAAATTCCTCCATCAGGAATAAGAAAGTTTTTTGATTTAGTAGCTAGTACCCCTGGAGTTATTTCTTTGGGGGTGGGTGAGCCTGACTTTGTTACTCCTTGGCATGTAAGAGAAGCGTGTGTGCATTCTTTATCTCAAGGGTATACAATGTATACTTCTAATAAGGGGCTACTAGAATTAAGGGATGAGCTTACTAAGTTCATTTTAAACGAATATTCACTAGAATACTGCCCAGAAAACGAAATACTTGTTACCGTTGGAGCTAGTGAAGGTGTAGATTTGGCAATACGCTCTATAATCGATCCAGGAGATGAAGTTTTAGTTATTGAACCATCTTATGTATCTTATAAACCCTGCGTCACCTTGGCAGGTGGTATTCCAGTAGCTGTTCAAACTGATGAGGAATATTCATTTAAGCTACAACCACATCAAATTAGTAAAGCAATCACACCCAAAACAAAGGCAATTATATTCTGCTATCCAAATAATCCTACTGGTGGAATAATGGATAAATCAGATTTGGAAGCTATTGCAGATATAATAATAGATAATGACTTGCTTGTGATAAGCGATGAAATCTACAGTAAGCTCACATATAGCCAAGATCATGTATCCATTGCCACTCTCCCCGAGATGAGGGAGAGAACAATTGTATTAAATGGTTTCTCTAAAGCACAGGCTATGACAGGTTGGAGAATCGGCTATGCATTTGGACCTGAACCACTCATAGCTTCAATGGTTAAAATACATCAATACACAATGCTCTGTGCTCCGATAATGGGACAAAAAGCTGCACTTGAATCTTTAAAAAATGGAAAAGATCAGATTATAGGAATGTATCACGAATATGATAAAAGAAGGCGTTTGGTTTACAATTCATTTAATGATATTGGACTGCCTTGTTTTGAACCAGAAGGAGCATTTTATATATTTCCAAATATAACCAAAACAGGTTTATCATCCGAGGAGTTTGCTGAAGAATTATTAAACGAGGAGAAGGTAGCCGTTGTTCCTGGAACTGCATTTGGTTTGGGCGGTGAAGGTCACATTCGATGTTCTTATGCCTCTTCTATAGCAAATCTTGTGGAAGCTATGAAACGTATAGAGACATTTGTTAAAAACAGAATATAATTATGAAAAACTTTAGGCATAAAAAATAAGCGAAACCGTTGTTCGCTTATTTTTTTCCTTCTAGATAAAGGGATTTTACTAAAACATTTATACTTAAAACATTAATTGCTGTCATATATTCAATATTGCTTAAAATGATCTTTTGTATATCCTTGATCATAGATGGAATATTATTAATTCCATGTTCTACTATTACGTCAATGTTTATAATAATTCCTTCAGCAAATGTTTGAGTGTCAATTTTAGTTAGTTTTACAGGAAAAGTGAATTTCTCAAGAGAATATTTTACAATATCTTTTAGAACTGGATTAGAAATAAAGAATTTTCCTAAATAGTTAAAAGTTGGGCGTACTACTGTTTGCTCTAAGTGTATGGGTTTTAGAGGATTACTTCCCCTTATCGGTTTATGAAATAAAATTTTAAAAGGTTGAATCATTAAACCAGAAAACTTGGGCTTGACAGCAAGCGTGGGAGCAGGGACAACATGGGTTCCAAATCTTTTCCTACGACTATAAGCTTGTTCAATTTCCTTTTCTGAAGCAATGTCTGTTATATATATTATTTGCTTAGGTACTGATATGCCTAATCTATTCGCAATTCTATTAACCATTTCAAGAGATGTGCCTAAAAGCAAGACTTTCTTAGCTTTTTCATCCATGATTACTTTTTTTACTTCCGCTGAGTGTTCCTCAGATCTAAACAAAGCAGTCTTTATGGCTCCTACCTTTGTTGGCTGTCTTTTCGCAGATATACCCGCTAATATTTGTGAGCCTTTAATTGCTAATCCGTCATCTATTATTATATCTATATTATATTCGTGGGCCACTAACAATGCTCTGTGACTCTTTCCACTTCCGCTTGGTCCCACTAAAGCCAAAACCTCCATTAAGTTATCACCTACTTCTCTTCCTAGTATTGCGGTTAGCATTTATATCTATTATAATACAAACAGTTGGAAATGCAATTTATTCCTTTTAGACAATAGGAGTGTAGTTATGAAAACAATTATTATTGGTGCTGGCAAGGTGGGATTTAGTATAGCTCAGATTCTAAGTTATGCTAATCATGACGTTGTTGTAATAGAAAATAATAGTGAGAGAAAGCAAATTGTTGAGGAACACTTAGATGTTCAAACAATTCTAGGTAGTGGAGGCAGTATTTCTACTTTACAAGAAGCTGGAATATGTGATGCACAACTGCTTGTAGCGGTTACTGAATATGATGAATTGAATATGATTTCTTGCTTGTTAGGAAAAAAGCTCGGCGTAAAGAAAACAGTTGCAAGAGTTAGGAACCCTGAATACGCTGATAACAATCAAGTATCAGCTGATTCCCTTGGCATAGACCTAGTTATCAACCCTGAACAGGTTACTGCAGAAATGGTTGGAAAACTTGCTGAAGTACCAGAAGCAATAAATGTTGATTATTATGCTGACGGTAGAGTTCAAATGGTTGAATTACAACTTACGAAAGATTCCCCAGTAGCCAATAAACAGCTTAAAGATATTAAATTCCCAAAGCCAAACCTAATCGTTGCTATATTACGTAATGAAGAAATGATAATTCCTCGTGGTGACGATCAATTAAAACCAGATGACCTTGTATTTGTTCTTGCTGAAACCACCAATATGGTCGCTATTGAAAAGGTTTTAGGAAAAGAGAGGATTAAAACTGAAAATGTTACTATTTTAGGTGGAGGAAGAATAGGTTTTTATCTTGCACAATTATTAGAAAAAAAAGGCTACACAGTTAAACTTATTGAAAAAAATATTGAAATATGCAAGCAAATATCTCAAAAACTAACGAATACCCTTGTTTTACAAGGAGATGGCTCTGATATAACTTTGTTAGAAGAAGAAGAGGTTGGACAAACAGACTTTTTCGTAGCAGTTACAAATGATGATAAAGTTAATTTGCTTGTTTCTATAATTGCTAAACATTTAGGTGCTAAAAGGACCATCGCACAAATTAGAAGAACAGAATATGTTCCACTTGTAGAAAAGGTTGGAATAGACATTGCTATTAGCCCAAGGCTCTTGACTGCTGGTGCAATCCTTCGCTTTATACGTAAGGGTGATATTGTCTCCGTATCTTTAATAGGTGGTGCAAAGGCTGAGATGATTGAACTTATAGCACAAACCGATTCAAGAGTAATTGGTAAACAATTAAAGGACTTAAAATTCCCTAAGGATGCAATAATTGGCGCAGTAGTTCGAGGAGAAGATGTTATTGTTCCTACTGGTAGAGATAGTATTAAACCCTGTGACAGAGTTATTGTTTTTGCTTTGCCTAAAGCAATATCAAAAGTTGAGAAATTTTTTACACAAACTTAAAGAGATACACAAGAAACAGCAAATACCCGACCTATATTAACTATAGTAATGGACAAGCTATTATTTTAGATGTTTTAAATTTTTACTTTTTTATTTAAACCCTGTTATAATGTGTTCAAGAGAAGTTTTTGAGGTGAAACAATGATTGAAAATCCATCTAACCCTTGTTTAAAAGATTTATTAAATGAAAAGCCTATAGTTATTTCACAATTACTACTAATGTATTATGCAGAAGTAGATATGGATGAAATTGAATTAGCTGTAGTTATGCAATTAATAAGGTTTAGAGATTGTTTAGGACAAACTTACCCTACAATTGATGAACTTAAGACAGTTATGACATTAGGTAGTGATCAAATCAGGTCAATCCTAGCGCGTCTTATAGAGAAAGGTTTAGTTGCAGTAGTGCATTCACCTGTTGAAAGTAATCATGGTAAAAGCTCTTATGTTCTTGAACCCTTATGGGATAGGTTGTTAACTGCATGGCAAAAATCTAAAACAAAAAAATTAGGCATTCCTTCCCAATCTGATAGTTTAAAAAAGGTATATGGTACTTTTGAGAAAGAGTTTGGTAGATATTTATCTCCTATTGAGAGCAGCAAAATAGTTCAATGGTGTTCTACTGATGGTTTTTCAAGTGAAATAATACTTGAAGCTTTAGAAAGATCTGTTTTACAAGGAGTATTAAGTTTCAAATACATTGATTCGATTTTAAAAACATGGGAAACGCAGAACCTAAAAACCATAGAAGAAATCAACAATTATGAAAAAAAGTATAAAGAACGAAGAAAAAATAATAAGAATAGTAATCCGAAGCAAAACCAAAAACTGCAGGATAAATATTCGGAAATCTATGTTACCTAAGAGGTGCTTTTTCTAAATGTATCAATGTGAAAAATGTAATGATAGGGGTATTGTTCTTCATAAAGGAACAGCATATAGGTGTGGCTGTTGGGCTCAAAGAATGCTAGATTTAAAAATTAAAAGGGCTAATTTAGGTACAAACTTTCAAGATGCAAAGTTCTCAAATTTTAATTTTAAGTACTATCCTAATACAGTACCTTCAGAAGGTGAGAGTACCTATAAAGAAAGAGCTACAAAGGCTTTGTCTGCTGCCAAATGCTTTGTCAATGATGTAAAATTAAATACTGTTAAAAAAGGCTTGTTTTTTTGTGGTCCTGTAGGAAGTGGAAAAACATTTTTAGCATCATCTATAGCTAGGGAATTAGCTTTAAGTAATCAGGATGTTCTTTTTGTGGTAGTTCCCGATTTTCTTGATTCACTAAGATTCACATTCGATAAGGGAGAAGATGGAATGACAGAAAAAGAACTAATGGATGTGGTCTGGCATATTCCTGTCTTGATTCTAGATGATCTAGGAGCTCATAATTATACTCAGTGGACTCTTAATAAGATTTATTCCCTCTTAAATTATCGTCTAAATCATGAATTGCCTACAGTAATAACATCTAATCTATCTCTCAATGAATTGGAAAATATGTTAGGCGATAGAACATGCTCAAGAATTATTGCCTTATGTAATATATTTAGACTACTAGTACCAAAAGATATAAGATATATTCAAAGTTTAAATAATATGTCAACCTAGAACCCCGATAGGGGTTTTTGCTTATTTTTAATCCCATTTTTTCATTTTTTCCATATGCTATAAAAAAAGCTTTGTTCATAATGGGAGGAAAAAATGAAAGCACCAGAAATGATTAAAGTTAGGATGAACTTTCCCAAAGAATGTTTATTAGATTTGCATTCATCTTTAAAAAAGGAATTGTTTAAGAAAAACTTCTTGTCAAAGATAAAACCCAAAGAAAAAGTAGGTATTAGTGCAGGAAGTAGGCATATAAAATCAATTAGTACAGTTCTTGAAACCTTAATAGACGAAATTAAAAAAGTTGGTGGTGAACCTTATATTCTAGCTGCTATGGGAAGCCATGGTGGAGGCTCTATTTCAGGTCAATTAAAGGTTCTAGATAGTCTAGGAATAAATAAAGATAATTTTAATGTTCCTGTTGTAGGAGGAGTAGACACTACTATCCTAGGTTATTTAGATAATGGTGTGCCTGTAAATTGTTTAAATCACTTTTTAAAAATGGATAAAATAATTGTGTTAAATAGAATTAAGCCTCATACTTCCTTTAGGGGTGAAATAGAGAGTGGCTTATTGAAAATGTTAACCATAGGACTAGGAGGTCCTGTTGGTGCAAAGTATGTCCATCAAAACTGCAAAGGAAACATGTCTCAAATGATTCAAAAGGTGGGTCTGCACATTATTAGATCACTTCCGATTATCATGGGAGTTGCTATAATAGAAAATGCTTATAAAGAAACATATAGAATAGAAGTAATTTCTCCCGAGAGCATTCTTGAAAGAGAAAAATCCTTACTTGAAATAGCACGAAATATTATGCCTAAATTGCCTTTTGAAACTATTGACTTACTAATATGTGATGAAATGGGTAAATGCTATTCAGGTACTGGAATGGATACAAATATAATTGGCAGACTGAGAACCCACAACGGCAACTTCAACAACAATCCCTATATAAAAAGAATCCTCGTTTTAGATTTAGCCGAAGCATCTCAAGGCAATGCTAATGGAGTAGGACTCGCAGATTTTGTTACAAGAAAACTAGTAGATAAAATTGATTTTTATTCTACCTATTTAAATTGTTTGACTACTGGTTTCTTACAACGAGCTATGATTCCAATTATTATGAATACTGATAAAGAAGCTATATATACAGCACTAGAAAGTATTATCGGCAATAACGAAACTAATCCTAGAATAGTGAGAATAAAGAATACATTAGATTTAGAAAACATTTGGGTATCTAGAGGGTTTATTAATGAAATCGAGGAATTAAAGTTAGAAATTGATGGTAGCTGGCAAAGTTTTACCTTTACCAATAATGGCACTTTATTGTAGGATGATAGCCATATAGAGCAAACCTATGCATGCGTCATATTAAATTGTGAAATAACGAGCAATCGGAAGGAAATTAAAGAAAAACTTCAACAAGTATCAAACCTTTCACTAATTTATAGTTTTCGGATGCCACAAAAAGGTTGAAAACATAGATTAACCAGAGTATAATTACGGTGAAATGAAGCTTTCATACGGTGAATGGAAGTTTTGCATGGTTAAACCGTTAAAATCTCTGGGGGAGGGGATCTTGATGAATCAACTACAGGTGCCCGTTGGCATTTCTAACAGACATATTCACTTAAATAAAGTGGATTTAGAGAAATTATTTGGTGAAGGCTATGAATTAACTAATATTAAAGACCTTGTTCAAACAGGTGAGTTTGCAGCGGGTGAGACAGTAACAGTAAAAGGTCCTAAGGGAAGTATTGAAAAAGTACGTATACTTGGCCCTATTAGATCAACAAGCCAGGTTGAAATATCAAGAACTGATGGTTTCAAATTAGGTATTAATGCTCCTGTTAGAGAATCTGGTCAGGTTGATGGAAGTCCAGGATGCATACTTGTGGGACCACATGGGGAAGTTGAGTTAAATAAGGGAGTTATCATTGCTGACCATCACATTCATATGTCACCCAAAGATGCAGATGTATTTGATGTAAAAGATGGTGATAGGGTTAGTGTTCATGTGGAAGGTATTAGGGAGTTAACTTTCCATAATGTATTAGTTAGAGTTAAACCGAGTTTCATTTTGGAATTTCATATAGATACTGATGAAGCAAATTCATGTGTTGTAAAAAATCATGATATGGTAACAGTACTTAATAAAGTTGCTAAACTCAGCGATCTAACTGCATAAACATAATTGGTTACAGTAAAACCTACCATCAAAGCATGGTAGGTTTTTTAATACAATATAATTTATCCGATGACTATCGCCACTAGCCTTGCATGGGTTCAGCTATGTCAACAAGTTGACAAGTTTCACTCCAAGACTCCTATCTTCTACAAGTAGGAGATAAGTGGCGCTACGTCCCTGGATAACGGATTCTAAAACTCAGATGTAGTCAAAACTCCACCTGAGTTCAAGAATCCTGTTTATGGCGTGCCCGACAGGATTCGAACCTGCGACCTCCGGACTCGGATTCCGTCACTCTATCCGACTGAGCTACGGGCACATACCTATATTAAGTATATATTAGTAGCTATACTTAGTCAAATGCTCGAAATGCTTACAATTACCTGATTGCTCTACAAAGCATATAGGTATACTAATACATTATAGGTTCAATATATTGCCCTAAGCTTTTTTATGATGTAATATAATCAAAAAGGTATATTTATGACAGGGAGATAGTCGTGAGTAAAATAACCAATCAAAATCATAATTTAGAAACAACTTTAAGAATTGCTATTGAAAACTTTCAAGTGAAGGATCCATCTGAAATGTCCTGGAAAAGTAAATGTAGTTTTAACACGGAAAAAAAGACTTTTATGGTTCCCTTTATGAGGAAAGATTTTTGCGTTAGTTATCCTAGTGGAGAGATAGACTTTTGTAACAACTCTGAGGAAGTTCCTATCATATGGAAAATATTGATGCTTCATTATTTAGTTAGAGCTACTGGAACCCCTTTGACTGGAAATAGTATATCTTACAAAGAATTGCCAGGTGGAGATATTTATTTTAATCCTTTTAAGAAGAGAACTATTTTACCCTTCTTAAAAATATTTGGTACTAATCCACGAAAACTTTTAGAAATTACTGAGTCCATTGGTGGTGTAGTAAGTAACATGGGGGACTATAGTGTAACCATAAATGTGTTACCACGTATTCCAATCACTTATGTTTTATGGGAAGGTGATGATGAGTTTCCTCCGAATGCAACAGTTCTCTTTGATGAAACTGCAAAAGAATATCTACATACAGAGGATTTTGCATTTGTTGCAAGTCTTACAGTTTATGAAATGGCAAAAATGTTTTAATAAAATATAGATAGGAGTGTTGTTATTAATGAAAGAATCCATGATTAGAGATATAGGTTTGGCTCCTCATGGTCAAAAAAAATTACAATGGGTGAAGAACCATATGCCTATTATGAATCAGTTGGAAAGTGACTTTTTTCAAAACCAGTACTTTAAAGGCCATAAGGTAGTAGTTTGTTTGCATCTCGAAGCAAAAACAGGCTATTTAGCACAAGTTATAAAAGCTGGAGGTGCAGAAGTAGCCGTAGTAGCCAGTAATCCTCTTTCAACTCAAGATGATGTAGTAGCAGCTCTTGTACAGGATGGCATAAAAGCCTATGCATGGCACGGTGCATCTGATGAAGAATACTCTGAACATTTAAATGCTGCTCTAGATTTTAGGCCAGACTTAATAATTGATGATGGTGGCGATTTAGTAGCGCGTATACATAAAGAACGTCCGGAACAAATTAAGGAAATTATTGGGGGATGTGAGGAAACTACTACTGGGATATTACGATTAAAGGCTATGAGTAAGGAGAAGCAATTGAAATTTCCGATGATGGCAGTTAATGATGCTTACTGTAAATATTTATTTGATAATAGATATGGTACTGGTCAATCTGTGTGGGATGGACTAAACCGCACCACTAATTTAGTTGTTGCTGGTAAAAATGTAGTTGTTATTGGATATGGATGGTGTGGCAAAGGTGTAGCTATGAGAGCAAAGGGGTTAGGAGCTAAGGTAATAGTTACAGAAATTGATCCAATAAAAGCAATAGAGGCACATATGGATGGTTTCAAGGTTATGACAATGCAGGAAGCAGCAGGTATTGGTGACTTTTTCATCACAGTTACTGGAAACTGTAATGTTATACGAAAAGAACACTTCCTGAAAATGAAAGATGGAGCTATTTTAGCTAACGCAGGACATTTTGATATAGAAATTTCTAAAATTGATCTAGCAGAAATTTCTAATGAAAAAAAGACGGTTAGGCCAAATGTAGAGCAATATTGTATGCAAGATGGTAAAAGCATTTATCTATTAGCTGAAGGTAGGCTTGTTAATCTAGCTGCGGGTGATGGCCACCCAGCTGAAATTATGGATTTAACATTTGCAATACAGTCCTTATGTCTTCAGTATGTTATGAATAATAAAGATAATTTAAAAGGAGATGTGTATCCTGTACCTTATGAGATAGATAAGAAGGTTGCTAACCTGGGTCTTAGTACTTTAGGTATTAAAATTGATTCTTTGACTAAAGAACAAATTAGTTATTTAGAATCTTGGGATGCGTGATGTATTAAAGGAGTTCTTTAGGAACTCTTTTTTCAAAAATAATTGTTAAATAAATGATAGGGGAGGCGTTACCATGAAACTTCAAGAGTATCAAGGCAAGAATATCTTTAGAAACTATGGTATTGAAGTACCCAGGGGTAAAGTTGCCAGAAGTCAAGCCGAAGCATTTGAAATAGCTAAAGAGCTTAAAGAAACTGTTTTAAAGGTACAGATTTTATCTGGCAAAAGAGGGAAAGCCGGTGGAATCCAATTCGCATCAAGCCCAGATGAAACACTAATTAAAGCAAAAGATTTGCTTTCTACGAATTTTCTGGGCTTTAACGTTGAGCATTTACTAATTGAAGAAAAAATATCTATTGAAAAAGAATATTATGTTGCGGTAACTTATGACTACAAAATGAAATGTCCGGTTATGTTAGTCTCTGCTCAGGGAGGTATGGATATAGAGGATGTTCCTGAAGCATTAATCATTAAAACTTATATTAAACCAAATACAAGATTAGAGCAATATCAAGGAAGAGAAATAGCTGTTAATACTGGTATTAAAGGTAAACAAATTAATATATTTTCATCATTACTTGTTAAATTAATGGACATTTTTTTAGATTGTGATGCAGAACTTGTTGAAGTTAACCCATTAGTTCTTTCAAAGGAAAGATTTATTGCTGCCGATTCAAAGGTTGTTATTGATGATGATGCACTCTTTAGGCAAACTGATTTGCCTCATAATGATGAAAAAACTGAAGTGGAACGAAAATGTCATGCAATTGGACTTTCCTATGTAGAACTAGATGGTGATATTGCTATTATGGCTAATGGCGCAGGAATAACCATGGCAACATTAGATTTGATAAATCATTATGGAGGAAGCCCTAATAATTTCTTAGATGCTGGCGGTGGGGCAAATGAGGAACAGACAAGAAAAGCCTTAGAATTATTGATTTCCACTAATCCAAAGGGAATTTTCATAAACATCTTTGGAGGCATCACTAGGACAGACGATGTTGCTAGAGCTTTTCTTAAGGTCAAAGATCAGCTCGAAATTAACGTTCCAGTGGTAATCAGGCTAGTTGGTACTAACCAAAAAATTGCTCTGGATTTACTTCAATCTGCTGGAATCGAAGCTTTTTCTGATATGGAGCAGGCTGCCAAAACAATTGTACAAAAGGTGAGGGGGTACTAAAATGGCTATTCTTTTAAACAAGGAGTCTAAAGTTCTTATACAAGGTATTACAGGTAATCAAGGCTCATTTCATTGTAAACAGATGTTAGATTATGGAACAAATATTATTGCTGGTGTATCTCCTGGTAAAGGCGGTAACACAGTACATGATGTTCCCGTATATGATAGTGTATCTATGGTCAAAAATCATCTAGGTAAAATTGATGCCAGTATTTTATTTATCCCCGCTTCCTTTGCTAAAGATGCTGCACTTGAGGCTATAAACAATCATGTATCCATGATTGTGTTAATCACCGAACACATTCCATTAAAAGATGCTACATACATAATGGATGCAGCAAAAGATAGGGGAACCATTGTTTTAGGGCCTAATACATACGGGATTATCAGCTCAGGTTTATCTAAAGTTGGAATTATGCCAAGTCAATATTTTCAGCCAGGACCAGTAGGCGTTGTTAGCAGAAGTGGTACATTAAGTTACGAAATCGTCGGAAATCTTTACAATAGTGGATTAGGCACTTCCACAGTTGTTGGCTTAGGTGGAGATAGAATAATAGGATTAAATTTTCCTGAAATTCTAGAAGAATTCCAGAAGGATTCTGAAACTAAGATCATTGTACTAATAGGGGAAATTGGTGGTAGTGCCGAAGAAGATGCCGCTGAATATATAAAGGGTAATGTTACTAAGCCTGTTGTAGCTTATCTAGCAGGTAAAAGTGCCCCTCCAGGTAAAAGGATGGGGCATGCTGGAGCAATTATAGAGAAAGGAATGGGTACTTTTGAAGCTAAGGTTAAAGCATTAGAGAATGTAGGTGTTTTTGTTGCTTCTGAGCCTTCCCAAGTACCTATCTTAATAAGAAAGAATCTTCAACTAGGAGGACAGTAATGATGAGAGAAGATAAAAAACAAGCCTTGTCAGAGAAGTTTAAAACCTGGACAGAAAAAACTGATAAGTTTGTTTTAAAAAGACCAGAAAGAAAAAGTAATTTTCTTACAGATTCTAACATTCCTGTTCAGAGGACTTACACACCTCTTGATTTGGAGGAATTTGACTATTTAGACCAATTGGGTATGCCTGGAGAATATCCATATACCCGAGGTGTTCAACCAACAATGTATAGGGGGAGAAATTGGACCATGCGCCAGTATGCTGGCTTTGGAACTGCTGAAGAAACCAACAGTAGATTCAAATTCTTATTAGAGCAGGGGCAGACGGGGCTTAGTGTAGCTTTTGACTTGCCTACTCAAATAGGCTATGACTCTGATCATTACCTCGCAATGGGTGAAATAGGTAGAGTTGGTGTTGCAATAGACTCTTTGGCTGATATGGAAATCCTATTTGATGGTATTCCCTTAGATAAAGTAAGTTGTTCCATGACAATTAATGCTCCTGCTGCTATTTTGCTTGCGATGTATGTAGCAGTCGCTGAAAAACAAGGAGTTTCGGCAGAAAAAATATCTGGTACAATTCAAAATGATATCTTAAAAGAATATGTTGCAAGGGGGACATATATTTTTCCTCCTAAAGAGTCTATGAAGTTGATTACAGATATCTTTGCCTACTGTTCAGAAAACGTTCCCAATTGGAATACAATCAGCATTAGCGGTTATCATATTCGGGAAGCGGGTTCAAATGCGGTTCAGGAAGTAGCATTTACCCTTGCCAATGGCATTGCTTATGTGGAAGCTGCTGTTAATACAGGTTTAAATGTAGATGAATTTGCTCCACGTCTATCTTTCTTTTTTAATGCCCACACGAATTTTTTTGAAGAAGTCTGCAAATTCAGAGCGGCTAGACGGCTCTGGGCTAAAATTATGAAAGAAAGATTTGGTGCTAAGGATCCAAAATCTTTGATGTTAAGATTCCATACTCAAACCGGCGGGAGTACATTAACAGCTCAACAACCTGATGTAAATATAATGAGAGTTGCTTATCAAGCCCTAAGTGCTGTTCTTGGGGGGACTCAGTCCTTACATACCAACTCTAAGGATGAAGCTTTAGCCCTGCCAAATGAACACTCTGTGCGTATTGCCCTAAGAACTCAGCATGTAATTGCTGAGGAAATAGGTGTTACAGATACTGTAGATCCCCTTGCAGGATCTTATTACATTGAAAAGCTTTCAAACGAGATTGAAGAGAAGGCTTATGAATATATTAAGCAAATTGATTTATTAGGTGGATCACCAAAAGCAATTGAAGAAGGATTTATCCAGAAAGAAATACAAGAGAATGCTTATAATTATCAAAAACTTATTGAAAACAACAAGAAAGTGGTTATTGGAGTTAACAAATATGTCATTGAAGAACAACCTCCAACAGATTTACAAAAGTTAGATCCAGAAGTTGCACAAAGACAGTTGCAAAAGCTACATAAGGTTAAAGAAAACAGGAATTCGGATAAAGTAGCCGCCTCACTAGATAGCTTGAAGATAGCTGCTCAGGGTTCAACTAATTTGATGCCTTTTATTGTAGATGCAGTAAAAAATTATGCTACTCTAGGAGAAATGTGTGGGATCCTTAGAGAGGTTTACGGTGAATATGAACAAAAGATCAATTTTTAGTACAGGAGGTTACATTAGATTATGGATAAACACATTCGAGTTCTAATTGCTAAGGCTGGATTAGATGGCCATGACAGAGGAGCCAAAATAATTGCTCAAGCATTAAGAGACGCAGGGATGGAGGTAATATATACAGGCCTTAGACAAACCCCTGATCAAATAGTACAAACAGCTTTGCAGGAGGATGTTCAGGTAATCGGTATAAGCTGTCTTTCTGGGGCCCATATGTACTTAATGCCACCCATAGTTGAAAAACTTAGAGAAAATGAAGCTTCTGAAATCATTGTATTAGGGGGTGGGGTAATTCCAGCAGAGGATATTCCTGACCTAAAAAAGCTAGGAGTTAAAGAAGTATTTACACCAGGAACTCATACTTCAAAGGTTATAGAATTTATAAAAAATAACGTTCTATAATAGCTGACTATCATGTTAGCTCAGATTACATCTTACTTACTAATTTATGCTAAGGAATATCAGATTATGTTGAAACTAGATAGTATGAGGAGTGATTATATGATCAGCAAAATTGATCATGTAGGAGTAGCTGTAAGTAATTTAAATGAAGCGAAGAAGCTTTATGAAGAAGTTTTTGGATTAGAAGTTTCTGGTACTGAAGTAGTTGAGGAGCAAAAGGTTAAGGTTGCCTTTATCCCGACTGGAAGTAGTAAGATTGAATTGCTTGAAAGCACAGATCCAGATGGACCAGTTGCAAAATTTATAGAAAAAAAAGGCCAAGGAATTCAACACCTTGCACTAAGAGTAAACAATTTGGCAGAAGCTCTTGCAGAAGTTAAGGGTAAGGGAGTTCGTGTAATAGATGAAAAACCAAGATATGGAGCGGGAGGTGCAAAAATAGCTTTTTTACATCCTAAAGATACAAATGGTGTACTGATTGAGCTTTGTGAGAGGGAATAATTTTGGAGGGGATGCTAATGAGAGAAATTGAATTTAACAAAATAGTGAATGCAATTTCTGCACTATGTATTAGAATTAACTATGAATTAGAAGAAGATGTTGTGAACAGCTTTACCAATTCAATAGAAGGAGAAAAATCTCAGGTTGGAAAAGAGATTTTGGAGTTATTAATAGAAAATGCAAGGATAGCCAAAGAGGAACAGGTTCCTATGTGTCAAGATACTGGAACTGCCGTTGTATTTATAGAGCTTGGTCAAGACGTGAACATTACAGGAGGACCACTAAATAGAGCAGTTGAAGAAGGTATTCGTAAAGGATATTTAGAAGGTTATCTACGCAAATCAATGTGTAATCCTTTTACAAGAGCTAACACAGGTGACAACTGTCCCCCCATAATTCACAGCCAGGTTGTACCTGGTGATAAACTTTCAATTTCAATTGCAGCAAAGGGCGGCGGGAGTGAAAATATGAGTCGGCTTGCTATGCTTACTCCATCTGCAGGAATAGATGGCATAAAGAAGTTTGTAGTAGATACTGTAGATCAAGCAGGTCCAAATCCTTGCCCACCACTTGTAGTCGGAATTGGTGTAGGAGGAAACTTTGAAACGTGTGCAATATTAGCAAAAAAAGCTCTGATGAGAAAATTTGGTGAACCTAGTAAAGATGAAGCTGTTGCAAAAATAGAAAAAGAATTGTTATCTGAGTTAAATGAAACAGGAATTGGCCCATCAGGTTTTGGTGGTACAACTACAGCTATAGGAGTGCACATGGAAGTGATGCCATGCCATATTGCAAGCTTACCAGTTGCTGTTAATTTAAATTGTCATGCAGCACGTCATGGGAAAGTTGATTTATAGAGGAGGTTAAAGCATGGGAGATATTAGAATTACTACACCCATGGATACAGAACAAGTTCTTAAACTAAAATCAGGTGACAAGGTATTGATTTCTGGAACTATTTATACTGCTAGAGATGCAGCTCATAAAAGATTAATTGATATGATAGAAAAAGGCGAAAAACTTCCATTTGATATTCGTGGACAGATAATATATTATGTTGGACCTACTCCTCCAAAACCCGGAAAAGTTATAGGGTCTGCTGGACCAACAACTAGCATTAGAATGGATGCTTATGCACCCACTTTATTAGAGTTAGGGTTAAAAGGAATGATCGGTAAAGGCCTACGATCTCAGAAGGTAAAAGATGCTATCATTAAGTATAAGGGTGTCTATTTTGCTGGTGTTGGAGGAGCAGCGGCGGTTATTTCTAAATCAATAGTTAGTGCAAAAGTAATTGCCTTTGATGAGCTAGGTACTGAAGCTATTAGAGAATTAGTTGTAAAGGATTTTCCAGTTGTTGTTGTCAATGACTGCCATGGAAGAGACTTATATATAGAAGGAAGAAAATTATTTTTGAAAGGTGGTAATTAATTATGACAATTCAAGAAGAAGCTCTTAAGCTCCATGAGGAAGCAAAAGGAAAATTAAGTATAGTATCTAAAGTTCCTGTGAATAACCAAAAAGATTTAAGTTTAGCATATACTCCAGGGGTAGCTGAACCATGTAAAAGGATAGCTGAAAACCCTGAGGAGTCATACAAATATACTTCCAGAGGAAATATGGTTGCTGTTATTACTGATGGGACTGCTGTGCTTGGCTTAGGTGACATAGGGCCATTAGCTGCAATGCCAGTAATGGAAGGAAAATCTGTTCTTTTTAAAGAATTTGCAGGTGTTGATGCAATCCCCATTTGCTTGGACACCAAAGATCCAGAAAAAATTATCGAAACTGTAAAACTTATTGCACCAAGCTTTGGTGGTATAAATTTGGAGGATATAGCGGCTCCAGCTTGTTTTATCATTGAAGAAAGGTTAAAGGCAGAGCTTGACATTCCTGTGTTTCATGATGATCAGCATGGAACTGCAGTAGTAGTTATGGCTGCTCTACTAAATTCCTTAAAGGTCGTTAAAAAGGAAATTGCTGATATTAAGATAGTTGTATTGGGTGCGGGATCGGCTGGAATAGCTATTGTGAAACTCTTACTTGGACTAGGTTTAAAGAATGTTATTATGTGCGATCGTAAGGGTTCAATATACAAGGGTAGAGATAGTTTAAACCCTGCAAAAGAAGAAATTGCCAATGTAACCAATTTAGAAAAGTATCAGGGTGATTTAGAAGGAGCACTAGTTAACTCAGATGTCTTTATAGGAGTTTCAGGGCCTGGTTTGGTATCAAAAGATATGATTGCAAAAATGGCCAAAGATTCAATTATAATGGCAATGTCAAATCCAGTACCTGAAATAATGCCTGATTTAGCTAAAGAAGTTGGTGCAAAAGTTATATGTACTGGAAGGTCTGATTTTCCTAATCAGGTCAACAATGTCTTAGCATTTCCAGGAATATTTAGAGGTGCTTTAGATGTTAGAGCTAGTGATATAAATGAGGATATGAAATTAGCAGCTGCTTATGCAATTGCTGGTTTAATAACAGATGCAGAATTAAAACCTGAATATGTCATACCTGAAGCCTTTGATGAAAGGGTTGCAAGGGCCGTAGCCAATGCTGTATCTGAAGCAGCTAAAAAAAGTGGGCTGGCACGTATTTAGAAAATGTTAATTAGTAATTATATATTTCCTCCCTGCATAGACATGTATTAAAGCTTGTCTACAGGGAGTTTTTTTATGGATATCGTTATATCTATTGTAGTCGCTTTAGTAATAGGTATTTTGCCATTAAAAAAGTTATTTGCATTTTACTTTTTTTCCTACGAAGATTTATACATGAAACACTATGATTTAAAGAAGTGCTATGATATATGGGGCCATATTTCTTATATTTTGCCCTTATTAGATTTCTTAAAAGGGCCTATGTTATACTATGTTTTAAAGATTCTTAATATCCAGGCTAGTCCACTTGTAGCAATTATTCTTATTGTCCTATGGAAGGTCAACCCCCTGAAGGATTTCTTCCTTGGAAGAGGTATGAGTTTTTTTATGGGAATATCGTTAATTATCAATATTGAAATCTTTAGGCTTGTAATACTAATATATCTATCTTTATTAATTCTAAGTCGTTACCAAAGTATAGCTAGCTTTTTAACAGGTATTCTAGCAACTCCTGTGGTCTTTCTCAACACTAGTTTTACATTAATTGAGTTAACAGTAGTAATAATATGTTCAGGGCTTGTTCTTATATCATATAAAAGTTCGTTTTACCAGATATTTAATAAGAGATTTTTTCACCTTTCCCAGTAACTTGAATAAGATAATAGAGAACTTCAATCAAGGAGGGGAAGGACATGAAAGTATATTTTATTCCAGTTCCAAATTTTCTAAAAGGTTTTCTTAGAAAAATTTTAAAACAATGATAAACAGGATTCTTTATTCAGGTGGAGTTTTGACTCCATCTAAATATTTAGAAACCGTTATCCAGGGGCTTAGTACCACTTATCTCCCACCTACGCCATTAGGTCTAGCATTGTGATTTTTGCAATGCGTAGAAATACCAGTGCAAAGCAAGAGGTGGGAGTCTTAATGGTAGTTAGCCATCGGATAAAAAGTTGGCTTGAGCCAGTACATGTGTGGCGCCAAGTATAAGTTATCTCTGATAGTGTAAATAAAAGGGAGGGCAGTTTGTATAAGCTGCCCTCCCTTTTATTAGATTTATTTTTCTGACACTCCAAAAATACCTCCAAGAGCTCCTGCCACTAGACATAATCCTAACTGCTTAGAAATTGCTCCAAGAGTTATGGCTGTTCCATCAAAGATTGCAATTATGCCTGTCAGAACAAAAAATGCTAAACCAACACTGGCTCCAAATAGAAGACCCTTTGCTCCAACACTTCTAGCTGTAACACGCCCGCCCCAAAAAACACTAACTACTATTATCACAGCAGACAAAGCAGAAAGCATGGTTTCCTGCATTGGAGTGAAGAAAAAGATTATACCAAGAATTACTGAAAATGCTATTGCAAGTATGATACTGCTGAGCAAACCATTTAAAATAGGATGAAATTTAAAGGTATTGATTTTTGGTATATTTTTAAGAGATGGCATTTTAAAACCTCCCTAAAACATATTTTGTTAGATTGTATGCTTTAAATCAATAATTATGCTTTTTAAATCTTAAATTCACTAATTGATTGAGAGGTTTTTTATTATTTGATGTCGAATTCAATATGTAATTTATATTATATAAACTTATTAAAATATCTTTTGGAGGAGCTAGTCTATGAAAATTGGATACCCAGCAACACTAACTTATTATTCTCATTTTCCATTATGGAAAAGCTTTTTTATGAGCCTTGGGCACGAGGTGATTACTTCTCCAAAAACATCAAAAAATATTTTGGAGAGTGGTGTTAAAGATACAGTTACAGATGCATGTATCCCTATTAAGATACTCCATGGACACGTTAGTTCCCTAAAAGAAAAGGTTGATGTTATCTTTATCCCAAGAATGGTAAGTATTGTTAAAAACGAAACCTTTTGTCCCAAGTTTTTAGGTCTACCAGAAATGGTAAAATACTCCATAGATGATCTTCCAGAAATTATGTCTCCCCAAATTGAGTTAAAAAGGGGATTTTGGCAAATTTATAAAGTCTTAAAATCTGTAGGGTTACAGTTAGGGGCAACAAAAAATCAGGTTTTCAAGGCAATAATAGTAGCTATGAAAAATCATTTGAAATATCAAAAGTTATTACTTGCTGGTGTTTTTCCCAGAGAAGCAATAGATATTATAGATGGAATAAAAACCCCTAAGTTTAGTGAGCCAATCAAAAGTATTAATCTCGCTGTTTTAGGCTATCCATATCAAGTCTATGATTCATATATTACTGTAAACCTGTTAGAAAACCTTGAAAAGATGGGTGTTAACATCTGGACTTGTGAAATGGTATCAGATAAAACACAAAAAAAATATAAAAATCTACTTCCAAAAAAGTTATTCTGGTATTACAGTAATTTGGTTATGAGGTGTACTTATTACTACTTAACGGAAAAGAAGGTTGATGGCATTATTCATATAACTGCTTTTGGTTGCGGTCCTGATGCAATGCTGGATAAATTAATGGAATTAGAATCTAAAAGCCACAAAGTCCCATTTATAAACATTACAATTGATGAACATACTGGAGAGGCCGGAATCCTTACAAGGTTAGAAGCTTTTATAGATATATTAAAAATACGGAGGGGTTATAGTTGAAAGTTTCATTTCCACGCATGGGAACTTCACATATAGCTTTTAAGCATTTCGTTGAAAGATTAGGTCACGAAGTTATCATTCCTCCTACTCCTAGCAAGCAAACTTTAAGCTATGGGGTTCAGTATTCACCTGAATTTGCATGCATACCATTTAAGGTTCTTCTGGGTACATATGTAGAAGTTCTAGAAAAAGGAGCTGAAATGATTATTTCTTCTGGTGGCCATGGCCCTTGTCGAGCGGGACTTTATGGAATGCTACATGAGAAAATATTAAAAAATGCTGGTTATGATTTTGAAATGGTTACTCTAGATGCTCCTCTTAGAAATTTAAAGGATTTTATAAGTAAAATAAACCGCATTATCAAACCAAATAAAATTGGTTGGTATCAGTTTTACCAAGAATTTAAATTCGGCTGGGCTAAACTTAAAGTTTTAGATGAAGTTGACGCTTATTCACATAAAATCAGACCATACGAGGTAAAAATAGGACAAACTACAAAACAATTTCAAGCAGTACTAAAGTTGATAACCGAAGCACAGACAATAAATGAAATAGATGAAGCAAAACACCAAAGTCTGAAACTATTGGATTCTGTAGAACAAGATAGAACAAAAACACCCCTCAAAGTAGGAATAATAGGAGAAATATACGTTGTAATAGAGCCCTTTATGAACTTTGATATCCAAGTTTTACTTGGGGAGATGGGAGTTGAAACACACCGTTCCATTTACTTAACCCAGTGGACAAAAGACAATGTAGTAACTGATCAAGGAGAATTAGATGTAATAGCATGTGCACCTCCGTATCTAAATCAAAAGATTGGTGGCCACGGTATAAATTCCATAGGAGAAACTGTACTATATTCAAAAAAAGGGTATGATGGAGTTATACAATTAGCTCCTTTTACTTGTATTCCAGAAATTGTTGCAAAAAGTATAATGCCTCAGGTTTCTAAGGATTTCAGAATTCCAGTCCTTTCTTTAACGATAGATGAGCAAACTGCAAGAGCAGGAGTTCAAACCAGGCTTGAAGCATTTATTGATTTAATGCTACATCAAAGGTCTGCCAAAGGAGGAAACCCACGTGAAGTGCTTATTGGGAATTGATGTAGGATCTGTAAGTACAAATATTGTAGTTTTAGATGAAGATCTTCAAGTTGCAGATTCTCTTTATTTACGAACTCAAGGCAACCCTATAAACGCCATTACCAAGGGCCTTAAGCTTATTGAAGAAAAGCTACCTAACAATGTTGAAATAATAGGTGTAGGAACTACGGGTAGTGGCAGGATTTTAGCAGGTGTTATTACTGGGGCCGATATAATAAAAAACGAGATTACTGCCCATGCAGTAGCGGCATCTATGGAGGTTCCAGATGCACAAACAGTAATAGAAGTTGGTGGTCAGGATTCTAAGATCATTATTTTAAGAGATGGAATAGTAGTAGACTTTGCAATGAATACGGTATGTGCCGCAGGTACTGGATCTTTCTTGGACCAACAAGCATCACGCCTAGGAATACCTATAGAGAATTTTGGAGCGATGGCATTAAACGCTACTGTACCGGTTAGAATAGCTGGTAGATGTACGGTTTTTGCTGAATCCGATATGATACATAAGCAACAGATGGGCCATAAAAAGGAAGATATTATTAAAGGATTATGCGACGCCCTTGTAAGAAATTATTTAAACAATGTTGGAAAAGGAAAAGAGATATATCCGACCATTGTGTTTCAAGGAGGTGTAGCTGCTAATAAAGGGATTCATAAAGCCTTTGAAGATCAACTTAAAAAGGAAGTTATTATTCCTACTCATTTTGATGTTATGGGTGCCATTGGTGCAGGACTGCTTGCCTTTCACCATATTAAATCACACAATAGAGGTTCCAAGTTTAAAGGGTTCCAGGTTTCCGATTTAAAATATGAAACCTCTAGCTTTGAATGTACTGGATGCTCAAACCTCTGCGAAGTAATAAACATTACAAACAACAATGACGTTATTGCTAGGTGGGGTAGTAGATGCGGTAAATGGGAAACACTAGTAACTTAAAAAGATTACTAAGTCTACTGATTAAAGAACTTACGTTCTTTGATAAGTAAATACGTATAAAGGAGTAACTAAAGTGAAACAGTCTTTAGAAGTAATTTGTAAAAAACTACAAGGAAAGGACTATAAACTCACTCCGCAACGGAAAATTATTCTAAAAGTATTTTTGGAAAATGAACAGGATCATCTTAGTGCTGAAGACATTTATCAAATGGTAAAACATCATTATCCAGAAATCGGTCTCGCCACAGTATACAGAACCCTCGATTTACTAGCAGATATGGAAGTGCTACAGAAAATGAATTTTGATGATGGCAAGGCTCGTTATGAATTCTCTAGTCACAATGAGCACCATCATCACCACTTAATCTGCTTAAGATGTAGCAAAGTAATTGAATTTAATGATGATTTACTTGATGTGTTGGAAAGAGCAATTTCCGAGAAAAAGAACTTTGACGTAATCAATCATGAATTAAAGTTTTTTGGTTATTGTTCAGAATGCAAATAGTACTGAGGCTTATGCCAAATATTACAGTCTTGGCATAAGCCAATTTTTTTTGTAGTATGTTTGAATTATTAAAAGCATTTCTGGTATAATACAACATGCAAGCATAATAAAGACATACGACTTAGGAGGTTAAAATAATGGACAGAGAAAAAATAGCTAAAGGTGTCAGACTAATACTTGAAGCAATCGGAGAAGATCCGCAACGAGAAGGCCTTCTAGACACTCCTGACAGAGTTGCAAGAATGTATGAAGAAATTTTTTGTGGCCTTAAACAGGATGCTGACAAACACCTAAATGTACTATTTAATGAAGACCATGAGGAAATGATTCTCGTAAAGGATATTCCAATATATTCTATGTGTGAACATCACCTCTTACCTTTTTATGGTTACGCTCATGTTGCTTATATATCAAAAAACGGTAAAGTAACTGGTTTAAGCAAGTTAGCTAGAGTAGTAGAAACCTTTGCAAAAAGACCTCAATTGCAAGAAAGATTAACTAGTCAGGTAGCTGATACACTTATGGACAAGCTAACCCCTCGTGGTGTGATGGTTGTGATTGAGGCAGAGCATATGTGTATGACAATGCGAGGAATAAAAAAGGCCGGTTCTATGACACTTACTAGTGCTGTAAGAGGAATTTTTAAGACAAATGAAGCTACTAGAGCTGAAGGCTTCTCATTAATTAGGGGAGGCCGACATTAACGTATCCAATTTTAGTGGAGGCATCAAAAAGTGGAATCTAATGATAAATTAACAATGATTGCATCTCTAACTATTCAAGAAAGTGACGATTTTTATAAAATAGTTGACTTTCTAAATAGGACTCTAAAAGAGCAAGGAGTATTGTTTGGTTTAAAAAAAATTAAAGATGAACCAAAGATGACTCTATATATTTATAAACTATAAAGTTACACTAATACAACCTCTCTTTCATATGATAAAGCAAGCAAAACAGTCTTGGCTTTTTTGGGGGAGGTTAGAGTGAAATTTTTGGAATGTTGTTTTATATGTCATAGGGACTTAAACAATGAAGAGTGGCAAATACTTGTGGTATATAATCAAAGTGTAGTGTTAAGATGTCCTCACTGTAAATCTATTCACAACTGCTCTGCTGACGGAACAGTATTAATATACAACCATGAATCAGGAGGAAACGATGCAAATTCTTATAACCAATGATGATGGGATAGAAGCCTTAGGAATAAATGAACTTCGAAAGGAGCTCAGTACTCTTGGAAGTATAACAGTTGTAGCACCCGATAGAGAAAGAAGTGCATCAGGACACGGAATTACCATCCACAAACCTTTAAGAGTGCATAAAATGGACTATGAGAATTGTACTGCCTTTGCGGTTTCTGGCACTCCTGCTGACTGTGTAAAACTTGCAATACAAGAACTTATGGAATTGCCACCTGACATAATTGTTTCCGGAATTAATTCTGGCGCCAATTTAGGAACAGATGTATTATATTCGGGTACTGTGTCTGCAGCCTTTGAAGGAATTATCGCAGGCATTCCCTCAATAGCAGTTTCTTTAGCATTGAATAAAAAAAGTAATTATAGTATGGCTGCACAAATTACTTCTAAAATCATTCAAAAACTTTTAAAAGAAAGACTTCCAGAAGAAACAATACTTAATATAAATGTACCTGATATTGAAACAGACAATAATATTGAATTTGAAATAACAAAACTCGGTATTAGAAAATATACAGATTCAATTGAAAAGCGAATTGATCCTAGAGGTTACGAGTACTATTGGGTAGGTGGTCAGGTAATTGATATTGAGTGTACAAAAAATGATAAAATTTGTACCGATATTAGCGCAATTGTTCAAAATAGAGTTTCTATTACTCCAATTCATCTCGACCTAACAAATTATAGGATAATTAATGAGTTATTAACTTGGAATTTTTAATAACTTATTAAATTTTTCTATATTGTTTTATATCGGCGAAGGATACAAGCCCTAAGACAAATAAACAAGCTGTATACACTCCAATTCCCACAAGCAAATTCAACATTGTAAAACCAAGGTTATTGCCCCATATCGCAAGATAATGACTAGAGGTAATCATAGTAAAAAGCATTATTATAACAGCAATAGTTAATAGAACCAACTTTTTATAATTAACATTAAGCTTAACATAATTAAGTAAATATATCATATTTAAGCTTGCAACTACCATGGCACTTAGGTTAAATGCAATTGCAGTTCCTTTTATACCTAGGGTTCCAGTTAGCAGGTAAATTCCAGTAAGATTAATAGTTGCACCAATGACAGAATGCAATAGTAGTATATACATTTTGCCCATACCTTGAATAATGCCCGTTGAAGTCTGTTGTAAATAAATAAAAAGCGCTCCCATAGCCAAATATTTTAATGGTATACCCGCATTAGGTGTATTGAAAATTGTTTCACATAATTTTCCTGGAATAGTATAAAAAACTATCACCCACGGACTGCCAGCTAATACTGTTATTTTTAATGCTGTCATTGCTCTTTTTTTTACAAGCTTCAGGTTGTTTGCAGCCATAGCTTCTGATATTGCTGGAACCATTGTTATAGCTAAGGATACAGTTATTATTGTTGGTAAACCCAATAGAGTCATAGCTATCCCTGTAAACTGTCCAAACAAATCAGTTGCTTCTCTTACTGAAAAACCAGCAACCTGTAGTCTGTTGGGTATAATTATAGCTTGAGCAGTAAATAGTAAACCAATTACTGCTCTATTTAAGGTTAATGGAATAGACAAGTTGTAAATATTTTTTATTATTTCCCAAGTACTACCCTCGTATTTATTTCCGATAGAAATCTGCTCAGTTTTTTTATAATAAATTATCAGAATTATTAGACCTGCAATTTCTCCCATTACTGTTCCTACTGCAAGCCCAACTATTGCGTATTCTAGGCCATAGGGTAATAATGCCATTATTGTGCCAACACCAAAAATAAATCGTATTATTTGCTCTATAACAGTAGATAGGGCAGATGGAAACATCATTTTTAGTCCTAAAAAATAACCTCTATATGCCGAACTGAAAGCAACAACAATTAATGCAGGTATAAGTGCCATGTAAGCCCAATATACTCTTGTATCTGAAAAAAACATTTTAATAAAATATGGCGCCCCTAACCAACTAATGATGGAAATAGTCATAGAGGAGATAAGTAAAACTCTCAATGCAACCGTAAATATTTTTTTTGCTTCACTATGTTGTTTCAAAGCTATATGTTGAGATATTAGCTTTGATAGTGTTAAGGGTATTCCTGCCGTGGTAAGCAAAAGTAGAAATGTAAAAGGGGGAAGGACCATTTGAAATAATCCTATTCCCTCAGAACCAATTAGACGTATGGTCCAGACACGATAAACAAAACCTAGCATTCTATTAATAAAACCAGAAGCTGTAAGGATTAGAGCTCCAAATGCCAAAGAAGTATATCTTTTTTTCAAATTTTATCCTCCAAGAAGTAGTAATATCTATATATATATTATTTTAGAAGTAAAAACAGTATGTTTTATTTAGCATAATTGTTTAATTTTAGGAAAAACTTATTGAGAATGACTCATAAAAAAATAATTGTAACATTTTTTAAAAAATATAAAGGATTTTACTAATAAATCGAAAATATTAATACTAATGTCCATTTTTCGATTTTATTAGTCAAAGTACAAGTTTAAGGAGGAGGCATATGAAAGTATATTCTGCAAACAAAATTCGCAATATAGGGATAATGGCTCACGGTGGTGCCGGAAAGACTTCTCTAGCAGAAGCAATGCTATATAATTCCGGAGCTGTTAAAAGACTAGGAAAGGTAGACGAAGGTAATACTACTACCGATTACTTACCTGAAGAAATCGAAAGGAAAGTTACTATTACTTTAGCATTAGCACCTTGTGAGTGGAAGAATACCAAAGTTAATTTAATTGATACACCAGGATTCATCGATTTTGTTGGTGATGTAAATAGTGCTTTAAGAGTAATAGATAGTATGATTGTTACCGTATGTGCTGTAGCAGGGGTAGAGGTTAGAACCGAAGCAGTCTGGGAGTTCGCAAATGAGCGAAACATGCCACGGATTTGCTTTATCAATAAAATGGATAGAGAGAATGCAGATTTTTATAGAGTTCTTGATGAATTAAAAGATTCTTTTGAAAACAGAATAGTTCCACTACAACTACCTATTGGAAGTGCGGAAAGTTTTTCCGGAATCGTAGATTTGGTTACAATGAAAGCATATAAATATGATGATGGAAAACCTATTGAAATTGATATTCCTGAAGATCTAAAAGAACAAGCTGAAACCTATAGAGAAGAGTTAGTTGAAGTTGTCGCGGAAAGTGATGACGAACTTTTGATGAAATATTTAGAAGGTGAAGACCTAACACCAGAAGAATTCGCAGCTGCCCTTAACTCTGGTGTCAAAAATGCACAATTTATTCCGGTAGCATGTGGTTCAACATTAAATAATATGGGAATTACAAATCTTTTAGACTATACTGTGGAATGTATGCCATCCGCAGAAGAAGCTTTAAATAAATCAGAAGAAGAATTAGCAAAAGAACCCTTTAAAGCTATAGTCTTTAAGACAATTGCCGATCCTTACGTAGGAAAAGTTAGTTATTTTAGAATTTATAGTGGAGTATTTATTCCAGGCAACTCATATCACAATATAAATAAAGAAACCGATGAAAAAGTTAATAGCGTGTTTGTTATGAGAGGTAAGCAGCAGGAACAGGTTGAAAAAATGATGCCTGGAGATATTGGTGCTTTAACTAAGCTTGCCAAAACTGAAACATCTGATACTCTTTCGGTTAAAGGAATTAATGAACCACTAGATGGAATAGAGTTTCCTAACCCTACTCTATCCTATGCAATTAGTCCTAAAAGTAAAGGTGATGAAGACAAGTTAGGTAATGCAATTTCAAGAATTTTAGAAGAAGACAAAACTCTAACTCTAGAAAAAAATATTGAAACAAAAGAAACAATTTTAAGTGGAATGGGTGACCAACACTTAGATATAGTTATAGAAAGACTTCAGAATAAATATGGAGTTGGTGTGGAAAAAGATACACCTTCAGTTCCTTATAGAGAAACCATTCGCTCTGCAGTAACCAAAATAGAAGGCAAACATAAGAAGCAATCAGGTGGAGCTGGTCAATTTGGTCATGTATATATTGACATGGCACCGCATAGAGACGATGATTTTCTTTTTGAACAGACAATTTTTGGTGGTTCAGTTCCTAGGAACTATATACCAGCCGTCGAAAAAGGTGTACAAGAAGCTATGCAACAAGGGGTTCTGGCAAAATATCCAGTTTCAAACATTAAGGTGACCTTAACAGATGGATCTTACCATCCTGTTGATTCAAATGAAATGGCATTTAAAATTGCAGGAAGCCTTGCCTTTAAAAAAGCCATGGAAAAAGCAGATCCCATTCTACTCGAACCTATTATGAAGGTTGAAGTTACTGTTCCAGAACAGTTTATGGGTGACATCATGGGTGATATGAACAGTAAAAGGGGAAGAATACTTGGAATGGAAGCTAAGGGCAAAAGCCAGGTAATTAAGGCTCTAGCGCCATTATCAGAAATGTATAGATATGCAATTGATCTTAAATCTATTAGCCAAGGCAGGGGTACATTTACCATGGAGTTTAATAATTACGATCCGGTACCTGATCACTTAGCTGAAAAAGTAATAGCAGCTCGAAAGACGGCAGAGGAGTAAAATATATGGAGTCTTGGACAATAGTCTAAGACTCCATTTTAAAAGATTTCATTATCCTAGCTGGTATTTGCCCAATCTAAGGCTAAAAAACGAAAAATTATAATATAATAAAACTGGTACACTTTTAATCGCTATGAATATATTGAGCCAATAAGATATGGAACCAGGGAGGTTTGTATATTGAAAAAAATTGCTGTTTTATTAGGCGGTAAATCAGCCGAAAGAGAAATATCATTAAAAACCGGTACTGCAGTAGCCAATGCCTTAATCAGGTTGGGTTACAACGTTAAAAGTATTGATACTGGCAATAGTTTTATTGAGAAACTAAAGGAATTTCATCCTGACCTTGTATTTATTGCTTTACATGGTCCTTTTGGAGAAGATGGTACAATGCAAGGCTTGTTAGAAATTTTAGGTTATCCTTATACTGGATGTGGTGTGCTTACCAGCTCCCTTACAATGAACAAAATTTATACTAAAAGACTTTTGAATGATGCAGGAATTCCTACTCCGAAATTTATAGCTGTTCGAGAAAATGAATATTTAAGTAATTCTTTGCAAATACAATCAATGCTCCTTAGTGAGTTCAATTTTCCTATAGTAATAAAAGCCCCAAGTCAGGGTTCAACCATAGGTATTTACTTTGCTAAACAGGAAAAAGATCTCCACGATATGATATTAGATGCATTTTTATTTGAAAAAGAAATACTTATTGAACAGTTTGTTGAGGGCAGAGAAGTCACAGTAGCAATTATGGGAAATGAAGAGATTGAAGTTTTACCGATTATAGAAATTGTATCCCATACTGGTGTCTATGATTTTCAAGCTAAGTATACTAAAGGCCTTAGCGACCATATTATACCAGCACGTCTAAAGGAAAATGTTAGTAAAAAAGTAATAGACTTAGCAGAAAAAACCTATACATATTTAGGTTGTAGGGGATTTGCAAGGGTAGATTTTATCGTTGAAGATGATGCAAAACCTTATGTTTTAGAAATAAACACTATACCTGGTATGACTGAAACAAGCCTTTTTCCAGACGCAGCACATAGCGCTGGGATCTCCTTTGAAGAGTTAATAAATAGGTTTGTTAAATACGGCTTTGAATAACTTCGGCTTTTAAAAATACAATTATATTAATTATTAAACATTGAAATTCAGATGTATTTATTTTATAATAACCATAAGATAATCAAATCTATATAAAAACCTATTCTTTGGGGCCACGAAGTAGTTAAAGGGGAGGAGAACATTTTATGGAGTTTTTTCGTTGTCAGTGCAAAAAGATCATCTGTCAAATCGAAGATGATACTATAGTAATCAAATGTAGACATTGTAAAAGGTATATTCATATTAAAACATATGGAATTAAAGATATTGAGTATAAACTCACCTCTGATACTGACGAAGGTCCAGGATTGGTAGCAAATATTAATAAATAAAATAAATACTTAGCTTAAAACCGGTTAAATACCGGTTTTAATTATTTATATGATACTAATCATCAAAAACCATATATTGGCTTATAATAAAGATATCTGGTATAATTTTCAGAAGCAGGATGTCTTGAGTATTAAATTAATTGTCTTAAAAGGAAAACAACTACTCGAAGTCGAATATTTATAGTTATGCATAAGTCGATGGCATCCTATTCAACTATTAAATGGAGGTTAAATAATGCAATTTATTTTACGTCAGGGATTGCTAATTATACTTGCTATAGTTTTCGCAGTAGGATATTTTTTTAACTTTTCAATGAATCTATACGCAGATATTTTATGGTTTACGGCAATGGAATATGTTTCGGTTTTATATACCATTGTTATCTCAAACATAGGTTTAAGATTCGTCTCGTTTATCTTTTTATTTTTATTTTTCATAATAAACTTGCTCATAACATTGAGAGTCATAAAATTTGAAAAGGTTTTTGTCGAGTATAATGACCAGGATGTAATACCTATTAGAGAGTATTTTTTGAAAAAATTCTTTAATCCTAAAAAATTATTATTGATTTACATACTAATCAGTATATTTTTTGCATTTTTGTTTAGTGCAATAACTGCTAATCAGTGGTTAACAGTACAAGCTTTCCTTAATTTAAATGAATTTGGGATATTAGATCCGGTATTTAATAAAGATATCAGTTTCTATGTTTTCACACTTCCATTCTATAGACTACTATATGCTATACTAGTTTCAGCTGTAGTAGGAAGTGGTATTTTAGTGGGTTTGGCTTACTTTTTATTTACACCACGAAATCAATTTAATCTTAAGTCTAAAAATTTCAAACTCCCTCAGATACATTTGTCAGTTATTGTTGCTCTATTTTTTCTATTAAAGGCTTGGAGTTATAAACTTAGTGCTTTTGAGCTGCTTAATTCTCAAAGAGGTGTTGTATCAGGAGCAGGCTATACAGATATAGTTGCTCAAATACCAGCATTTAATATTCTAGCTATTTTAGCTGTGGTTTTGGCTGTTTTAATAGTCATTAGTATATTCTTAAAAATATATAAAATAATACTGGGATCTGTAGTATTATTAGTAATAGGTTCCATTGTACTGGGATCGGTATTTCCTGTAGCTGTGCAAAGGTTTAGGGTAGAACCCAATGAATTTGTTAGAGAAGCCCCTTATATTGAAAACAGTATCTCCTTTACAAGAAAAGCTTATAATTTAACTGATATTGAGGCAAGAGCGTTTCCAGTTGATCAGGAATTAACGGGGGAATCCATTGAAAATAATAGAAGTACTATCGATAATATCAGGCTATGGGATCCTAGACCATTAAGACAAACTTTTGAACAACTACAAACACTTAGGTTATACTATGATTTTCAAGATGTAGATATTGATCGTTATTGGATTGATGGTGATTATCGTCAGGTTATGCTATCTGCAAGAGAATTAGATCAAAGACAACTCCAACCTCAAGCTCAAACCTGGATTAACCAGAGATTCCGTTATACCCATGGCTATGGAGTTGTAATGTCAGCTGTTAATGAAACTACTACTGAGGGGCTGCCATATTTTCTTATTAAAGACTTCCCACCCCAACCAATATCAACTGACTTAGAATTAAGTGAACCGGCAATCTATTTTGGTGAGTTAACAACAAATAATGTTATTGTAGATTCTAATACAACGGAGTTCCATTATCCATCTGGTGATGAAAATGTGGAAACTAATTATGCTGGTACTGGCGGTGTGCCAATTGATTCATTTTTTAAAAGACTATTTTTTGCTATTTATCATGGGGATTTTAGATTAATTCTTACAAGTGAACTATCAGATAACAGTAAGATTTTATATAACCGTGATATTAATACTATGGTTCAGAAAATAGCTCCATTTTTATTCTTCGATCCAGATCCATATATAGTAATTAGTTCGGGAAAGCTTTACTGGATTAGAGATGCCTATACTACCAGCAATATGTATCCATATTCAGAAAGATATGGAAATGACTTCAATTATATTAGAAATTCAGTAAAAGTTGTTACTGATGCATACAACGGAACTACCCATTTTTATATTAGCGATGAAACCGACCCTATAATAAACGCATATAGTGATATATTCCCTGATTTATTTAAATCCATGGAGGATATGTCACAAGACTTAAAGCAACATATTCGATACCCTGCATATTATTTTGGTGTGCAGTCCAATCTTTTATCACTATATCATATGCAAAACCCTCAAGTATTCTATAACAGAGAAGACGCATGGACCATTCCCCAGGAAATATTCCAAGGTGAAAGTCAACCGATGGAGCCTTATTATACAATAATGCAGCTTCCAGATGAAACTGATCCTGAATATGTTTTAATGCTCCCATTTACTCCATTAAATAGAGCAAATATGGTGTCATGGCTTGCAGCTCGGAGTGATGGTGACAATTATGGTACGCTTATGTTATATCAGTTTACTAAGGAAGAACATCTTTTTGGCCCTATGCAGATTGAAGGTAGAATTGATCAGGATTCTGAGATATCCGAACAGTTAACCCTGTGGGATCAAAGAGGATCACAGGTTTTGAGAGGTAATCTTTTGGTAATCCCCATCGAAAACTCCATACTTTATGTAGAACCCATATTTCTTCAAGCTGAACAAAGCAAGATCCCGGAGTTAAGAAGAGTTATAGTAGCTTATGGAGACCAGATTGTAATGGAGGAAACATTAGAACTATCTCTTCAAGCCATATTTGGAGAACGCATTCCCATAGATGTTGAAGATGTTGGAGATGTTGGAGATGTTGGAGATGTTGAAGATGAAAATACTGATGAACAAATAATTGTCGGGGAAACAGCCAGTCAATTAATAAGTAGGGCAAATCAATTATTCAATGAAGCTATCGAAAGACAGAAAGCTGGAGATTGGAATGGCTACGGCAATGCATTAGAGGAACTTGAAGATGTTTTAAACAGACTTTCAAACATAAATGAAAATGAAAACCAGGATTAGGGGGAATATCCATGAACTTAACAGAGAATGCAGTTAAAATTTTGGAAAAAAGATATTTAATCAAAAAGGATGGTATACCAGTAGAAAAACCTGAAGACATGTTCCGAAGGGTAGCTAACTTTGTCGCAGGTATTGAGATTAATTTTAATCCTAAACTTTCAAAAAGTAAGATTAAAGCCATTGAAGATAAATTTTATTCTCTTATGACAGAACTTGACTTTATGCCTAACAGTCCAACCTTAATGAATGCAGGAAGAGATTTAGGGCAGTTATCTGCTTGCTTTGTATTACCTATAGAGGATAGCATGGAAGGAATTTTCACAGCTGTTAAAGATGCAGCTTTGATTCACAAAAGTGGTGGAGGTACTGGCTTTTCTTTTTCAAGAATCAGACCCAAAAATAGTCCTGTAAATACAACTGGTGGAGTCGCATCAGGGCCTATATCATTTATGAAGGTTTTTAATTCCGCTACAGAAGCAATAAAACAGGGTGGAACTCGCAGGGGAGCCAATATGGGTATATTAAGTGTTGATCACCCTGATATCATGGAGTTTATTACATGTAAACAAAATAATAATGACTTGACTAATTTTAATATTTCCGTTGGTATTACCAAGGAATTTATGGATGCCCTCGATAGTGATGACTATTATGACCTTAAATTTAAAGGAACCGTCTATGACAGATATAAGGCTAAGAAAGTTTTTGATTTAATAGTTGAAAAAGCTTGGTCCAATGGTGAACCAGGAATTGTATTTTTGGATAGACTAAATGCAGATAATCCTACACCACAGCTTGGTAGTATAGAAGCTACTAATCCTTGTGGAGAACAGCCCTTACTTGGTTATGAGGCGTGCAATTTAGGATCTATTAATTTAGAAAATATGTATGAGAATGATAGTATTAACTGGGACAAGCTAGAAGATACTGTTATCTGGTCAATGCGATTTTTAGATAATGTAATTGAAGCAAATAAGTTCCCCTTGGAAAAAATTCAAGACATGGTCCAAGGTAATAGAAAAGTTGGGCTAGGAGTCATGGGATGGTCTAATTTACTTTTTAAGCTTCGAATACCATATAACTCTACAGAAGCCATTGCATTGGCTGAAAAGGTTATGGCTTTTATAAATAGTAAAGCCCACGAAACATCTGCTTCGTTAGCTGAAGAAAGGGGAAATTTCCCCAATATAAATCAAAGTATCTTTATTGGTAAACCAGTGAGAAATGCTACCTGTACTACTATTGCTCCTACAGGAACCATTAGTATGATATCAGGAACTTCCTCGGGAATAGAACCTTCCTTTTCAATAGCATATACTAAGAATGTCTTGGATGGCGCTAACTTAGTTGAAGTTAATCCCATTTTCGAAGAATATGTTACTAGTAATTACTCACCTGACGAGGCTAAGGTAATTATAGAAAAGACTGCTATTGCTGGTAGTGTAGAAGAGATTACTGAGCTCCCAGAAACCATTCGTAATGTATTTATTACTGCTCTAGAAATTGAACCTGAATGGCATTTAAAAATGCAGGCAGCCTTTCAAAAGTACTGTGATAATGCTGTATCTAAAACAGTTAATTTCCCAAATTATGCGACTAAAGAAGATGTAATGAGGGCTTATATGCTGGCCTATACACTAGAGTGTAAAGGCGTTACTGTATACAGAACAGGTAGTAGAGAAGAAGAAGTATTAATTAAGGGTAGCAAAGGAAAATTAGAACCATCTATGAACATAGACAAGCTATATCCGCGACCAAGACCCAAAAGGACAGTCGGTATTACAGAACAGGTTAGTACTGGTTGTGGTAGAATGTATATTACCGTTAATTATGACCAGGAAGGCCTGATAGAAACATTTATTACTACTGGTTCATCGGGTGGTTGTAGTGGCTTTACCGAAGGTGTAAGTCGATTAATATCCCTTGCTTTAAGGGCAAATATATCACCTGATGCAATAATAGATCAACTCACATCAGTAAGCTGTCCTACATTCCTTAGGAGAAGAGCTAATAACGACGCACTAGTTGGTAAATCATGCCCAGATATTATTGGTAGAATACTGACACAAGAACTACAATTTGTAAAGGATAATAAGAATGTTAAAAGTATCTTTAATAATACAGTCTCCGAGTTAAGTGCTACTTCTGAAGAATTGCCAACCAAATATGAAACCATGTCAGAGGACGAGTTAATATCTTTAGCTATTTGCCCTGATTGTAAAGAAAAGTTAACATTTGCTGAAGGATGTCTAAAATGCGATTGTGGCTTTAGCAAGTGCGGCTAAAACAAAACTTGGCTTCCGCCAAGTCCATAGACGCAGGCGGAAGCCTTAGTCTTTGTAAATACTATCTACCTTGTTTGAACTTATACATTCTGATAGTATAAGATAAACACCTGGGAATTTTCCAGGTGTTTTCTAAAATCAATAGTATCATTATCTGCACTATGTACAGACTATTAAAAACGCCGTAAAGAGGTGCAAATAATGGATTGGTTCCTAATTTGGCTATTTTCGGAATACGGGATACTGGTGTTTGGAATTGGGTTAGCTACAGTTATGATGTTTATTCTTCTCCAATTTAAAAGGAAAGTAGATTGAGGCATCATTTTCTCCTGAGATAGCTACGGCAAAAAGAATACACCTGTCCAGATCAATAAAAGATGTGATAAAAACTTGGTCAGATTATTTACTACACAGTATATAAAAGGGGGATAAATATGTCCAAATGGAACGTGTATGTGACAAGATTGCTTCCAAAACCTGCCATGGATTTATTGAAAGAAAATTGTAATGTAGAAGTTAATCCAGAAGACAGGGTATTGACAAGGCAAGAGCTTTTACAAAACGTTAGAGGAACGGATGCTATTATTTCCTTATTAACTGACATAATAGATAGTGAAGTAATGGATGCAGCTAAAGGTGTAAAGATTATCGCTAACTATGCAGTAGGATTTAATAACATTAATATTAAATCTGCAACTGCAAGAGGAATTTATATTACTAATACACCCGAAGTCTTAACAGATGCAACTGCAGAGCTAGCGTGGGCCATACTACTTTGTACTGCAAGAAGAGTAGTAGAAGCAGATAATTACTTAAGGGGTGGGAAGTTTAAAGGATGGGGACCACAGCTTTTATTAGGCCATAGCGTCAAGGGTAAGACATTAGGCATCATAGGGGCTGGAAGAATAGGTCAAGTATTTGCAAAAATGTCAAAGGGGTTTGAAATGAAAATACTATACTATGATAATAAACCTAATCTAGAATTTGAAAAAGAAACTGCCGCGACTTTTGTTAACCTTGATCAGTTACTTGCCAATTCTGATTATGTTTCATTACACGTACCTTTAACCTCAAGCACTCAACATCTTATTGGTTCAAGAGAATTAAAAATCATGAAGAATACTGCTATTTTAATTAATACTTCTCGGGGTCCTGTTGTTGACGAAAAAGCTCTTGTTGAAGCATTGATTAATAACGAAATCTGGGGAGCGGGTCTTGATGTTTTTGAAAATGAGCCTGCGCTTGCACCAGGTCTTGCTGATTTAAATAATGTAGTAATTCTTCCTCATGTAGCAAGTGCAACCTTTGAAGCTCGAACCAATATGGGATTAGTTGCTGTCAAAAATATACTGGCAGTAATGGAAAACAAAAAACCTCCTAACTGCCTAAATCCAGAAGTATTTCAAAAATAACGAAAAACCTCTTTTAAATAAAGAGGTTTTTCGCATTTAAGCTATCTGTTTTTTACAATATCTCTTGCTATTGCTATTCCACAAGCACCTGCTTGAGCTAGACCCCTTGTTAAACCTGCACCGTCTCCTCCAGCATATAATCCTGCAATTTCTGTCTCAAAGCTATTAGTTAATTTAGGTCGTGAAGAGTAAAACTTTGCTTCAACTCCATAAAGCAATGTATGTTCAGATGCAATTCCTGGTGTAACATTATCTAAAGCCTGTATCATCTCAATAATACTTTTCATCGTATTATAAGGAAGAACCAAGCTTAAATTGCCTGCTGCAGCTTCTTTTAGAGTAGGCTCTACAAAACCTTCTTTAATTCGTTTTTCAGTAGAGCGTCTGCCCTTAATAACATCTCCAAAACTCTGTAATAGAACACTACCACCAGACAAATCATTAGCAAGTTTGGAAATTGCTTTGGCGTACTCTGTTGGTTTATTAAATGGATATGAAAATTTGTGTGATACCAGTAAAGCAAAATTAGTGTTATTGCTTCCAAGATTCTTGGCCTTATATGCGTGACCATTTGCAAGCATAATCCCACTATGGTTTTCAATAACTACATGACCTGAAGGATTGCTACAAAAACTCCTTACAGTTGTTCCAACAGAAGTTCTGAATATAAATTTACCTTCATAAAGATTTTCGTTTATTTCTTCCATAATAGTATCTAAAGTTTCTACTCTTACACCAACATCAACCTGATTACTACTCATTTCAAGATCATGTGATTGTAAAACTTTAGTTAACCACTGTGAGCCATCTCTTCCAGGAACAACAACCACCTTATCCGCAAATAATTCTTCATTGGATGAAGTACGAACCCCTTCAACTGACAACAGACCATCGTTATTATTGATTATTAGATCCGTAATTTCATTTTGAAACATCATATCTACTTTAGTTTTAAGATACTCATAAATGCTTTTTAGAATCTGCAAATTTTGCTCTGTACCAAGATGCTTAACTTCAGCTCTTAATAGCTTTAATCCTGTAGCTAAACCTCTTTTCTCAATATTCTTTACAGCTTGTGTTGTTGGGTCTGATGCTATTGCGGTAGCCCCATGTTTAATATTTATATTATCCACATATTTTATCAGATCCAACACTTCTGAAGATAACATATATTCTGTCATCCAGCCACCAAACTCTGTTGTAATATTAAATTTCCCATCTGAATATGCACCTGCACCACCAAAACCATTAGTAATTGAACAAGCAGGTAGACATCCTGTAAAAACCTTATTCTTATTAGGTGGTGGGCATTTGGTAATTTTTTTTTGGAGGATAGGACAACTACGTTTATATATATCATGACCTTTGTCTATTAAAAGTACTTTTAAATCTGGCTTTTTTTCTACCAATTCATAACACGTAAAAATACCGGCAGGTCCTGCTCCAACAACTATAACATCAAATTTTTTCATAGCGCAACCTCCTTCAATTATAAAAATACCCAAACAATGCAACTATACAGGAATATACCTAGAAATGCAATAACAAATATTTCCTTAACGACCTCTTTAGCTAACCATTAACTAGGCATCTTTTTAACCCCGTTGTATTCATATAGTCTTGTAGAGAGTATTTAAGAGTATATGCTAATGAACTAGCAATAGTTTGTATGTGGGGGAGGTATACTTTCTGAAGTATCTGTTAGGCCTAATTAGTACACCTCTATATCGCTCAGTAGATTAGACCTAGTAAACAAAGAATGATAGTATATTAAGGTAAATAGCTTGCCTGTTGTTTTCAAATAGGTAGCTTTTCTTTTATTATAACGCAAATTCATGAGGAGGATTACTATTAATTCCACGGAGGTAGAAAAGCAACAAGTAATTAAGAAGATTGAGGAAAATGGAATAGAATTTATTAGATTACAATTTGTTGATATTTTTGGAATATTAAAGAGTGTCAATATAACACCTGATGAATTAGAAAATGCTTTTGAAGGTAATTTAATGTTTGACGGATCATCTATAGATGGTTTTGCCAGAGTCAATGAATCAGATCAATGTCTAATACCAGATCCAGATACATTCCAAGTAATGCCCTGGAGACCCAAGGAAATGGGTGTAGCTCGCATGATATGCGATGTTCATACCCCTGACGGTGAACCTTTTGAAGGATGCCCAAGAAATACTTTAAAAAGAGCATTAAATGAAGTCAAAGAATTAGGACTAGAATTGAATGTAGGACCTGAAGGAGAGTTTTTCTTATTTCATACTGATGAAAATGGTTCTCCTGTTTTTCACATTCATGATCATGCAGGTTATTTTGATCTAGCTCCTGTAGATAGGGGTGAAGATGCGAGACGAGATATAGTTCTAACTATGAAAAAAATGGGTTTTAGAATTGAAGCTTCTCATCACGAAGTTGCACCTGGTCAACATGAAATCGACTTTAAATATGATGAAGCATTAAAAACTGCTGATAAATGGGTTACATTTAAAGATGTAGTAAAAAATATTGCTAAACAGCACAATTTATACGCTACGTTTATGCCTAAACCTTTTTTTAATGAGAATGGATCAGCGATGCATTGCAACCAGTCCTTATTTAAAAATGGAGAAAATATTTTTTATGATAGTACTACAGAAAGCGGATTAAGTAAAATGGCTCATTATTATATAGGTGGCATCTTAAGGCATGCTAACGGTATGACAGCTATTGGTAACCCAATAGTAAACAGCTATAAGCGGTTAAAACCTGGGTATGAAGCACCTATCCAAATCGGTTGGTCAAAATCTAACAGAAGTACATTAATCAGAGTTCCAGCTAGCCGAAAATCAGCGACTAGGGTAGAATTAAGGTCTCCGGATCCAACAGCAAATCCATATCTAATGTTTGCTGTCATGTTAAAAGCAGGTCTTGATGGAATTAAAAACAAAATCGAACCTCCTGCTTCTATAGAAGAGGATTTATATAATTTATCTCCTAAAAAGAGAGCCCAGCTTGATTTACAACATCTACCTAGAGACTTATATGCTGCTTTAAGGTCTATGGAGGCTGACCCTCTTATAAAAAAATCACTTGGTTGTCATATTTATGATCGTTTTTTGGAAGCTAAGTATAAAGAATGGTCGGATTATACAGATCAAGTTCATGATTGGGAAATCAAAAAATATTTAGGTAACTACTAATAATAAAGGTTTAGAAATACGACAACTCCCAAAATGAGGGGTTGTCGTATTTCTATAGTATTACCTTATCTATCAATGTATAAAGAAAATACTAGTATTAACTATTTATTACTTCGTTGAACATCATAATTTTTTGTTATAATAGATATGATGTAAATTATGGCAAGGAGGTTTTAAATATTGTACCTTTATACTGCTATTATTAATTACTTTGACAAAAACAAAGCTGAAAGGACCATAAGAAAAACTGTCCAAGCTAAAAACATGAAAGATGCGAAAAAGAAGTTAAGGCAGCTAGGAACAATAAAAAGCCTAACTTTTGAGAAGACACCTGATTTAGCTATAGATAATCAATTACAATTTTTTGAGGAAGATATATAATCAATTTTTAAAATATTATAAAACACAGAAAAAAAGCACTACAAAACAGAATTACAATAAATCCAAGAATATATTTAGTTTTGAATATAGTATATTAAGTTCATTGAATAACAAAGGCCTGGAGGAATAGTAATGAGATGGACTATAAGTCAAAAAATGATTATTGGTTTAATTATAGTGGTATTATCTATGGCCACCCTTTTAACAATCGCTAGTTACACCACAACAAAAAATAATTTAATTAGTAGTGCCCAGCAAAAACTAATTTCTGATATCCAACTAGGTTACAGTTATTTAGATATAAAAATTCCTGGCGATTGGAGCTTAAGAGATGGCTATCTTTATAAAGGTTCCGTTATGATGAATGGTAATTATGAAATTGTAGATGAAATTGGGGATTTAACAGGTGGTAATACTGTAACTATATTTCAGCTTGATACTAGAGTTGCAACAAATGTTCGAACCGAGGATGGCGAAAGAGCTATTAATACAAAAGTTTCAGATCACGTGGCAGAAATAGTACTTAAGAAAAATGAACGCTTTGTCGGAAGAGCTAATGTTGTAGGAAGTTGGAACCAAACTGGATATGATCCAATCCATAATGCTGAAGGTGAAATTATTGGAATTTGGTACACAGGCGTGCCTGAAGACCCATATATTGACCTGTCCATGCAAGCAGCTTTACAGGCTGTAGCAATTGCTGCACTAGCTGTTATTATTGTTATCCTTATTGGTTACATATTCTTAAAGAATATAATTATTAAACCATTATCCATGCTCCATGAAATAAATCAGCCCCTAAACTCTTTAAAAGTAACTGTAGATGGTATGCTCTATTTTTACAAAAAGGGTAATACTCCCGATCCAGTTAAAACAATGGATAATTTAGAAAAAGTGTCTATTCAGGCTAGGCGAATTGAGTATATTATAAAAAATATGCGCCAATTTATTAAAGATGAGTATCCTGGTAAACTAGTTCCTTGTGATTTAAACCTGGCAGTTGAGGGGGCATTAAGCCTTGTAGGTAGGCAAATCTCTACACATGGTATTGAGATTAAAAAGTCACTTGAAGAAAATTTGCCTCCCATCCAAGGGGATCAGGTGCGTCTGGAAGAAATAATAATGAATCTCCTTATTAATTCACTTCAAGCTTTAGAGACAGCTGATAGAGACCGAATGACTATTACTTGTAAAACCTGGTCAGCAAACAAAGTGTTCCTGGAAATAAGCGATAATGGGCCTGGAATCAAGGAAGAATATCGCAGTAAGATTTTTGATCCTTTTTTTACAACCAAAAAACAAAAGGGTAATATGGGACTAGGTTTATCTATTGTCTACTCTATTACAGCTTCTCTAGGTGGAAAAATATATCTCATGGAGAATCAAGAGGGCGGAGCCACCTTTAGAGTTGAGTTTTTGATTTCTAAAGGCTTAAATGGAAGGGTGAGAGACTAGTGAATATTTTGCTTGTTGATGATGATAGACACGGTAGGAGTTCCGTTGCTGATTTTTTAAATCAGCTTGGACATCACGTGGTAGAGTGTGATGATGGCAGAGAGGCTCTTGAAATATATAAAAGCGGGGAATTCCCCATGGTCTTAACAGATATTAAAATGCCGCATCTGTCAGGGGTAGAATTATTAAAAGCTATTTCCAAACTTCCTAAATACTCAGAAACAGATGTAGTAATATATACTGGTCATGGTGAACTAGAGACAGCTATCAGCGCTCTAAGGTCAGGTGCCTACGATTATTTACTTAAGCCTCTAAACGTTGAGGAACTCGCTGTTCTTACAGAAAGAATTGCGGAACACCAAGCTCTGCGCAGAGAAAATAAAAAGCTTACAGAACACTTTGATAGTGAGTTAGAGACTGCAACTAAGGAATCTAGAGAAGAAACTCAACGGCTTAGGAAATTGATGGCAAAATATACCGGTCTAGACTCAATAGGGATTTTTTCAGATCAAATGAAGCTGATAGTCCGTCAAACTCAAATGTATCATGTAGATCGTTCTATTCCAGTAATTATTCAAGGAGAGACTGGAACTGGCAAAGAGGTTATAGCTCGCCTCATCCACTTTGGTGAAACTGGAACAGCAACAAATTTTGTAGATATCAACTGTGCTGCTTTAACACCAAGTCTTTTTGAAAGCGAATTATTTGGTTATGAGGCAGGGTCTTATACAGGAGGATTGTCTAAGGGACAACAAGGTAAGATTGATATAGCCAAAGGCGGAACACTTTTTTTAGATGAGATTACTGAAATCCCTTTAGAACTTCAAGGAAAACTCTTAAGAGTAATTCAGGAAAAGGAATTTTATCGAGTAGGTGGCTTAAAAAAAATTCAAACAGATGTGAGATTAATCTGTGCCACCAATTCTAATCTTGAAAAACAGGTAACAGATGGTAAATTTCGTAAGGACTTATATTACCGACTTAAAGTAGGCCATATCATCATTCCACCATTGCGAGAAAGAATGGATGATATCATTAAATTAGCTCAAATGTTTTTGGAGCAATTTTCAAAACAAAAAAAGAAGAATTTCAGGAGTATTAGCAAAAACGCTCAACAAGAACTCTTAACTTATTCCTGGCCAGGGAACGTTCGAGAGCTAAAAAATATTATAGAATGGGCAGTTTTTATGTATGATGATATTGAGATTAAACCTCATCATTTAAAGCTTATTAAAAATAATCAAAAATCAGTCGAGACTTATCAAACAAATAATGCTGATAACTTTTCGTTGCCTACAAAGTCTTTTCCCCTTAATCAATTTGTAGATGAAGTGATTGAGGAAGCTCTAGAGAAACATCAAGGTAACAAAGCTAAAACAGCACGTTACCTTGGTATTTCTCGTAGGTCTTTATACAGTCATTTAGAGCGAATGGCAAAACATGAGCGTGAATAAGACATAATGTACCTTAAAGCACAACTGTTCACTAAATATGTACCTATTTGCACACATCTTTTAAAAAGGATGTGTTTTTTTATTCTTTTTGGAGGAGTTCCAATATCTTATTTCCATTTTAAAGCCTTAAAGCGTAAGTGTTATGTTCAACGATATTAAGAATAAGTGTAAAATAATCCATTTCTAATGATCTGGCACGGCTTTTGCTTATGTAGATAAGTAAGATCAATGGTAATGATTTATAAAAAATATGAAGGGAGAGGTGCATCATGACAGTTAGTTATAAGGATTTTGTGGTGGTTTGTGGGAAATGTGGAGAAGTTACATGGCTTAGTGAGAAAGGTTGTAGCAAGTGTGGAGTCCAGGGGCATCTGATTTCCTTAGATAAAGCTATTAAGGAGACAGGTAAGGTAAGTAAGACAGTTAGTGTTGCAGGAGGAATAATTGCGTTAGTTGGTTTACTAACCATTCCTTTCTTTGGAATTATGCCAGGACTTATAATATACGGAGTGTCATCAAATATTACAGCCAAAGCTAGGAAAACCAAAGAAATCTCACTAAAAGAAAAATCTGAACAAATGTTTAGAAATCTGGAAGTATCTGATGTTTCCCTTGGAATAGAATCAGCTGTAGAAGGTACTATATGTTTAGAAGAAAGCAATTCTGCACAAACACTTAGCTATTTCAAGAGTGCTAGAGAAAAGGGTTATTCTACACAAGTAACAGGTTTAAATATAGCTAGTGAGTATTACAAAATGGGTGAGTATTCTAAGGCTATATCACTATTAGAAAAATTAAATTTGAACTCAAAAGAATTAATTGGAGCATCTGATCTTTTAGCTAAGGCTTACCTAGATAGCGGCCAATTAAACTATGAAAGAATTTCTTTTATCTTAGATGTCAAAGGAAATTCCACGAAGGATACACACGATTATATTGTTTTGTCTCTTGCAGACTACATTTGTAAAGGTGACAAAAATTTGTCGAAAAATCTGGACAAAGCCGACATACTCAGAGAAGCTATTTCTATAGCCCCACACAATATCCAATATATTGAAACTGCTGCACAAATAATGATGGAATTAGGGCTTATAAAATCAGTTGTGGAATATTGCAATAAAATAAATGTTTACGCTTTGTCTGAGCATACTACTGTTATATATGCAGAGGCACTATGCATGACCGATAACCTAAGTGAAAGTGCAATTCCTGTTTACAAAAAGGCACTTACAATCAATGATAATGAAACCATTCTGATTAAATTATGTGAGGCCCTTTTGAACAATGGTAAGTATCACGAAACCATAGATATCTGCAAGAGTGCTTTAAATAGAGAGCATTATAATCTTAATTTGCGGCAAATACTGGCTTTAGCATATATGAGAACAGGGCAGCTAGAACAAGCAATTTCACAGCTGCAAACCATCCGAAAAAAGGACGATTTTCAATCATTGTGTAGTTAAATACACATATTAATACTCACATGGTCAGGCATTATTGTCTGACCTCTTTTTTTAAAGACGTTATTGACATATGTTCAAAAAGGTATATAATAAAAACTGAAAAAGCATATGTCGATAACCATTCCCTGTTATTTATCTTATAAATATGAGGTGAATCAATCATGCCAAGACCTAGAAAATGGAGAAAAGTATGTTGCCTGCCAGATAGTAACTTGTTTGGCCCACTCAATGCAACAGATTTAGATACTGAAATAATTATAATGACAGTTGAGGAATATGAAACCATTCGTCTTATAGATTTAGAGGGGATGAAGCAAGAGGAATGCGCTGATCAAATGAATGTCGCTCGCACAACTGTCCAGAGGATATACAACGAAGCTCGTATAAAGCTTGCAGATTCTTTAGTTAATGGTAATATTTTGAAGATAGAGGGTGGCGATTACAAGCTTTGCGACAAAAGAGAGCAAATCTATGGATGTGGTAGATGCCGCAGACATAGGTTTGAACAGAATTGTCCAGAGGACAAAAGCTCAAAATGTGATTAGCTATAAAAAGTATAAAGGAGTAAATTATAGTGAAAAAATCTTTAGAAGTAATTTATCAAAAACTACAAGAAAAAGACTATAAACTTACCCCACAACGGAAAACCATTTTAAAGGTATTTTTGGATAATGAACAAAAGCATCTTAGTGCTGAAGACATTTATCAAATTGTTAAAAATCAGTATCCAGAAATAGGCCTTGCTACAGTTTACAGAACCCTAGATTTACTAGCAGATATTGAAGTATTACAAAAAATGAATTTTGATGATGGTAAGTCTCGCTATGAGTTATCAAGTCATGATAAGCATCATCATCACCACTTAATCTGCTTAAAATGTAGCAAAATAATAGAATTTAATGATGATTTGCTTGATGTGTTGGAAAAGGCAATCTATGAAAAAAAGAGCTTTACTGTCATCAATCATGAATTAAAGTTTTTTGGTTATTGTTCAGAATGTCATTCCGAAAAATAAATATTACGTTATTGCTATTGCGGGCATTGATTGGACTATTATTAGAAAGGCGTGGTATCAATGATTAAAGGAATTATATATGCCATCTCTGTTAGCCCAGAGAGAGGACAACTTAAAAAAGAAGTGTCTGAAGCTAATATAATAGAAGATTATGGAATTGAAAAAGATGGACACGCAGGGAAGTGGGGACGCCAGGTTACTTGTCTTAATTGGGAAAGTGTTCAAATGGCCAATAAAGAGCATAAATTGAATGCCGGACCCGGTGATTTTGCAGAAAATATTCTAATTGCTGGCCTGGATTTATCGCGCTTGACTGTTGGAAGCAAAATCAGATTGGCTATAGATGCAGTATTACAGGTAACTCAAATTGGTAAAGAGGATCATCCTAGTATTGTTAGCAAAACATTTGGAGTAAGCCTTTTACCAAGCAAAGGTCTGTTTTGTAAAGTTATTAAAGGTGGTAAAATAAAAAAAGGGGATTCTGTAGAACTAATATGACCTTAAAACTTCCCACTATTTGAAAAAATGATATCACAACCGCCGATTAAGGTTTGTGCGTCTTGATCAGCGGTTATTTACTGTTTTGGAGCAAAAATCCTTGAAAGACTACCAATAATATTAGCAGGAATATTATATAGGAAGCAAATATGTATGTAAAGATGGTCCAGTATTTGGTATGGCCGAATTAGAAGAATTACCGGCAGAATATTAGTTTTATGGTAAAACTAAATCTAAACCTTGCTTTTTTAGGATATATGTGTATAGACTTATATTAATGTACTAAATATATTATACACGAGGGGGTAAGAATCTAATGGTTTCTATACAAGCCACGGGTATGGAACAAATTATTGGTAGCCTGGAACCACCTAATGTATCAAGTGGTTTAATACAAACAGCAGGTGAACATTTAGGTCTTGGTAGTGATATCATAACAGAATTGATTAAACCGCAAAACATTTACATATTCCGATTGCCCGTAGAAGTCTTTGGAAAAATTATTAATGTTTGGGGTTGTATAGTTCTTCACAACAATGCACGCGGTCCTTACAAGGGTGGTATTAGATTGGCTAATGATGTTGACGTTTGGGAAACAACAGAGTTAGCTAGACTTATGACTTTAAAAACTGCTGTGACAGGTATTGAGTTTGGTGGTGGAAAAACTGGGATACGAGTTGATATGCAAGATTTTTATAACTTATTTGCTATAAAAACTAGGAGTTTAGATTTTGAGAAGGTAATAAAAAGGGCAATTTTTAAGGAATACGGAAGTAAGTTTCGAGCAATGTTAACTAGCCATACTTATATTCCTGCACCAGATATGGGTTCAAGTGGAGAACAGATGACAGAAATATATAATGCTACAGATGACCCTGCTTCAGTAACTGGGAAACCCGAAGGAGTACATGGTTGGTTATCTGGCAGAAAAGAGAGTACCGGTTATGGTGTAGCAGTTTCCACAATTGAAACCTTAAAACATTTAGGCATAGAACCATCAAAAGCTAAAATAGCTATTCAAGGTTTTGGTAACGTGGGTTCTTATACTGCTTATTACCTAGCTGAACAAGGTGTTACTATTGTAGGTGCTAGTGATATTAATGGCGGTGTATATTCTAAAGGTGGCTTTGATATTGAAAAAATGATGAATTATGCTGAAAAAAAAGGCACTATAGTAGGGTTTTCAGAAGAAGTCATTGACAATGATCAATTATTTAGTTTAGAGGTAGATGCTCTTTTACCTTGTGCAGCAGGCCATGTACTAAATGAAAGAACATCCAAGCTTGTGCGAGCTAAAGCTGTAGTTTCCGGAGCTAATATGCCTATTACTCCAGATGGCATGAATATTCTAGAAGACAAAAAGATATTTGTTTTTCCAGATATAGTAGCAAATTCTGGTGGCGTTATTGCTTCTAATATGGAATACTCTGGCTCCTTAAGTGCACAACAAAGGAAGAAAGAAACAGTTTTTAATTTTGTTGATTTCATAATTAAGGATACTTTTGTCGATATCCTTGATATAAGCAATAAGGAAAAAATCAATTTAACGGAAGCTGCAATTTTGTTGGCTGTTAAACGTATAATTGATTCTATGAGACTAAGAGGCTCTTTAAGCACAACTAGCTGTGATTTTAATGGCCTATCAAACGGGAAGCATCAACGCTAATTAATGAATTTATAGAATAAAATGTGTACTGAAAGCCTGTATCAGCAAGATAGATACAGGCTTATTTATATTTACTTAGCAAAAATTTTCACCATAGAAGAAAATTGACAAGAAAGCATGTATTACCTATGATAGATATAATGCATAATCAAAAAGAATAGGAGAAATTTGCTAATGACTTCATGGCTCGATCATGTCTTAAATAAAAAAATTGAAATACAACCCCGTAGTAAACCAGCAAAAAAAGTGAAGCCCTTACGAGAAACCATTGAACAAATCACACCTGCCAATATTTCCAATATAGACTTAAATTCAAAGAAAATCATAACCAACAATAGCAAAGATGCTTGGTTCTTTAGAGGTCTTGAAAAAGCTAATATTATACTTAATAAAAGCCAATTAGAAGCTGTAAAGGCACCGTTAGGTGCTAATTGTATTTTAGCTCCCGCAGGCTCAGGAAAAACCACCACAATTATAGCTAGAATAGCTTACTTAATAGCCGTTCAAAAAATAGACCCAAAAAGCATTTTGGCAGTTACATTTACAAAAAAAGCTACAGAAGAAATGAAAGATAAACTCCAAGTTATTTCAATATTATCTAAAGATCAAGTAAACAACGTTGTTATTAGAACACTACATAGTGTATTTTATAAACTTTTGCAATGGTCAGGCTATCAGATAAATCTCATTTCTAACGAAAGAAAAAGAATACTAATCACCAATCTACTTAAAGATACAGGATTAAGGGGAAGTGTCTCTTATGAAGATACAAATACAGCAATAACTTTTTGGAAAAATAACATGCTGCACCCAGAAGACATATCTGATGATGATTCTAATGCTAATCTTGTACAGGTCTATCAGAATTATGAAAATTATAAATCGCAAAATAGATTTTTAGACTTTGATGATTTAATTATTGAAACTAATCATTTAATAAAGAAGAACATCAATGTAAGAAAATCCTGTCAAAACAGATTCAAACACATTTTAGTAGATGAAATGCAAGATACCAGTAAGAGCCAGTGGGAAATTGTTAAGATGATTGCAGAGCCTGATGATAGTCTTTTTGTAGTTGGCGATGATGATCAAGCAATCTATGGGTTCCGCGGAACTAGCCCAGAAATTCTTTTATCATTTTCGAAAATATTTCCGAAATCTCACTTCTATCAGTTAAATGTTAATTATAGATCTTGTCCTAAAATTATAGGTCTTTCCTCAAAAATAATCTCAAACAATGAAACACGAATTCAAAAAGAAGTTCTAGCTACAGATAAAGTAAATGGATCAGGACCTAAATTAATTAATGTAGAAGATGAGTCAGCTGAAAGCTTATATCTCGCAGGAAGAATTAAGACATTAGTATCAGAAGAAAGATACTCATTTAATGATTTTGCTGTGCTATTTAGAACTAACAGTTACGTCCGCTCAACTCTAGAAACCTTACTAGAGTTTGATATCCCTTTCATTATTGATCAAGAAGGGGAGGGGTTCTATGAGAAGCTAATGGTTAGTGGACTTATTTCTCATTTACGGTTAGCACTAGACCCAAATGATTTTAAATCTTTTTCTAAAATTTCTCCATCATTGTATCTAAGTAAAGAAAAGGAAACATGGATTATAGAAGGAACTAAAGCGGGCAAGTATTCTAATATTCTTGAAGCTGTTAAAACAATAAGTGATATGCCAGATTATCAAATAAAAAATATGAAGGATAAAATTTCTTTAATAAACAGTCTTGGAAATATTAAACCAGTTGAAGCTATTAGATTAGTAAGAAACAAAGGAAATTATGACTCATTTATCTTAAAGGGTAACAATGTCTATGAGAAAAACGATAAGGTTATTCTTGAAGATCTTGAAGAACTTGAAGCTTCAGCGAAGAAATTTCAAACCGTTAAAGATTTTATTGAGCATATTGATAAGATAAGTGAAATACAGCAGGAGAAAAAGAAGATAGCACTTAATCCCAATGCAGATGTCGTTCGTTTATTAAGTATTCATAAAAGTAAAGGCATGGAGTTTAAGTATGTGTTTATAATAGGAGCCATTGAAGATGTTATTCCACATGCAAGAAGTTCCTCAACAGAAGATATTGAAGAAGAGCGACGCTTAATGTATGTGGCCACCTCTAGAGCTAAAAAGGAACTTGAGATGATTGTGCCTAAAGAACGTTGGGGAGAAAAAGTAACCGTCAGCCGCTTTTTGAGTGAGTTATAAAGTAGGTTTAAAATAAAGTCTTTCCAGGATTGAAGGAAACAGAGAAATCTGACCACCTTCAATCCTTTTTTTATTAACAGCACAAATTATATTTCCATAAAGTTGCAGGATATGTAATTTTTGTATAGAAATTGTCTAAAAAGTAAGTCTTCTGAATAATCAGCTGAGGTATTATGATTAAGCTAAACACTAATTAGGCCAATGTTAATATTAAAATACATTTGGGGACTGTAGAGATAGTAAGTACTATCTATCTGCAGTTCGCTAATGCCAATCATATTGGCATAAAAACAGAACTAGCGTTCTGGAATGCAATAGTTATATCAAATCTTTACATAGTTTTTAATTTGGGAGGAGTACTTTTGTTACATTTGTCTGAAAGAACAGTGAGACTAATCAGCAAGTTATTTCCAGAGAATGAAGTTGAAAGTATAAAAGATCTCTTGATAAGTAAATGTAATACCCATCTGCCATTATGTGAAGGCTTCACTTCTGGACAAATGGAAAGGATTCAATTTGCTGCTATCAAATTATCTGATGGTAAGTATGAAGAGCTTTTGAATGCTGTAAAGCTTGCGAATATGGATTGGAGAGACCTATTGGTTTCCGTTGGTTTTGCCAATGATCATAATTGCGATGTAGACTAGGCAAATAGTGTTCTACATAATAATTATTAATTTACAGCTTAGGAATAGGAATTTGATGGCTTGGAGAGACGCCATCCATGGCGGCTTTTGGCTATGGGGCCCCCACTTCTTATAACAAGGTGTTATACCGTAACTTTGCAAAGATGAAGGTAGCATGACGCTAGTGACATTCCCCTGTCCATATTGTAAAGACAATAAATTTATTGTTAGGGAAAAAAAGGGTAGTCTGAAAGGAGGTGAGGAAATGGCAGTTAAACATATACCGACTGGAATTGTACACTCTGGAACAAAGGGTGGAACAACTGGTTGCGGAACTAATACCAACGAACATTCGAGCCATTGGGTAAATACTAGTTCTAAAATAACTTGTGATAAAAATGGTTGTAAGAATTAATTATCACAACATCAAACAAAAGTAACCGTCCTTACGATTAGTAGGTGACGGTTACGGGGGTTTTAATTATGAACTTACCATACTAAGTGGTAGTAACCTCATATTTTATAATTGTAAAATTTATCATAAATAATTTTGTGATTTATTAAATATTAGTCAGCAAATAATAAAAGATAGGAAATTCCAAATAAATGTAAGTTGACAAAAAAGACATTTATTCACATTATAGAGGCTAACGACATCGGAGAAATTTTCTGTGAAGCATTTAGCCCCACCAAAAGCAGCTAATTTAACTATGGGAATAGACTAAGGTTTTCTTTCCATAGTATGATAAAGCGATCTTTACCACCCTTACCACAACGAACCTTGATAAGCATATTAGTGGAGTCAATATCTAAAACACAAAGGTTAAGAACCTCACTAATGCGAAGACCTGCAGAATAGGCAGTCAAAAGAATGGTTTTATGCTTCACATTAGGGATGTGATTCATGATTAAGAAAATTTCATCCTTGGATAGAACATAAGGGAGCTTCTTTACTTTTTTAGGACGAACAATAACCTCATCAGACCAATTACGTTTAAGGATAGAATTAAACATGAGTTTGAAGGCATTGCAGGAAATGTTAACGTTGCTGTAGCTAATACCTTTCTTAATTCGGTGATGAAAGAACTTTTTAATTTCATCAGGAGAGACCTGATCTGCGGATTGACCATAATACTTTTCAAGTAATCGGACATGGCTCAAGTAATGTCTTTTGGTGTTTTGGGAGTATCCACGGAGCTCCATCTCAAACTTCATTTTTTCACAATGATTTGTCATAAGGTAACATCCTCCTAGTTAAATTTATAGGAAGATGATACCATGAAACTGGAATCAGATGACCACCGCGTAGCGGTTTAGTACAACACGAGCTTTCCCGCAAGGGGCGGTGGGGCGAGTTTTAGGGTAAGCCGCCCACATGTCCTCTGTCACAAGACTTGCATTGAGGGTTGTGCTAATAAGGATGAGGCAAGTCTTGCGCCAGCCCTAGTGGGACGGACACGTCGGGAATGCCGGGAACGTTAGGCGAAACCCCGCATTTGGGTCAATAATTGATGGTAATGAAGAGGTGATTTTTGAATGACCGTTATGATTCAAAATATTGAAGAATCATTATCCGTATCTTATGTCAGCTCTGTTGTTGCTAAGTCTGGCGCATCTTTTGACATAACCTCGAAAGATTATGGTGTAGATGTAAGTGTAAGACGAGTAGATAGATTTAACGGAAAATTGATGGATATGGGAGTGTCATTCGATTGTCAACTGAAAGCGACAACAAACTGGGCAGCAGAAGAGGAAGCTATTGTTTATGATCTTGAGGTAGACACCTACAATAAACTTGTATATAGACATCAAAACTCTTCCATCCCATGTTTATTAGTATTATTATGTTTGCCAAAGGAAGAAGATGACTGGTTAAATATTTCAGAAGAAGAAATTATACTTAGGAAATGCTCATATTATTTTTATTTGGATGGTGCGCCAACGAAAAACAAGAATACTGTCAGGATAAGAATACCACGAACAAATGTGTTTTCTCCCGATGCAGTAATAAAGCTAATTGAAAAAGTACGTTTGGGGGAAATAGCATGAATAATTCAAATGATCGGTTCGAGTTTAATAAAATATCTTTGGAGGATATAGAAAGATATCTTATTGAAAACAATTGGGAGACGAAAGATCATCCCAATAAAAAAATAAGGTTATTCTTAAGTCCTAAAGATAATGAAGGCAATAGACTTGAAGTGCTATTGCCTCAGAACAGAGAATTGCAGGATTATATTAGAAGAATAAAAGATACGTTGACTATTATGTCGTTAACTAGTGACATGGATATTAATAGCCTAATACAAAAAATCACTCTAATAAGTCATGACATCATTAAAGTCAGGATTCTGGATGTTGGGCCTTCAGGGACGATACCTTTATCGGTAGCAGCCAACGATGTGTATGCTTTAAAAAACTTGTTTATTTATGCTGCAAGTTCTGAAGAAAAAAGCCTTCCGTTCTTTGATAAACCATTAGCTGTTGGCATATATCATGCCGATATATGCCAATTTGGCCACACGTTTGAAGGAAGTTTTGGATTTACAATTAACTCACCAATTATAGCAAACTATATACAGTTAACGCTTTTTCAAGAAAAAGAGGAAGTGCCCTTTGAGAGACGTGTTATGGAGCGGATTATTCGTGGATTGGATTTAGTGGAAAAGTCCGTTAATCAAGATAATGCTGATATTTTAGTGGAGAATTTTGACATTGGTTTAAATGCTAGAATGTGTGAAGCCCTTTTAGAATTGTCACAAGAAAAGGCTAAGGAAATCAATTTCCATGTATCTTGGAGTCCTAAAATTAGTGTGCCTGAGGATATAAGAAGTAAACAATTGTGGAAGCTTGAAAAAAAATCATACGAAGTATTAGAATATGCGGCAGATGAGCTAAAGAAAATCGAACCATTTCAAGAGACTATTGTTGGTCAGATTATTACATTACACTCAACTAAGAATCCAATGAGTGATGAAGCATTTAATCGCCAAGCTATAGTTAAATATGATTACGATGGAAAGACAGTATATGTCAAACTTGATTTAGATAGACATCAATATAGGATTGCTTACGAGGCACATGGGAAGGGGCAACTAATAAGAGTGACAGGGGAATTGTTCAGGAAGGGTAATACATGGAAAATGACTGACATAGAAGAGATAACTATAGCTATTAGATGATTCTGCGGGGCATCCGCCTAACAATGTGTCTGCACAAGGGTGCGGACCAGTGATGTCACGAAGAAGGACTTTGGAGAACGAGCATGAAGATAGCCGCACCATATCCCTTTACTGGGTGCAAGCACCGCCAAGGGGTATTCCTATGATGTCCAGTTCAGGGACATCGCAGACACGGAACGTTAGGCGAAATATTTATATCTGACTTGAGGTCATTAAAAGGAGGTAGATGTATGAAAAAATATTCGGGTTTACAATTTAAGAAGTTTGATCTCCATGTACATACTCCGGGTTCACATGACTTTCAAGACAAGACTGTAACTGCTGAACAGATTGTAAAAAAAGCCCTTGAGAAGGGGCTAAGAGGTATAGCAATTACCGATCATAATACTGGTGAATGGGTAGATAAAGTAAAAGAGGCTGATAAAGGCAAAAATCTGACTATATTTCCTGGTGTTGAAATTTACTGTACTGGTGGTAAAGCCGGGATACATGTAATCGCAATTTTAAGTCCTGATAAAGGCACTAAACATATCCAAGGTTTATTAGCAACTTTGAAAATTAATCCGGATGATTTTGGGACGCCAAAAGCTGTTACTCCTTTTGCACCCTATCAGGTTATAGATGCGATTTCATCCGAACCATACAATGGACTTGCTGTATTAGCTCACTGTACATCATCGAAAGGTGTTCTTCATGATATAACTGGAGAGACTAGGACAAAAATTTTTGAACATAAGGGATTATTAGCAGTTGAGACTTCTCTTAATGACTTTATTAATCCTGAAAAGAAAAAGAAATCAATTAGGGCGATTGATTTGTTGAATGGAAAGGACCCAAACTATAATTGCCGAAAACTAGGTGTTTATATAGTCTCAGATTCAAAGAAAGGCGATGAAGATAAACATAGTTTAGATGGAATTGGAGCAAAATTTTCTTATTTTAAGGTTGATGATGAAGTAGATTTGGAGAGTCTTAGACAATGCTTTATCGATAGAGAAGTTCGTATAAGACAGCAATTTGAATTTCAACAACTAATTTACCCATATATAAAATCTGTGAAAGTAAAGGGTGGCTTTTTTGACGGGCAAGAAGCCATGTTCCATCCTGGTTTAAATAGCATTTTAGGTGCAAAGGGAGCAGGTAAATCTCTGTTAGTAGAGCTTATGAGATTTGTTTTGGGACAAGTATCGTCTCAAAAGGACATATTTGAAGATCATAATAGAAAGCTACAGAGAAAGTTAGATACATACGGTTCAGTTGAAGTTAGAGTTCTAGATGAAACTGGGGTAGAACACTATATTGAGCGTACTTATAACCCTACTAAAGGAAATCCTTATGCAGAAGAAGAACATGAAAGAATTGCGAGTTCATTTCCTATTTTATTTTTAAGCCAAAATGAAATAGTCAAAATTGCAGAAGATGAACAAGAGCAAATTCGATTTATAGATAGGTTTTTTGATTTTAAACATTTTCAAAACAGAATAAAAAATATGGAACTCGACTTAAGTGAGTTGGATACACAATTTGCAGGTGGACTCAAATCTTATAATATTTTGGCTGACATTAGAAAGCAACTCTTGACTAATCGTACTGAGCTTGAAAAACTAAATAAACTTTTATCTGACCCAATTTATGACCAGTATAAGTTACTTGAAGAAAAGGATAGAGTTCTAAAGTGGCAACAAACAAGCCTTGAAAACTTACATAACGAGATAAAAGCTGAAATTAATGTAATAAAGAAAATGGAATTTCCACATATAGAGGATCCATTATCGAAAGATCCTGTAATAAAAAGGAATCAAGATACTATTAATCTTGTCAGAAATGAAACTGATGAATTAATGAACTCTGTATCTGAGGAAATTGAGAAATCTTTAAATAAAATAGAAGTCGAATATAAAAAGTGGAGCTTAATTTTTAACGAAGAAAAGAAAAAGTATGAAGAACATGTAAGGAAAGCTGGGGGAGATAGAAAAGGCATTGAACTTCAAAGATTGAGAGTAATCAAGCAAATCGATGATTTAGTTAAAAGAGAAACTTCTCTAATAGAGAAAGCAAATAAATTAAAAAACATTAAAACCCAAAGAGATTCCAAGATGAAAGATTTATTCAAGGTATTTGAAGAATACTCTCAAGAACGCAAAACTAAATGTAAGAAATTTGAACGTGAATCGGGTGGTTGTTTACAGATTAAAATTCATGAGTCAACCAATGTTGACGAATTTAAAAATAAATTATATGTATTGAAGAAAGGATCTTACTTACGAGATTCTGAAATTGACGATATATGTTCTAGAATTACTCCATATGAATTTATTTTAACTTTACTTAGGTATGAGGTTAAAAAAGATATTACACAACTTACAGAACTCTCAAAAAAGACAGGCGTGGAAATTCAAAAACTTCAAGCTTTATGTGAGTTTCTTCTTAGTCAAGTTGAGTATGAGGAATTATTACAACTACAATATCGTTCACATCCCCAAGATAGACCAGAAATTAAATTTCGTGTTAATGACGAAAAGTACGAGTTGATCAGAGATATATCAGTTGGTCAAAAATGTACTGCTATGCTGATAATGGCACTTAGTGATGGTAAGTTCCCGATAGTTATTGACCAACCAGAGGATTCCTTAGATGTAAGAAGTGTATGGAATGATATGTGCGTTAAGATTAGAAAGCGAAAAGATAATCGCCAGTTTATTTTTACCACTCATAATTCCTGTCTTGCTGTTGCCTCAGACACAGATAAATTCACTATTATAGAAAGTGATGCTACACGTGGATCAATTGTAATGTCTGGTGCACTTGAAACCCAAGAGGTTAAGGAGGAAGTGATCAAATATCTTGAGGGAGGCAGACCAACATTTCAAGCTAAGTCATCAAAATATGGAATTTAGGGTAGGTAGTAGTACATCTCCTAATATTTGGAGATTTGTGATGTTCAGCAAGCAAATAAAAACCCCGGAACAAGATAGCACCGAGTGGAAGTTACAGAGGCATATAATATTATGAGAACTAGAACATCATGAATCTTGTGTTGTACTAAACCGTCTGCCATACAAAAGTGACGAATTACCTATAGCAAATCAATACAGCGGTTTAGTTCAACAGAGTATTCCTAAAATCTGAGAGAATATGAATGTAGTAACCAGACTTCGGGAATACACGGTACGTTATCGGGACATGTTTAATTTAAATCTATTGTATAAATCGGGAGAGATTTATACAATAGACTTAAATATTTTGGAGGGAGAAGTTGAATTGATAATAATACAATTATCAGATTTGCATATGTGGGCAGGGCATAATTCAGAGGGTATTGATAAACGAATTCAAGGAATTTTTGATGAAGTAGAAAAGTTTAATGATAATAACATCGTCTGTGTTATATGTGGGGACGTGACCAACAGAGGAAATCCAGACGGATATATTTGTGCCAAGACTTTTTGCGACAAGTTGAGTTCAAAATTTGAATTGAAAAGTTTTAGGTATGTATTTTGTCCTGGGAACCATGATATTGCCACAGAAGAATGGAGGAAATTTGCTAGGTTTGATCGTTTTACGTGGGATATAACAAAAAAGACAAATTATGCATTTAGCAATCATAATGTCCAAACAGAAGTAATCCATGACTGGGAGTTTCTTATTATTAATAGTGTTTATCATGGAGATCGTAATTATGGTAGGGTGGATATAAATTTACTTAAGGAAAAACTGGACCAATCGAGAAATGACAATAAAATATTTATATTGCACCATCACTTAATTCCAATATTAAAGAAAGAGAGATCTGCAACAGAAAATGCTTATGAGTTATTTTTGCTTGCTGAGAAATATGGTGTAAAGTTAATTTTGCATGGACATCAGCATATGTATATTAATATTTCAGTTGGGAAAACTCCATGCCAAATTATTGGAGTAGGAAGTTTACTTAAGAACTCAGGTACGGATTATAGTAATCAGTTTATAATAATAAGTTTAACCGATAGTTTAATAGGAGATTTCAAATGTTTTCGGTATAATGGAGATTGTGTAGCAAGTGGAACTATGGGAGGATTTATTTAAGGTATCTAGGGGGGATATTATGAGTGATGTTAATAATATTATAAGTAATACACTTGAAGAGTTGTATAATAGTACATTAGAGCGCTGCCAAGAAGTTCAAGAAAACTTAATCTTAACAGGTACATTTAATATTAACGAGATATACTCACAGTTTATTACCTTGAACTATGATATAGCAGAAAAATGGCAAATGGAACAAAAACCACCAGAGTTAATAATAAATCATGGAGAATATATTAACAAAAAAAACCTTGCAGATAGTGAGTCAGGAATTTCATTTATAATTGAGGAACTAAAGAGGAAAAATGAAGGTAACCGGGCCTGTTTCAGCTTAATTAATATGTATGATATCATTGACAGCGGAGATGAGGCTATTCCCTCGTTTCTTGTTTTGCAATTTAGTTTTTCTCATTATGATCCAAAAACGCTCCTCGTAACTGCCTATTTTCGTGCTTTAGAAGTTGAAAATTTTCTGCCTATAAACTTAGCTGAAATTTGTATAAATATCAATAAGATATGCCAACACTTTCCGAAAATTGAGACATTCAAATTACATCTTGTCGCGTTTAGGGCTCAGAGAATTAAGAATTTTAGTTGTTTGACTAAATGTACAATAGATGTAATAGATTCTATGAAAATTATGGTGTTGATTGATGATGGAAACAGAAGTGAGATAGTAAAATTGTTGCAAGAGAAATTGAACTCTAAAGAGTCTGTAATTATTACTGATGGTATTCAATCTTTATCCAAAGGTATGAAATTAAGAGGATTCGAAATAATATCTGAACAAATTGATGAAATAGTAAAAGCTATGAATGAAGTTAATACACTTAGAAAAAGTACTTCAGTATACAATGATAAATTAAAAGAGAAATATCAGGAAATAAGTTGTAACCTGGAAAAAGCATTAAAGTTGATAGAAGAGGAGTGGAACTAAAATGGACTTAAAGGAAATCATCAAGATACAAGAAGAGTTTGACCAGAATCACTCCAGCAAGTTCAACTGGAACAAAAAAATTACAAATGATAATCTAGAAATGTTAGAATTTATTTTAATTAGTATGTTTGGGGAAATAGGCGAAACAGCTAATCTAGTAAAAAAAATTATTAGAGGTGATTTCAAATTAGACGAAAAAAGGTCAGCCCTTTCTGAGGAAATAGCAGATATATTTATCTATCTAATTAAACTAAGTAACCAATTAGATATTGACCTAGAACAAAGCTACTTTAATAAGCTGGAGAAAAATAGAAAGAGATTTCAAAGATATGAAATTGAATAATATAGATACAATAGAGATTCATTACGAAATTACATCACAGTGCCCACTGAGTTGTAAACATTGTTCATCTGAATCCTCTTACAGAAACACTAACAAAGCAGACTTAGGAAATTATTTAAAACTCTTAAAGATTCTTTCAAAGAAAAACGATATTATCTCAATATTTACTGGTGGAGAGCCATTAATACATGGGAGTCAATTTATTTGTGAATCATTAAAGAAGGTAAATAAGATTGAAAATATTAAGTTGGGCCTATTCACATCAGGTTGTTCTACAGCTAATAATCATATTTATCCAGTCACTAAAGAATATGCAAACGAACTAAAAGAAAGTGGTCTTGATTTTGTTTATATGTCGATATATAGCCATAAGCCTGAAATACATGACCAAATTACAGGAACGCTAGGTTCTTTCAATGCTTCTTTAAAATCAATCTATAATTTTATTGGAGCAGGAGTTACTGTTAACGCGCACTTGGTTCTTTTATCTAATAATGTGACAGACATTAAAGAGACTATCCAATACTTAATTGAATTAGGAATAAAAGAAGTTAGACTGTTACGTCTAGTTAAACATGGGAGAGCTAAAGATAACTGGAACGAGATAGGGATGTCAAGAGAGGAACAGGCGGATATTGTTAAAAGTATATGCGGTTCTAATCAGTTTAATAGATCTGTTACAGTAAGTGGTTTTCTAGAGATACAAAATTGTCTTAGTTTCAAAAAGAGCAATAAATGTTACGCAGGTATAAATAAATTATATATAGATAAAGATGGTTATGTTTATGGGTGTGCTTGTAAGAAAAAGATTGAACTTTTCAGACTTACAAATATAAAAGATATAGATACAAATTTCAGACTCCAACGAATTAATTCATTGGATATGTGTATGCAAGATTTATAGATGTAGGTAGATATAATATCTGCTATTTTTATAATCATTCTATTTAATACAATATGTTAAATTGAGGATATTCAAGCAGCTAAGTATACATAACATTAGAGGTGGTGGTTTTAATGATATCGAGGTGCAAATGGGTTGCTAATGACCCATTGTATGTAAGATACCATGATAAAGAGTGGGGAGTCCCAGAACATGATGATAGTAAGTTGTTTGAGCTTTTAACACTAGAAGGGGCTCAAGCTGGATTGAGTTGGTTTATAATTCTCAAGAAACGAGAGAATTACAGAATAGCTTTTGACGATTTTGTTATTGAAAAGGTAGCAAACTATGATCAAGCAAAGGTAGAAGTGCTGATGCAAAACAAGGGAATTGTAAGAAACCGATTAAAAATACAGTCTACTACAAATAATGCAAAAGCAGTAATTAAGATACAAAAAGAGTTTGGTAGCTTTGATACTTATATATGGGGTTTTATCGGCGGTAAACAAATAAGAAATGCTTGGACAAACCAGTCGGATGTGCCTGTAAAAACTTGTGAATCAGATGCGATGAGTAAGGACCTTTCTAAAAGGGGATTTAAATTTGTCGGGTCTACGATTTGTTACGCTTTTATGCAAGCAACAGGGATGGTTAACGATCATATAACTCAGTGCTATCGATATCAAGAAATAGATAATATAAAATAGTATAGGTAACTTTTTGTATATGAATGAGGGTAGCGTTATGTAAACCTTTCTTGATTTTAAAATTCACCATAGTAACTTATTAATTATTATTCTTTCTTTAGTAAAAGAGACTTCACAACACATATCCATATTACATTAGTGATAATTCGACTAACCTTTTCAAGGTTAATAAAGAATATGCATAAAACATTAGCAATTGGCAATGATTATTAGACTCTAATAACTTCAAGACTATATTTACACCAAATTAACAGGATAATAAGCCCACTAATAACTTTCAAGGCAGAAACACCTTAGGAGGTAATTTTAAAACGCTTAGAAAGCAAATATGGGCGCCATGTAAAATTGTCAGATCATAAAAAGTTATAATAGAACAAAAGATGATTCAAAATAACTAAATAAGGAAAACTATAAGATAACATCAAGAAACTAACCTTGCTAAAAAGCTTCTTGCTAAAAAAGTTTTATGAAGTAATTAAAACTGGAGAGGGGACCCAAAATCTTATCTAAAAACGCCTCCTCCTGTAAAAATTTCTCTTTGGTTTACATAATATCTATTATCGGAAGTCATATAAGTAATCAAAAGAAAAAGAACCTAAGGTAAAAAAGGTCCTCTTCAATATGTACATAAAACTAAGTTTATTGAACTGGTATTTCGAGCTGTTGTCCTGGATATATAAGACATTTTTTAATGTTGTTTGCCCTTTCAATTTCAAAGACTAGTTTACGGATATCCTTGTTAGATGTGTTATGTTTTTTAGCGATACCCCATAATGTGTCACCTTCATTAACAGTTATTGTTATTACATTGTTTTGATTAGCAGCACTAACTATTTGAAAAGATGTAATTCCTAATCCAAATACAATGGTTACAATAACAAGTACAAATATTAATCTTAGTTTATTTAATTTCAAATTAATCCCCCTCCATGCTCAAACGTTTGTTCTGTTTTTATTATATCAGAACATTCGTTCCCTTTACAATAGCTAATTGCTATTTTTACGAACAAATGTTTTCAAAATAAAAGAAATATGATATAATTACCAATATAAAATTATGTAAACAAAGGTGATTAATATGTTAGAAGATTTAACCTCACGGCAAATTCAAATTTTAAATTTTATTAAAACTGAAATCCTAGGCAAAGGTTATCCCCCATCTGTTAGAGAAATTGGTAAGGCTGTTGGTCTTAGCAGTAGTTCTACAGTACATGCTCATCTGTTCCAACTTGAAAAAAAAGGTTATATCCGTAAGGATCCAACCAAACCAAGGGCAATTGAAATTCTTGATGGATATAATAATGATTTTCCTAAAAAAGAAATAGCCCACATACCAATAGTGGGCAAAATTACAGCTGGTGAACCTATTTTAGCTGTAGAGAATATTCAAGATACATTTCCCATTCCAGTAGAATTCATTGGAAATGGTGAATTCTTTATTCTAACGGTTTCTGGTGAAAGTATGATTGAAGCAGGTATAAATGATGGTGATTATGTTATCATCAAAAAACAAAACCATTGTCAAAATGGTGAAATTGTCGCTGCCATGATTGAAGACGAAGCCACAATAAAGAGATTTTACAAAGAAAAAGACTGGATTAGGCTCCAGCCAGAAAATAGTTCTATGGATCCAATAATTACCTCGGATGTTATGATTCTTGGCAAGCTTGTTGGTTTATACAGAAAAGTATATTAATATTATCTTTAAAGCAAAGGAAATTATCATTGCTACACCAATAAAAAACCTAAAGGCAATTCCACTTAAAAAACCTAGTGCTATACCAAGGGTTACTTTTAAAGCATCATTTAAAGTCTTTCCTTTGAACATTTCAGTAAAAACAACAGCTATAACAGGGCCAATAATTATGCCAGCTAAACCCATTGAAAAAAAACCAAATACTAGTCCAACTAGCATGGTAAAGAGGCTTAGTTTACTTGCACCATATTTCTTTGCTCCAACTATGCTTCCTAATATGTCTATAAATGTCCCAACTCCAGTCAATAATACCATTGTCAATAGAAAATTATAACCGAGGACACTATAACCCACATGCCATCCATAAATAAGAATTCCTGCCAGCATAAGTATAAGACCTGGTAAAGCAGGAAGAATAGTTCCCACAAGACCCACAACCATAAAGAGAAAGCTTATAGCAATAATTATAGTATCCAACTTATTCCCCCCTACAATACTTTAACTAAGTATTATTTTTTATTGCCTCCGCAACTTTTAATAATACAATTTTACCATGTTCCGCTACTAGACTTCCTTGTACATAAACTACAAAGGGTTCCTTTAAAGGTGCATCTGCTGATAATTCTATAGAGGCTCCTTGAACAAAAGTGCCTGCTGCCATAATCACTTTAGTGTCATAACCCGGTAATTCCCCTGGTTCTGGTGTGACAATAGAGTCTACTGGCGAATACTTCTGGACCGCTCTACAAAAATCAAGAAGTTTTTTTTCATTTTGTAGAACTATAGCTTGTATTATGTCACCCCGTGCTTCCCCGTAGGTTGGAGAAACTTTATAATCTAGATCTGAGAACAACTTAGCTGCAAATATTGCTGTTTCTAATGCTTGCATAACAATCATTGGAGCTAAGAAGATTCCTTGGAATAAAAGTCTTTTATCTATTGAACTTGATCCAATATCTTTTCCAAGTCCTGGCGCAGTTAAATGAGAAACCGCCCTCTCTATTAACTTTTTCTTCCCAACTAAATAACCCCCGGAGGGGGCTAAACCTCCTCCAGGATTCTTTATTAAGGAACCTGCAACCAGATCCGCCCCCACTTCACTCGGTTCTAATCTTTCAACAAATTCACCATAACAATTATCAACAACGATATAAATATCTTTATTTTTTTTCCTAATATATTCAATTAGTAATCCCATTTCTTCTACATTCAGCGCATTTCTTAAGGTATAACCTCTCGATCGCTGAATAAAGACTACCTTAGGATTTGTTTTTAAATAAGGCTCTAGTATAGAAAAGTTATTTGCTGCATCAAAAGGAACTTCATTACATACAATTCCTTGGTTAATTAGAGATAATGGATCATCACCACTTAAACCTATTACCTTTTGCAAGGTATCATAAGGCTTCCCAATAGTCAAGAAACAATCTCCATGAGACAATATACTTTTTAAAGCTAAGTAAATTGCATGGGTTCCAGATATAATGTTTGGCCTAACAAGGGCATCTTCAGTTTTAAATATATGTGCAAATACTTTCTCTAAAACATCCCTCCCTGAATCACCATATCCATAACCAGTTGATTGATGAAAATGAAAATCACTTATGTTATGCTGAAGAAAAGCATCTAGAACCTTTTCTTGATTATATGACATAATACTTTTAAGCTTTGAAGTCATGTGCTGTGTACTATTTTCTATTTCTGCCTTTAATACTTGTTGCTTTTCATTTAGAAACATTAGTCTTTATGCCCCCATATCCATTACTATTTACTTTACTTTTTTTAAATAAGTTTCTATTCCTGAACTGTAGTCTAGGTCTTCGTAAATATCATTCGCATTAATTATTAGTAAGTCATCACGTGACATTGTATTCTTTTCCACAAGTCTATAAGCTTGCTTTCTAATTGACTTTTCAACAATATTTCTAACCATGCGTGCATTACCTATTTGTGCGTGGCCAGATGCTATATGTTTCTTCAAAACGGTTTCAAGTTTTATTTTTGCGTCAATGGAAAAATAATAATCCCTTTGCGTTAACATTTCTTCAGCAATTTTAACCAGTTCTTCTAATGTATAATCTGGAAATTCAATATGAATCGGAAATCTTGAACGTAATCCAGGATTTGTGCGAATTAACTTTTCCATTTCATTCTTGTAACCTGCTAATATAAGTATTATGTTATCTCTATTGTCTTCCATTCCTTTAACAAGGCAGTCAATGGCCTCTCTTCCAAAATCCTTATCTCCCCCTCTAGCCAAGGAATAGGCTTCATCCACAAACAAAACTCCTCCAAGTGCATTTTTTATACTTTCTCTAGCACGCATTGCAGTATGGCCAATATATTCCCCCACAAGATCAGCTCTTTCTACTTCAACTAAATGGCCTTTTGAAAGAATACCCATTTCCTTAAAAAAGCTCCCTAATATACGAGCTACTGTAGTTTTGCCAGTACCGGGATTACCCTTAAAAACCATGTGAAGTACCATTGCTTCATTTGTAAGTTTTTCCTTCGATCTAGCCTTTTGAACTAGGACATATGCTCTAAGTTCCTTTATAAGAAGTTTAACCTCATTCAAGCCAACCAAGACATCTAATTCCTTTAATACATCTTGGCCATCAATAACGGAATTAGTCTGTCTTATTTTAGTGTTTTGAGATATACTATTAGTTTTTTTATTTGCTTTTGTATTTGTATTATTTTGTATTTGCCTTTGTGTTTGTGTGTTTTTATGGTTATGGTTAGCTGAACTTGCACTATAGGACTTTGACCCTTGCTTATTAAAACTAAATCTAACCTCCATTGATTTTCCCTCCTGCCAGTTGAAGAAATAATATTGTCATAATGCGCATAGTATTATATGTTGTACTGCAGGAAGTGTTAATGGTACCTTTTAACAAATTAACAAAAAACACTCTCCACTTACTTAAGAGAGTGTAATGATAGGTTTTTTTAACGAGTTTCCTTAGTTTCAGAGGTTAAGTTAACAGCTTTACTGGGTACGAGGGTAGAGATAGCATGTTTATAGACCATTTGTTGTCTACCATCTACATCTAACAATACTGTGAAATTATCGAAACCTTTTACCAACCCTTTTATTTGAAAACCATTAACTAAAAAAATGGTTAATGGAATATTATCCTTCCTAACCTGATTTAAAAATCCATCTTGTAAATTAATATGCACTTTTGACATTGCGTTCCCTCCGATATATTTTTATAATTTTTATATTAGTTATTTCCTTATTCAACACTATATATTAATATTCCTGCCAATCTCTGCCTTTATTTGATTAATTATATGGCATTCATTAGCGATATCAACCTCAAACCATTTAATCCTTTGATCTCTTCTAAACCATGTGAGTTGCCTTTTAGCAAACCTTCTAGTATCTCTTTTAATTATCTCAATGGTTTCTTCTAGTGTACGGAGATTATGTAAATATTCTACTACCTGTTTATATCCAATAGCCTGCATACTTGTATTGGTAGGCTTGACACCTGAGTTAAGTAGGTTTTTTACTTCTTCCACTAATCCTTGATTAATCATATCATTAACTCTTTCATTGATTCTTTGATACAGTATTGGTCGTGGCATATATAAACCAATCATCACAAGCGGATTATATATGCTGTATTTATCATTCGCTACAAAACCTTTTGAAATCTGATTTCCAGTAGTTTTGTAGTATTCCAAAGCTCTAACTATCCTTTTTAAATCATTTGGATGTATTCGCTCAGCACTTTTTGGATCTATTTCTTTTAGCTCTTGGTATAATACATCACCACCATTTCTTTGAGCCAATTGCCTTAATTTATCTCTGGTGGAGTGATTTACATTAACATCAAAATCATATTCATCTATTACTGACCTTACATATAGACCTGTTCCCCCTAATAATATTGGCAGCTTATTTTTTTTGTTTATACTATCTATACATCTTCGTGCATCATCTTGAAACTCTGCTACAGAGTAATCCTTGAAAGGGGGTAAAGTATCTATCATATGATGCTTTACTTTTTTCTTATTAGCTCCAATCATTTCTTGATTTTTAATTTTAGCAGTACCTATATCCATTCCTTTATAAATTTGCATCGAATCTCCTGATACAATTTCACCATCTATCTGTGATGCGAGTTCCACACCAATTTTCGACTTTCCTACTGCTGTAGGACCTACCAAAACCACCAATTTATTGTTCACTTTTAACATCACCTATCTATGAAAACGCTTTATTAATTCTTCTGCTGTTATATGGATTGTAGTTGGTCTGCCATGAGGACAAGTATATGGAACCTCAGTCTTTGAAAGCATATTTAATAATTCCTGCATTTCATTCTTTGTAAGTATCTTTTTTGCCGTAATAACAGCTTTACAAGCTATCATTTTTACAAGTCTATCTTGACTTGGTTTCTCACTTTGACCTATAAGCTTGTCGAGCATTTCCTTGATTAAGACAGACCCATTACCAGGATCCACATCAACAGGGACTCCTCTTAACAAAAAGCTGTTTTCTCCAAAATGTTCGAAAGTAAAACCAGCATTTTGTAGCATAATCATATTCTCAATTAAAAAATCTTTTTCTGCAGGTGTTAAATCTATTACTTCTGGATTTAAAAGCAATTGACTTCTATTTTCATCAGTATATGTTTTATTTTTTAATCTATCATAGAAAATTCGTTCATGAGCAGCATGTTGGTCTATTAAGTAAAAACCTTTTTGTAGTTCATTAATTGCAATAATATAACTTCCATCAATCTGTTCTAGAGGTTTAAGGGTTGGAAAGAAATCATCATACGAACATTTATTGTCTTCTCTAACATTTTCAGTATATGCAATTTGCCTTTTATCTATTTTTTCATTCTCGATTTCTTCTATAAATTCATTTTTTGTAATAGGTAATTCCTTACTCTTAAATTCAGATTGTGGCTGAGTACTGGCTTTCCATGTAAATTCAACCTGCTTGTTTTCTTCTTTGAAAAAAGTTTTTTCTCTTTTAGGCTTTTCTATAAATATAGAATCTTGACTTTTTAAAGCTTCTTTTATAGCATCCAAAATAAGTTCCTCAATTAATTGATCATTATCAAATCTGATTTCTCTTTTTGTCGGATGGACGTTTACATCAACTCCACTATATGGGGTTTTTAAATTTAATATATAAATAGGATGTCGATCATTAGGTATTAATGTATTATATGCTTTACTAATTACTTTAGAAATTGTAGGTGAATACACCCACCTATTGTTTACATAAAGATACTGATTATGCTTACTTGCTCTATTATATTGAGGTTTTGATATGTAACCGTCTATTCTCTGATCTTCATTTCTTTCAAAGGTAACTGGTATAAGATTTTTTATTAAATCAAGTCCTAAGATATTTAATATGTTATTTTCTAAATTTCCTTTTCCAGCCGACTGAAATATTAATTTATCATTGTGAGTATATTTAAAGCTTATGTTTGGATTCCCTAATGCCATTGATGTAACAACTTGAGCTGTATTTCCAGCTTCCTTTGTAACTGACTTAAGGTGCTTTCTACGAGGGGGAACATTATAGAATAGATCTTTAACCAAAATATAAGTTCCATTGTTGCTGGAAACCTCTTCTTTGAGTATATCTTTACCTCCTTCTATGACATACTTTATTCCTACTTGTGCATTAATATTCTTCGTTATTAAAGTCACCTTAGCTACGGAAGCTATACTTGGCAAGGCCTCCCCTCTAAAACCATGAGTTTGTATGCTAAAAAGTTCAGCTGCTGAACTGATTTTGCTAGTAGCATGTCTTTTAAAAGCTAAGGTTATTTGTTCTGCAGCAATTCCACTTCCATCATCGGATACTATAATTTTTGATATCCCACCCTGATATATTTTAATGCTTATATTTCTTGCACCTGCATCTATGGAGTTTTCTATCAATTCCTTCACCACAGACGCAGGCCTCTCTATAACCTCTCCAGCTGCAATTTTATTCGATGTAGCAACATCCAGGATTCTTATTTCGTTAATAGACATAAAATCTATTTTGCCCCCCTTTTCAGCCGTATTTCATTTTGTAGGTCCGCTAATATATTAAGAGCGTTAATGGGCGTCATATTCCACACATCCAATCTCTCTATCTCTTCCTCAATCACACTTAACTTTACGTTAAACTTTTTTACTTCCATTTCCTCATGCTGGATTGTACCACTAGCTGTAGCTAAAAAGTTAGAATCTTGCTCAAGTCTTTGTAAAATATATCTTGCTCTTTCCAATATTTCTTTAGGTAATCCTGCAAGGCGGGCAACTTGAATGCCATAACTTCTATCAGTACTTCCCTCTCGAACTTCATGTAAAAAAGTAATTTCATCTCCCTTTTCAACTACCCCTACATTGTAGTTTTTGATACCTTTATGCTCTTCCTGTAGTTTGGTAAGCTCATGATAATGAGTGGCAAACAATGTCTTTGCCTTTATATTTGTATAAATATGCTCTGAAATAGCCCACGCAAGACTTACTCCATCATAAGTACTTGTCCCCCTACCTACCTCATCTAAAATTACTAAACTGTTTTTCGTAGCATACTTAACTATATTTGCGACCTCCTGCATCTCAACCATGAAAGTGCTTTGGCCTTGTGCCAAGTTATCGCTTGAACCTATCCTGGTAAATATTCTGTCTACAATGCCAATTTCAGCTTCATCAGCAGGAATAAAACTTCCCATTTGAGCCATTAATACAAGAATAGCATTCTGCCTTAAATAGGTACTCTTACCTGCCATATTAGGTCCCGTTATTACCATTAAATCATTAGTTGTATTATGCATATCTATATCATTGGGTATAAACAGATGCCCCATTGACCTTTCGACTACAGGATGTCTTCCCTTTATTATTCGTAGTTTAGTAGATGGACCTATTTTGGGTCTAATATAATTATTTTGTTCGGCAGTTACAGAAAGACCAGAAAAAACATCTAATGTGGCAACCAGTTTTGCATTACTTTTAATTTGTTGAACATACGTTGTGACATCTTGCCTAACTGCATGAAACAATCTATATTCCAATTCAAATAGTTTTTCTTCCGCATCCAAGATGAGATTCTCTAATTCTTTTAATTTTGGTGTTATATAACGCTCGCAGTTTGCTAGTGTTTGTTTGCGAATATAGTACTCTGGAACTGCGTTAAGGTTAGCATTAGTAACTTCTATGTAATAACCAAAAACTTTATTAAAGCCAACTTTAAGAGATTTTACCCCTATCCTTTCTTTTTCTTCCATTTCCAAGTTTGCGATCCATGCTTTTCCACTTCTCTTAGCTTCCCGAAGTTTATCAACTTCTTCATGATAGCCCTTCTTAATTATATTTCCATCCTTAAGGCCAGAGGGTGGGTCATTTATAATACTCTTATCTAACAGATCTACCAAGTAAATTAATGGATCTAAAATATCAATAATTTTACGTAAAGGGCTGAACGTTTCTTCTGCAAATAATGCTTTTATATTTGGCACCAAAGCTAATGAGGTTTTTAATGCCAGCAAATCTTTAGCATCAGCGTTACCGTACATAATCTTCGTAATAAGACGTTCCATATCATAAAAATCTCTAAGATAATTTCTGAGTTCTTCCCGTACTACACTTCTTTGAATAAAGTACTCCACAAGATCATGCCTTGATACTATTTCATCTATATTTTTGAGGGGTTGCTCTATCCATTGCCTTAATACCCTAGCTCCACCAGCTGTGATTGTATTATCAATAATAGATAACAAAGTATTTTCTTTGTTCCCATTAATATTAGCAGTTAATTCCAAATTCCGCCTTGTGGCATAATCTAGGACCATATAAGCATCGGGACTGTATACTTCCATCTGGTTTATATGGTCTATCTCTGTTTTTAAGTTTGTTTGAATATATTTATATAAAGCACCTGCCGCCAACAAAGAAACCCTGTTGTTATGTAAACCAATGCTGAAAATATGATTTGCAGAAAACTTATCCTTTAATACATTAAGGAGTCTTTCATAATTATAATTGCTGTTCGCCAATGTATATATATTAGTTCTAGCGGTTATCTTTTTCAGTAATGTTTTTTTCTCAAAGCTATCTGGTGTAAGACATTCTATTGGGTTCAATTTTGCAATTTCATCAATTAAACTGTCTTCCCCTTTAATTAATGCCACTTTAAAAATCCCAGTAGAAAGATCACAGAAAGCAAGACCATAGTTATCCTGTTTAGAATAGATGCTTACTATGTAGTTGTTTTGATCAGCAGACAAATAGTTTTCATCTAATATAGTACCTGGAGTTATTACACGAACAACTTGACGTTCTACTGGTCCCTTTGAAGTTTTGGGATCACCAATTTGCTCACATACTGCTACTTTATATCCATTATGTAAAAGCTTTGGTAAATATGATCCAACTGCATGATAGGGTATTCCACACATGGGAGCTTTTTCAGAAGTACCTGATTGACGAGCTGTTAATGCAATTCCTAAAACTTTTGAAGCCTTTTTTGCATCCTCATAGAACATTTCATAAAAGTCCCCTAATCTATAAAAAAGAATACAATCCATGTATTCTTGCTTTATACTTAGATATTGCTTCATCATAGGCGTAATATTGTTCAAAAACCTTCCCTCCCTTTTATTCATTATATCACAAATAAAAGCCGCTATTTAGCGGCTACTTCAATTATTTCACCTATTAAATTCCACGTTTGAGCTTTGATTATCTTTACATTAATAAATTTACCAATTAAAGTTTTATCCCCTGTGAAATTAACAACCTTATTCGTCCTTGTCCTACCAGTAAGACGGCTACTATCTGTCCTGCTAACACTTTCAACTAATACTTCAAAATCTTTGCCAATAAGTTCTAGATTTTTTTGAATACTAATCTTATTTTGTAATTCCATTAATCTATGTAATCTTGCCTTTTTTTCAGTATCAGAAATTTGACTTTCCATCTTAGCTGCCGGTGTTCCTTTTCTTGGAGAATAGGCAAAGGTATATGATGCATCAAATCTTACTTTTTCGACAATATCCAATGTATCCAGAAAATCCTCTTCACTTTCATTAGGAAAACCCACTATAATATCACTAGTGATTGAGTAATTTGGTGTTTGTTGAGATATTTTCTTTACTAGTTCTAAGTATTCTTCTCTGGTATAACCTCTATTCATAGCTTTCAATACCTTATTACTTCCCGCTTGCACAGGTAGATGATAGTGCTCACAAACCTTATCACATTTTGGAATAGTCTCAACTAGCTTATCAGAGAAATCTCTAGGATGTGAAGTCATATATCTTATTCTTTCGATGCCATCTATCTTATTTACTTCAATTAGTAGGTCAGCAAAATCCATTTTTGTTTTTAAGTCTTTACCATATGAGTTTACATTCTGACCTAGTAACATTATTTCCTTATATCCTTCCTTTACAAGATTAACTACTTCCTCTACTATCTTTTCTGGTGTTCTGCTTCTTTCTCTACCCCTTACATGAGGTACTATACAATATGTACAGAAGTTATTGCAACCGTAACTGATATTTATATATGCTTTTATTTTATCAACTCTCCGAGAGACATTGTTTTCCACAATATCTCCTTCCTTTTCCCAAATCTCAAAGGCTGGCTTTCCAGTATTCTCAATGTCAAATATCAGTCTGGGTAGCTGATGAACGTTATATGTCCCAAAAATTAGATTTACATACGGAGCTTTATCTTTAATTCTTTGATATACATCATCCTGCTGTGTCATACATCCGCAGACACCAATAATTAAATCAGGTTTCTTCTTTTTTAGCTGACTTAACTCTCCTAATTTGCCAAATACCTTCAATTCTGCTTTTTCCCTTACACAGCAGGTGTTTAAAATGATTATATCTGCCTCCTTCTCTGTCTCTGCAAGGCAGTAACCCATATTCTCTAAGTATCCCTCTAAGACTTCTGAATCCCTTTCATTCATTTGACATCCATAGGTTAATATTGAATACTTTTTACTTGAAAAAAAATGATTACTATGTTGCTCCATTTATTAGCACCTCTTCTTTATACTAAAACTACTTTAAAGTATTAATTCTTTCATTATCTCTTTTCTTTTATGTCTTTTGTTTCACTAGTTTTTTTCTGGAATTTTTCTGCTGCTTGACCAATTAACCCACCTACTAAACCACCTACTACAGTCAGGTATACTAAATTTGTATCAAATGTAGCTCCAAATACTACAAGTGCACCAAATCCCGCACCGATGCCTCCGTACCGCTTAGGATCAATCCTCATTTCCTAAAACTCCCTTCCCATACACTTCTATGTAAGTTTTATGGTATTACACAACTTGGTTTTGGCCAGTATTTTGCGCATTGCATTGCGTAGAGATATATCTATCTATCAAGGATATATTGTTTGATAGTGCAAAGAAAAAACCCTTGAGACACTTTAAGTCAAGGGTTTCTTCAGTAAAATTAAACTATTAAGCACCTATTTTTGATAATTCTTTAACTTTTTGGTGGGATATTCGAACTAATGATTTTTCTTGGTTATGGGTTATTATCTTTAAGGAGTCTTCCATACTAAAAAAACCACCATCAGAGAACCCTTGGTTTTTTGATATGTTTATAGATTCATTTTTTGCTTCCATTATAAACCAGGTAATCATGTTACATACGGGTCTTTGACGTGAATAGGAAAAAAATTCGTAACTAGTCTCACCAGCCGAACCAACTATCTGTGCTGTAATACCTGCTTCATCTTGTACTCTCGACAATGCAACTTCATCGGCTGTATTACCGTGCCTGATGGCTCCCTTGGGAAGGCTCCATTCTCCCTTATCATTTTTCAGGAGTAAAACCTTATTTTCCCAAAATACTACTCCACCGGCACAATGTCTCAAAATCATTGACCCACCCCCAAATATTGTTTGTTTTACTATATTCGAGATGTGTTAAATAAGTCCTGCATAATTTAATATTATTTTATCCTAATTTTAACTCTTTATTCACTCTAAAATACTTTTTTTACAACTATTTCTAATTGATCCATGTTTCTACATTCAAATACTTTATGACAATATCTTGCATATTCTTTAATTATGCTGTCTCTATTATTCCATTCTCCGATTGGTTGTGGATTTAACCAATATAGTCTATGGCATTTGTCTCTAATCTTAGATAAATACTCTATCCCAGAAGGTCTCCAATTATTTTTCCCGTCTCCTAAAATAATGACTGTTGATTTATCATTAACAATATGAAGGTGACTCTCACAGAATTCCCTAAATGTATTTCCAAAATGTGAATATCCAGTTTCAGTAACCTCAGTTAAGTATGGCAATTCAGATAGTACTTCTTCTAAATCATAATTTTTAAACAATCCGGTAACTTCTACTAGATGATCAACGAACACAAAAAGTGATACATCCTTAAATAGACGCTGTGATAAATATATTAATTGAAGCATGAAACTACTAAATTGGGCTACAGAGCCTGATATGTCACACAATAGTATCAGACTAGGCCTAGCCATCTTTTTATTTAGATAATTAAGTTTTATTGGTATTCCACCATATGGCAATGAATTTTTAACTACTTTTTTAATATTTACTTTTCCGCGGTTTGCCTTTCTATATCTACGGCTTTTTCTTGTTGCTAGCTTTTTTCCTAAATGTACTATTTTTATTTGTAGCTCCTCAATTTGGTTACCCTTTAAATCCACAAAGTTAGTTTTGTAAATATTCTCTTTCTCCGCAATCTTTTTTAAGGCCTCTTTTCCAAACCTTACAATAAAATTCATCTCTAACATGTTTTTTAGTGTTTCTTTCAAATAGTTAAGGTCTTCTATAGAATAATAATAATCTATTACTGATATTTCTTCCTGTTCCTTCATTCTTTCAAGTTTATTAACAACCATAAACCATTCCATTTGTATTTGAGTTTGTCTAACAATATCATCAATGTTATTTAATGTATCTAGTCCTAGCAGTACTGAATCTCTTTCCTCTATAACCTTATGAAAGTGCTCAATAATTAAATTACTATCCTTTGACAATAAAGCTTGTAGTAGATCAGGAGTCCCACCACCTGCTGCTGTACTCGCAAGTCCTCTGCCATCAGAAAGCCCTGCTTTTTTTTCAATTGCACCTAATCCTTGGTTATGATAATTGTTTCTTAGGTTAGACGTTTGACTTCTATGATTAAAATAAAGATTAAAAATTTTATCAAAAACAGGCATATCTTTCTTCTCTTTTACAAGGGTTGATTGAAGACCTATGTAGTAAAGCTCTTTTTCAAAGCCAAGTAGCTTTACAGCATTTAATGAATCAATTACTTCTGTAGTGGTTAATTTAAGCCCTGCTTTTCTTAATAGATTTATAAATTCAAGTATCTGTAATTTCACTTTTAAAACAACCTCTACTTATAATCCTAAAATTTTCTTTTCAACCTTTTTCACATCTGCCTGATATTTAATTAGTAAACTCATAGTTTCTTGTATTGTATCCTTATCAAGTTCTTTTTTTCCTAGAATCAAAAGAGCCTTCGCCCAGTCCAAAGTTTCTGCTACGCTTGGAGCCTTTCGCAAATCTAGTTTTCTGACTGACTGCACAAATGAAACCAATCCTTGGGCTAAGTCTCTATCTATATCTGGTATCTTCATATTTAATATGTCCAATTCCCTATTGTGATCTGGATAATCAATGTACAAATATATGCATCTTCTTTTAATTGCATCACTCAGTTGTCTCTGATTATTACTTGTTAATATTACAAATGGATAGCTAGTTGCTTTAATAACTCCATATTCAGGAATGCTTACCTGATAATCAGAAAGGGCTTCAAGTAAAAAGCTTTCAAACTCATCATCGCTTTTATCTAATTCATCAATTAATAATGTACAAGATTTTTCTGAAGTAAAAGCTTTTAGTAAAGGTCTCGCCAAAATAAATTCAGGAGTATAAATATTCTCCTTTATGTCTCTCCATGATAAATTGCTCTTATCTTGGAAGCTCTGAATGCATAGCAATTGTTTTTGATAATTCCACTCATATAGTGCCTTGGCCTCATCCAAACCTTCATAACACTGTAATCTAATAAGTTCAGATTCAGTAGCTTGGGCAATAGCTTTACCTAGTTCAGTTTTTCCCACTCCAGCAGGTCCTTCAACCAATAAAGGTTTGTTTAATTTTCTTGCCAAGTAAACACAGGTAGCTGTCTTACTATCTGTTAAATAACTAGCACTTCCTAGCAATTTCATCACGCTGTCAACATTCTTAAACATTGGTTTCTCCCCTTATACCAATTCCATTATATAATTGCGCATTTCTCCAAAAGAGCCTCTAAATGTAGGTTCTATATGGTTTGTTCTATTGTCAATTAAATAATCTTCAACCAAAAATGTTTTCATGCCCAACTTACCAGCAATCATGTCCTCTTGAATGTCATTTCCAACCATAAGACATTTTTCAGGTAAAATACTGAGATCATCTAGTATTTGTTGATAGTATTGTAACTGTGGTTTACAAGCCTTCATATTTTCATAGCTAGTTATTAGTTTAAATTTAAATTTGTCAAGACCTACCCAACGCATCCTTTCTTTAATCGCAATTATAGGAAATACAGGATTAGTGGCTATAATAACTCCTATATCCTTTGAATTTAAATAATCAAGAATCTCTATTGCTAATGGATTTGGTTTTGAATAAATCTTTAAAGTTTTATATTCATTAGAATAGAATTTCTCAAACTCTTTCATCATGAATTCTTTGTTGTGAGGACTATCTTGAAAGAAGTTTTCAATAAATACTTCTTCATTTGTTCTCTCCCCTATATTTAATACCATCGCTTCAGTTGCCTTTAATAATTTTGGCACAAATATATTAGGCTCAATATGATGGGCCATTTTCTCACTAAGGAGCTTTAAATATTTTTTAATAAAGTCGTCAGTATCTAAAGGCAACAAGGTTCCATCTAAATCAAACAACACATACTTCATAGTAATCTCCTTATATGCCTTAAATTATATTCTATAATTAGGCGCCTCTTTAGTTATATTTACATCATGCGGATGACTCTCATTTAACCCTGCTTGGGTTATTCGAACAAACTTTGCCTTTATTTTCAGCTCATCTAGGTTAGGAGCACCACAATACCCCATACCTGCCCGTAGTCCACCAACCATTTGATAGACGGTTTCAGATAGCAAGCCTTTAAAAGGCACTCTTCCTTCAATTCCTTCAGGCACTAATTTTTCTTGGCCATGTTGAAAGTATCTATCCTTGCTACCTGCTTTCATTGCAGCCAAAGAGCCCATGCCTCGGTATACTTTAAAACTTCTACCTTGGTATATTTCAAGCTCTCCAGGGCTTTCTTCGGTTCCAGCAAATAGACTACCTATCATAACAGTACTAGCACCAGCTGCTAAAGACTTAACAATATCACCCGAAAATCTTATACCACCGTCCGCTATTATTGGAACATCATATTTTTTTGCAGCAAGATAACAGTCATATATTGCCGTTATCTGTGGCACTCCAATGCCTGCAATGACCCTTGTAGTACATATGGATCCCGGTCCAACCCCTACCTTAATTGCATCTGCACCTGCAGTTGCAAGGTCTTCGGCAGCCTCTGCAGTTGCAACATTACCTGCAACTACCTGTAGCTCAGGATATTGTTTTTTTATAAGCCTAACTGAATCAACTACTCCCTTTGAATGGCCATGAGCAGTATCAACTACTATTGCATCTACTTTATGAGCAATTAATTCCTGCACTCTCTCATAAGTGTCTCCACCCACTCCAACTGCTGCGGCTACCCTTAAACGACCATTTTCATCCTTTGCAGCGTTCGGATACTTTTTTGTTTTTTCTATATCCTTTATAGTAATTAAGCCTTTTAGTTTAAAATCTTTATCTACAATTGGTAATTTCTCCACTTTATATTTTTGAAGGATAGCTTTTGCTTTTAATAAATCAGTTCCTTCTGTTGCGGTAATTAGGTTGTCCTTTGTCATGGCATCTTGAATTGCCCTTTGAAAATCTTGTTCAAATCTAATGTCCCTGTTTGTAATTATACCTACTAATACACCCTGGTCATTAATAATGGGAACCCCAGATATATGATATTTTTCCATTAAAAATACTGCCTCACTTATTTTATTATGAGGATATAAATAAATTGGATCAGTAATCACACCATGTTCTGATCGCTTTACTTTATCAACTTCTTGTGCTTGATTTACTATGGATAGGTTCTTGTGGATCACACCTATTCCACCTTCTCTTGCTATAGCAATTGCTAACCTAGCCTCAGTAACTGTATCCATCCCAGCACTTACAATGGGAACATTTAGTTTAATTTTCTTAGTAAAATATGTAGATGTGTCAACATCTCCAGGCAATACTTCAGAAGCTTGTGGCATCAGTAAAACATCATCAAAAGCGAGTCCTTCTTTTACTATATTATCCATATGTATAGTTTTCCTCCTGTTTTTTAATATCTAAAATATTTTATGGTGTTCAGCTTTGACTGAACGAGTTCACTTCATGATTATTCGTACGTGACCTGTTGCTAAATAGTGTTTAAGAAGATTTTTTAAGTAATCTTTAAAAAACCTTCTTGAACCTGGCAATAGACATAGAAACCCAAAAATATCAGTAATTAAACCAGGTGTAAGTAAAACTAAACCCCCTGCGAATATGAATATACCGTCTAGTATAGCATCCCCTGGCATTTGTCCATATGATAGAGAATTCTGAAGTTGCTTAACCACTATAAAGCCTTGTTGCTTAGCAAGTAAGACTCCTACAAAACCTGTCAGGACTATTATTAAAATAGTATACCCAATCCCAATTAATTGGCCTATTTTTAGCAATAAAGCAAGTTCAATTAATGGTACTCCAATAAAGATTAACAGTAATTTTGAAAACATTTATTTACACACACTTCCCATATATTTTAAAATACATTTTATCACTATCTCAAATTAAAAACAACTGGATACCTAAAAAGCCTCTATAGTTTATAGAGGCTTTTTAGGTTATTATACTATGGTATAAATGAATATTATACAGGTTATTTAATCTAGCAAATAAACTTGCCTATAGATTGGAAGCTTTTCACCTTGCCAATCATAGCACAAAAAATACAATTGTTTTCGATAAAAAAGATCCTTTGAAAAACTTGAAATTTGTATTCTAGCTACTTCTACGTTACCAAAAGTATATACCCTATTAGTTCTATATTTAGTGTCGCTAATAGAGTAATTTAAAGCAATTACGACTATATTGTTATTAAAATCAACTGCTGTATCGAAACTATCAATTTTATAGAATTTAATATAACTCTCTAATTCTGCCTCAGTCTGTATCATCTTAATATCAGTTCGAGTATCTTTAACATCCCCAGAATACAGAATCTTCTGTCTTAAAGTTATATATTGTACTACAGGATAGTCTAAAACCTTGTAATAAATATTTCTCCTCTCCATACTTTATACCCCCTTTAAAAGTATAAGACAGGAATTTTTTCTTAATCCTGTCCTACAATTGATTGAACTCCATATTTTTCAAAATGTTCTTTTAAGTGTTTTATAATTTCGTCATCAACACTAAACTCGTGTGACATCTCCATATCACTTTTATTATCTTTTAAGCATTTAATAAAATCATCAAAGTTAATACCTACTTCTTCTGTCATTTGCTTTAAACTAGGCTGTAAGCTCCATGGAGCTCTAGACACATAATTCTTATGCATCAGATAAACCTCCTCTTTAATGTATGGGGACACACCTCTTTTAAGGCCATACTCTGTGGCTGAGGAATGTCCCCCTTGGTACACCTAGTTTAACCAAATATATCATTATTATGAATCACACAATTCTTTTTTAAATCTAGTATTCTCTTTGCATACCTTGCGTTAGAAAGCTTTAGCTTCCTATTTTCCTTAGCTAATTGAGCAATGGTAAAATTCTTCTCCTTTTCAATGTTTTCTATAAGATTCATTAAAATTCTCCTACTTACCCGTAATTGGTGGATTTTATCTTCTAATTCTTCAACTTTTTTAATTAAATAATCCTGGTTGTGGTAATCCACTATAGTCCTCCTAGAATATAATATTATAGCCCTTAGTCATATTTATATTCTAATGTTAAATAATTATTTCCTATTTAAAAAGGTTTTTATTTTTTCTACTGCATCTAACAACAAATTTTCTTCCTGCACAAGTGCTATTCTAACATAACCATCTCCGTGTTTACCGAATGCTACTCCAGGAATAACCAACACTCCTACTTCCTCTAGCAGATCTTCGGCAAATTCTTGACTATTAGTATAACCCGATGGTAATTGTGCCCATAAAAACATGGAAGCTTTAGGTTTTTCTATATCCCAACCTATTTTCTGTAATCCATTTACTAGTATATCTCTTCTTTTTTGATATACCATACTATTATCAATTACCCATTCCTTATAGCTATCTAAAGCCACTTCAGCCGCTTTTTGAACTGGTAAAAAAACACCATAGTCAATATTAGCCTTCACATTAGTTAACGCTCTAATTGTTTGGCTATTGCCCACTACAAAACCAATTCTGCAGCCAGCCATATTAAAAGTTTTTGAAAAAGAATGAAATTCTACTCCTACTTCCTTTGCCCCTTCTGCTTGCAAAAAGCTTGCAGGTACAAAACCATCATAGGCTAACTCAGAATAGGCATTATCATGACAGATAATAACTGAGTTTTTTTGTGCAAACCTTACTGTATCTTGAAAAAATTCTATAGTCCCCGGAGCAGGAATCGGGTTACCAGGGTAATTTAAAAACATTATTTTAGCCATGCCACAAACTTCCTCAGGAATATCTTCATATATTGGTAAAAAGTTGTTATCTTGGGTTAATGCCATTGGATATTTTATTGCATCTGCTAAAAGTACACCAGCTGAATAAACTGGATAACCTGGATCCGGAACCAAGGCTATGTCTCCTGGGTCTAAGATAGCCTGACAAACATGGGCTAGTCCATCTTGCGAACCCATTAATACCAGCACTTCATTTTCATAGTTTAATTTAACCTTAAACCTATCCCAATACCATTTTGCTATAGCTTTACGTAACTCTTCTGTTCCATCAGTTAATGGATACCTATAACTATCTTCATTCATTACCCACTCACTAAGCGCTTGTCTCACTTCAATGGAAGGTGCCCTGTCTGGACTACCAATCCCCAAGTTTATTACCTTTAGATCTTTTTTCTCTTCAACTTGCCTTTTTAATGCATCCATGTGGGAAAAAATGGATGCATGCATTTTTTCTATTCTTTTAGAAAATTGCATTACTCTCTCTCCCCCTTAAGTCTTTGTAGTTCACGAATTACAGAAATATTTACTGTATGACTACCTAACTCCGTTCCCTTAAACCCTCCATGAAAATCAGAACCTCCAGTAGTAAGCAAATCCATTTCTTTAGCTATTAAGCTTAACCACCTTTTAAATTCAATATAATGGTTCGGGTACTCAACTTCAACTCCAACAAATCCTAATTTTAAAACATCAGTTATCTGTTTTTTATTATTTAAAAACACTGGATGGGCTAAGACAGGTAATCCATTAGCTTTTAGAATTATCTGTATTGCTTCTTCTGGACTGACTTTTTTTCGTGGCACAAAGGCTGCTCGACCTTTTAACAAGAATTTATCAAATGCATTTTTTATGGTATTGGTATGACCCTTTTCGACCAGTAATTGAGCAATATGAGGCCTGCCAATAGTGCCACTATTTACATGACCTTTTAATTCCTCAAAACTTATTTTTATTCCAATTTCATTTAGCTTTTTAACTATTTTCTTAGATCTTTCTTCTCTTTCTGCCTTCATTTTATTTAGAAATATTTTAAGATCTGTACAGTAATGATCTATAAGATACCCAAGAACATGAACCTCTGTATCATCATATTCAGTACTCAGTTCTATTCCTGAAACAAAGATAAAATCAGAGTAACGTTTAGATGTTTCTATAGCTTCATCTATACCTTCTACTGTGTCGTGATCTGTGATTGAAATTGCTTCCAATCCAATATCAACAGCCTTTTGTATACATTCATAGGCTTTTAACGTCCCATCTGATGCTGTTGTGTGAACATGTAAGTCAGCACCCATAATTACCTCCTAGGAAGAGTCTTTTTAAGAAGTCCTATTATATTATTTCCCATTACCTTTGCTATTTCCTGGTCATTAAAACCATTTTGTTTGAGTACTTTTATTAAGTTTGGTAATCTTGAGGAATCCTCCAAATTATTGATAGAAAAATCAGCCCCATCAAAATCTGACCCGATCCCAACATGGTCAACTCCCACTAAGTCGGTTACATGTCTTATATGGGCTACAATTGAATTTACATCTTGCTTTAAACCTATAAAATCAGGGTAAAAGGTAATAGATATAATACCACCAGTCTTTGCTATTTCCTTGATCTGATTATCGGTAAGATTTCTTAGATGAGGACATAAAGCATGGCAATTCGAATGTGATGCTATTAGTGGATTCTGTGTAATACTAATTACATCCCAAAAACTTGCAGGGGACAAATGAGATATATCACATAATATACCCAATTCAGTCATTCTGTTTACTATTTGTTTTCCAAAAGAGGTTAGTCCACCGGTTTCATTACATCCATCAGCTATCATATTTCGATGATTCCATGTAAGTCCTATACTTCTTACTCCAAGATGTGCAAAAATATCTAACATAGGAATACTTTCAATCGGCTCTGCCCCTTCTAGAGAGAGGAGGATGCCTGTTTTTTCAGGATACTTGGAGATAACTATCTCAAGATCCTCTTTGTTTTTAATATGTATTAGCTTTGGATCCTTGGCAATATCTAAAAAGTTATTTATGAGTTCCAAACTTCTTCTTAAGCTTAAGCCAGGTTTATAGACTGAGTGAATATATACTGCCATAAACTGAATCACAACACCAGATTGGCTAAGTTTTGGTAGATCTACATGGGCAGCAGCATTTTTAAAAAAATCAATTTCACCTGAATTTATTTTCAATAGGGTGTCACAATGACTATCTACTATCTTAATATTACTCACTCATAATTCCCCCTTAGCAATAAGCTCATATAAAAACCTGTCTACTCCTTGCGGAACAAACAGGCATTAAAACTTAATTATAGTATATATTATCTCGGTTCAACAATTAACTTAATAGCAGTTCTTTCCTCTCCGTCAATTAGAATGTCTGTAAATGCGGGTATACAAATAAGGTCCATTCCACTAGGAGCTACAAATCCCCTTGCAATTGCTACTGCTTTTACTGCCTGATTAAGTGCACCTGCACCTATTGCTTGCATTTCAGCAGCACCTTTCTCTCTTAAAACCCCTGCTAAAGCACCTGCTACAGAATTTGGACTTGATTTTGCTGAAACTTTCAATACATTCATTAACTAACCTCCCTTAATTGTTTCATTGAAAATTGGATACCCTTCTAAATTTAATATATTCTTCTCAGTTTAAAAAAATCCTTTTATTGAAATATTTATTTTAATATATTATTCAAAATATTTTTGTAATCTCTCTATTTTTACAGTTTTGCCGGATAGATCATCTACTTCAATAAACACTCCATTTAACTGTGATAAACCTGTAGCAACCTCAAAACGATTTGGCATTTGGGTTAAAAATCTTGAAATAATATTTTCCTTCTTTATGCCTAAGACAGATTCATATGGGCCAGTCATTCCAACATCAGTTATGTAAGCTGTCCCTTTTGGTAAAATCTTATTATCCGCTGTTTGGATGTGAGTATGCGTTCCTAAGACAGCTGAAACTTTTCCATCTAGATAATAGCCTAAAGCCATCTTCTCAGAAGTAGCCTCTGCATGAATATCTACAATAACTATATTTGTTTGGTCAATAATTTGTGATAGGATTATATCCATAGTTCTAAATGGACATTCTAATGCTTGCATATATACACGGCCTTGAATATTTACAATACATATTTTTATATTGTTTTTCGTAATTATCTTGTACCCTTTACCAGGAGTTGCTGGCGGATAATTGGCTGGCCTTACAATTTTCTCTTCTGTATCAATGAAACTAATAATATCTTTCTTATCCCAAACATGGTTTCCCAATGTAATAAAGTCAACTCCATCATTATAAAGCTCATTAGCAACCTGTGCTGTTAATCCATTTCCTCCGGCAGCATTCTCTGCATTTGCTATAATCATATCGGCATTAAATTCTGCTTCTAGCTGTGGCAACATATTTTTAATAATACTTCTGCCTGGTTTACCAACAATATCTCCAATAAATAAAAACTTCAAATTCTAGCCCTCCGACTATATCTATTATTTATTAAAAACCATTACTTTTCCTTCTTCCCTAAATGCAAAAAGCTTTTGGTTCATCATTTCATGACCAAGATTGTCTAGCATTGTTCCAATTAGATCTTCTTGAAAAAGCTGATCTTCTTTTGTAAGCTCTTCTACTTCTACTACAATGGAATTCTTAAAATAATCTTGCGTTAATGAAATTATAAGATTTACCTCTTGAGCAGAAAGATTTTCCATTTTTCTATATATATCTAATACAGTTAATCTTCCACAAGTACTGTATTTTATGTTGAACGGATTAACTACTTGTCCTTTTTCTAAATAATAAAGGGTGCTAAGACATTTATCTATTAATGAGGAAAACTCACTAATATTATTGTCATTATCGTTTAATAAAAAAGTAAACTTTATTTCTCTTGAATCTGGTTCACAGCATATACTACTAATTTCCGGGTACCTAACAAGCATTGATATTAGTAAGCCAACACCATCAGATACCTGTTTCCCACTTTTGTAACGTAAAGACACTATATCACCACTCCTCTATCTCTTTTGAGCTAATTAATCTTATTATCTTTTCTTCATATTCTTATAAAACTCCTGCTATAAATAATTATTTATATGGAACAAAAATTTCCAAGAAAACTGCAAAAAGAAATAACGGTCTTTATGACCGTTATTTTGCATAATCAACTGCTCTAGTTTCTCTGATAACCACAACTTTTATTTGTCCAGGATACTCTAGCTCTTGTTCAACCTTCTTAACTAAGTCCCTTGCTAGGGTCACGGATTGTATGTCATCTATTCTATCAGGTTTAACCATTATCCTAACTTCTCTTCCTGCTTGTATTGCATATGATTTTTCAACACCTTCAAATGAATCGGCAATTTCTTCTAACTTTTGAAGACGTTTGATATATGACTCTAATGTCTCCCTACGTGCACCTGGCCTTGCAGCTGAAATTGTATCAGCAGCTTGAACCAAAACTGCTTCAATACTATGAGCCTCAATATCACCATGATGCGCACCTATTGCATGAATAACTGCAGAAGATTCCTTATACTTTTTAGCTAAATCTACCCCAAGTTGTACGTGAGGCCCTTCTACTTCATGATCAACAGCCTTGCCTATATCATGTAAGAGACCAGCTCTTTTTGCTAATTGAACATCTACACCTAACTCAGAAGCCATCGTTCCAGCTAAATGAGCTACTTCTATGGAATGCTTCAGAACATTTTGTCCATAACTTGTACGGTAATGTAAACGTCCTAAAAGTCTAACTAACTCTGGATGAAGGCCATGAATATTTGTTTCAAAGGTCGCCTGCTCTCCCTCTTCCCGGATTTTTTGCTCTACTTCCTTTTTACCTTTTTCTACCATTTCTTCAATTCGAGCAGGGTGAATTCTACCATCAAGAATTAACTTTTCAAGAGCAATTCTAGCAACCTCACGACGAATCGGGTCGAAACCTGACAAGATTACTGCTTCTGGTGTATCATCAATAATTAAATCTATACCAGTAAGTGTTTCTAGTGTCCTAATGTTTCTACCTTCTCGTCCTATTATGCGACCTTTCATTTCATCATTGGGGAGAACCACCACAGATACTGTAGTTTCAGCAACATGATCAGCTGCACACCTCTGGATTGACAGAGTTATAATTTCTTTTGCTTTTTTATCGGCTTCTTCTTTAGCCTGGTTTTCTAACTCCTTTATCAAAATAGCCATTTCATGTTTGATTTCTTGTTCCACATTACCCAGTAATATCTGTTTGGCTTCCTCAGAGGTCATACCTGAAATTCTTTCTAATTCCCCTTTTTGTCTATGGGAGGCCTCTACAAGTTCTTTTCTAACATTTTCAAGCTCATTCTCTTTCTTTTGCATATATTCTTCTTTTCTCTCAATTGAATCTACCTTTTTATCAAGAGATTCCTCTTTTTGTACTAATCTTCTTTCTAGCCTTTGAAGCTCATTTCTTCTATCTTTACTTTCTCTTTCAAGCTCATTTCTTAACCTATGAACTTCTTCCTTTGCTTCTAAAATTGCTTCTCTCTTTTTTGCTTCTGCATCCTTTTTTGCTTCTTCTACTATCTTTTTAGCTGCTTCTTCTGCAGATGTAATTTTTGCTTCTGCGATATATTTTCTAATTAAATAGCCAATTACCAAAGAAATAACAACAATCACACCAATTATTAATATTCTTTCTGGGGAATAAATACTATTCACCTCCTACTGCTTCTATTTTGCTGACATAAAATAAACCGAGCATCAAGAAAACTCGGCATAGAAACATACTACCAAAACATAATTTAATATAGAAGACTCTTTTATTTTAAAAATACATCCCAATAATAAACAGTCCTCAAGTATTATTCTAATGTTATATATAATAACCATTGGTTGGTAGTGTTTCTAATTCACATTTTCCTGCTTTTCAATTGTATTTGTTTTTATTAGAGTTGTCAAGATTATTGAACATTTTAGTGTTTTTAAGTCTGAACATTTTAGTGTTTTTAAGATTCTGTTTTGGGACTAACTCTCTTTTTAAATTCCTCACGGATCTTAGTTTCAATTTCATCTAGTATTGTTTTATTATTCATAAGAAACTCTTTTACATTTTCACGCCCTTGTCCTAGTCTTTCCTTTTCATATGAATACCAGGAACCACTTTTGTTTATTATATTCATTTCTGTTGCAACGTCGATGATATCTCCTTCTTTTGAAATGCCTTTGCCATATATAATATCAAACTCTGCTAGTTTAAATGGAGGAGCAACCTTATTTTTTACTACCTTAACTCTTGTTCTATTTCCAACCATATCTGTTCCATTTTTTAAAGTTTCTATCCTTTTTACCTCTAATCTAACAGAAGAATAGAACTTTAACGCTCTGCCACCGGGTGTGACTTCCGGATTTCCAAACATAATTCCAACTTTTTCCCTAAGTTGGTTAATAAAAACGGCTGCAGTTTTGGATTTATTAATAGATCCAGCAAGTTTTCTCAATGCCTGCGACATTAATCTTGCCTGTAATCCCACATGGGAATCTCCCATTTCGCCTTCGATTTCAGCTCTTGGAACTAATGCTGCTACAGAATCCACCACAATTATATCAACAGCTGAACTTCTTACAAGTGCCTCAGCTATCTCTAATGCCTGTTCACCTGTATCGGGCTGAGATATTAAGAGGTTATCAATATCTACACCTAGGTTTCTTGCATATGTAGGATCTAAGGCATGTTCAGCATCTATAAATGCAGCTATTCCACCCTTTTTTTGTGCTTCTGCTATTACATGTAGTGCAACTGTTGTCTTACCAGAAGACTCAGGGCCATAAATCTCAATAATTCTCCCCCTAGGAAGACCACCAATACCTAATGCAAGATCAAGCGAGATGGCCCCACTTGAAATAACTTCAATATGCATTCTTGCACTAGCCTCTCCCAATTTCATAATGGAACCCTTGCCAAATTGTTTTTCTATCTGCCCCAAAGCAGCTTTTAAAGCTTGTTCTTTATCAGACATAAAAAATTCTCCCCTTTCCCATCCTAAGCCAAACAATTGTTCTTTTAAATTATATTTTATATACTATATACTGTCAACAATTTACAAATTATTTAATTCATATATCTTAACTTTTAACAATCATTTAATCAAAAATTGTCCTTTGTATATTAAATCCACCTTCTAAGTTGAATACTTTAATAACATCAGCTGCCCTCAATATAGTATTTTCTTCCTCTTCTTTTCTAATGAAATGTAATAAAACTACACTATACGGTACTTCTGTTTTACTTTGCAATCCCTTGATTCCCGCAGCCCCTGTAGTACCCGCATCAATTATAACACTTTCAGCATCACTTTTTATTGAAACCCTATGCCGATGTCCATGCAATATAACTGGTATTCGATTCACAAATGCCTCTGCTATATGCGGATGATGAACCATAAAGATATCTGGAGTAGCTTCAAAATTTCCTAATATCATTTCTGCCCTTAGTATATACTCAAATACTGTTTCTTCATTTGGGGGAACTAAAGCACTTGAAACTGCAGCGGGATCATGAATACCTAAAATATTAAATCCTTTAATATTGACAATTTCATCATTTACAACTACAACATTATTTATAAGTTCCATTGCTGAAATAATTTCAGGGGAATCATGGTTTCCTGCCACAAATAGATACGGAATTGTAAAATTATTAATTTTTTCAAGTAAAATTGCCTCTAATGGACTCCCAAAATCAGAAATATCTCCTGTATCTATGATTATATCTACTTCAAAGCTTTCGGAAACCTGTTTAATAAACTCAAAAGCAGCAGGATTATTATGTATATCGGAAACATGAAGGACCTTTATTGTATCAGCAAATTCTCCTATTGGTCTAACTAGATCAACTTTTTCAAATAACTCATAGAGACTATCAGCACTAACTTTGAGTTGCTCTCCTAATTTATCTACCTTTACAAATGCTTCTTGTGCAAATCCTATCATCCATGGAGCAGCTTTAATTACACCTCTATATTGTGGATTAGAAAACTCATTAATGTTATATGTGTAAAAGGTCCCAGTTAGTAAAATTGCCATTATCCCAAAACCCATAAGAGCCGCTTTTAAATAATCAAATACATCTCGCTTGTGTAGCAAAAGCATGGCGAAAGCACCACCTATGAATGCAATCAAAAGCATTCTTGCAATAAATAGTCCTGCATGCCACCTAACTTCATTGATTACCTTGTCCACGAAGTCTGCTTGATCTATTGGTTCTTCAATAAGCTCTTGAAGTAAATCTATATCTATATTTATAAGGGTAACACCCAGTTTTATGGGAGTCTGATGAGTTTTCGCACTAATAATACCCACAGGTGGAATGCTAATTTCTGTTAATCCATCATCAAATATCTCTAAAGATAATCTAAACTCAAAACCCTCAATGCTAAAACTCATGTCCCCAAAAAGTGTAACAAATGTAAAAGTTGTTACTACTATTAATATAAGGATTAACCATGTTTCTTTGGAAATCATGTATTCACCTTTCTTCCATCAATAATAAGAGAGAATTCGCTATAGCAGAGGAAACAGACTGTTTTCTAATATTTTTCCGGTTTCCTGCAAATAGATGTTTATATATTAAAATATTATTCTCCATAGCAATTCCGATATACACGAGACCAACAGGTTTATCCTTACTTCCTCCTCCCGGCCCAGCAATCCCTGTTATAGCTATACCAATATGTGCATTAGCAATATCTCTTATCCTTAGGGCCATTTCTTTAGCAGTATTTTCACTAACTGCCCCATATTGTTGGATTGTACTGTTTTTCACTCCAAGTAGATTGATTTTTGCTTCATTACTATATGTAATTAATCCTATTTCAAAAAATTCAGAGCTGCCAGGAATACTTGTTAATTCTGCTGCAAGTAATCCACCAGTACACGATTCAGCAACTGCAACCTTAATATTATTTCCTTTTAACTGTTTTACCAAAGACTCTAAATTTTTCATTTACTACTCCTTAGGTTATGTTGTTTAATCAATTTATAGCATAAAAAAGAACCTATAACAAACTTTTGTTATAGGTTTAGTGAGAAACAGTCACTTGATTAATTTAAATAGTTTCTTAGGTCTTCTCCATTAACATATTCATCATCTACAAGTTTCTGGCTGAGTTTAGTCAATGCAGCAAGATTATCTTCTAATATTTGATTGACAGTATCTTCTTGTTCACGAAGTATTAATTGACACTGTTTACCTAATAAGTTTTTACTTATATCCTCAGGACTTATTATTCCCAGAGTAGACATTCCATTAAATATAATTCTTTTAACCATTTTCAAGGCTTCATTATAATCATTTCCTGAGCCTGTACTCTTGCATTTTAAAATAATCACTTCAGCAGAAGCTCCTGCTAAAAGTATTTTTATCTGATTTTCTAAATAATCTAATGTATATAAATACATATCTTCTGCAGGCTTTTGTCGCATGTAGCCAAGGGCACTATCTCTTGAAGTAATAGTTATATGGGATACAGATTCAGGTCTTACAGATTCACTTATTATTGCATGCCCTATTTCATGTACGGCTATGCGATATTTTTCTTCTTTTGAAGGCTTCCGATCAGTTTTTTCCCCAAGCATTACTTTGTCTACTGCTTCTTCAAAATGTTTTTGCTTTATATCAATACTTACTTCTCTTAATGCCAAAATTGCAGCTTCATTTGCTACGCTTTCTAAATGAGCACCTGAAAAACCAAAAGTGTCTCTAGCAATTTGTTCTAAATCCACATCAGGAGCTAAAGGTTTATTTCCTGTATGAATTTGTAAAATCTGCATCCTAGCTTCTTTTTCAGGTAAATCAACTCTTACCACTCTATCAAATCGACCAGGACGTAACAAAGCCTCATCTAGCATGTCTACCCTATTGGTAGCACCAACAATTAATATTTTTATATCTAGATCATTGCTATCTAAACCATCCATTTTAACAAGAAGCTCATTTAGGGTTTGGTCGTACTCCATATGGTTACTGTTTTGTCCTCGTTTGCTTCCTAAAACCTCTATTTCATCAATAAAGATTACTGCGCGTGTCTTTTTTTCTTTGATTGCAGTCTCTTCAGCTTTTTTGAATAGATTTCTTACTCTTTGTGCTCCCACCCCTGCATACATTTCAATAAATTCACTACCACTTGCAGACATGAATACTGCTTCTGTATAATTTGCTGCAGCCTTTGCTAAAAGCGTCTTACCAGTACCAGGAGGACCTGTCAGTAACAAACCTTTTAATGGCCTAATACCCATTATAGATATATCTTTATCTTTAATAATAAAGTCTAAGGCCTCTTTTAATTCTTGTTTAGCACTTCTTTGTCCCCCAATATCCTTAAACTGAATTGCTGATGAGTTAGCAATCCTTTTTCCTCTTCCTCCCACATTTAACACACCATTTTTCTTAAGAATGAAAAACAACATTCCTCCAAAAACTGCAAATAATAAAATCGGGAAAATATTAAATCCTTGAATTGCTAGAAATGTAACTGCTGCTATACCGGTACCAATAATAATTTCTTTTAACTTTCCTTTTAACATATTAAACCTCTCCCACTTTATAGATTAGTGTTAGTTCGCTGCATTATCCTATAGATATAGTTTTCATGGGATTGGACCTGAATAAATAAATGAGTATCATTAATATACACTTGATAGTCAATATTTTCATCGTTTTGTACTAAGCTTTGCATGCTATCCTTCAAGGTTACAAAATCACCTTGAGCCAAAGACTGATATGCATAATACTGTATTTCATTCCATACTGTTATTAACTCATTATTTGGGTTATCTACTATTCTAATTTCAAATCCTTCGTTATCCTTGACATGAGAATGGCCTATTTCATTTAGATTTGAGTAAGCTGTTTGAATATTGTTTACCATATCTAATTCTACTGTTAAAATCAGTCCTTCTGTACCTTTTTCAATAGTATAGTTCCTCACACCATCTACCTCAGAAATCTCTTGCCCAAGAGGTTTTTTAACTGCCATTTCAGTATAAACCCAGTTTAAGGACATAAACACACCTAGCGCTAACACAAAGGCTATTATTATTACAGGTAGGCTAAATCCTTTAATTTTCATATACGTTCCTCCCCCTTGACCTGTAATTTGATACATTCCTCATTATAACTTAAAGTTTAATATATATCCTTATGAAATAGATGGAACAAAAAAACCATATGAGGATAATCCCCATATGGATCTGCTGTACAATTTATTTATTTAGTTTTAAAACTTTCCACCCATTTACAAAATAGTCAACTCCAGACCATAATGTAAAGATAACCGCTATATAGATTGAAATCTCACCTATGTTAAATGGAATATTGAAAAGGTTGACAAATAAATCATTGAGTATAATGGCTACAATAGCTACTATCTGTGTTACTGTTTTAACCTTGCCCAATTTACTTGCAGAGATTATCACACCATCACTTGCTGCAATGGATCTTAAACCCGTTACTGCAAACTCACGCCCAATAATTATTACCGCAATCCAAGCTGGCACAAGATTAATCTCTACCAAAGAGATTAAAGCTGCTGATACTAGAAGCTTGTCCGCAAGGGGATCCATTAATTTACCAAATTTTGTTACTTCTTTCCTCGCACGTGCTATATATCCGTCTAATCCATCTGTACTGGCAGCCAGCACAAATATCGCAGCTGCGATGTATTCCCCAAATGGAATTCTAATTAGTATGAAAAACATAAAAATTGGAACTAAAAATATCCTAGCCAAGGTGACTCTGTTGGCAAGATTCATCTGTAACCTCTCCTATCAAATCAATGTTGGTAGAACCAATAATATCTACAGGTATTATATTACCAATCTTGTTTTGTTTAACTGTTTTTAAATTGATATATACTTGACCATCAATCTCTGGGCTTTGCAAATAACTTCTTCCTAAATACCAATCCTGCTCATTAGGTATTTTTTCTTCAATTAATACAGGTATTCTTCTACCAACATATTTTTCAATTTCTTCAATTGTTACTTTATCTTGTATTTCTTTTACTTTTGATACTCTTTCCAATTTTATTTCTTCTGGAACCTGATTAGGCATTATAGCAGCTGGAGTCCCTTCTTCTTGTGAATAGGTAAAGAAACCACTCCATGTAAACTTTAATTCTTTTAATCCATCACTAAGTATTTCAATGTCTCTCTTATTTTCCCCGGGAAAGCCAACAATAAATGTACTACGAAGTGCTATATCAGGCAAAATCTTTTTTGTTTTTGCAACCAAGTTATTGATATCCTCACTTAAAAATGTTCTTCCCATTCTTTTTAGAACATCATCACTTAAGTGTTGGAGTGGTATATCTAAGTACTTACAAATTTTTTCTTCTTCAGCTATCGTATAGAGCAATTCATCACTTAAGTAATTTGGATAACAATATAGAAGTCTCAACCATTTTAGATCCTGAATTTTAGTTAAGTCTTTCAAAAGGCTAGGTAAATTATAATTAGAATTTATGTCTTTCCCATACTGCCCAATATCTTGAGCAATCAGAATAACTTCTTTAAATCCTTTATTTACTAAGTATTTTGTTTCTTTGATAATGTCCTCCGGTAATTTACTTCTATAGTTTCCTCTTACTAGTGGTATAACGCAATATGAACAATAGTTATCGCATCCATCTGCTATTTTAAGATAACTAAAATACCCATCCTCCACTCTTTCTCTGTTAACGAACCCTTCACGTTTAAACTCCATAGCATCTTTAACTGCAAAAACTTTTTCCCCACCGAAAAGTTCCCTTATAATATCTGGCAACCTGTCTATCTGATCATTTCCTACGATTCCATCAACTTCTGGAATTTCTATGCTTATCTCTGTAGAATATCTTTGAGCTAGACAACCAAAAATAACTAATTTTTGAAAAACCTTTTTCTCTGATGCTACACTTAAAATTGTTTCAATTGATTGTTCCTTGGCATCTTTTATAAATCCACATGTATTTATAAGAATTACATCAGCTTTCTTAATGTTTTCTTGCCATTTAAAACCATCAGCTAAAAGCAATCCCTTTACTACTTCTGAATCTACAGTATTTTTTGCACACCCTAGTGTGATTAATGCTACTTTTAAAGACATAACATTGCTCCTTTAGATATCATCTTCTATTGAAAAAGTTTTTCTAACAACTTCACCATCATTACCTATTGGTTCAATTAATTGTCCATTATACACTATATCAACGGCGCCTGCATCTCCAAACACCATATTTATTCCATTTTCATCTTCAAAAATAAGGCTATCTTCCCCTTGTGTTATTATACGTGAAAATACAATTGTATTATTTATTGAAACTTCTAACCAACAGTCTCCTCTTTCAGGTATTACTTCAATATTTACACCAGCATATTCAGGTTCAGTATTAATATCCTCATTTGGTGTTTCATCTTCATTATTCTCATTTGGTTCACTTATTATTGTATCATTTGGGGGCGGTGGACTAGGAATTGTATTATTCCATATTTTATTAATTCCTATTAACACAATTACTGCTAAAACAAGTATTCCAAACCTTACTAATTTACTATAATTAAAATTAACTTTTGGAGACTTTTTTTGTCTATAAGAAGTTTCTTCTACGTACTTGGAAACATTATCTGTATCAATCCATGATTGATTAAACTCCTCTAAAATTTCTGTGGGGTCAAGATCTAGTAATTTGCAATAACTACGCAAAAAACCTATTATATATACTTTGCCTGGTAGAACTTTATACTCATTATTTTCTATTGCTTCTATATAAAATCTCCTTATTTTTGTATATTCTTCTACTTGTTCTATTGATAGTCCTAGACTAATCCTTCGTTCCCTCAACTTCTCTCCTACGCCTGACATTAAAAGCACCCCCCTCTCATTATAGATACTAGGTCAAATCTAATCATAATTATGTCTAACAGTATAGACTTTCTTCATTAGTATCGAATTTTCCTGCAGATTAATAAAGGATTAAAAGTTTTTAAACATATCTTTGTACTCTTCCCAGCCAATTAAAAGCGCCCTCGGTTTACTTCCTTCATACCCACCTACTATACCTTTCTCTTCCATTAAGTCTATTAACCTAGCAGCCCTTGTATACCCTATTCGCAATCTCCTCTGTAACAAAGAGATAGATGCTTGGTTACTCTCAAGTAATATTCTCGTTGCTTCAGGAAGCAATTCATCATCTATTTCTAGCTGCTTCTTGGGAGGATTTTTTTCTTCAAGTACATTTTCATATTTTGGAGCACCTTGTACCTTTAAAAATTTAACTATTTTTTCGACCTCTTTATCTGAAACATAAGCGCCTTGAACTCTGACAGGCTTAGGTTTTCCCATCGGGAAGTATAACATATCTCCCTGACCTAGTAGTTTTTCTGCACCACCTATGTCTAATATTGTTCTAGAATCAACTTGAGATGATACTGCAAAGGCAATTCTAGATGGTATATTAGCTTTTATAAGACCAGTTATGACATCAACAGAAGGTCTTTGAGTCGCTACAACTAAGTGAATTCCTGCTGCTCTTGCCATTTGTGCTAATCGGCATATTGCATCTTCGACATCTGCTGGGGATACCATCATCAAGTCTGCTAATTCATCTATTAGTATTACTATATATGGAAGTGCAGGTTGTTGACCTTCAGGGTCTTCCTGTGCTTTCAAATTATTAAAACGTGTAATATCCTTTACTCCCGCAGCAGCAAACATCTCATATCGGTTTTCCATTTCATTAACCATCCAACGTAAAGCTGTTGCAGCTTTTTTAGAGTCTGTTACTACAGGTGCAATTAGATGGGGAATACCATTAAAATTAGTAAGTTCCACCATTTTCGGGTCAATAATTAAGAGCTTCAGCTCTGTGGGTAGTGCTTTAAATAATAAACTACAAATTAATGAGTTCATACACACACTTTTACCGGACCCTGTAGCACCAGCAACCAATAGATGAGGCATAGCTGATAAATCTGCTACCACTACTTTCCCAGCTATGTCCATTCCAAGGCCAACAGCTATTTTTGATGAATTCTCTATAAATTGGGGACTTTCTAGAACTTCGCGAAAGCTAACAATTGCAACTTCCTTATTGGGGACTTCTATACCAACTGCAGCTTTCCCAGGTATAGGGGCTTCAATTCTTACTTGAGATGCTTCCAAGTTTAATGCAATATCATCTGATAGATTTACTATCTTACTAACTTTAGTTCCAGTCTCAGGTTGTATTTCGAACCTTGTAATTGCAGGACCACAGCTCACCTGTGAAACTTTACATTTAACTCCAAAGCTTGCGAGGGTTTCTTCTAATTGTCTAACCTTTTCAGATATATCTTTATTCATTCTAGGATTTTTTAGTTTAATATTTCTCTGAAGCAATGAAATTGGTGGTAAGGTAAATTCACTACTTGTATTATTATATAAACCAGGTACTCCAATAGGGCTTCCAATTTCTTCAATCTCCTTTGTTTCATTTTCTTCCGAAATAGACACTAACTTATCCTTTTCTTCATCCTCATAGTCGCTGTCTTCTTCTGAATCTTGATACATATGAACAACAGGAACAGCTTTTGATTTTACTTTTTTATTTTTCTTCTTTGTTGAAATTTTTGCTGTAGAAGTATTTTCTTCATCAAATAGGAATTGTGAAAGACCATTTCCCATTTTAGTAAAGCTATTTCTAAATACTGCAAATGTCGAAGCTAAAAGGCCAATAAGATGAGTATTGGTAAGAAGCATGAATGATAGTAATAACGATGTTACTATAATTATATAACTACCAAAAACACCAAAAATTTTAATGAAAATGATAGAAAATGTTGCGCCAATTAATCCTCCACCTATTCCTTCCATAGATTCACCTAAAATAGTACTTATTGGAAGAGTACTGCTAGTAATATTTATATGTAATGCTACTGTAATTGTAATAAAGGCTAAAAGTATTCCAAATCCTTGATTTGAAATACCTGATACTTTTTTATTTTTAAACAACATAATTGCATAAAGAATCATCAATAGTGGTACTAAATACTTGGCTTGTCCCACTAGACCTGTAAATATTCGCGCTATAAATAAACCAAAAAATCCTATAAAATAATTAGAAGTAAATGCCACTTCCATATCAACCACATATATGCTAATCCCACTTAAGGCCGCAAATGCTAACCATAAAATAGCAGCTACTTCACTTCGAGATTCCTCTTTTATTTTCTGCCAAATTTGCATAATCTCACCTCAAATGATATTTCTACATAATTATTTCAAATCCTTTAGCGTTTATAATATTAGTACTAATTAGGCCTCCTATATACTGATATAGGAGGCCTAAATTTTTTCCACAACAAAAGCATACTTTATCCATGGAAATATTAGTGGCCTTAGTTTATGAAGCAAAAGTATTTAGTAGGATAATTGTTGCTCCTACTATCCAGCAATAAACAGAAAAATATCTAAGCTTACCCTCTTGTAAAAATTTTAATAGTATTTTTATTGCAAAGTACCCTGAAACTGCTGCAGTAATGGTTCCAACTATATAAGGACCATATACAGTTGTCGTCATGGGTTCTGATAGTAAATCCTTAGTTTTTAATAAGGTAGCCCCTAATATTACAGGTACAGCTAGTAGAAATGAATATCTTGCAGCAGTCTTTCTGTCTAACCCTAAAACCAAGGAAATCGCAATTGTTGTTCCTGATCTTGAAATGCCAGGAGTAATTGCAGCCCCTTGCGCAAGACCAATAATAACTGCATCTCTATATTTCATCTGGCCAAGGCCCTTATAATTGTTTTTAAATGACTCAGCTATCCACAATAATGTTCCAGTTACTAATAAGGTAAAACCAACAACAAGAAGAGAACTAAACATCCTTTCAAAGGTATCTTCAAGTGCAAGTCCGATGATTGCTGTAGGTATTGACCCAGCAATTATTAGCAATGTTAATTTTTGAAATGGATTACGAATTAAACTTATAATATCATCTTTAAAAACCACTAATATTGCAATTAATGTGCCGAAGTGTACTAACACTTCAAATGTTAAGCCCTCTGGTTCAACACCAAGAATAGAACTTAAGATTACCAAGTGGCCAGAACTACTTACAGGTAAAAACTCAGTTAACCCTTGAATTAAACCAAGAAGTACAGCTTCTATATAAGTCAATTATATTGCCCCCCTTATAATTCCCCCAGAACAACTTCTGCAATATTGTGTGAGTGATCGCTTACTCTTTCCAGGTTGCTAATTATATCCAAAAATACAACACCAGATCCAGCATGACATTTCCCAGAATTTAGACGTCTAATATGACTTTTACGCAAAGTTTTTTCCATAATATCTACTTCATTTTCCAATTCAACAACTCTATCTGCCAATGTAATGTTGTCGTCCTCTAACGCACTAATCGAAGTCGTATAGGCTTCTAATGATAAAATTTTCATTTTTTCTAATTCTTCCAAAGCAAATTCTGAAATTGGAAGCCTTTCATTAATCTTTATTCTAGCTAGCTGAGCAATATTCTCGGCGTGGTCTCCTACCCTCTCAATATCATTAACTGCATGTAGTAAACCTGTATGTCTTTTTGAAGAGGTACTAGTCATACCTTTTTGTGACGTTTTTGACAGATATCTTGTAATCTCCTTTTCTAATTCATCAATAATATCTTCATTTCTCATTACTTCATCTAATATTTTATTATCTTCTTTAAAGAAGCCTTCCATTGCCATATTAACGTTATCTTTAGCAAGATTTGCCATTCTAATAATTTCTTTCGTTGCTAATGCTAAGGCTAAACCTGGTGTTTTTAACATTCTGTCGTCAAGATACACAGGCCCAGTTGGTTTGATCTCCTCTGATCCAGGAACAATCCTAATAATTAGTCTTACAAAAACGCTGATTAACGGTAAGAAAAGTAAAGTATTAAAAATGTTAAAAGAGGTATGGGCGTTGGCTATTTGTCTTGCTACGTCATCAGGGGGAGAAACAAGTAAAACAAATTTCATGAAAACGGGCAGCAATATAAGTACAATAATAGTCCCTGCCACGTTAAAAATAATGTGAGCTGCTGCAGCTCTTTTAGCTGATAAATTCGCACCTATTGATGCGAGAAGGGCAGTAATACACGTTCCTATATTATCACCTAGAAGAATTGGAATAGCAGCTTCAATTGGTATTAATCCTTGAGCTGCTAACGCAATAAGAATAGCAATAGTTGCACTACTTGATTGAACTAAAGCAGTTGTTACTATCCCAACAAATACTCCTAGAATAGGGTATTTACTTAACTGTTGGATAGCTGAAATAAATTGAGGATAGTCCTTTAAAGGTGACATAGCCTCTTGCATTAAACTTAAACCTAATAATAAAAGTCCAAACCCAAATATTACTTGTCCAATATATTTCATTCGTTTTTTCTTGCTTAAAAAATTCAGTAAAAAGCCTATGAAAATTATTGGGAAAATATAATGACTAAGCTTAAATGATATAAGTTGAGCTGTAATGGTTGTACCTATATTAGCTCCCATCAAAACACTAACAGACTGTTTTAATGTCATTAATCCAGCATTTACAAAGCTTATAACCATAACTGTGGTAGCACTACTACTTTGTATTGTGGAAGTAACAAATGCACCCATTAGAACTCCCACTACAGGAACACCTGTCAACACTTCTAAAACTCTACGGACTTTATCTCCAGCAGTTTTTTGTAACCCATCTGCCATTGATTGCATAGCATAGATAAAAATTGCTAACCCACCAGCAAACCCAAAAAATATTTCCATGAGTAATTCTCTCCTAATAATGAAATTATCGTAAATGCCTCATAAATTATATCATAGGTCATGTAAGTTAACCATATATAAATCAGGGCAAAATCAAAGGTAAATATCTACAACTTTAATACTAACACAATTGATGGTTATACGCTCTGATTGTATAAAAAAAGGGAACTTGGATAGTTCCCTTTAAATCTGTTGAAATATCTCTTGTGTGAAATGCTAATTAGTGTTTAAGAAACCCATTAACTATTTCATTTTTTAAAACTGTACCTGGCTGTAATTCAGAAATTAAAAAATCCTGTGGACATGAACTTATAATGCGAACTATTCTATATTGACCTTCCTCTAACATTTCCACCTGTAGTCTTTTTCCTTGATAATCTATCTCTCTAAGCTCTTTTATTTTATCTTGATCCTTTAGCACCTCTTCCACTAATAAAGGTGTATATAATACCATTTAATGCCCCCCTTGGGGATTCATCATCCTTCGATTTTGTATCAACTCATCTAATTTCCTTACCGCTTGTCCTATCCCTCCAACTTCATTAATTAAACCTTCATTTACAGCATCTTTACCAACTAAAATTGTTCCTATATCTCTTGCAAGTTCCCCAGTTCTAAACATTAACTCTCTAAACCGTTTAGCTCCAATTGTTGAATGTTCACACACAAAACTAACTACTCTTTCCTGCATTTTATCCAGATATTCATATGTTTGTGGTACTCCAATCACAAGACCTGTTAACCTTATGGGGTGAATGGTCATAGTTGCTGACCCTGCAATAAAGCTATGGTCGCTTGCTACCGCAATGGGTACCCCAATACTATGTCCTCCTCCTAATACTAAAGATACTGTTGGCTTTGACATGCTGATTAGCATTTCAGCTATTGCCAACCCTGCTTCTACATCTCCTCCTACAGTATTTAAAACTATTAAGACTCCTTCAATATTTGGATTTTGCTCCAAGGCAACCAATTGAGGAATTATATGTTCATACTTTGTAGTCTTATTTTGTGGAGGCATTACCATATGTCCTTCAATCTGTCCTACTATGGTAATACAATGGACATTAGTTGGTGCATCGGGTATATTAATTTCTCCAAATTCTTTAATATTATTACTTCTATTACCTTTTACCTTTTTCTTTTCTTTTCTTGGATTTGTGTTAGGTAAATTTGGGTTTACATTAGGATTAAAGTTTGGATTAGGATTAGTATTTGGATTAGTATTTGGATTAGTATTTGGATTAGTATTTGGATTAGTCATAAAGCTATCCATAAAATTCTCGTTCATATTTTACCCCCTACCATTTTTTAAGTTTATTTATAGTATACTTTTATAAAAAGAAAAAAATACATGGCCTGAGCCATGTATTTTTATACTTCCATCAATATTGGTAATATCATTGGTCTTCTACGTGTTTTTTCATACAAGAATTTACTTAGAACATCTTTAACACTTGATTTTATTGATGACCACTCGGTGATGTTCTTCTGCCCACATTTTTCTAAGCATTGTTTTACTCTTTCTTTAGCCTCATCCATCAACTCTTCTGATTCTCGTACATAAACAAACCCTCTTGAAACAATATCTGGGCCAACAATAACTTTTCCGGTTTTTTTATCTAGGGTTACCACCATTATTAAAATGCCATCCTGTGACAACTGCTTTCTGTCACGTAAAACAATGTTTCCTACGTCCCCTACACCTAAACCATCAACTAAAATTCTCCCGGCTTGAATTCTACCTTTCACACAACTTGTTTTTTTATCAAAGTTTATTATCTGTCCATTCTCAAGTACGAAGATGTTTTCTTCTGGAATTCCAACAGTTTTTGCAATTTCAGCATGCTTTATTAGCATACTATACTCACCGTGAATGGGTATAAAGTACTTTGGTTTTACAAGGTTAATCATTAATTTTAAGTCTTCTTGACTAGCGTGTCCAGAAACATGTATGCCTGAAATAGCTTCATGTATTACATCAGCACCAGCTTTATATAATTGGTCAATTACACGTGCGACAGTCTTTTCATTTCCAGGAATAGGAGTTGCTGATATTATTACTGTATCTCCTGGCATAATTTCCAAACGTCTATGATCATGCATTGCAATTCTAGTTAAAGCTGACATTGGCTCTCCCTGACTTCCCGTAGTAATAATAACTACCTCATCTAAAGGAAGGTTTGCTACTTCATCAATATCAATTAGTGTATTATCAGGAATGTCAAGATAACCAAGTTCATGTGCAACAGTTACCACATTCACCATACTTCTACCAACTACTGCTACTTTTCGCCCATAGTTTGATGCAGTTGAAATTACTTGTTGAAGGCGATGAACATGGGAAGCGAAGGATGCGACTAAAATTCTTCCCTTGGAATTTCTAAATATATCATCAAAGGTTTGACCAACAGCTTTCTCAGACATTGTATATCCTGGTCTTTGAGCGTTAGTACTATCGGAAAGCATTACAAGTACTCCCTTTTCTCCGATTTGTGATAACCTTGCAAAGTCCATAACATCTCCATCAACTGGTGTATGGTCAACCTTAAAATCTCCAGTATGCAAAATAGTACCCACAGAGGTATGTATTGCTAAACCTACTGCATCTGCTATACTATGACTTACTCTAAAAAACTCAATGTTAAATGTTCCAATTTGGATAGTATCCCGTGGTTTTATAACCTGTAATTTGGCATTGCTTAGACCATTTTCCTTAAGTTTTGTTTTAACTAAACCTAATGTTAATTTTGTACCGTATACTGGCACATCTAATTCTTTAAGTACATATGGTAATGCACCTATATGATCTTCGTGCCCGTGTGTAAGAACAATACCTTTAACCTTGTCCTTATTCTCTATTAAATAGGTAAAATCAGGTATTACAACATCTACACCTAACATCTCATCCTCTGGGAAGGTTAATCCTGCATCAATAACTACTATCTGACCATTATATTGTATAACCCACATATTCTTTCCAACCTCACCCAATCCGCCTAGTGGAATTATATTTAGTTTTTTTTCATCTATCATTCTTTCACCTCCTATATTGTATAAATCCCGCTCATTACAATGACATTGAAAAAGCACTACTTCAAATAGAGTAGTGCATAGCATCAGCCGCACAACAACTCCTTTTAAGATTATACTCAAATATATCTATTTAAGCAAGTTTTAGTGGATACTACTATTATTATTTCCGGCTACAATTATTTATAAACACATATAATTACAGATGAGGTAGATATACCGCTTTCCACTATATCTACCTCAATATATTTAGATCTTAACTTTCCTAAATTTCTTTAACCTATCATAAACTATTTGTTTTTTCTGGTCATCAAGCTCTAGTAATGGTAACCTAAGTGAGCCAGCATTAAACCCTGCCATATTGACAGCGGCCTTGACAGGTATTGGGTTTGTTGTTATAAACATAGCCTTAAATACTGGCATTAATCTATAGTGTAATTCAGAGGCTTCCTTAACTCTGCCTTCCTTAAATAAAGCTATCATTTCTTGAATTTCTTTTCCCACCACTTGAGCAGCTACACTTATTACACCATGACATCCAAGAGATAACATTGGTAAAGTTAAAGAATCATCTCCACTATATATTGTAAAATTTTCTGGAACAAGCATTTTTAAACTGCTTATTTGATCCATATCTCCGCAAGCTTCTTTAATACCTATTATATTATCAATTTGAGCTAATTTTACTACTGTTGAAGGTTCCAAATTAGTTACAGTTCGAGATGGAACATTATACAATACAATAGGTAACGTTACAGCTTCAGCAATGGCTTTAAAATGGGCATATAAAGCTTCCTGAGGTGGCTTGTTGTAATATGGAACAACAAGAAGTATACCGTCCACTCCCAGTTTTTCAGCTTCCTTAGAAAGTTCAATAGAAGCTCTGGTATTATTGCCACCTGTCCCAGCCATAATTGGAGCTTTACCTTTTAAAGCGACTGTTACTTTTTCAAAAAGTTGTAATTTTTCTTTAGTTGTCAATGTAGGGGATTCTCCTGTGGTTCCGGCCAGCAAAACTGTATCTGTTCCTTCAGATATAAGTCTTTCAGCTAATTTTATTGCTTGATCATAATCTACTTCTAGCTCATTATTAAATGGTGTAACCATTGCAGTAATTACTTTTCCAAAATTCATTGACACCTTCTCACCACCTTGAAATTATTAGATAAACTTTTTGTGCAAAGCATTAACAGCTTTCTCTAAGTCTTCCTCATCAATCAAACACCAGATAGATGTATAAGAATCTGCTGATTGGTAGATTTTTATATTTTGTTCAGTTAAAGCTTCTACAACTTTAGCAACCACCCCTGGTATCCCAGTCATCCCAGCCCCGACTGTAGCAACTTTTGCACAACCTTCTGTTTTTTCTACTTGGATATTCAAATTCTCTAAAACCTTAACAGCCTTTTTGGCTACATCCGTTTTTACGGTAAATAATAAAATTTCAGGTAAAATATTAATAAAATCTACACTTATACCTGCTAATGCCAAAGCATTAAATACTCTCTTTGATAAAAAACTATCATCGCCTGGTACAGGTATCTTTATTTGAGTAATATTTGTAGAATGAGTAATGCCCGTAATCATTCTATCTGTAACCCGAATAGAACTTCTTTCGATGGAACCACCATTAGCACAAATTAGAGTTCCTGGATTATTATCAAATGTACATTTTATCTTCAGTGGAATATTTTTTTGCATTGCTATCTCAACGGCTCGGGGGTGGATAACCTTCGCACCTTCATAAGCAAGCTGACAAATTTCTGAATAGGTAACTTCTTCTAAGGTCTTAGTATCATGAACTAATCTAGGATCAGCTGTTTTTACCCCATCTACATCTGTATATATTTCTACTGATTCAGCGTTAAGTGCCACAGCAAGGGCAGCTGCAGTAGTATCACTACCTCCTCTTCCTAAGGTAGTAATTTCTCCTTCTTCAGATAAACCTTGAAAACCTGCGACGATAACAATGCTATTTTCCTCTAATTTTTTTAGGATTTTTTTGGGCTCAATTTTTAATATTGAGGCATTTCCATGATCAGAATCAGTAATCACACCAGCTTGCGCTCCCGATAAAAAGCAGCAAGAGTAACCCATGTTTTTTAAAGTACTTGACAAAAGCACTCCAGATATTATCTCACCACAAGACATTACTATATCAAGCTCTCTTAAGTCTACTTCAGCACTCATTTCTTTAACTATTTCAATTAGCGTATCAGTAGCGTATGGATCCCCTTTACGTCCGATGGCTGAAACTACAACTACCATACTAAACCCAGTTTTTTTTGCTTGAATAATTTTTTGAGCTACCATTGCTCTTTTGTCTGCTGTTGCTACAGATGTCCCACCAAATTTTTGTACTAATATTTTCACAATATACACCTCTCTTGACGCAAGTTTTTAGTTTTGAGAAAACTACGCCATCTGGTCAGGTTAAACAAGGCTTTTCTTTACTAACAACTCAGCAATTTGAACTGCATTTGTAGCAGCTCCCTTTCTTAGTTGGTCTGCTACAACCCAAAAGCTAAGTCCATTGTCAAAAGCCAAATCATTACGTATGCGCCCTATAAATACTTCATTTTTAAAAGAACAATCTATGGGCATTGGATAAATATTCTGGGATATATCATCCAGAACAATCACCCCAGGTGCGTTACTAAAACAGTCTCTGGCCATTTCTGTAGTGATTGGTTGTTTTGTTTCAATGGTTATGGCTTCACTATGGCTACGCAATATTGGAACTCTCACAGTAGTTGCAGATATTCTAATTTCGTCGTCATGAAACATTTTTTTTGTTTCATCTACCATCTTCATTTCTTCTCTTGTATAATCGTTTTCCATAAAACGGTCTATATGGGGAATTAAGTTGAAAGCTATTTGATGCTGAAAATTCTCTGCTTTGACTGGGTTGCCTCCTAATACCTGTTTTGTTTGAATAAGTAATTCATCCATTGCTTCTTGACCAGCACCTGATACAGCCTGATAAGTAGATACTATTACTCTTTTAATTCCTACTTTATCATAAATGGGCTTTAAAGCAACAACCATTTGTATTGTAGAGCAGTTCGGGTTTGCTATTAACCCTTTATGCCATTCCACATCCTCAGGATTAACCTCTGGAACAACTAATGGCACATCTGTTTCTAACCTGAAGGCACTCCCGTTATCAATTACGACTGCACCCATGGAAACAGCAGATTTGGCATACTCTAAACTAGCTGCTCCTCCTGCAAAAAGGGCAAGATCTATTCCCTTAAATGATGATGTTTTAGTTTCTTCAATAATTATTTTTTCACCTTTAAAATCTATAGTTTTCCCAGCCGAGCGCTTTGTAGCCAAAAGCTTTAACGAATTAATGGGGAAATCCCTTTCCTCTAGAACTTCTAGCATGGTATTTCCAACAGCTCCTGTACCTACTAATGCTACATTATAACCCAATTATACTCCTCCTTATAATCATTCTTATTTGTGCTGCATTAAAATTGGCTGAATTTGCCTACCTTCTAAGGCTTCAAGAACAGTATCCTTAATGAAAGGAAAGTGAGCTACTATGGATCTCGCTTTACTTTTAGGGTTATCCTGCCCAAATGGAACAAGATAAATATTTCTTGAATTTAAAAGGATACCTAGATTTCTTGCATTCATACTCAAACCATCATTTGTAGATATTGCAATGACAACTGGCCGTTCATTCCTGAGTTGTGCTTTTGTCGCCATTAAAACAGCAGTATCTGTAATACCGTTAGCTAATTTTGCTAGTGTGTTTCCTGTACACGGCGCAATTATCAATATGTCTAATATCTTTTGTGGGCCTATTGGTTCTGCATCGGCAATGGTAGTAATTATCTTGTTTGAGGTGATTTGCTCCATTGTCTTTCGCCAAAATTCGGCCTTGCCAAACTTAGTGTCATTTTGAAAAGCTGTAGGGGACATAATAGGCATTACCTTTGCCCCTTCATCGATAAGAGTTTTAATATATGGCATTGTTTGTTCAAGAGTACAAAAGGAACCTGTTACAGCAAAGCCAATATTTAGTCCTTTAACAGACATTTGTAACACCCCCTCTACCTTTGGAAATGTAATCTATTATGACTCGAGGATAAACTGTCCCCAAAATATTTCCAGCGGTAATGGGTGCAACTCTGCCAGGTAAGCCAGGTGCTAAATATGATCTTATGCCTAGTTCGTCTGCCGCATTGTAATCAAGCCCACCTGGTGCAGAAGCTAAGTCAATTATTACACAATTCTTATTTAAAAGCTTTAATCTTTCCTTTGGCAAAATAAGTGCCGGAACAGTATTAAAAATAATATCCATTTCCTGTAGTTTTTTTTCTATATCATTTAGATCCAGTACATGGCAATTCATTTCCAAGGCCCTTGCTAATTGTTCAATATTTCTAGCTGCAACAAAAGTATTAGCACCTAGGCCTTTAAGCATCCTTGCTAAAGTAATTCCAACTCTTCCAAAACCAATCACCATACTATTACTATTATGTATAGTGATTTTAGTTAATTCCATTGCCTTTGCCAAAGCACCTTCTGCAGAAGGTATCGAGTTTAGTATAGAAAGATCATTTAATTCAGCAGTTTCAATTAAATTTAAGTTATGTTGTTCTTTCAAATCCAAAAGATAGGGCGAAACTATACCTACTAATATTAATGTGTGGGATTTAAAAGACTTTACCACTTCCTGGGTTAATTGAAAACTATTTTTTGTAGTGGTTTTCACGAAACCTTGGTTATCTACCCCTGGTATTGGTAAAATGAATATGTCGGTTTTCTTTGCAGGCTCTATTAGATTTTGAAAAAACTGTACTCTCTTTAACTCTTTAAAGTTTAACGCTACTTCATTTCTATCAAAACCTACCAATAATAAATTTGCATTAATCTCAATTAATCTTTTGGCAAGATAGATATCTCTTTTGTCACCATACACCATGGTGATGGTTAAGCCGTCTAAGTCTTTCCGCAATTTTCTCCCCCCTTATATATCACTAATTGTCAATAATAATATATGATAGTGGGAGTAATTCGGTGAATAGAATTATAGATCCAAGACATTTTCCAAGCCATATATTAATCCCTTACATGCAACTACTTTTTTAATAGCCAAAGCAACTCCGGGCATAAAACTTGTCCTATCAAAAGAGTCGTGTTTAATTGTGAGGGTTTGTCCTTGGGCTCCAAATATAACTTGTTGATGGGCAATCAATCCTGACAACCTAATGCTGTGTACAGGCACATTATTTACTATTTTGCCCCTAGCGGCTGATTTATCATATATTAATGGAATGCTTTTTAGATTTTTAGTTATACCCTCTGCTGTTTTTAATGCGGTACCAGAAGGGGAATCAGCCTTCTTAGGGTTGTGCATTTCGATTATCTCAACTTCAGAAAAATGCTTTGCAATCTGCTTTGATATTTCCATCATTAATACAGCACCTAATGCAAAATTTGGAGCTACTAAAACTCCCACACCTGTTTCTTCAGCTGCCACATGTATTCTATCTAAATCATTTTCCCCCAATCCTGTGGTTCCTACAACTACAGCAACCCTTTCCTTTAGTGAAATTAATGTATTATCCAACACAATCCCAGGATGAGTAAAATCTACTACCACATCTGGTTTGCTTAAACGAATGGTTTCTTGTAGATTTTGTCCAATAAAAATTTCATTTGGTAGATTATATGTACAATTATCGGAGGTATCTACAATTGACACCAGTTCTAAATCATCAGAATTTAATACCATGTGAACAACTTCTTTTCCCATTTTTCCATATGCACCTATAACTAATACTGCTATTTTTTTATCCAATTTGGATCTCTCCTTTTATTACTTCAATACTTATTTTAAGCAGATTATAATATATTATCAAAAAGGACGATTTAAGGGTAAACTTAAATCGTCCTAATAATAAATTTTAAAGGTTAAGTTGTTACAAGTCAATTGATATAGCTGTTAAAATCTGTCCAAAGCTAACATTTTTCTTATTAGCAATAATTCTATTATGAATTATCATGAATTAAGCTTCATTTTATGATAAGTTCTGTCTAGCTCAACAATTATTACCTGGTCACCAATCTTCTTAATAGCTTCCCATGGAATTGTAAGGGTACTTCTTTCTCCAAAAACCCTTAAAAAACCATTGGGGTTTGGCAATAAAATACTATCAACGAAACCGCTATCTCTATCTATCATTAAATCAGAATCTCCTATAGTACCAAGTCTTGCCCCATCATAAATATTTATTATTTCTTTACCTAATAAGTCACTTAGTTTCATTATTTTACCACCTCTTTGTAATTTTTTTAAATATCTTTAAAATAAATGGTTGTGCCAAAGTTAGTATAAGTGCTATTCCAGCAATAGTATCAATCTCAACGGAAACTAATTTCATTTTTGAGGGCAATTCTAACCCTAAAAAAGTAGTTAACATAAGTAAAGAGAGATACACACCTCCTGCGATTGCCACTAATTCGGCTAAAGCTTGGGAAACTGGACTAGATTTTATTTCTTCAGGAATACCAGATGCTGATGAGGTTCTTACCTTATGCTTTACTTTTTCACGGACTGCAAAGCCAATTAAAACTACTATCAGTAACAATACAAATATTTTCATATATAGCCCCCCACAAATATACTTTCATTATCGTTTTATGATTGGATAAGCATATATATGACTAAAAATTAAACGAGTACATTGTATGCACTCGTTATAGAATCAATTCAGATAATTAATATGATATACGACTGGTAACAAAACTAAAAGCCTGTATGACCAAATCCTCCTTTGCCCCTATCAGATTTGGACAATTCATCTCCTATTTCAAAAGTAGCCTTTGCAACAGGAGAAAATACCATTTGAGCTATCCTGTCACCTCTATCTATAGAAAAGGTCTCTTGTCCATGGTTTATTATGATAACCTTAATTTCACCTCTGTAATCACTATCGATTGTACCTGGACTATTTAGTAGTGTAATTCCCCATTTTAATGCTAGTCCACTTCTAGGCCTTATTTGGGCCTCATAACCATTTGGTATCTCAACAGATAATCCAGTAGGCACCAATGCGGTCTTGCCAGGTTCAATTGATAAGCTTTCAGTAACACAAGCATACAGATCCAAACCTGCTGATCCAGTAGTCATGTATTCTGGAGGTGGCATGTCCTCATAGGTTAGTTTAATAGATACTTTAATCTTCATAAACAGTTCTCCCATTATCATAGTATGAAACTTCTATCAGTAGGTTTTCAACTGATAGTTAGCTAAACTAATCAGGAATTTAGCATCCGTTAAGACCAACTTACGCTGTGAAGTGGGGTATTACGGATGGTTGATGCGTGACAAATTAATCACTTTATATCGTTAGGTCCAACAGTTACAAGTGAATACTTGTCAAAATTATTTAAGATCTCAGTTAGCTTGTATACATCATCCATTGAAACTTTTATTAGCTTATTTGTAACCTCTTCCGCAGTAATTATTCTACCATATGTAATCATGTTTCTCCCTAACCTGCTCATTCTGTGACTTACACTTTCCATATTAAGCAAGATGTTACCCTTTAGCTGATTTTTGGACCGCTCTAATTCAGTTAAACTTATCTCCTTACTACTTAAGCATTTAATCTGACTATATATCTCATCTAGTATTTTTGCAGCGTTTTTAGGACCTGTTCCTGAATAGATCACAAAAAGCCCCGCATCACTAAAAACAGTCAAGTATGAATAAATGGAGTAAGCTAACCCCATATCTTCCCTGATGGATTGAAATAATCTTGAAGAAATACCACCTCCTAATAGATTATTAAAAACCATTAAAGAATATAAATCATCACTATTTTGATGTAATCCTTTTGTTCCTAAACATAAGTGCATTTGTTCAGTATCTTTAAATTTTGTGTGCTTAACTGGTATGAAATCTGGTTCAGATTGTAATTTTTTTGTCTCTTTTCTAAGGGTAACTTTTGATAATAATAGATTTAATCTTTCCTCCAACTTCTCATGAGCTAGGTTGCCCGCTGCACTTATAACAATATTTTCTGCTAAAAAGAAACTGTGATAGTGATTAATAATGTCCTCCCTATTATAATTGCAAACGGATTCCTTTGTTCCTAGAATTGCTCTCCCAAGTGGATGCCCATCCCATACTTTTTGTGTAAAAATATCATGAATTATTTCATCTGGTGTATCCTCATACATCATAATCTCTTCACAGACCACATTTTTTTCTTTTTTGATATCATCATCCTTAAAACATGAATTTAAAATCATATCTGACAATAATTCTGTTGCTAAATCAATGTCATCTTTGAGTACTCTCGCATAGATACATGTATATTCTCTACTTGTAAAAGCATTTAAAGAACCACCAACTGTCTCCAATTCTTCAGCAATTTGTTTTGCTGACCTTTGTACTGTACCTTTAAAAAATAGGTGCTCCATAAAATGAGTGATGCCTTGAAGCCTATTTGTTTCATGCCTCGATCCTATCTTTATCCAAAACCCAATAGAAACCGAATTGGCATAGGACATCTCCTCAGTAATTAATCTGATTCCATTTTCTAAATTTGATTGTTTTATCAACACAATCCTCCCTTTCTAGACATTTATTTCTTTTCAATAAAAAACCCTGAATACCTTTTTTATACTTAAAATTAAAAACTAGGTGCACCTAGTTTTTTAAAAATAACCTTTTAGTTTTTCGATAAAGTTGATTTTCTGAATTGAGTTTTGTGCCGTGATTGGCACAGATCTTACTTTAATATCATCAATATATACTTCCAGCACACCAACCTCAGTTCCTGCAGCTACTGGAGGGTAAATATTATTTTTAAGATTTTTTTTAACTGTTAATGTACTGCCTTTTTGATAAACCTCATTAATATTCTCTGAAAGTCTTAAGTTTAGTAGCTCATTCAATCCATATTTAATGGCAATTTGACCCATAAATGTGTTCTTTGGCAAACTATAACTAACCCAGTTTCCAAATCCATATTCAAATAGGTTGATAACATCTACATATCTAGCCTTACTACCGAGAACTACAGCTATCAATCCTAAATTATCTTTTTCTGCTGATGCTATCAGACATTGCCCTGCTGCCCTGGTTGTACCTGTTTTAATTCCGGTTGCATATGGATAATTCCATAATAGCTTATTAGTATTCTTTAGATATCTCCTTTCCCCTGATACAAATTGTAATTGATCTTCTTTAACCTTAACAAATTCCGAAAATAAACTATTTTGCATAGAATATCTACCTATTAACGCAAGGTCATATGCAGAAGAAAAGTGCTTTTCATTTGGTAAACCATTTGTGTTATGAAAAGATGTGTTTTTTGCTCCAAGGATAGCAGCTTTTTTATTCATAATCATTAAAAACACACTCTCACTACCACCAATATGTTCTCCAATTGCATGCGCTGCATCGTTACCAGATTTAATTAACGCACCCCTAACTAAATCCTCAACATATACTTGCTGATTCTCTTCTAGGTAAATGCTGGCTTCAGATACTCTAGCGGAATTTTTAGAAATAGTGACAATCTCATCCATGCTAGCAAGTTCCAAACCTAATATTGCTGTCACTACTTTAGTTGTACTTGCAGGATATAAAGGTTGATGCGAGGCTTTTTCATATAAAATTTTTCCTGTCTTAGCTTCTATGAGTATTGCAGCCTTTGCAGTAACATGAGGTTCCGCTGCTAAAGAAGGTATTGGTAAGCACACAACAAGGATTATTAGTAAAGATAATCGAAAATATAATTTTAAATGCTGTAATCTCATTTTTCCAATCCCTTCTTTTTACTGCTATGTTTTATAGTGTATTTGAGACAGTATTTAGCTCATATCCTTTATTTTTTAAAGCTTCAATCATAATCGGAAGTGATCTGGTAGTATTCTCTGTAGGATGCATTAAAACTATTGCACCATTTTCGGCATTTTTGATAACTTTATCTGCTATAACTTCGGCAGTTCTATCCTTTTGCCAATCTATCGTATCTATGGTCCAAAAAACAGTCGTATATCCTAGCTCACCAGCTGCATCTATTACATGTTGTTTTTTTTCTCCATATGGTGTCGCAAAAAGAGTTGTATCCTTACCAGTTATATCTTTGATTATTTTTTGTGTTTTAAGTATTTCTTGTTTGTTTTCTTCTTTACTTAGTTGATCTACATGAGGATGGGAGTATCCGTGATTACCAATTTCGTGTCCTTTTTCAGCAATGAGCTTAATCTTTTCAGGGAATCTACTTGCCCACTTTCCAGTAGGAAAAAATGTTACTTTTACATTTTCTCTTGCAAAAATACCTAAAATTTCTTCAATATACTCCTCGCCCCAATCAATATTAATTGTGAGTGCGATAGCTTTTTTGCTAGTATCTCCTTGATATATTGGTTTATATACTGTTTCTGATAATACAAGCATTTCCTTTTGTTGGTAGAATCCGTATAAACCTATAGTAGCTATTAATAAGCATAAAAAAAGAACTGCTCCTTTGCCAAGTTGCTTTCTACTAACATATCCAATATACATCTGTTAACCCTCCCAATTATATAAAGTAGAAGTTTCACCTATAAAAATATATTCTGTTTGCAATCAGATATTCTAGAATGTAATAAAAAAACCATAAACCCCATTTAGGCTTATGGTTAATTATTAACTTCTATCTCGTGAAAAGGATTTTTTCCTCGGTCTTTCGTTCTTTTCAGAATTATCGTTGTTGCTCTCATAACCAGGTAGAGCTTCCTTACGGGACAGTTTCAACCTACCCTGTTGGTCAAAACTAATTGCCTTAACCATTACTTGCTCTCCTTCTTTAACTATATCCTCAACTTTTTCTACTCGTTTTACATCTAATTGTGAAATATGCACTAAACCTTCTTTTCCTGGAAGTCCTAATACTCCTTCTATTACCTCTACAAATGCCCCGAAATCAGTAACTCTTGTTACTTTACCCATATATATTTTTCCAATTTCAACATCTTGAGTTAACGCAGTAATCAACTTTTGAGCATTTTCACCTGCTTTTCCATCTATAGCTGCAACAAAGACTGTACCATCGTCCTCAATATCTATCTTAGCACCAGTTTGCTCCACAATCTTTTTGATAATTTTTCCGCCAGGTCCAATTATGTCACGAATTTTGTCAGGGTCAACTTGCATACGTACTATTCTTGGTGAATAGGGCGATAATTCAGCTCTTGGTTCAGATAATACCTCCAACATCTTTCCAAGTATATGTAGGCGTCCTTCTTTTGCCTGGTCTAGTGCTCCTTTTAAAATTGCAACATCAATACCAGCTACTTTAATATCCATCTGCAGAGCAGTAATACCTTCTTTGGTGCCAGCAACTTTAAAATCCATATCGCCTAAGGCATCTTCAACACCTTGAATGTCTGAAAGAACCTCGACTTTATCATCTTCTTTAACTAGCCCCATAGCTATCCCAGCTACAGGAGCTTTAATTGGTACACCTGCATCCATTAGACTTAAGGTGCTTCCACAAACACTACCCATAGAGGTAGATCCATTAGATCCAATTACTTCAGACACCACTCTAATTGTATATGGAAAGCTGTCTTCAGTTGGGATTACAGCTTCTAACGCTTTCTCGGCTAGTGCACCATGGCCAATCTCCCTCCTACCAGGACCCCGCATAAACCTCGCTTCTCCAACACTATATGGTGGGAAATTATAGTGATGCATATATCTTTTAGATTCTTCAACACCTAGACCATCAAGAACCTGTTCATCTCTTACTGCTCCCAAAGTCGCAACTGTTAATACCTGTGTTTCTCCTCTATTAAATAGGCCAGTTCCATGTGTTCTAGCTAATAGTCCTACTTCACAGCTTATGGGTCTTATTTCATTTATTTTTCTACCATCTATTCTTATTCCTGTTTCTAGCATTGCTGTTCTCAGTACTTTTTTCTCAATTTTACCCATTAATTGCTTAATACTTTTTAGAAGGTTTGGATTTTCTAATAGTTCCTCTGCAAAAATATCCTGCAGTTTTTCAATAATTTGCTTCTTTACTTCTTTTGTTTGTTTTTCCCGAATAGCTTTCTCCCATGGAATTGATGAGGCATTTTCAAATAATTCCTTTATTTTAGGAAGAGCAATTTCTTCAACCTTAGACTTAACTTCATCACTAGGCTGCTCAATTTCGACCTTCTGCTTTTCTGTAACTAGGCCCATTTCCTGTGCTTCATTCTTGAATTTCTCTATAAAGCCAATAATATCCTTGATACATAAATGAGCTTTTTCCATAGCTTCTAAAATTATTTCTTCTCCTACTTCCTTACTTTTTGATTCAACCATCATAATTCCGTCCTTAGTTCCGGCCACCACTAAATGTAATACGCTGTTCTCAGTTTCATTTAATGATGGGTTAACTACAACTTGTCCATTGACATAGCCAACTGAAACAGCCGCAATCGGTCCTAAAAAAGGTATTTTTGAAATTGTCAATGCTACTGATGCTCCAATGATTGCAGTAATATCAGGTGGGCAATCCTGATCTACACTTAGAACAGTAGTAACAATTTGAACATCATTTCGATAACCTTCTGGGAAGAGGGGTCTGATTGGTCTATCAATCAACCTACTGCTTAAGATTGCTTTTTCACTAGGTCTTCCCTCTCTTTTTATAAATCCTCCTGGTATTTTGCCAACTGCATATAATCTTTCTTCATAGTCAACAGTTAATGGGAAAAAATCAATACCTTCCCTAGGTTCATCTGAAGCTGTTGCTGCTGCGAGTACAGTAGTATCGTTAAATTTAACCAAAACTGAACCACTAGCTTGTTTCGCCAACTTTCCTGTTTGTAGCGTTAGTGTCTTACCACCGCCTAAATCTAACGCTTTTTCTAAAAATAGATTTTCTGTTGCCATTCTTTTTCTACCTCCTTATTGGCTAAATATTCTTTAGCTTATTATTAGTATTATTTCCTGCTATGTATTTTACAAACATCTTTCCATTAAATTTTTATCTAAGAAAAAAGAGCGTAATCCGCTCTTTTTTATACCATCATAACGTATATATGTTTTTAATGGTTAGATAGTATAAGTTAACGCAAGAAAAGTTTTTTATCGACGTAATCCTAATTGTCCTAAAATTTGAGAATATCTGTTAAAATCTTTCTCTTTAATATAGTTCAATAGACCACGACGCTTACCAACCATTATTAAAAGACCTCTTCTGGAATGATGATCCTTCTTATGAACCTTTAAATGCTCAGTTAAATGTTTGATTTTAGCAGTTAGTATAGCTATTTGTACCTCCGGAGAACCTGTATCAGTTTCATGGACCTTAAACTTCTCAATAATCTCCTGCTTTTTTGCATCAATAATTGACATATCTTTCACCTCCTTTTATATCCTCCTTAGCCAAGAAAATCGTCGGTGAATTCGATAATCCTAGCAAAGGATTCCAGCCATCTAACATTATAATCTAATTGAATTAAATAATCAACTAATTGATATTTATTTTCCAATTATAGTAATAACTATCCTTCCTGTGATAGTATCTTTAACAACAATATCAAAAAACCTCCCTGATTTAGACCTAAAACCTCTAAATCGTGTGGCAGTTTGAATTTTTCCAGGAATTTTCTTTGCAGCTAAAAGTATATCCTCAACTTCTACTTTGGTTTGTCTATAGTCAGTTAGACGTTTTTTTGCATGCTCGGTAATCACTATTCTCATCTGACTCGCCCCAAAAATAATAATATATGTGTATACTTATATTATATTCTTAGGGCTTGTTAAGGGTACCTAAATTGAAGCAAGTTCTTAATTCGGGAGAGGATGGATCACTTACTCATGTCAATACCTTATCTAAAATGGTTTTTGCTATATTAACATCAAAACTAATTTGTTGTTTTAGTTCATTAACATTAGTAAACCTTTTTTCATCTCTTAATTTTTGTACAAAGCTAATCTGCAGGTTTTCTCCGTATAAGTTCTTTGTAAAATTCAATATATGTATTTCAACCGACAATGATTTTGCAGAAAATGTAGGCTTGAAGCCAATATTTGTTACAGACTTATATTTTTCCCCATCTAGAGTTGTATATGTTGCGTAAACTCCTGTCTTGGGTAATATGATATCATTATTAATAAATAGATTTGCTGTAGGAAACCCTAACTGTCTACCCATCTTATCTCCACTTACTACCCTGCCTTCTAATTTTGGCCAATATCCCAATAAACTTTTGGCAAGATTTATATCTCCAACTTCCAAACATTGTCTTATTCTGCTACTACTTATTGGTAATTGATTTAAATAAACAGGAGGCTCAACCTGGGTTTGAAAATTATACTTTTTACCTAACTCACTTAAAACAGCTGGATTACCTTTGCCACCTCTCCCGAAACTAAAATTAAAACCAACAAAAACTTTTTTAGGTTTTAAGTATCGTACTAAATAGTCTTTTATAAATTCTTCTGGGGTCTTTAAAGAAAATTCTTTAGAAAATGGATGGTATATCAATATGTCAATGCCACATTCCTCTAAAAGTTGTTCTTTAATATTTGGAGATGTAATATATCCGCTAAATGAATCTGGAGAAAGCAACTGTTCAGGATGGGGTGAAAAAGTATATATTATAGATTTCCCTTTTTTATTCATTGATTGTTCTACACTCTTTTGGATTAGTTCACGATGACCTAGATGTACCCCATCAAAATTTCCTAAAATTACATAACTATTTTGTATTTGTTTGATTTCCTCAGAAATTTCTTTATATATACGCATTTTTAACCTCATTTAAAAACTTTGTTTATTTTGATTTTGCTGTTTTCGTATTTACCCAAAGCAATTAGTTTACTTTGTGAAGTAAATAAGGCAATTATTCTGTCAGTAGAATTTAATTCAGTTTTAATTGCCACTCCATTAAGAACTTTGGATACGTCATCTTCATGTAAAGTATACTTAATAAAACCCTTATTATCAATTACACTATCTAATGGACATAAGAAATCATATTGGTTTTGACTAGTTTTCTCTATTATTTCTTCTATCGAGAATGATGATGAAATATCAAACGAACCTACTTTTGTTCTAATTAAAAAGGACATATAACCTACTGTATTTAATTTAACAGCAATATCCTCGCATAATGTTCTGATATATGTACCCTTTGAGCACTGCACATCAAATATTGCCCTAGTAATACCGTTATCCATGCATATATTTATAAGTTTTATACTTTTTATTTCAACCATCCTTGGCTTTCTATCCACAGTCTTACCTTCACGTGCCAATTCATATAGTTTCTTACCATGAACTTTTATGGCAGATGTCATAGGAGGTGTTTGCCAATGCTGACCTATAAAACTTGCTAATACTTCTTTCAAGTTTTCTTGAAATATATCGGTGTCTTTTCTGTCAATTATATCTCCGAAAATATCCCCTGTAGAGGTTTTAACCCCAAAGGTAATCTCTGCCCGATAATGTTTACTTGTATCTAAAAGGTATTCAAGAAGCCTCGTTCCCTTATTTATACCCAAAACTAAAACCCCGGCAGCTCCGGGGTCTAAGGTTCCAGAATGACCTATTTTCTTTTGACCCAGAATTTTCCTAACCTTTACAACAACCTGATTAGAACTTATACCAGGAGGTTTTAATATGTTAATAAATCCATCCATAGCTATCACCTACTGTGGTAGTTTCTTTTCCAAGTAATCTATTACATTTTTAATTGCTATAGCTAACTCGGTATTGATGGTACATCCCGCAGCCTTTTTATGTCCTCCCCCACCAAAGGCAGAGGCAATTGACTGAACATCAATATTATTTTTTGCTCTAAAACTAACTTTAATTTCGTTCATATTTATTTCTTTAAATATCATAGCTACCTCTATTCCTTGGACGGACTTTGGGTAACTAACAAAACTTTCCAATTCCCCATGGTTACCCTTCCATCTTTCCATAATCTCTCTAGTGACAGTAATATATGCTACTTTTCTATTGCAGGCAAATTTCATTGTTGATAGAACATCGACAAGTAAATTTATACTATTGTATGTTTTATTCTCCCACAAGTTTATGCGTATAGCAGATAAATTTACTCCCACTTTGATTAAATGACTAGAAATGGCGAAAGTTTTAGCCGTAGTATTGTCAAACCGGAAACTACCTGTATCTGTAACCATAGAAATATATAAAGCATTAGCAATGTCTTCATCAATTTCTACACCTAACAGATCCAGTAAATCGTAGATGATTTCTCCAGTAGATGAAGCTTTTACATCAATATAGTTGACATCAGCAAAGTTGGTATTTCCAGTATGATGATCAATATTAATACTAAGGAGACACTTTTCCCTATATGAATCTATTAGTGCTCCTGCTCTGGTTTCATCAGCACAATCCAAAAAAATTACAGTACTATCACTATGAACCTCTATATCTTTTGGCTTTCTAAAATCTTTTGCTCCTGCTAAAAATTGATAATCTCTAGGCACATCACTATCTATAATAGTTTTTACTACTTTACCTAATTTTAATAACCCTTTAGATAACGCAATTGAAGAACCAATACTGTCACCATCTGGATACTCATGGGAAACTATCACTAACTCGGAAGAATTAATAATCGCCTGTTTGACTTCACTTAGATACATGTTTACTCTTCCTTTTCTTTCTCATCAGATTTTATTTCAGATAAAATCCGTGATATCTTTACTCCATGCTCTATTGAATTATCAATTCTAAATAATATCTCTGGTGCATACCTTAACTGAATACGCTGGGCTATTTCCTTTCGAATAAAACCCTTAGCCTTTTCCAGTCCTTCTAATGATTTTTTTTGCTCTTCATCATTACCTAGAGAACTAAAAAATATTTTTGCATGCCTTAAGTCATTAGACAGCTCGACATTAGTTATTGTAATAAATCCAATTCGGGGATCTTTTACCTGGTGTTCAATAATTGCCGCCATCTCTTTTTTCATTTGTTCAGCTACTCTATTCGGTCTCATTGATACCATCTTTTTACCCCCAAAATATTATAATTCTCTTTTTATTTCTTCGAATTTATATGCTTCGATAATATCCTGTTCTTTGATATCATTAAAATTCTCTACACCAATTCCACATTCATATCCATGTGCTACTTCTTTTACATCGTCTTTAAACCTTTTTAATGAATCTATTTTTCCTTCATGAATAACAGCACCATTTCTAATTATACGAACAAATGCAGAATTAATAAATTTACCATCAGTAATATATGAACCAGCTATAACTCCTGCTTTTGGCACCTTAAACGTGGCCCTAACCTCTGCTCTGCCTAACACAACCTCTTTAATATCCGGATCCAAAAGTCCTGACATTGCTTTTTTAATATCATCCAATGCTTCATAAATTACTCTATAAGCTCTTATATCTACCTGTTTATTTTCAGCAGCTTTTCTGGCATTTACATCTGGACGAACATTAAATCCTATAATAATGGCACCAGATGCTGATGCTAACATTACATCGGTTTCGGTAATTGCTCCTACCCCGCCATGAATTATCACTAACTTTACTTCTTCCGTACTAAGTTGAAGCAAGGATTGCTGCATGGCTTCAACAGATCCATGAACATCAGCCTTGACAATAACATTAAGTTCTTTGACTTCCCCAGTCTCCATTTGTTTAAATATATCATCTAAATTCACAGAACGAGACTTTTTAAGTTCTCCTTCTCGTTTCTGATCTTTTCTTTTATCGACTAAGTTTCTAATGATTTTATCATCTACTACACGTACAACTTCTCCCGAATCTGGTACATCCGATAACCCCAATATCTCTACTGGAGTAGAAGGACCTGCCTTTTTTATACGTACACCTAGATCATTTATCATTGCCCTAACTTTTCCATAGGAGGTACCTGCTATCAAGCTATCCCCAATAGTAATTGTTCCCTTTTGTATCAAGATGGTAGCTACTGGTCCTCTGCCCTTATCTAATTTTGCCTCAATTACTATGCCTACAGCTTCTCTGTTGGGGTTGGCCTTTAACTCTTCCATTTCAGCAGCTAGAAGCACCATCTCCAGTAAATTATCTATTCCCTGCTTCTTAATGGCGGATACTGGAACCATAATAGTCTCTCCGCCCCACTCTTCCGCAACTAAACCATACTCTGTTAGTTCCTGTTTTACTTTTTCAATATTGGCATTAGGTCTATCTATTTTGTTAATCGCCACAATGATTGGAACTTTGGCAGCTTTTGCATGGTTAATTGCTTCAATGGTTTGAGGCATTACACCGTCATCTGCAGCTACAACTAGAATAGCTATATCAGTTGCTTGTGCTCCCCTGGCTCTCATTGCAGTAAAAGCTTCGTGCCCAGGTGTATCCAAAAAAGTTATTTGCCTTTCTCCCACTTTAACCTGGTACGCACCAATATGCTGTGTAATTCCTCCAGCTTCTGTAGATACTACATTTTCATTCCTTATACAGTCAAGTAAGGATGTCTTTCCATGGTCAACGTGCCCCATAACGGTAACAACTGGTGGTCTCTCAACTTGTGTACCTTTATCATCTTCTTCATCGACTAGTTCTAACAAATCTTTGTTCTCATCTAGAATTGACTCAACGCCATAATCTGATGCCATTATGGAAGCAGTATCAAAATCAATTTCTTGGTTAATGGTAGTCATAAAGCCTGAACTAATCAACTTCTTAATGAGTTCAGTACCAGAAATTCCTAACTTATCAGCTAACTCTTGAACAACAATTTTGTCTTTTATCTTAATTTCTTTGGGCCTATTTTCTAAAGTTGTTATAGTACTATCTCCTTTTATTCTGCTTTTTTTATGCTTCTTATTTCTCTGTGGCTTACTTTTTGCTTGAGATACTACCTTTTTCTTAATCTGCTTGTTATCGGTTACAGCTTTTTTTTCAGTTACATTACTGGGTTCACTCTTCTGTTGAACTTTTGGCTCTTCCTTAGTTTGGCTAATATTAAAGTATTTAAGTATCTTTTCTATATCTTTTCTTTCTACCATGCTCATGTGAGATTTGACTTTAATCTCAATCTTATCTAATGCCCACATTATTTCTTTACTTGATAAATTATATTCTTTAGCAACTTCATAAACTCTCATTTTTGTCATATAACCTTCACCCCCAAAATTTTGCTTTTAAACTATCATACCTCACCTCCTATCAGTTCCTCGATTTTTTGTGATAGATTCCTGTCAATTAATGCTAAAACTGTTCTAGGAGATTTTCCAATAGATAATCCCAGTTTTTCTTTATCTCCAAATAGAAGGTATTCTACTTTATTATTTATAGCTTTATTAACGAATCTCTTTTTTACCGCCTCAGAAGCGTCGGTGGCAATAACCAATAACATGTATCTATTAAAGTTACCCTTGCTTAACAGGGTGTTCTCTCCGGAAACAATCTTTCCTGCTCTTTGTGCAATTCCTAAATAATTATATACATCATTCTCATTCATCAAAACCATACTTCCTTAAACTCTCCGTGATTTCTGGCGTTATTGAACAATTTAATGCTCTATCTAAACCTTTTGTTTTGATTGCCTTTTCTAAGCACTCAATTTTACCACACAGATATGCTCCCCGACCTGCCTTTTTACCAGTAGGATCAACAATAACCTCTTCTTGTGGTGTTCTTACGACCCTTATTAGATTTCTTTTTTCCATTCTTTCACGACAACCTATACACATGCGTTGGGGTATTTGCTTTTTTTTCATAAATAGCTCTCCCCTTTGCTATAAAGTGCCATTCGTTAAATCATCATCTAAGTATTCAGCAACTATTTCCTCATCTTTTGGGGCTGCACTTTGACTTTTAATATCAATTTTCCAATTTGTTAGCTTTGCAGCTAATCGAGCATTCTGCCCTTCTTTGCCAATAGCTAGCGAAAGTTGATAATCTGGTACAGTAACTTTTGCTACCTTATCAGTTTCATTTATCTTTACTTCAATAACCTTTGCAGGGCTCAAGGCGTTAGCAACATATTTAATTTGATCGTTACTATATCTGACTATATCTACTTTTTCTCCATTAAGTTCATTTACAATGGTCTGGACTCGCATGCCCTTAGGGCCAACACAAGCACCAACAGGATCAACATTTTCATCATTAGAGTGTACTGATATTTTTGACCTTGAACCAGCCTCTCGAGCAATAGACTTGATTTCTACTATACCATCATGAATTTCTGGAACTTCAAGTTCAAAGAGTCTTTTTAATAATCCCGGATGTGTTCTTGACAGTAAGATTTGTGGACCTTTGGGAGTATTCTTTACTTCTAGTACGTAGGCTTTTATTCTTTCATTTTGTAAGTAGTTTTCACTAGGAATTTGCTCAGATGAAGCAAGGATTGCCTCTGTTTTTCCTAAATCGATAAATATATTGCCTGATTCAATTCTCTGGATTTGACCAGTAACGATATCATTTTCTCTGTTTAAATATTCTTCATAAATAATACCACGTTCTGCTTCTCTAATCCTTTGAACAACAACCTGCTTAGCAGTTTGGGCTGCAATTCTACCAAAATTTCTTGGTGTAACCTCAAATTCTAAAATATCACCTATTTCATACTTCAAGTTGATCTCTTGTGCATCCTTCAAAGAAATTTCCGCATTTTCATCCATTACTTCTTCAACTACTTCTTTCCTAGAAAAAACGATAAATTCACCAGTTGCTCTATCAATATGTACACGTGCATTTTGTGATGAACCAAAGTTCTTTTTGTATGCCGATAATAAAGCTTGTTCAATGGCTTCAAATAGTATGTCGGAAGAAACGCCTTTTTCTTTTTCTATATCATGAATAGCTTCAATAAAATCAATATTCATTTTCAACCCTCCCTCTTAAAAATCTACAGTCAAATTTGCGGAGGCTATTTTATCTAATGAAATGTCAACATCTTTTCCATCAGCAATGATAGTTACAATGCCTTCCTTAAATTCTTTCAATTGTCCTTTGAAAGCTTTTTGCCCATTTATTGCTTCAAATGTTTTCACCATAATTTCACTATCCACAAATCTCAAAAAATCTTCTGCCCTTTTAAGTGGTCTATCAATTCCTGGTGAACTAACTTCTAATATATACCTTGTTTTAATTGGTTCAATATCATCGAGGAGTTGTCCTGCTTCTCTACTAATTAATTCACAATCATCTAATGTAATTCCTTCTGGTTTATCAATAAATACACGCAAATACCATTCTTTTCCTTCTTTAGCATAAACAACATCCACTAAATCATAATTATGTTTTTCGATGATGGGCTTAATTAAATCTTCTACTTTACTTGAGACATTCTGTGCCATAACCTACCCCCTTAAACTCTACCTTATTATTTTAACATATTATGTATAAACATATACTTAGAGGATTTATAAATAAAATGAGAGTGGGCCTGAACCCACTCTTTTGCTAAGTTTCTGTAATATTAATCATTCCATAATGGAGTATAACATATACACTTACGCTTATCAAGCTAAAACAGAGTTAGTTGGTTTTTTTCTGGTAATTCTTTTAAAATACCATTGTCTTTTAAAACTTGAACAACAGTTTTAGTCAATTTTGCTTTTTTCTGCAAATCTTCAATTGATCTTATTTCACCACTTGCCCTGACTTCCACTATTTTTTTTGCAGCAATATCTCCAAGACCTTGTAACGAAATAAAGGGGCATAACAGTTCGCCATTAGCTATCTTAAACTTAAAGGAATCTGATTCCCATAGATTTATCATTTTCAACTTAATTCCTCGCAAATACATCTCTAATGCCACTTCTAAAACATTGTATAATCCTTTTTCTTTTGCAGTTGCTTCATTTCCTAATCCTTCAATTTCCTGCATTCTAGATAATACATTTTCTTCCCCCTGACATATTATTTCTGCATCAAAATCGTCTCCTCTTACAGAAAAAAAGGCAGCATAGAAAGCCTCGGGATGTATTACTTTGAAAAAAGCGATTTTGAAAGCCATTGTCACATAAGCAACAGCATGGGCTTTTGGAAACATATATTTTATTTTTTCACAAGAATCTATATACCAATCAGGCACTTCCCATGTTTTCATTAATTTAATATATTCCTTTTTTAATCCTTTACCTTTACGAACATCCTCCATTATTTTAAAAGAATCAAGGGGTGGCAAGCCTTTTTCAATTAAATAAACCATAATATCATCTCTACAGGCAATAGTTTCATTTAATGTGGCAATCCTAGTTTTAATAAGGTTCTGAGCATTGTTTAACCAGACATCTGTACCATGTGAGAGACCACTTATGCGAACTAGTTCTGCAAAAGTGCTTGGTTTAGTATCTTCTAGCATTCCTCTCACAAATTTAGTCCCAAACTCTGGTATACCAATAGTCCCAATTGATGATTTTAATAATTTTTCATCTCTTAGTTTTAAAGAGCCCACTCCAGAGAAAATCCCCATAGTCTCTTGATGGTTTAATGGTATTTTTTTTGCATCAATCCCTGTGAAATCCTCAAGCATCTTGATTACAGTAGGATCATCATGGCCTAATATATCCAATTTCACAAGACAATCATGAATTGAATGATAGTCAAAATGAGTGGTTATGGTGTTAGATTTTGTATCATCTGCAGGTCTCTGAATAGGCGTAAAAGCATAGATATCTTTATCGTGGGGCACTATCATTAAACCTCCTGGATGCTGTCCAGTAGTTCTTTTAACGCCGGTACAGTTCTTAATTAATCTATCCCTTTCAGCTAATCTACATTTCGCATTACTTTCTTCTAGATAATTTTTTACAAAGCCAAAAGCCGTTTTTTCTGCAACAGTACCTATTGTTCCTGCTCTAAATACCTTATCTGATCCAAAAAGCTCTTCTGTATATTTATGGGCTAATGTTTGATATTCTCCTGAGAAATTCAAATCAATATCAGGGACTTTATCTCCTTTGAAACCCATGAATACTTCAAATGGAATTTGATGACCATCAGCATTTAGCTTGGTACTACACTCAGGACAAAGCTTTTCAACTAAATCTGCACCACATCCTACAGAACCATCTGTTATAAACTCGCTATATTTACAGTTTTCACAAAGATAATGTGGTGGTAGCGGATTCACCTCAGTAATCCCAGTAAAAGTAGCCACAAGTGATGAACCTACTGAACCCCTTGAGCCCACCAAGAAGCCATCCTCATTTGATTTTTTTACTAACTTATGGGAAATAAGATATAAGACTGCGTAACCATTTGAGATTATTGAATCTAATTCTCTATTTATGCGTTGTGTAATAATCTCTGGCAAAGGGTCTCCATATATTTTTTTTGCAGTACTCCATGTCATATTACTAATCTCATCTTCTGCTCCATCAATTTTAGGTGGAAAGAAGCCGCTAGGTATTGGTGCTAATTCTTCAATCATATCTGCAACAATATGAGGATTGTCAATCACAACTGCCTCTCTATCATCTAGGTCAAGATAGGCAAACTCATCAAGCATTTGTTGTGTAGTTCTATAATATAAGGGTGCCTGAGAATCATCTTTATAACCTTGCCCCATCATCAGGATTTTTCTAAAAATTTCATCATAATCGTTTAAGAAATGCACATCACCAGTAGCAACAACTGGCTTACTCATATCTTTTCCTAGTCGTACAATCGTCTCATTCATAATCTGTAAATCTTGGTCAGACTTTAATACTCCATTTTCAATTAAAAAATTATTGTTTGCATTTGGTTGTATCTCTAAAAAATCATAAGAGGATGCTACCTCTTTTAACTTTTCATATTCTTCTCCATTAATATAACTTTGTATTAGCTCCCCTGCTTCACATGCTGTTCCTAAAACTAATCCTTCCTTATACTCTTGTAAGATGTTTTGAGGAATGAGTGGTTTACGATAATAATATTCTAAATGGGATAAAGAGACCAACCTATAAAGATTTTCTAAGCCAATCTTATTTTTTGCAAAAATTATAATATGATATCTGGTGGATTTTTTTAAATCTTTATCATCTTTTATCAAATATCCTTCGACACCATAAATGATTTTTACTCCATACTTTCTACCTGCTGCAAAAGCATTGGGGAATCCCTGTACTACTCCATGATCGGTAATTGCAACTGCTTTATGCCCCCACTTAGCTGCCCTCTCCACACAAGCATCTATATCACATAAGCCATCCATTGAACTAAATTTAGTATGTATATGTAACTCTATCCTTTTCTTTTGAGCATTATCATTGATTCCGGGTAATGAACATTTCTCAATTGCTTTAGCAATGATAATTTGCTCACCCGAATATCTATCATATTGTACATCACCAACCACCCTTACACTTAAACCATTGGTTAATGGGTGATTTAGCATCATATTATCCTTTTCAAAAATTTTTACTGTTATTGAGTCAGTCATATCAGTAATATTAAAAGAAATCATATTATTGCCATTTTTTAATTTTATAGTTTCTACATTGAAGATTTCACCTGAGGTTGCTACTTTTTTTTGTTGATCATTTCCTAATTGAGATATGCCAATCATGCTACATTTTTTTTGAGGTTTTCCATATATAGTAGCAGTACTATTATTAGTATCGTTTAACGCAGGAAGTGAATTAGCGCTTTTTTGATTAGCCATCTGTACTTTTCGAACATATTGTTCTAACAGGTTATCCTCTTTCGGTAATATAGCATCATTTCTTTGTTTTATCTCAACATCTATAGTTACTTTGAAATTGGTTCTCATATAATGATTTATTAATTTTTCATACCCACCTTTGCATAAAATTTCAACTCCCATCTTACTAGGGAGTTGAAATTGCAAAACTGAATCCATAAATGCTAAGTCGGCATTCATAAGCCATATTTTTATATCTGGAAGAAGCCAATATAAGTTTTCCTTTATTAAATTGACTTCTTCATTCCCTATTTGGTCAAGATTAACCATAGATAAATCATAATAAGGAATCAGGGTAACCTTCTTCAAAGATTCACTACAATCCATTAACGCTTTACTAAACATTTGTAGATGCCTATATCTAAAAAGCTTAATAAATTCAATGTGAATAGTCCAACAGTTTTCTTTGCTACTAACCTCTACTGAACTAACCTTACACATTTTTAAAAACTCATCAATAAGTTCTCTATTACTAACTTTAGTTGTGTCTATATCACAAAGATGTAAACCAGACATTTCATTCCTCCGTAATCAATCCTTTGTCCCTGTCTTTATGTTGCTAGAAACATATTTTGCAATTTCCCAGTACATTTTCATTCTAGCTACAAATCCCTTTACTAATCCTAACTTTTCCTCTTTCATCACATGAGTCATATCCTTTAATATTACTTCCTTCACAGGGAAATGATTGTCTTTTGCATATTTCGTTAAGGCCACTTCCACTCCGAATCTAGTTGCATCTAAATTAGATACTTTAGAAAACAATTCCTTTTGAACAACTCTTTGTCCTGATAAAAAGGGGGCCAAAAATTGAGCTAGATCAGTAGCTATTCTACCGTGTTCAAAAATTCCTACTGTCATCATATAGCCATCCTCAATAACTGGTTGTATAAGATTACTAATATGTTCAACCTTTAAGCCTATAAGATCGGCATCTAAAAATAAGAGTATTGGGTGTGTAGCTGCCTTTGCACCAACCATCATAGCTCCGCCCTTGCCAAGATTCTCTCTTAGTTTTATAACCTCAATTCCATAGGACTTTGCTATTTCTGCAGTCCCATCCGAAGAACCATCATCCACTACTATAATTTCATCTAGTAAGTTAATGCCAACTAGAACTTTTAATACATTACCTATGTTGGTTTCTTCATTGTAGGCTGGTATTACAGCGGTAACTTTCATTTTGTGCCCCCCTGTAGTTTTACGCTAAAGAATACTTTATTTCAGTTTGAACAATATTATCAATAAATTCTACAACATTTTCAACCTTTAAGGTTTTCTCTTCTTTATTCTTACGAACTATGACATCCACGGTACCTTCAATGATAGTCTTTTTGCCAACTATTATCTGTAAAGGATAACCAATTAGGTCAGCATCCTTAAATTTCACCCCTGCTCTTTCATCTCTATCATCTATAATGACTTGCAACCCTTGTTTTTTTAGTGCTTGATAGATGTTTTCTGCAGTCTGCATTTGCGCGTTATCCTTACTTGAAATAGGAACAACTACAACCTGGAAAGGGGCAATTGTCATTGGCCATATAATTCCATGGTCATCATGATTTTGTTCTATGGTCGCAGCCATAGTCCTTCCCACACCTATTCCATAGCATCCCATCACTATATGGTTATTATTTCCTTTCTCATCTGCATAAATGGCATTTAAAGATTCACTATATTTTGTCCCTAGTTGGAAAACCTGGCCAACTTCTATCCCTCTAGCAGCTTTTAAGTCCCCTCCACCACATGCACACTTTTCTCCTTCTTCTATTAATCTTAGATCTGCTTCAATATCAATCCTAAAATCTCTAACAGGATTTACGTTAATTAAATGGTAGTCATGTTCATTTGCTCCAACTACTATATTGCTTAAATGCTTTATCTCAAGATCTGCTAGAATTTTAATTTTTTGAGACAAACCAACTGGGCCTATGTATCCCATAGGATACCCTAATTCTTGTTTAATTAATTTTTCATCAGCTATATCTAAGGATACACAATTTAGTAAATTTTTAACTTTTATTTCATTGACAGATCTATCTCCCCTTACAAGTACACATACAAGTTCTTCATCGGCCTTATATAACATTGTTTTTATAGTTTTTGTTTTGGGTACTTCTAAATACTCGGCCAATTTGTCCATGGTTTTTGCACCTGGAGTGTGTATCTTTTGTAACTCTTTATACTCTTCCTTTGGTAATACTTCAGGATAAGCTTCAGCTTTCTCGACATTTGCTGCATATTCACAATCAGAGCAATATACTATCTCGGCCTCACCGTTTTTTGCCAATACCATAAATTCATGGGATGTTTTTCCTCCAATTGCACCCGAGTCTGCTTCAACAGATCTAAATTCTAAGCCACATCTACTAAATATCTTTACGTAAGCATCGTACATTTTTTTATAGCTTATGTTCATTCCTTCTACATCTTTGTCAAAAGAATACAGGTCTTTCATTATAAATTCCCTGCCACGCATCAAGCCAAATCTAGGCCGACGTTCATCTCTATATTTATTTTGAATTTGATACAAAAGCAATGGTAATTGCTTATAAGAGCTAACTTCCTTTCTTACAATATCAGTAAGTACTTCCTCATGGGTTGGACCTAGGCAAAAATCACGCTGATGCCTGTCTTTTAATCTGAATAACTCATCACCATATACATCCCACCTACCAGTTTCCATCCATAATTCGGCTGGATGGATGCTAGGTAACCCTACTTCTAAGCCTCCCGCATTATTCATTTCATCTCTAATGATATCCATAATTTTTTGCATAACACGCCAACCCATAGGAAGGTAACTGTAAATTCCTGACGCTACCTTTTTAATAAAACCAGCCCTTAATAAGAGCTTATGGGAAATAATTTCTGCTTCAGCTGGTACTTCTCTTAAAGTATTTACAAGCATATTAGAAACTTTCATCATTATCACCTTCTCTTAACATTCTTATAATCTCTTCTTCTAAAAGATCCACAAGTTCATCTTGTGGAACATTTGCAATTATTTTACCATCTCTAAAAATCAGTCCATTTTTATTTCCACCTGCGATTCCCACATCACAATGTTTTGCTTCTCCAGGGCCATTTACTGGGCATCCCATAACAGCAACCTTAATCGGCTTGTCTACCCAGGCTAGTCTCTTTTCCACTTCTTCAGCCATGCTTATAAGATTAACCTGGCATCTTCCACAGGTTGGACAAGATATTAATTCCAGACCCTTATTTCTTAATCCTAATGAATTTAAGATTTGATATCCTACAAACACCTCCGTTTCAGGAGGTCCTGTCAAAGATACTCTAACCGTATCTCCTATACCCTCAGATAGTAAAACCCCTAAACCAACTGCAGATTTTACTGTTCCCCTTAATATGGTTCCAGCTTCTGTAACACCTAGATGAAGTGGATAATTAACTTTTTCTGCCAATAGCCGGTAACCCTCAATCATTAATCTTACATCTGAGGATTTAATGGATATTTTAATTAAATCATAGTCAAGATTTTCTAATATAGCAACATGTCTAAGAGCACTATCCACTAATGCTGATGCAGTGGGCTTGCCATATTTTGCTAATAAGTCTTTTTCTAATGAACCTGAATTAACACCAATTCTAATGGGAATACTTCTTTCCTTGGCTTTAAAAACAACCTTTTTAATATATTCATAATTACCTATGTTACCTGGATTTAAACGTAATCCATCAATTCCAGCATCAATTGACTGGAGAGCTAGTCTGTAATCAAAATGAATATCTGCAATCAAAGGAATTTGTATATTGGACTTAATTTCCTTCAGGGCATTAGCCGCTTCAGTATTGATTACAGCCACTCGAACTAATTCACATCCAGCATCTGCTAAACTATTAATCTGTCTTATAGTTGTATTTATATCGCGGGTGTCAGTATTGGTCATTGACTGAACCACTATAGAGTTATCTCCACCTACAGGAACATTTCCAATATTAATTACTTTACTTTTTCTTCTCAATTTTTGGACCCTCTCAGTTAAAGATTCTAATTATATCCTGATATGTTATTAATATCATTAAAAGGATTAACAACGTAAAACCAATTAAGTGCACAAAGTTTTCTCTTTCTGGGCTAATAGGTTTTCCCCTAACACCCTCTATTGCAAGGAATACCAGTCTGCTACCATCTAAGGCTGGTATTGGAAGCAGGTTTATCAACCCCAAGTTTAAACTTAAAAGAGCAGCAAAGTTAAAAACTGTCCCAATTCCATACTGTGCAACCTCACCTATCATTTGAACTATCCCGACAGGTCCAGCCACTTCAGCTGGAGCTTGGCCTGTAATTATTTGTACTAAGCTACTAACAATTAATACTAAGATTGAAACGGCACGTTCCGCACCTAATTTTAAACCAGACCAGACATCATAAGTCATTAAGCTATCTCTAATTCCAATTAGACCTAGACCCGTTTCTGGATCCTTTTGAGGTGTAATAGTAACTTCACTTAGTTCGTTATCACGATTAATAGTAATTGTTAAGGGTCTTTCGGGATTATTTTGGATTATTTGAGTCAGTTCTACCCAATCATTAACAGGCTCTCCATCTATTGCAGTCAACTGATCTCCCTCTTGTAAGCCTGCCTGTTCTGCAGGAAAGCCTGCAATAGTATCTCCTATAATATTTGAATTAGCTGGAACACCTATAAAGGAAAAAACTAGAACAAACAATACTATTGCCAATAAAAAATTCATCAATGATCCAGCACTAATAACCATCATTCTTTGCAATACAGTTTTTTTATTAAAACCTTTTTCATCATTCTCTTGTTCTGACTCCATACCAGACATTTTATTATATCCGCCTATTGGTAACAAACGTAAAGAGTAATCAGTTTCTCCATGTTTAATACCCAGCAGTTTTGGACCCATACCTATAGCAAACTCTTCAACTCTAATACCAGTAGCTTTTGCAAGTATAAAATGTCCCAACTCATGTACAAGAATTAGTATTCCAAATATGATTATAGTTAGTACTACAGTATTCATGAATTAATCAACCCCTTGGTATAGACATTTTCTGTTTCTATTCTCGTGCTCTTATCAACTGCAAGGATGTCTTCTAGAGATGGGTTAACAATTTGCCCACTTTTTTGCAAAGATTTTTCAACTAACATAGGAATATGTAAAAATTTTATTTTTCCTTTTAAAAACATTTCCACCGCCACTTCATTGGCCGCATTTAAAACTGTTGGTTTAATGCCACCTTCTTTTCCTGCATTATATGCTAATTGTAGGGATGGGAACTTTTGTAAATCTGGTTTCTCAAAAGTTAAAGTAGCTACTTCTGTAAAATCAAGCTGTTTTAATTGGTTTTCCCATCTTTCTGGATATGTTAAAGCATATTGAATTGGGATACGCATATCAGGAAATCCAAGGTGAGCTAATATTGAACCATCCATGTACCTTACCATAGAATGGATTATGCTTTGGGGATGAATAACAACTTCTATCCTATTATAATCCATTCTAAAAAGCCAATGAGCTTCAATTACCTCTAGACCTTTATTCATCAGCGTAGCAGAGTCTATAGATATTTTGTTTCCCATAGACCAATTTGGGTGTTTTAAAGCTTCTCTAGGAGTAACACTCTCAAGCATCTTTAAAGAATACTTTCTAAATGGACCTCCTGAAGCAGTTAAAACTATTGACTCAATTGAGCTAACTTGCTCTGGTACAAGACACTGGAAAATGGCAGAGTGTTCACTATCAACAGGTAGTATTTTAATACCCTTTTGTTTCACTTCCTTCATAACTAAAGAACCAGCTGTCACCAAAGTTTCTTTATTAGCCAAGGCAACATCTTTTCCATTTTTAATGGCTGCTAATGTGGGAATTAAACCGGCAGCTCCACTAATAGCTGCAACTACAATATCTGCATCATCTACAACTGCAGCTTCAACAACTCCATCTAGCCCAGATATTATCTTTGTGTGTCCTGAACCATACTTATGTTGTAATCTCTTTGCAGATTCTTCATTACAAATTGAAACAATCTTAGGCTTATATTTAGCTATTTGCTCTTCCAATAATTCTATTTTGTTTCCACTTGCAGCAATTGATACAATCTTAAATTTATCTGGAAACATATCAACTACCTGTAAAGTTTGTATCCCTATGGATCCCGTACTACCTAACAATGAAATGTTTTTTTGCATAAATCCTCCAGCAATTAGTAGTTGCGATTAAATACGCCTGATTTCCAACTAGCTTTAATAACCACCCAGATAATAGGACCCAATATTAGACCCAAAACCCCCATCAGCCTCAAACCAATAAATAGAGCCATTAATGCTTCTAATGGATGTAAGCCGATACTATCTCCTACAATCTTAGGTTGAATAACCTGTCTTACGACACTAACAATAGTATATATAATTAGAAGTATAACTGCAAAGCTATAATTGCCATTTATTATTTCCACAAAAATCCAAGGAACAAATACTGCACCTGGCCCGAATACTGGTAGGATATCAGCAATACCAACTAAAACTGCTACTAACAAAGAGTAAGTAGCCCCTACAATCTGCAGACCTAAAAAAGTAACGCTTGCTGTAATAAACATCAATATAACCTGTGCTCTTATATAACCAGTTACTGCACTACCCGATTCTGAACCAACAGCTACAATTCTTTTATAAATTGATGGTGGCAGATGGTTATTGAAAGATTTAAGAATAATGTTTTTATCTCTACTAATAAAAAATACAGCTATGACTGCAAAAACAAAAACTAGTATTCCCATAGGTAATAGAGCTGCCATATCAATTAAGAAATTGAGTAAAAGTAGACTAATATCTCTAACAGAAGCCAAGATAGTAGAAATGCTCTCCTCAAGTAAATCCATTAACTGAGGGGGTACATCAATAGCAGTATAAATATTTTGTAAGTTGTCAATGCTCTCAAGAACTGACTCGTTAATACTACTAGCAAATTTTGGATATTCATTAGAAAACTTTACTAGTTCAATCACCAGCATAGAAATAAGCCAAGTAAATAATCCAATAATACCTGCAAAGAATAGTGCAATAACTAGCAAAATTATTAGTGTTCTAGATACTTTTAAATTGTTTTCAAAGAAGCTTACAATTGGTTCTAAAAGACCTACAAAAACTAAAGCAATAATAAATGGTAATATTAATGGTATGGTTCGATGCACTATATTCCACGCTGCAGGAAAAAGATAGTAGTAAAATAGAAAAATTGCTAAAAGTATTAAAACTACTGTAGCGGCTTTTAATAAATTCTTTAATTCTTTTTCCAGCAAGCCTTTCATTTAAAAAGTCACCTCAGTTAAAAGATTTTTGAAATAATCACAAAATAGTAGGTGACAGGTACTGTAAACAGTATACTGTCAAACCTATCAAGGATACCCCCATGCCCTGGTAAAATATTTCCAGAATCTTTTATATTTGCACTTCGCTTTAATAGTGATTCAAACAAATCACCTATCTGACCAATAATGGATACCAATAGACCAAGGATTATTGCGTTAAAGATTCCTAGTGGGATTAATGTAAAATGTAGAATAATTGCAACTAATATCGTAATAACAACACCACCAATGGCGCCTTCCTGGGTCTTATTAGGACTAATACTTGGAGCTAATTTTCTGTTACCAAATAGTCGTCCGCTGAAATATGCACCCGTGTCTACCATCCACGTTAAAAGAAATACCATAAATATTAGCAAAAACCCATTGGGTAAATCTCTTAATAATAAGATATATTTTAGAAAACTAAGATATATTACTCCTAGGAGACTTACTGCTATTGTATCTAAACTTATTTCACTTTTAATGAGCAAATGAATTATTAAGAACATAAAAACTATAAAAAAAACGATTAAAGCTTTTTCTCCTTTATATATGTATGACTCTGCCAGTAATAAAAACCCACCAATGTACATGGATAACTTCAATGGGGAAAATCCTGCATTTTCAATTAAATTAATAAATTCTCGTAATCCCAAAAAGAATACTACTGCAACAGCCAATAAAAGAGGAATAGAACCTAAATAACTCAAGGCTATTAACATAGGAATTCCAAGCAAAGCAGTAATTAATCTATGTTTAAGCACCAAATCTCCTCCTTACTTGTTTATTCCCCCAAATCTTCTATCTCTATTTTGAAAATCAACAATGGCCTCTACTAAATGTTTTTTTCTGAAATCTGGCCATAACACTCCAGATACATATATTTCAGTATAGGCAGTTTGCCAAAGATAGAAATTAGATAGTCTCATTTCACCAGAAGGCCTTATAAGCAAATCAGGATCCGGTTGTCCTTCTGTAAATAAATTCCTTGAAAAAAAATCCTCTGTAATGTCTTCTGGATCTAGATTGCCCTCAGAAACTTTAACAGCAATTTTTTTGGCAGTTTCTACTATTTCTAGTCTACCTCCGTAATTCAAAGCAATATTAAGAATCAGCTTTTGATTATCTTTAGTTAATGAATATGCTTTTGAAATCTCTTTTTGTGCAGAAACTGGTAGCTTATCCAGACTGCCGATGCAATTAATCCTTACACCATTTTTATGTAAATTACCCATTTCCGTAGCCAAATGTCTTGTTAAAAGATCCATTAGAATGCTTACTTCTTCCTTAGGCCTTTTCCAATTCTCAGTTGAGAAAGCAAAAACGCTAAGTATTTTCACATTTAAGTTTATGCAAGCTTTGACTATCTCCTTTAAAGCTTCTACTCCAGCTTTATGCCCAGCATATCTTGGCAAACCTCTCTTTTGTGCCCAACGCCCGTTTCCATCCATAATTATTGCCACATGTTGGGGAATTTTATCCCTATTAAAGGTAACTAATGGCTGTTCAGGAACCTTTTGCTTATTATTTTTTGTAAATTTCAAAAAAACCATTTTCTGTTACTCCTAACCTCTATAATGAATAGAATAATAAACCCCCTCTTCAAAGGGGGTTGTCTGTATACCGCCAATTGATTGAAGTAGGATCTTAATTCAAAAAAACAACTCATTGCCTTTTGCTTCATACCCAATTACCAAATATACAGAGTCTAAATCATTATTCTGCCTTAATATCCTTGCCTTATTTAGATCTATGTCATAGCCTGATTTCGTGTGTATAACATTAACTTCTATATCTGCTTCCTTGAATACTTCGAGTGCCACAGATAGCTTATAACCTAATAGATTGGGAATAATGTATTCTTTAATGATTATACCTCCATTATTTCCATTTCTTTATTTTCTAGTATTTGATTAATCTTTTCAACATATTTATCAGTAAGTTCCTGAATTTTATCTACACCTTTTCGCGCATCATCTTCACTTATCTCGCCTTCTTTTTCAAACATTTTTACCTGATCGTTAGCATCTCTTCTAGCATTTCGTATCTCTACCCGGAAGTCCTCTGACTTTCTCTTAACCATTTTCACGAGATCTTTTCGTCTCTCTTCAGTTAATTGAGGAATAGATATCCTAATAATCGAACCATCATTATTTGGATTTAATCCCAAATCTGATTTAAGAATTGCCTTTTCAATATTGCCTATCACACTCTTATCCCATGGTGTAACCATTAATAGCCTTGGTTCTGGTACTGAAATATTTGCCATTTGATTAATCGGGGTTGGCACACCATAATAATCAACCCTGACCTTATCTAAGATTGCTGGGTTAGCCCTTCCAGCTCGGATAGATGCAAAATCCTTTTTTAAGACTTCAATAGATTTACCCATTCTTTGTTCAGCTTCACCATAAATCTCTTTTAACATTTTCTTACCTCCCTACATATGTTCCAATTTTTTCTCCCAAAACTGCTTTTAAAATATTACCATGCTGGTCTATATTAAATACAATTATAGGTATTTTATTATCCATACAAAGAGAAGTAGCAGTAGAATCCATTACACCAAGTCCCATGTTTAACACATCAATATAGTTTAGATCAATAAATTTCTTTGCACTAGGATTTATCATAGGGTCGGAATCATATACACCATCTACTTTTTTGGCCATTAGAATAACCTCTGCTTCAATTTCTGCTGCCCTTAACGCTGCTGTAGTATCAGTAGAAAAATATGGATTACCAGTACCCCCTGCGAAAATCACAGTTCTACCCTTTTCAAGATGTCTAATGGCTCTTCGTCTAATATACGGTTCCGCAACCTGTCTCATCTCAATAGCTGTTTGCACCCTTGTGTCTACCTCAACTGCTTCTAGAGCATCTTGAAGGGCCAATGCATTAATAACAGTTGCCAACATTCCCATATAGTCAGCTGTGGCTCTATCCATTCCTTTTGAACTCCCTGAGACACCTCGCCAAATGTTTCCTCCACCTACTACAATAGCTGTCTCTACTCCTAATCTTGCTACATCCTTCACTTGCATAGCTATTAAATTTAAAGTCTTCTGATCAATACCATAATCATTATCTCCTGCTAACGCTTCACCACTAACTTTTAATATTATCCTTTTAAATTTAGGCTCATGCAATGGCTAATCCCTCCATCAAATAAATAATTTCTACGTATACGTCCAAAAACCTTTTAAGTATTCAAAAAAAAGAGAACACAAAAGGTGTTCTCTTTAATTTTGAGTCATAGATTGAACTTCTGATGCAAAGTCAGCCTTTTGTTTTTCTATGCCTTCACCAAGCTCAAAGCGACTAAACCTTCTTACAGAAATGTTTTCCCCAATTTTTGCAATTTTTTCTTTAATCAAATCTTTAACTGTTATATCAGTATCCTTAATAAAAGGTTGCTCAATTAAGCAAATTTCCTTCAAGTGTTTTTCAAGTCTACCAATTACCATTTTTTCAACAACTTTTTCTGGTTTGCCCTCATTTAGTGCTTGTGCTTTTAAGATGGCCTTTTCTTTTTCTAGGTCTTCCTGGGGCATCTCATCCGGTGTTACATATATAGGATTTGAAGCTGCTATTTGCATTGCTATATCGTGACACAGTTCTTTAAATTCATCAGTCTTAGCAACAAAATCAGTTTCACAATTAATTTCAACTAAAACACCTATTCTGCCATTTCCATGTATGTAAGAGGCAACCATTCCTTCTGAAGCAACTCTACCTGATTTTTTGGCAGCATCAGCTAGTCCTTTCTCACGTAAATAATCAACTGCTTTTTCTAGATTTCCATCACATTTTTGGAGTGCCTTTTTACAGTCCATCATACCAGCACCAGTTTTTTCTCTAAGTTCTTTAACCATTGAAGCGGTGATCATTATCTACACCCCCTGTTTTTTACTTATTTTATTAAGGGGATTGAATAAATCAATCCCCAATGATAATCTATTCATTAATTACTTCTAACTCCTCTTCACCTATAGCAGCCTGATTTCCGTCAATAACTGCATCAGCCATTTTTGCTGTTAAAAGTCTAACAGCCCTAATAGCGTCATCGTTACCTGGAATAATAACATCAATTTCATCAGGATCACAATTTGTATCGACAATTGCAACAATAGGTATCTTCAGCCTTCTAGCTTCAGCAATGGCAATTCTTTCTTTTCTAGGATCCACAACAAATAGAGCTCCTGGTAATTCAGTCATTTCCTTAATGCCACCAAGAAATCTTTGAAGTTTATCCCTCTCATGCATTAATTGAGCTACTTCTTTTTTTGGCAAAAGATTAAATGTACCATCCATTTCCATCTTTTCAAGTTCATACAAACGGTCAACTCTTTTTCTGATGGTTCCAAAGTTAGTTAACATACCACCAAGCCAACGCTCATTAATATAAAACATGCCGGAACGTTCGGCTTCTTCTTTTACTGATTCTTGAGCTTGTTTTTTGGTTCCTACAAATAATATCTTCTTCCCGTCAGCAACTACATCACGGATAAAGTTATATGCATCATCAACCATTCTTACAGTTTTTTGTAAGTCAATAATGTATATCCCATTTCTTTCAGTAAAAATGAAACGAGCCATTTTGGGATTCCATCTTCTTGTTTGATGGCCGAAATGCACACCTGCTTCTAGCAATTGTTTCATTGAGATAACACTCATACATACACCTCCTCTCAGGTTATATCCTCCGCATATTATCATCATTCGACAAAGACTAAATAAATAGCCACCCGTGGCGAATTCCAATAGCGTGTGTATTTTTCACCTAAAAAAGTATATCACAGACTTAAATTATTAACAATGATTCATACAGTAAATTTTAACAAAATTTTAACCCAGATGGTTTGTTTTTATACTAAAAATCACAAAACTATAAGAAAAGTATTATACAGATGGTTTTAACCCATCTGTATAGTTCAAATTAGTTTCTTATTTTTGCTAATTCATCCAGTAAATTTTCATTTAGGACTCTAATATAGGTTCCTTTCATACCAAGCGATTTTGATTCAATAACACCTGCACTTTCAAATTTCCTTAATGCATTTACAATCACTGATCTTGTTATGCCTGCTCTGTCTGCAATTTTACTAGCAACTAAAACTCCTTCATCACCATCTAATTCGGCAAAAATATGCTCTACTGCCTCTAGTTCTGAATAAGAAAGGGTACCTAGCGCAATATGAACAGATGCCCTTTTTCGAGCCTCATCTTCAATCCTCTCAGCTTTTGACCTCAGCACTTCCATGCCAACCACAGTTGCACCATATTCTGCTAGTATTAAGTCTTCACTTGTAAACTCATTGTTAAACTTAGCAAGTACTAGGGTGCCTAAACGCTGACCTCCCCCAATAATAGGTACAATTGTGGATAATTTACTATTAAACAAACACACTTGACCTGCGCTATTAAAAACACATGAATTTTCATTTTGGCTAAAGTTACCTTTAGTTTCATTAATTCTCAAAAGTTCATCATTGTATGTTTCTGGGAATCTTTCAGACCGATATACTATGTTTTCCATGATTTCACATGCAAAGCCTTCAATAAAAGCATGTCCAAGGATTTTGCCATGTCTACTAACTATATAACAGTTGGCATCAATCTCCTGGCATAAAACTTGAGCAATCTCGTCAAAATCTACAGGGTTACCTGCTGTTTTTTGTAATAATCTATTGATGTTTCTTGTTTTCTCTAATAACGATTTCATGTTTTTCCTCCTTGTTTCTGAGCAATTGAGTAGTATATTATCTATTAAAGTATATAGCGACTCAAATCCTGATCTTGTACTATATTATTTAATTTATCTTCAACATTTTTTTTGTCTATAGTAATAGTCTTTTGTTCGATTTCGGGGGCATCAAAAAATAGATCCTCTAAAAGTTTTTCTAATATGGTATGCAACCGGCGTGCACCTATATTTTCTGTCTGTGAATTAACTGTATAGGCGATCTCTGCTATTGTAGTTATAGCTTCTTCTAGAAAAACAATTTTTATTCCTTCTGTTTCTAATAATGCTGTATATTGTTTGATAAGGGAATTTTTGGGTTCAGTAAGGATTTCCTTAAAGTCATCCTTTGACAAACTTTGCAACTCAACTCTAATTGGGAATCTTCCCTGCAATTCTGGAATTAGATCCGAAGGTTTACTTGTATGGAACGCTCCTGCAGCAATAAATAATACGTGATCGGTTTTTACCGGCCCATGCTTTGTCATCACAGTAGAACCTTCAACTATAGGAAGGATGTCTCTTTGTACACCACCCCTAGAAACATCTGGCCCATGTCCACTTTCCTGTACTGCAATTTTATCAATTTCATCTAAGAAAACTATGCCTTCTTGTTCTGCAATATTAATAGCAGCACCTATAACTTCATCCATATCAATTAGTTTATCTGCTTCTTGTTGAAGCAATATTTTTTTTGCTTCTTTAATTGGCAGTCTCTTCTTCTTATTTTTTTTGGGTAAAATACCTCCTAACATGTCTTGAAAATTAATTCCCATTTCTTCCATGCCAGAACCAGAAAATATTTCTAAAGTAGGTGATGCATTATCTTGAACTTCAATTTCAACCAATTCATCTTCTAATTCCAGGCGTTTAAGCTTATTTCTGATTATTTCTCTCTGTTCTTTTATTCTATCAGTTTTTGTCTTTAGATCCTGTTCTAAAACCTCTGCATCGGAAGAAGAAGAATCAGTTCCAAACAACAATTCTAGCGGGTTTTTATTATTTTTAGTTTTTTTCGGTAAAGGCATTAGGATGTCTAGAATTCTATCCTCAACTGCTTTTCCTGCTTGTTGTTCTACTGTATCCCTTTTTGAGGTTTTAATCATTCTAATAGAGGTTTCTACTAAATCTCTAACTATGGATTCTACGTCTCTTCCAACATAGCCTACTTCGGTAAACTTTGTAGCTTCAATTTTTATGAAGGGTGCATTAACCAATTTAGCAAGTCTCCGAGCTATTTCAGTTTTTCCAACACCCGTTGGTCCAATCATTATTATATTCTTCGGGAAAATCTCCTCTTGGAGCTCTTGCTCTACCTGTTTACGTCTATATCTATTTCTTAATGCAATTGCTACAGCTTTTTTTGCATCCTTTTGACCAACTATATATTTATCTAAATGAATAACTATTTCTCTAGGAGTTAAATAATTCAATCCTATACCTCCTTATCTACATGACTTCAATTGTTATATTGTTATTTGTGAAAACACAAATTGATGAAGCAATCTTCAATGATTCATTAACTATCTCCTCAGGGGATAAATTTGTGTGATTTGCTAAAGCTTTAGCCGCTGCTAAAGCGTAGGGTCCTCCAGAACCTATGGCTGCTATATTATCATCTGGTTCAATTATTTCGCCATTTCCCGAAATTATAATAAGTTGTTCATAATTTCCTACCACAAGCAATGCTTCCAGTTTTTGCAATATTCTATCTGAACGCCACTCTTTTGCTAATTCTACTGCAGCTCTTTGAATATTCCCATGGTATTGCTCTAACTTTTTTTCAAATTTATCAAACAAAGTAAATGCATCTGCAACAGATCCAGCGAATCCTGCTAATACTTTGCCATTAAACAATCTCCTAACCTTTTTTGCTTTATGCTTCATGACAGTTTTATCTCCAAAGGTAACTTGCCCATCACCACCAACTGCCAGTTTGTTTCCCACTTTTACGGCTACTATAGTTGTCGCATGAAACATCGCAGTCACACCTTTCATTGCCTCTTGTATCTTGCCTCTTGAATAGGAATACCCAACCTATGCTCGAGGGTGAGCCTTATCATAAACCTGCTTAACCCGACTTTTAGTAAAATGTGTATAAATCTGTGTAGTTGATAATTCCACATGACCAAGTAGTTCTTGAACTGAACGTAAATCGGCTCCATTATCTAGCATATGTGTTGCAAAACTGTGTCTGAAGGTATGGGGACTAGCATCTTTGTTTATTGCAGCTATTTTAATGTATTTTTTCACAATGTTCCTAATGCTTCGATCAGTTAGCCTATCTCCCCTGTTGTTTAAAAAGAGAGCCTTAGTTTCATGTGCTGAGTTAAGTAGTTTTACTCTACTATTATTTATATAAAGCTTTAAATAATAAACAGCCATATCAGATAGCAACGCAATTCTTTCTTTATTTCTCTTACCTAATACCTTTATAAATTTCTGTGACCAATATATATCATCAAAACTTAGAGCTACTAATTCACTAACTCTTATGCCTGAGGAATACAAAACCTCCATAATTGCTCTATCTCTTACTCCACAGTTCTTCTGCATATCTGGCGATTCCAATACAGCTACAACTTCTTCCCCATATAGAAAACTCGGAAGTTTTTTTTCTGTTTTGGGAAGAGATAACCTTAATACTGGAGAACGTTCAAGAATACCCTTATTTACAAGATGGGTAAAAAAGCAACGTAGTGCAGACATCTTCCTAGAAATAGAGTTTCTACTTAGTCTCTTAGAATATAAAAATGCCAGATACTTTCTAACAATCAAGAGGTTAATATCCTCTAAAGTAATATTAACACTATTACAATAGATTAAGAAATCTTTTACATCATGACTATAGGCCTCAACTGTTTTTTCTGATAAATTTTTTTCTATAAATAGATGGTTATTAAACACAACAAGATATCCATCTACATTCATGAAAACCACCTACAGTACTAATTGTAAATTCTATATTCGAGTTGTTGGGTTAATCTTAAGCAACAAGAATCCTAATTCTAATGTTAACATATGATTGTGTGTTATGACAAGACAAAAAAAAATATATTTTTGTAATATTCAAAATATAAAGTTATAGTTCTTCTATAATTTTAGCTAGATCTTTCATTGCTCTGCTGGCCAATATCGTCTTTTTTAGTTTCTTATCCTTAATAGTCTTACCTAATGGGCTGAATAATCCAAAGTTAATATTCATAGGTTGAAATTTCCCAGAATTAGACCTAGTAATATAATTACTTAGTGCACCTATTGCAGTTGTACTTGGGAAAATAACAGGTTCTTTCCCATTAATTAAATTATAACAATTAATACCTGCAACTAAACCACTAGCTGTACTTTCAACATACCCTTCTACACCGGTAATTTGACCTGCAAAAAATATATCTCTTTGGGAAATTAATTGGTAAGATGGTTTTAATAACTCGGGACTATTTAAAAAAGTATTCTTATGAATAACACCATAACGCACTATCTCTGCTTTTTCTAGACCTGGTATCATCCTTACTAGCTTCTCCTGATCTTTCCACTTTAAACTAGTTTGAAAACCCACAAGATTAAATAAGGATCCTTCTAGATTATCTATGCGAAGTTGAACAACTGCGTAGGGTTGAGTATTATTGTTAGGATTATTGAGACCAACTGGTTTTAAGGGCCCAAAGAGTAAAGTTTTGTAACCTCGTTTCCCCATTACTTCTATTGGCATGCATCCTTCAAAATACACTTCTTTCTCAAATTCTTTTGGTTTATTAACATCTGCTGTTATTAAAAAATCATAAAAGGATCTATATTCATCTTCTGTCATTGGACAATTAAGGTATGCTGGTTCTCCTTTTTCATATCTTGATGCCCAGTACACTTTTTCCATATCAATACTTTCTTTTGTAACAATCGGAGCAGCAGCATCAAAAAAATGCAAATATTTTGCACCTGTGTTTTCTATAATAGAGTTAGCTAAGCTATCACTTGTCAATGGACCTGAAGCAATAATCAACGGTCTATGCTTAGGTATTTCTTTAACTTCTTCTGTATAAACCTCAATATTCTGATGACTATAAATGGTCTCTGTGACCAAACTCGCAAATTTACTTCTATCTACAGCTAATGCCCCACCTGCTGGAACACGAGTTTTATCTGCACATTTAATTATAATAGAATTTAACAAGCGCATTTCTTCTTTTAAAACTCCGACGGCATTATCAAGAGAATCAGCTCTTAACGAATTACTGCATACTAATTCAGCTAATAAATCTGTTTTATGAGCTGGAGTCATTATTTTTGGTCTCATTTCTTTTAATATCACCTTTACTCCGCGCTCTGCTAACTGCCATGCAGCTTCTGACCCTGCTAATCCTCCACCAACAATCATTACAGTATTAGTGAACATCAGCTTTTATCACCCTTCATTTCCTCTGTCTCTATAATATCCTCAAAATCGCATTCCTTTGAAGTGCAAACAATTTTTTTCTCTCTCTTGGTATTTTTCTCTACTAATATCCCTTTGCACTTTGAACAAGCTACTCCTGTTGGCTTATCCCAAGAAACAAAGTCGCATTCAGGATACCCAGTACAACCATAAAATATTCTTCCTTTTTTGCTTTTACGAATTATTATATCCCCATCTTGGCACTGAGGACACTTTACTCCTATACTCTCTACAATTGGTTTGGTATTTCTACACTCAGGAAACCCAGGGCAAGCAAGAAATTTACCATATTTGCCCATTTTTATTACCATGTTTCTGCCACATTTCTCGCAAACTTCATCAGAAACTTCGTCTTCTATCTCAATTTTACCTATCTCATTTTCTGCCCTTTCAAGTAATTTTTCGAATGGACTAAAAAATTCACCGATAACTTCTTTCCAGGTGGTACTTCCCGCTTCTATTTTATCTAATTCTTCTTCCATTTTAGCAGTAAATTCCACATTAATAATAGAAGAAAAGTATTCATCTAGCAATTCTGTAACTAAATATCCTAATTCAGTTGGCTGAATGTTTTTTTGAATTCTCTGTACATAACCCCTTGCAAGAATAGTTTCAATAATGGGGGCATATGTACTCGGTCTACCTATACCCAATTCCTCCAATGTTTTTACTAGAGAAGCCTCTGTAAACTTAGGAGGTGGTTGAGTGAAGTGTTGCTTAGAGAATATTTCTAATGCTAACAACCTATCACCTTCATTTAGCTCTGGCAAAATCCCGGATTCCTGCTCTTGTTCAGCATTATCATTACCTTCAATATAGAGTTTCATAAATCCATGAAATTTTATTGCTGAACCATTGGCTCTAAACATATACTTACCTGTAATTATATCTAAAGTTACTGTATCAAAAACAGCTGATGCCATTTGACTTGCAACAAGCCTTTCCCAAATCAATTTGTATAATCTAAATTGATCCTTGGATAAACTAGGCTTAATTTCATCTGGCACCTTGTAAATCGATGCAGGTCTTATGGCCTCGTGGGCGTCTTGTGATTGTTTTTTAACTGAATACTCACGTGTTTTTTGTGGGTAATATTCCTTGCCATAATTATCTAAAATGTAATCTTTGGCTTCAGCCTGAGCAACTTCCGAGATTCGTGTTGAGTCAGTTCTTATGTAAGTAATTAAACCCATCAAACCCTGTTTTTTACCCAGGTCAATCCCTTCGTATAGTTGCTGAGCAATTCTCATGGTTTTCTTTGCTGTGAAGTTAAGTTTCCTAAATGCTTCCTGCTGAAGGCTGCTGGTAACAAATGGAGGTGCAGGATTCCTACGTCTTTCCTTTTTCGTTACCTTTGAAACATGGACTTCCTTATCCTTAACTAAATCCACTATAGTGGTTGCTTCATCCTCTGTCTTTATATCTGCTTTTATTCCATCCACTTTATATAGCTTAGCTTCAAAATTCTTATCTTTTTTGTTTAACCCAAATTTCCCTGTAATAGTCCAGTATTCTTCAGGTATAAATCCATCTATTTCATCTTCTCTATCACATATAATTTTTACTGCTATTGACTGAACACGCCCAGCACTCAGACCTTTTCTAATTTTTTTCCATAGTAGTGGACTTAATTTATAACCTACAAGTCTATCTAAAATTCTCCTAGCTTGCTGTGCATCTACTACATTCATATCTATTGGCCTGGGCTTTTTAACAGCATCCGCTATTGCTCCCTTGGTTATTTCATTGAACTCTATCCTGCAAGGTTCATCAGCATTAATATTTAATGCCTGCTGTAAATGCCAAGCAATAGCCTCTCCTTCCCGATCCGGATCCGCAGCCAGTAACACCTTTTTGGATTTTTTTGCACTTTCTTTTAGGTCCTTGAGAATACTTCCTTTACCTCGTATAGTTATGTATTTAGGTTCATAATTATTTTCAGGCTCAACACCTAGTTGGCTTTTAGGTAAATCTCTAATATGTCCCATTGATGATTTAACTATATACTTTCGTCCTAGGAATCTACTAAGGGTTTTAGCTTTAGCAGGAGACTCCACTATTACTAATATTTCAGCCATTTTTTCACCCCGCTCATTCTATAATGCAAATTTTTTGTTATTGAAAGGAACTCTTTACTATTCTTTTACCAAAAATATGACTAATTAAACCCTTTAACTCTAATAAAGTTAATAAACTATTTAATTCATCTGCTTTTAATCCAGTTTTTTCACATAAAACATCTATTTCAGTAGGTTCATTATCAAGAGAATTTAATACCAACTCTTCTTGCTGTGTTAAGCATAAGTTATTATTTACACGTTTTAATGAAGGACTTTTTTCTATATTCCAATTTTCAATATATTCTTCTAGAATAGAATCAACATCAGTAATTATTTTTGCGCCCTGTTTTATTAGATTGTTAGTTCCTTTGCTATTTTTACTCGTTATATTTCCTGGAACTGCAAAAACATCTCTTCCTTGTTCAAGTGCAAAATCAACAGTTATCAAAGAACCACTTTTAGCTGCTGCCTCTATGACAATTACGCCTTGTGAAAGACCGCTAATGATTCTATTTCTTGCTGGAAAATTACCAGCTTCAGGACTTACCCCAGGATGATATTCACTTATAACCAAGCCCGTTTGAACTATTCTATTATACATCCCCACATTTTCAGGTGGATAAATAACATCTAATCCAGACCCTAGAACAGCAGTTGTATACCCACCCGCTGATAAAGCTCCTAAGTGAGCATGTGAATCAATTCCCCTGGCCATTCCACTAACGACGTTGATTCCCTTTTCTGCAAGTTTTATAGAAAGATACTTTGCAACCTCTTTCCCATAATGGCTACATTTTCTCGAACCAACTATAGCAATGTTCAATTTGTGTTTTTTTAGCTCCCCTCTGTAAAAAAGGACGGGTGGAGGATCATGTATTTGTTTTAAGAGTGATGGATAATCAAAGTCCTCTATTGTAATATAATTTATCCCTTTTGATAAAACAAATTCATGATATTTTAGAATATCCATTTCTCCTCGAACTTTTACAAATTCTTCAGAAATATTATTATATCCCCCTAAAGCCATGCTCCATTCACTAGCATCTGCCTCCCAAGCTTTTTTCGCATCACCAAAATATGAGAGTAACAACTCAAACCTAGTAGGACCAATACCCTTAATTTTTGATATTGCTAAATAGTAACTTTTTTTCTCCATATTAAACCTCTTTAAAAATATTAAAAACAACACCAAACAATACAGTATTAATCTTGCAACCGTCTCTGTCTGGGTTGTCCTTAAACTAATAGTATTATCTTCATAGCGAATACTATTATAACTTATATTAATTGTCAAGGAAAATTTTGTCATATAAGGTGAGTTCTAATTTTGTCATATAAGGTAAGCTCCATTGACTTAATCTGCTTGATTAGTTAGTTTCTATTGAATCTTGTAACATAGTCAATGAGATCCTTCCTTTATTCATGTCAACATTATCCACCCAGACTGTGACAACATCTCCAATAGATACAACATCCATAGGGTGTTTTACATAATTTCTCTGTAACTTGGAGATATGTATTAGCCCATCCTGCTTTACACCTATATCAACAAATGCCCCAAAATCAACTACATTTCTAACTGTTCCTCGTAATTCCATACCTTTTCTAAGATCTTGCATTTGTAGCACGTCTGTCCGCAAAATAGGTTTTGGAACATCATCCCTAGGATCTCTTTCTGGACTTATCAAATTTTCAACAATATCCATTAATGTAGGTTTTCCCAATTCTAAATTTACGCTTAACTCCTCTATATCTATTTTCTTTAATGCGTCCTTAAGTTCTATAGAACCAATACTATCTTGAGATATACCAACTTTTTGTAAAAGAAGCTTTGTTTCTTTATATGTTTCTGGATGGATACCCGTTCTATCCAAATCATTATCACCATCCATAATTCTTAAAAATCCTACACATTGCTCATAAGTCTTTTTACCTAACTTTTGTACTTTTTTCAAGTGAATTCTATCTCTAAATTTTCCATCTTCATTACGCTTCTTAACAATATTCAAGGCAACAGTTTTATTAAGACCTGCAACATACTGTAATAAGGAGACAGATGCAGTATTAACATTTACACCAACCTGGTTCACAACTGTCTCAACAACAAATTTTAAAGTGGAATTAAGTCTTTGTTGTGCTACATCATGCTGATACTGTCCTACTCCTACTGACTTTGGGTCAATCTTTACTAACTCTGCTAGTGGATCCTGTATCCTTCTGGCAATAGATACAGCACTTCTTTCTTCTACCTGAAATTCAGGGAACTCTTCTCTTCCCTGATCAGAAGCGGAGTATACACTAGCACCTGCTTCATTTACAATTATATATGCTAGAGAATTATTCATCTCCTTTATCGTTTCAATAATGAACTGCTCAGTCTCCCTAGACGCCGTTCCGTTTCCAATGGCAATTACATCTACAGAGTGGGTAATTACTAAGGACTTTATTATCTCTTTGGATTTTTCTATTTCACTCTTGGGGGGAGTTGGATAAATAACTGCGATATCAAGCAACTTTCCGGTTTCATCCACAACTGCTATTTTACAACCCGTCCTATAAGCTGGGTCAATACCTAAAATAATCTTATTTTTTAAAGGTGGTTGGAGTAATAGATTGCGAAGATTTTGGGAAAAGATGTATATAGCCTGTTCCTCAGCCTTTTCAGTTAAATTATTGCGTATTTCCCTTTCTATGGCTGGTTCTATTAACCTCTTATAGCCATCTTCCAATGCATCTTCTATGTAGCTTGTTACCGGAGACGAACTATTTTTAATAATTTGGGTTTTTATATAAGCTATGTTTTTTTCTAATGGGCACAATAGCTTAACTCTTAATACATCTTCTTTTTCTCCCCTGTTAATAGCAAGTATCCTATGAGAAGGCATCTTACAAGCAACTTCATTGTATTCATAATAATTCTCATATATTTTCTTTTGATCCATTTCCTTATTCTTAACACAGCTTTGCAAGATACTTTCCTTGTAAGTTTTTTCTCTTAGCGCTTTTCGAATGCTAGGATCATCAGATACTATTTCAGCGATAATATCTTTTGCTCCTTGAATAGCATCCTCAGCAGTATGTATTTCATGTTCTATGGATAGGTATTTTTCAGCCTCTAATAAGATATTACCCTCTATTGGTAATGAAAGTATCCATAAAGCTAAGGGCTCTAGTCCTTTTTCCTTGGCTATTGACGCCTTTGTACGACGTTTCTGTTTATACGGCCTATATAAATCTTCCACTTCCTGCAATATTTTGGCACTTTCAATTTTCTTAAACAACTCATCTGTGAGTTTACCCTGCTCATTGATTAGTCTAGTTACCTCTTCTTTTCTAGAGTGTAAAGCATTCCCATATTCCCAATTCTCCCATATATTACGAATTATAACCTCATCAAGACTTCCAGTTAACTCTTTACGATAACGTGCAATGAAAGGTATTGTATTTCCTTGTGATAATAGGTCTATTACATTTTTTACACTTTTCTCTCCTAAATTCATATCTTTTGCTATAACATTTACTAGTAATTCTTGTGATATATTTATATTAGTCATTAAACTGCCTCCAAACGAATTATTCTAAAAAATGTGGTAGTCTTTTATCATTCTATCATAATCTCTATATTGAATAGCCTCTGCCAAGTGATTCTGCTTTATCTCTTCTGATGCATCTAGATCAGCTATTGTTCTTGCAAGCTTAAGAACTTTGTTATATGAACGCATTGAGAATGAATATTTTTCATAAATAATGTCATACAATTGTAATGCGTCTTTATCTAGCTGACAGAATTTCTTTGTTTGTTTTATATTCATTTCCGAGTTAGATACTATACTACTTCTGTTAAATCTTTTGTTTTGTACTAGCTTAGCTTTTTCCACCCTTTGTTTAACCTTCTCGCTAGATTCCCCTCTTCCTGACTTATGTAAGTCTAATTCATTTTTTTTCACCCTTGGAACTTGAACTTGCAAATCAAATCTGTCTAGTAAAGGTCCTGATATTTTAGCTAAATATTTTTTTACTTGAATTGGTGTACATATACATTCTTTTGTATCATCACCTAGATATCCACATGGACAAGGATTTAATGCTACTATAAGTGTAAAGCTGGCAGGAAATTTAATTGCTGCAGATACTCTACTTATTAATACTTCTCTGTCCTCTAAAGGTTGCCGCAAAGCTTCCAAAACCCTTTTGGGATACTCAGTTAACTCATCTAGAAAAAGAACACCATGCATCGCATGACTTATTTCACCAGGTTTAGGAATAGAACCTCCTCCTATTAAGCTAGCCTGACTAATGTTGTGGTGTGGAGCACGAAAAGGTCTTTCTGTAATTAAAGGGTTGTCTCTTGGTAGAAGGCCACTAACACTATAAATTTTTGTAACATCTAGCGATTCCTTTAGTGACATCTTTGAAAGAATGCTAACCATAGATCTAGCAAGCATTGTTTTTCCAGAACCAGGTGGTCCAATAAAAAGTACATTGTGTCCACCTGCAGCAGCTATTTCCAAAGCTCTTTTAGCATTTAACTGTCCAACAATATCAGCAAGGTCTGTTTCTATATTCTCAGTCTTATTTGGGGGTCTATAGAACCTTGCAGCATTTATTTTTATGTCACCGTTTAAAAATTCCACTACTTCTTTTAAAGTATTTAACCCATAAGCCTTTATGTCCGACACTAAAGCAGCTTCTTGTACGTTGCCTTCAGGAACTAATATTTTATCTATATGTTCATTAGCAATTCCACTAGCCATTACCAATACACCTGGGACTCTTCTTAATTCACCTGATAATGATAGTTGTCCAAGCATATAGAAATTCTCTAGCTTTTTCATGCTTACCTGTTCTGTAGCAGCGAGCACGCCTATGGCAATAGCTAAATCATAGATAGGACCTTCTTTTTTAATATCTGCTGGTGCAAGGTTAATTGTAACTCTTTTGGGAGGAAACTGAAATCCAGAATTTTTTATTGCAGCACGTACCCTTTCTTTGGACTCTCGAATTGATGTATCTGGAAGCCCAACAATATCCCTCGTGGGAAAGTTCGCCAACCTTTATTAACTCATTACTAAAAGGCCATTCTATTTCTACTGTTTTATTGGCATATATATGTATCTTAACATCTAGAAGTTTAATAATTTCTTTCTTTTCATCAAAAGACAAGCTGTCTAATTTGTCTGCTATTAGTTTACAGTAATTTTCAATGTTTTGGGAAAAATTTTGTTTTTCTTCTATATATAATAGCTTGTTTTTTGTATTAGATATTTCCTGTATCACGGATTTCTTCTTTTGCTCTATTTTCTGTATCCTTTTTTTAAGTTCATCGGGCTCAACATAACCTTCAAGTCTCATTTCCCATGCTTCATCCACCTGTTTTTCCAAATCGTCAATTTGCTTTTGTTTTTTATCTAGCTTCCTCAAAAGTTCTTCTATAATTTCGGCTTCACTATTATCTTTAGCTTTGTTTACTTCACGTGTTATAAGGTCTGGATTTTTAAGAGCGGAATCAAGGAAATTCCAAACCATGTCATCTAAGCCTCTCATCCCTCCTATACTGTTTGCTGGGAACATTGGCACTTCACATGGCGTTAAGGTAACCTCTCTTTTTCTCCCAGCACACCTGTAGTATAAATGGGCTCCTGTATTTGTGGTCTTAGGGGTTGTGTATACACGCCTTCCACATTCACCACAATAAATATGCCCTACCAAGAGGTATTGATGTTTCCGTCTCCTAGATATAGCGGCGTTTTGAGATATTTTTCTTTGTACCCCTTCCCATTGTACTTTGGATATTATCGATGGTATTTTGACGGGTATCCATTGTTCTTGAGGTCTTATTTCTACTGATAAGGTTTTTCCTGACTTTGAGCAAGTCTTTCGTTTGAAATTATTAAAAGTTCCTGCATACGCTTCGTTATGTAGAATCCTGCCAACTGTGCTGGTATGCCATCTGCAGCCTTTTGGACTGGGTATTCTCTCTTCATTTAAAGCAATAGTAATCTTAGAAATTCCCATTCCTTCATTATCACACATAGTATATATTTTCTTAACAATACCTGCTTCCTTTTCATTAATTACAAATTGTGATCTTTCAGCGTCATAATCGTAACCGAACGGACCCGGATGCCCTGCCCAACCTCCGGTACAACTTACCATCCCCTTTTGAGCCTTTGCTTTTCTACCCGCTATGGTTCTCTGACGAATTTTAGCTTTTTCATATTCTGCAAAAGCACCTTTCATATAGAAAAACATAGTATCCTCGGGACTTTCTTTATCGCCTCTTGAATGAGTAACAAATTCCAATCTAGCATATTTTTCGACGCTTCGTGCAAACATAATCTGGTCTCCTAGGTCCCTTGCCCAACGGTCCAGATCATAACAAACAACCAGATCAAATTCACCCTGTTCCACCCTGGAAGTTAATTCTATCATATTGGGTCTTTCGGAATCATCCCCGCTATAACCATCATCAACAAATTCAGCTATATCGCCCACCGCACCTAGTTCTATAGCCTTTAATTTAGAATGTTTTATTTGTTCACCAAGTGAATGCCCTTTCAGGGCTTGTTCTTCTGTTGAAACCCTAGCATATATACAAGCTCTCATTTAGAATACCTCTTATTATTTACTTATTATATTGTACTTGATTATACTTTTTATCCAAAGCAATTTTTTTAGGTTTTTCCACACTAACTAATTTTAGGAGTTTCGAAAATACTATAGAAATTTTTTTGTCTGCTTCGGGATCTTTAGTTGGCTTTAAAATTAGCTTCATTATACATAGACCTCCTTTCACCCATAATATAAAACAAGCCTCTTCGGCTTTACCTATCATAAAAGTTTGACATATATATTAATGATATATATACTTAAAATAATCTAATAATTAAGTTGCCAGGTATTTTTCCTGAGCAGCTTCTTTTTTTATGAGCTGCAAACCACTCATTTTTATATATTTTGCTTCTATATAATAAGTTAAACTTGCTGCAGCTGAAGAACTATCAATCTCACCATTTTCCAACATTACTAACACCTTTTTTATTCTCTCCTTTAAACTACACTCTTGTGGCATAATGACACCTCCTCCTCTATTTCTTGCTAATCATACTTAAAAACTTACTTAGTAATTTCAAAACTAATGGAATTGCATTTAGGGCATCTACCTCCTTTTATTATGTATTCTCTCAATATTGAATTTGGTTTTGATTTTTCATATCCAACAATGGTAGCCTTTCGACCGCAACAGATGCATTGGGCCTTAATGGTATAGGTTTTCTCCAATACTCCACCCCCTAAGACAATATTTTAAGACAAAAAAATCTCCCAATACTTAAGAGAGATCTTGCTTAACATCCACATCCATGATTTCTTTTATAAATCTCATCAGTCTAACCTTTTGTAAACTAATTTGAGCCCTGAAAGTTGAGTAATTCATCAATAACCTTAACAGCATTCAGCTCTAACGAATTGATTACATCAATTCCTAGTATGGTATCATAAAGTTTAATATTTTTATCTTTTAACAGTTTATAAAGCTCTAATAGTTTATTTGAATTTCTATAAATTCTATCTACTGAACTTACAGTAATGCTTTTTATAGTGTCCAGATTATTGATTATTTGATTTAATCCTGGTCTATCCATTATATATCCAGAAAAACCATCATCAATATATATTTTGTCTACTGTCATATGTTTAGATTCTAAAAATTTTCTACATTTATATTGCTTTACATCGATTGCAGCCTGGTGTTTTTGTGCTGTTCTACAATAAATAATGTTCATTACATGATCTCCCCCCCAAATTTAATTTCTTTCATATTTACCAACTTGTATGGGAAAAGTATATTACATCCCAGCTTCCTTAATCACCACCTATGTCAATCCATATCTAATTTCTGGTACCTTTAACACTATCAAAAAAGAAACTGATGCTATTCATTGATAATTATCCCTGGTAAACCAAATAATTGCGTTTGAACCGGTCTTGCACGTTCTAAAATATGAAGATGTTTTCCTTCACAGATTATTACCTCGTTTTTTACTTGAATAGTATTAATGATGCATCTATGCCCTCTTTGATCTTCATAATTCAATGTGTAGAAATCTCCACGAGGGCCGTAGATACCTGTAACAATTCCACCTGTATCATAGTGAGTTCTAATTTGGCACCCTATGATTTCCTGCAAGCGTTCCTTTGCATCCATTGAATTATCATCCCCTCCATTTACATAATTCAGGAAATAAAAAGAAGCCTTTCAGCATCTGTATTAAGTCACTAATATTACCTTTCATAATCTTCTTCTAGTGTTGCTGCAGCTTCTTTTCTAACAACAGAAATACCAGGGGTATATTCCAGACACTTTTCTTCTAACAGCTTAAATTTCACACAACGTTTATTAAGATGTGTCTCACCACTTGTAACCTTTTCATAAAGACGCGCGGCTTTCTTCATTATAATATCAGCATTCTTATTTATAAATGAAAGCTGATTTAATAATAAATTACGATAGGCAATATCCTGTTCCTTCATTATATTATATTCAATTAATGCACTTTCAACGATAGGAAGCATATTATTAAGATTAATAACCCCATATTTACCCTTGTCAATTTTTATAAAATCCAAGCTATTTTTCATTTTATTATGTTTAGGTCTAGGTGAAGCCAGAGGAGCAAAGTATTTAATTCCATTTACAACTAATACTACTCCTACATATGGTCTCTTGCTGTTTTTGTTGTATTTTACATTAATATTGTCATACCTTCTTAAAAACTCAATGTAATCATCTTCGATTCTATAAATCCTTAGCTTTTTCATGGTCTCACCTCAAATATAAAGAGAGACAGCATAATCGCTGCCTCTCACTCTTTTAGCTCTCCACTTATAGGTAGGAGTTCACCGCTCTTTTAGCTCTCCACTTATACGGTAGGAGTTCACCACTCTTTTAGCCCTCCACTTATATGGTAGGAGTTCACCGCTCTTTGTATCTATCTTATTTAGAGTATATCAAAGTAGCATAATCACTGCAATAATAAAATCCTCTGAATAAGGATTGAAAACAAAAAGAAGCCTTCCGGCTTCGACTTCGGTATTATCTTTCAAATTCCTCTTCTTTCACTTTCCTTTTTTTATTAACAAATCTTTCTCGATTAAGAAAAAAATCAAGAATATTGTTTGCAATAGACAAGGCCTCTTCAGCAATATCCTTACTGGGCATGCCTTTTGATGTAGATCCAATCGGGGCAACTGGATATCGTGTAGGTATATAAAACTGATTTAAAATCCTAGCAGCTGACATAAACTGTTTTAAATCAGAATTGATTTCGATGCATAGGTTACATAGTTCAATAAGGTTATGAGTTCTAGGAGGACTAACATTATTCTCAACTAAAAAACCTTTAAAAGCTTTTTCTACCGCTTGATGTGAAAAGAAACAAACATTATTGTTTTATCTTCTCTTAATATTATTTTTGCTGAATCTATGTCATCATAGGCAAACTCATACCATTTATTGGAGAGCATCATATATAACCCTCCCCTTCTTTAAAATTTCTTCTCTATAAAACAAATCATCTTTTAATTCTTCTTCTTCCTTTGGAGTATAGACAAGGATATCTACCGCTATATTTGGTTCTGCAATTTCAATAACCTCTTTTAACCTCTCATAAAACGACTTTTCTGTATCTTTAATTATCACTAGATCTATGTCGCTCCATTCATTAATATTTCCCATAACAAACGAACCAAAGATAATAATCTTTAGGGGTTTGTATTCAGTAATTAAAACATTAATCATTCTAGAGAGTTCATCATTTAGTTGCCTCGAACGCTCCAATGATTTCACAACCAGTCCTCCTCAGTATGGATATCATAAAAAGCATACCTTATAATATAAGGATATCTTTGTAATATAAACTGTCTCTTTGTTATTCTATAACTAAATTATACAAAAATATTACCATCCTTAAAATAATAAAATAAAAATGTTAAAAAAAAGTTCAAAATCGGTTGTGCTCACTACTGCACATGCCTTCCCTGCCTTTGGATCTAACCGACGGTTCTCCCACCAGCAGACAGAATCACTCTACGCCTATACACTCCTGGAAAATGCAGGTTCCTCGAACCTGGAAGCCTATCTCCATCAGACACCGTACATTCATGAAGCTAAACCTCATTCCTGTAGCGTGCCTAAGTAATAATAAATAGACTAACAGGTCAAGTACACCAGCGTAAGCCCGATTTCAAACTCTCCCTGGAGTTACTTATCTCCCTCCAGCCTCCAGGAAGCTAAATTGTCAAAGAACTAAGTTATATATCATACCAATAAATGGTATAATAGCGATAAGTAGAAATAATTACTGAAGTTCTATCCTCATCTCAAGCACATAATTCATAATCCATACATGTTATTTAACAACACTTTCTATCAACCATCTTCGGTAAGGGATGCTTGGATTAAACAACATCTGAATTTTGATTTCCATTGTCCGTAGACAATGGTTTATTGAAAAAAATATAGTTTTCTAGATCAAGTTTTTCTTCTTTGCATAAAAGGTAGAGGCCTTTAAATACTTTTACTCCACCAATTTTTTCTTTATTAAGTACTCTGAATAAATAAGAATAATCTACTCCAAGCTTACCTGCAAGATCAGGTATACTCCAATTACGTTGTTCTGCCAGTTTTTGAAGTGCAATTGTATTTATTAACATTTTTTCACCTCTCATATAACTTAAAACAATTTTATCATGTCTGCAGACAATGGTCAAGTTATTTTATTGTCTCATAACAATTTTTTTGATAGAACTAGTATTGTCTTTGGGCAATATTATGGTTACAATATAATAGCAATGTTATAGGAGGTAATTATGTGGATTTTAATAAAAGTAAGTTTGCTCAGCTACTAACTCTAGCAAAAGGTGAGCGTTCAATAAATAAATATGGTAATGATGCTGGAGTAGATCCAGGTTACATTTCTCGGTTATTAAGAGAATTAATTGATACTGCACCTAGTGCTGCTATTATAATCAAACTGGCTTCTAAAGCCTATAATGAAGTATCAGCAGAGCAACTTTTAGCAGCTGCAGGTTACCTTAATGACTCGCAAAATGATTTATTAGATTGTATCCCTCCAGAAGGTTTGATGTATTTTAGAAAGCTTAAAAACCTTCCACCTGATGCTCAAAAGGAATTTTTAGAAGCATTTAAACAACATACAAAATTAATTGAGCAGTTTGAGAAAAATAAAAATAAAAAAGATTAAAAAGAAACTACCAATCTTCGACAGATTAGGTAGTTTCCTGTTTTTCTGGATATTTCGACAAAATTCCACATATTTTATGTTGTTTCAAATTTAATAAGAGGTGACCTAATGACAAATAGTATGATGAAATACGCAGAGATTGAGAGCCTTGTCTTTGCCAATGGTAGGGATATTACTACATTTCCAGTAGACGTTTTTGAAGTAGTTAAAAAACTCAAGTTGGATAAACCTGTTGAAGTAATTAAGACCCAAATGCCTAATTGCATTGGGGGCTATACTCGAAAGGAGAAAAATGGATATTATATCATGATCAACGAAAGGCATTTACACAGAAGACAAAGGTTTTCTGTTGCTCATGAAATAGGCCATCTTTATTTTAAACATAAAGAAGCATCTATACATTCTTGGAATTATTGGGATATTCATGATAACCTTCAAGAGAATCAAGCAAATGAGTTTGCGGCCAGACTTTTAATGCCGGCTACTGAGATGTATCAGCTTTCAAATATTTACAATAGATACACTTTAAAACTACTAGAGCAAATTCAAGTGTTTTTTGATGTTTCATTATCTGCTACAGCCCGTAGAGTTACTTCTTTGGGTATTATTGAAGGTTCTATTATATTAAAAGATGGGAAAAAGACTTGTTTTTCCTACTCATCCCCTCACTTTCCTACTGAATCAAATTATAAGACCAAGTATAAAAGGAAGCTTTCAAGTGGAAAGACTCTTTATATTTTGGTTGCTGAGAGCTGGGGTTAATGGAGGAAATGTTGAGAGTGGGTAGTGAAAAAGATGTTAGAGCCAGCCTCTTCGTATTCCCCTTTGCATGGGTACATGAACGATATAACGCTGTACTGTAAAAAGTGATGACGGGCAAGGCGAGAACTCGCTGGCCTTTCATATTATTTGTTTGATTTACGGCGGTTGCAGTCGAGGCAGAGCATTTGACAGTTTTCGGCGGTTGTCCTGCCGCCCTGGCTCCACGGCGTTATATGGTCTGCTTCCATTTCTGATAGCTCAAAATGCTTGTCACATTTTGAGCAAATCCCCTTTTGCCGTTCATAGGCTTCACGCTTTTGGTTTTCGGTAAAAGCACGAATACTGAGGTGCTTCTCCTCACCAGTCAAAATATAGGTGTAAATGCCTTTTTTGTTTGAAATATCATCATCCAGCATAAGTGAAGATATGCGGCTTTCGAGTTTGTCTGGGTCTAATTCAGCGTCTTTATAATCGTTATACAGATAGCCCCATTCAACGCCTTTCATCTCTCTACGCTTTACGGGGAAAATAGTTTGGACCCAGTCAATGACTCGCCTAAAATAAATCCATAACTGATTTGCGTTTTCATCTTTTTGGTGGAGTGCCATGTACTCCTCAATGGTATCAAGCCCGTCACGTGCGGCAATCCATTTGATACCTGTTTCAAGATATTCCTGCCGAATAGGTGATCCACTCATATAATCTTTCGCCATATCTTTTGCAGTACAATTCGGCTTTGACAGGTAAGTTTTTGCGTCGGAAAGCCAAGTTCCGGTATATGCGGTATTGCGTAATTCCTGCTCTGAGAGACGCACACCCGCAATATTTATTACCTTAAACCATGAAAGCACTTCTGACGGTGTACCGTCGCATATATAAATATCAAGCACATAATCCAATATGGCTTCTTGCTCATCGTTTTCAAGATTGAAGTAATATCTATAATCAACGGCAAATGTGCGTTCGCTTTCTGCGGCATACCTGCAAATTGAAATAGTGCGTTGCTGCCCGTCCATTAGTTCGTAATGATCATCGTCTACCTTTGACCAATACATAACATTGACCGGGAACCCTTTCATAACCGAGCGGATAACCTCATCACGGTCTTTGCCCGAATAGATATATTCGCGCTGATAAGCGGGGCGTACGTCAAGTTTGCCGCTATAAGCGACAACGCCTTCAATCCCGTTTTGCCCTTTTTCTTCATAGCCTGCAATAAGTTCTCTGATAGTAACTTGTCTGCGATCAATATTCACAGGTTATTCACCCGCCTTTTCTGGCCGTCTATTCCGTATGGCAATACGCGTATATTTGGCCTTTCCGTTTACAATCGGCACAGCTAAATCAAATTTATTATCGCAACCATGTCTGAATTCACCAACAATTTCAAATTGCTCATTACAATGGTATGCCAAGAAAGTAATCGGAACCCCAATGACTTTATCTGTATCCATTGGTATCTCATTATAACGCCCACATTCAATCGCTTCATATGTATCGTATGTCGGGTATTTTTCCGGGGTATATCGCTTAAATAAATTAAGCGGCTGATGGCGTTTCTGAATATCCATGTTCGTAAACCAACAGCAGTTACCCATACGTCTCCACTTCTGCCCAGTTTCATCAATCTTAAAATCTGTCTTTTTTTCTTCGTAATAGTCTGGCACCTTAAACCAAAAGTGACCACTATTGTGCCCGAGCCATACTTTGTTTTCCTTAAAATACACAAATGTTTCATTAAACGTGGCGTGATTAATATTCCCAAGAATTAGAAATTGCTTCCCGCTATTAACCATAAGCGGTAAATACTCTTTCATAAGCGAAAACGGCGGATTAGTTACGACAATATCACAGTCCTGAAGCAGTTCCAAACATTCCGGCGAACGAAAGTCACCGTTCTGTTTCAATGGGGTTTTCACAACATTAAGGCGGTTATTTTTTTCGTCGTTGTTACTGTGATCTACTAACTCTAATTTATATGTTGGCTTGTTCGGGTCGTAGTGAGTAGCGATTAGTTTTTTGATACCAAGCTGTTCAAAGTTTAATTGAAAGTATCTAAAAAAATTACTTGTATAACCGCCAAGCCCGTCACCGAAATGGTCTTGTCCATCTTCGCCATATGCCGGGTCGTCTGCGTTGCAAAAAATAGTTTTGTCCTTGAAATATTCACGGTAATGACGGAGTTCATCTTCTATTGTCGGAAGCTGGGTATAAAATTCATCTGTTTTACCTGCTCTTGATACATGTAAATTACTATTACCTACCATTACTTTCCCCCTACAATCGACATTGCGACCATTATTCTTACACAATAATTGCTTAATCCACAATTATTGCCCGCATGGATATAAAAACACATGAAAATTATAGCATAATCAGTCTGTTATCACAATGAATAGCTGTGAATTTTACAACTTACCGAGTTTTACAACTTACCGTGAATTTTTTGACTATATAAATTGGAAGTTTAAATGCCCACCATATTTTGTAAGAACCCCTAATATAAAGTAATCTTCCTGGATGTCAAGGGCGAGCGTTTTTTGCTCGTTTATTTATCCTTGACATCCGTTAGTTAAATATCCTATTTTTAAGGTCTGTGCCAACAGACCTTCTGCCTCCGGTGAGGGCAGGGGTTTGGGGACAGAGTCCCCAAGGTTTTCTATAAGCTACTAAAGCTACCATGTCATTTGCTGATTTATAATTAAATATCCGTCTAGGATAATTGGTCATCCAGTACTCAATTCTCTTTATTGCTGCCTCGCTTATGGTATTCATATCTATACCTTTAGGTATAAATCTTCTTACTAATTTATTTGAATTCTCATTTGTGCCTCTTTCCCAAGAACTATATGGATAAGCATAGTATAGCTTCATCCTCTTTTATCGGGATTTATTACTGATCTTTCTATTGCTTTAAAATCTAAAAACTCTGTCCCATTATCTACTGTAATAGTTTTGAATTTCCTTCAAAATTATCCTCATTTATCTCCAGTATATCTAATGCATTACATACTGCTTGTTGAGTCTTATTTGGTATTTTAACTATTATTTCTTGCCTTGTTAGTCTTTCACTTAATACTAGGAACACAGCACCCTTACCAGCTCTTTTGCCTATGACACAGTCCATCTCCCAATGCCCATACTCTTCTCGTTTCTCTACTTCTTGGGGTATTTCTTCAATGCTGGTTCCCCTTAGGTTTTTATGCGCTATTTTAGTCTTCCTATACATTCCTTTTTTCTTGTTTTTCTTTACTGGCAAGTCTTTGTTGCTGATGTTGGCAAAGACACCCTTATCTATATAGTTGTATAACGTCTTGGTGCAAATACAACTCTTAAATACCATTTCTTTAACTTTAATTTCTCCAATTACTGCATCTGGTGAATACTTTTCCTTTATTATCTTATCTTCTATATGCTTAGCCAATTTATGATCATAGCCTATTTTTAACGTTGGACCCTTATTCTGTGCATTTTTATCATACCTAGCTTGGGCTATATCTGCACAGTACTCGTCTCTATAGGTTAAATTGCTATTTAGAAGCTTTATTTTGCCTCTGGAGATCTCTCTTTCTATGGTTCTTCTATCTCGTTGTAAATGATATAGTAAAAGTATACCACTGGGGGTGCTTCCCTACTGAATCAAATTACAAGACTAAATATAAAAAGAAGCTCTCAAGTGGCAAGACTCTTTACATTTTGGTTGCTGAGAATTGGGGTACAGGGAGGGTAGTGAAATAAGGATGGTAGAGCCAGCTCTTTCGTATTCGCTTTGCACATTGTTCAATGCATAAGATTATTTTAGTGTCATAATCGGAACTTTGAATTAATATCACCGGCACTTTTAGATTAGCAGATACATCCATTCTATTAATAATACCTCTTGTTTAGGAGTAACTTATAGGCCTATGCATTGATGCCTTGAAAACTATCAATCTAATTCAGGTAATAATTTTATGTATGCAAGATGAGTGTTTACAAAACCTTTCAAGGAATTACAAATCTTAACAATTAATACTATATTTCGAAAGATGTATGTTAATTCCTTCTACTTGTGCAAATTAATAAAAAAATCCCAAATCTTTATGATCTGGGAACTAGTAAAGTTGCATCTATTTCTTTTTGCATTTTGCCTGAGCTAATGCAGATCCAGCTAAAGTTTTTGTAGTTTTACTAGTGCGACCGTCTTTAAGGGCTTTAGAAGCTGCTGTAGCAACCTTTGAACTTGTAGCCTTCTTACAACTTTTTTTAGCCATTTTGACCTCCTTGGAGCTCGAACACACAAAACGTATGTTCTATTTATGCCTTTATTATACTTAGCCATATTTAACATGTCAAATATTATTTTACAACTTTCTGGTAATGATATTAGTATCTTCATCCGTACTATCAAGTAAAACTCAGGTATTACTCTCCTTGTCCTACCCCTTAGCAATAAGCGTGACAGTGTGTAATTTAGGTCGGAGCGTTAGCGTAGCCGCTACATGTACTTGTTAGGCGATGCCACAATTCTCAATTAATTGTGAGACTATATCTATCTCCGAGCCGATATCTATATTGCCGTTTTTTCTCCATTGGGATTTACCACAAGTTTTATGTTCACATACATATTGTGACTTCCTAGGTACTACTCTATAGTCTCTTGCTTTCCAATTATGCAGAAAGAAGTATCCATCAACAATTTGCCAATTTGGTATCTCACCCAATTTATGCAAGTCTAATAGGAACTCACTTGTCATCTGATATCTCTTGGTAATATCGGGATTAGTAGCAACCCGAATTATTTTCTTTACTCGTTGAGGTACGTAAATAGGTAAGGTGTTAAGTTTGGTTAGTTGTCCTTTTTTACTACACTTAAATAGAACTTCCTCGATAAATTGCCACTTTTCAAATTCATCATCCAACTTTTTAAACCTTCTCATTTCTACTTTATTAAACCAAGCTAAAGGATCGTATGGTAGGTGTCCACCCAGTAATTGATAAAGAACTAACCCTACTTGATAAAGATCTGACGAATATGTATATATATCTTTCTCAAAAGCCTCCGGTGGTCTATATAGTGCAGCATGTTTTGACCCAGAAACATACTCACCTCCGTCTGGGAGTCTTTTGACTGAGCCAAAATCAGCAATAAGAGGTAGACCTTTTGCATCCAAGAGTATATTTGCAGGTTTTAAATCCCTATGGAGGATATTATTCGGTTCATTGTGCATAGCCCCTAGGCCGTCAAGAATTCCTCTTGTGATATTTATTGCTTCAATTAAACCAACATTTCTTCCGCCAATATGTTCATCTAAATCCCCTATTCCAACCTCTGAAGTAATAAAAAATGCCCATCCATTCCCAACGGTTCTTGCATCCCAAACTTTCATTATATTAGGATGGTCAATTTTTGCTAATAGCTCAACTTCTGAATTTGCGTCACCTTCATAAAAGTAAAACTTAAGGGCTACCCTTCGTTTAAGTAGGTTATGGAACCCAAAAAAAACGTAACCATTGCCTCCTTTTTCTGAAAATCCATCAATAGTAATATCACTTAGTCCTCTCACACAATCAATAATTTCAGGTGGTGCATCAATATTTTGAAAATCCATTTTAGTCCTCCAATAGATAATAGGCTACTTTATAAGCCTCATGTTGATATTTAAATAGATTTTTTGGAGTAATGTCGACAGGACACTTTTTTAGAGCAGCCTTTATCGTTGCTGGGTGAACAATAACAACACGTATATCAATTGTTTGAATGACCCCTTCCAGCTTAAACGAAATAGGTCCCCCACTATATTGACCTTTTGTTGCACGACCTTTTATTCCTACAACTGAAACACTCTCATTATCAAAATGGTTTAAAATAGCTTGTTTAAAGGAATGAATTTCTGCTTGATTGTTATGATCCTTAATGTTAATTTTAGTGAAAGATCTAGCTATTGAATGATCCCCTTTTGTCCCATTTAGAGTAACTACAATTGCACACGAACCATCAAAACTAATGCCGCAAACTGTTTTTGACATAAAAATCCTCCCCGAAATAGTGGTTTCGCCTAAAAATTATTTATAAAATAACAATATTCTAGGACTCTCATTCACAATCTAGAATTATAAGTATACATCAGTTAGTTCCTTGATTTATCAGTTATTAATCTCATAAAATTATGCTAAAATAATTACTATTAAAGCTAAATATGTATTTATTCCAAAGGTGGTGATCTCAATGCACCAAAAGAAGCCTTAATCTTACTATTGATCGTATTGATAATAATATAGTGAAATTTAGTTAACACTTAGGTTTCTGGAATAACCGAAGCAACCGTTTATTCTTTGGAATAAAGTCAAAAACTAAAAGTGTGCGTTTTTATTCGAAAGAATACTCAAAGTGAATGTATTCTTTTTTTATTTCCATTAATTTAAATATAAATTATAAAACAGTATGCTACGTTAAATTTGGGTTTTCTATTTTTTAATCTTCGTTCAAATAGATAATTATTTAGTGGGCTTTTGAAAAATGCTTTCAATGCTTTTCTACTGCACTCCTAGCAACATCCTAAACTCCTTTTCTAGAGTATCTTTTAGTCTAGGCACCTTTTCTTTAACACTTTCCCAACCTTCTAACCTTTTTTGAATGGTCTGTTCCCTTATCTCATTGCTATCAATTTCGTGAGGTTGATATTCACAGTTCCAACTAGCATAGAAATAGTTATTATGAGTAGTCTTTACTATTTCTTCAATTAATTCTGATAGGTCTTTTTGAAAGTAAACCCTATTTTCTTCAAAGAAATATTTTGCATCCAATATTTGATTTATAGCTTCATTTGCTTTTTCTTTATTGGCGTGACCAGTTAAATCATTCATAATTCTTTCCATTCTAACCAGTTTAGTGTATAACTCTTTAATTACTTTAGCACGATCATCATGAAGCCTTGAATAAATTATTTGATGGTCTAAGGTTGCTATATGCAAATCATTCTTAAACTTTTCCAAATCTTTATCTATGACCAGTTTAATTATTTGCTTAGCAACATATACAACGGCACCAGTTATTAAGGTTATAATTCCTATAAATTGTACTATTTCCATTGGTCCCTCCATATTTATAAATCTATTCTGCTTGTCAACTTAATGGATAAACAAAAGCTGTAAAACTACCTTAAGACTGTTAGTTATATTTCCTGTAGCTATACTCAAAAGTTTACCACTTTAGAGCTTAATATATGGAAACACCTGTAATGGTATTTCTCTGAATAACGTTGAATAAAAAGACTTATCTAGTTATGGAACTTCAATGAAGTTTTCTGACAGAGCATTACAGGGTTTCTATTTTTGCTTCTAGTTCCATACACAAATGATAAGTGACTGGAGAACTACCACCTATATGTATGTATCTCCTTCCTATTACTAAGATAAGAAACATTAGCTATAGTTACTATATAAACGATCTCTTTATTACTACACTTTATTAACATTAACTACCTTTTCATTGATAATCGAAATTTTCATATCTTGGTCTTGTCCTTTTAAAATAAGAATTGGCTTTCCAATGGCAATTTCAAAACTGACATTATATTCTTTTGGGACTGTACTAAATACTTCATCAATGCTTAAGGATTCTTTATCAACAATTGATAAAATAGCAAATACCTTACTTTCTTCAAAAAATAATTCTCCTCCTCTGTTTATGAACTCAAGTTTATATAATTCAGTATCAATTGATAGTCCAGTATGTAGGAATTCATCAATTGATTTGAACTCACCTTTTTGAGGAAATAGATTAACATTTAATAGATAGTTGCCAATAGTCTGCCTAATATATAGTTTGCTTATTGCTCCCTTTGAACTGGTAAATCCATCAGCCCTTTCCCAAGTAAAATGACCGCCTTCAACTATACCATCAAAGTAGTTATGTGTTCCAACGTTCAAAAAATCGTACTGCGGATTATGCTTTTTGAGTTTTTGTATTTGAATATCATTAAGTTCTACTGTTCTATAGTCTTTAGCTGGCATAGTGAATTCTGGTGGAACTATGTCTTTAACCATGTAATCTTGTCCAGCTTTCCTTATTTCAAACTTCTCACCCGCAGTAGTTTCAATAAAGAACCTGCTATACTTAGCCAATTCAGCTTTTGTATAAACTTCTAAGCCGTAAACACTTACATTAAATAGGTCATTATCATCAATCTCAATAGGCTCCCTATTTATACAACAATGCTTATACTTTTTTCCACTTCCACAGGGACAAGTGTCATTTCTGCCTACTTTACTCATAGCTATACACCTCGCAAATCTATTATCTTTATCCTTTTAATGTAGTAGTTTTGTAAGTTCCCCTTCCACGAGTGACCAAGAAGATAACGTTCAGCTTCCTCACCGCATACTGCAATATACTTTTTGTGAGGAACATAAGTTCGGCACTTCCATCCCAGTATATGGATAATTCTAAGTGAAAGTATTATTATATAGATATACATTAGCAACTAAACAACGAATCCTTTTCATCATCTAATTTGGGGAACGTCCATCAAAAGGTCGTTGTTTCGGTGATATGACATATTCTGTAATATCATAATCAACAATTTCGAATTTTGAAATTTTACCACTCAAATATCAGTAAAAGTATTATAATCACCCATTAAAAAATTTATTTCACAAAAGCATTTTCCTTCTAGTTTTAATTTTCGCGTGACAGTATAATTATGATTTTCAAACCATAATACTAATTTATAATTTTTATTAACTATTTCTTTAGTAAGATCTGATTTAATAATTGTATCTAAGAATAAGTTGTTCTTTCTCCATTCGTCATCCCATTCCATGAATCTAGAGTCTTGTTTAAAGTTTTATATTTCAACTTTTCCCATAATAACTTATCTCCTGAAAATAAGATCTTGTCATTCCAGTTTTTATAATAGTGTCAAAAATAATAGATTTTCATTCATGCTATCACTCCTCAAGTTTGATAGCATGGGTTTAATGCTCTGTCATATAAGGTGCGGCAATATATCGAGTTACAAAATATAAAAACTTTATCCGGTTAACCAAATTTAAAGCACTCTTTTACTATTAGTTATTGACATGTTTCTTTTTTATTTGCAGATACAAGAGTGACTCCACCTTTTAATGTGAATTCACCACTCAACTTATTACAAGAATCACAAGCCGGAACAATTTTTTCTCCAGATACCTCTGAATTAATAATATGTGCACCTAAAGTTGCTTTGTTTGTGCATCCTGAAATGGAGCATTCATTTGGCCAAGACTTACCCAAACAGTTAATCCAGTGCTGCTTCCATGTCCCACAATTACATGATCGACTACCAGTTCCACCTCTGTTTTTCCATCCACTAGCTGTTACTTTCATATAATACCTCCCTATTTTATAGGTTAACCTGATAAAGTCTAAATATTAAACCATAACACTACCTCTTCTAGTACTGCTCCATAATTGATAACAGCCTGCATATATGAAGGATATTTCATACTTGCTCACTAAAGTCTTTCAAATCATTCTTTATGCTGTTCCATAAAACTGCGCATTTTGCCTACTGAGTAGTTTCCCTTTTCTCACTATTATTAAGAAAGTTCTTTATAATCTAGGGCAATATGATTCTATATTATCTCGTATTTAGGCTAACCACTTCATTATATAGTTTAATGAGGTGCTCAATAGTTAAGTCAAGGATTGGTTCATACATAAACGAGTTCAAATGGATGTTTGAACTTGCTGTAATGCTAACCTTTTCTAGCGTGCGAATAGCAGGTGCTGATGGAGACAATGATGTAAACTCTTTAATAAGATATCCAAATTGACTATTGGAACTACACCAGTATTCCGAATCGTTTTTTAGTATTCGAAGCTTTTCAGTCATGAATATCTCGGAATTAATCCGTATCGCCATACATAGCAATACTTTATTCTCAAGGTTTAATCCATCATGCATATCACTTCTGCAAATTTCATCAGCTTTCTGAAATAATAAATTTTTCAATATACCTTGATTATTTGTAGAATAATTTGTTCCAAAAAGGCTGTTGTATATGTATAAATAGTCACCAATGGTGATTTCATCAGTATCCTTCTTCCAATGTAGAAGGCTAGTAAGTTTAATGTAATCAGGGTCGCTTTCACCTTTAGTATATTCAATCAGATTTCTAGAGAATGGAATAGTGGCACATAGAATAATATCACAACGGTTTATGTTATTTTTCCACTTACCGATAAAGTAGTTTTTTACCCCCTCTGCTTTTGCAAGACAGATAGAAGTGTTATTTTTTATGGTCATTAGGCATCTGTCACGATGCACATATGTCGTTGCAAGTGTTCGAAAGAAATCATAGTTGTGAGTTAATATAATCTGATAAAAATACTCGGTATTGGTCAAGTCTCTTAAGTATTGAGTGATTGCATGTTTATTCTTGTAGTCAAACGAATCTGCAATATCATCAACCACAAATAGTGTTTCCTGACTATTCAGTTTCCTTGATTCGACTTCAAAAATGAAGCTAAGAAGATATAAAGCTCGTTTTTCTCCTTGACTAAGTGTTTTTAGTTCAGATCGTGACCATTCAACAGAGTCGTTACCATCTCGGAAAATAAATCTTAATTGAGCATTCTCTTTACCAAGTGTAACTTCTGTCTGATTTGCAATAAACAAGGTAAACGGCATATCTACAAAGCGATCATTAAATAGATCTACTGCTTGTGTCCATCGGGGAGCTATTTGCGAAGCTTCAGCCTCAATCCTTTGAAGTTCATCTTTGTTTACATTAAATGACCTTAAATATGCCTCAGCATCAGGGCTTTTTTGCATATAATAAGACCAAAGATTCTGACGAAACTGGCCTTGATTTTCTGGCTTAAGCTTGTCAAGGAGAAACTCTACTTGTGTATAAGTTAAGCTCTCAATGAGATCAACTAAAGCATGAGTTTTTGCGTTTTTTGCGAGGTTAATTCTTAGTTTTTTAAGTGTCTCGTCTGTATCGAGCCTTTCCAGAATTCGTTTATGCCTCTGATCGAGTTCATCTTGGCTAATTGAAAATTCATCACCTCTGAGGTGAACACGGTGCCCACCCATAAAATATCCTTGTTTTTTTAACGTTTCAAATGATGTTTCTGCTTTTGTAGGATTAAAAACACCTTTTGTATAAATTGATCCATCACTATTAAAAAGTTCCTGATAGCGATTATTAAACTCATTTGCTTTTAATATAAACTCTTGGCTATTCAGTATCTCTATGGCTTTGGGATCAAAAATGGTTGCATATTCATATGGTTCTAAGTCATCCTCAGCTGAATGCTCTAGTGTTTTAGTAATACAAGTAGGAAAATCACTTATATCCCAATCTTTAAGAATGACTTGTTCGATATCATTTTTTTTTACTTTCGATAACTTCTGAAGGGTGCCTATAAGCTTATTTTTCAACTTATCTAGCTCAATAAGAAGTTCATCGTATCTTGCTTTATGCTCAGGATTAACAAGTATATTTGTTATAGCAGGGTTTTCGGACTTGATGTCTATTTCTGACTTCAAGACATAAATAGTTTCTTTCGAGATGGGGCTTTCATTTAATTTGATTTTACATGTTGTTGGTCGGTGATAACGTTCCTCTTTAGGTTGTTCGCCTCTTGAAATATCTTCAAATGTCTTAGTGAAAGAAGTCTTCATCACTCCATTTGGAGCATATATAACGTAAGCTTTCGCTTTAGGGTTTTCTGTACTTGTAGTAAATACAAAATCTTGCTCGAAATCCTTTATGCCATAGCAGTTCTTTAAGATAACATTTAGCGTACTCATAACACCCTCAATCCTCTCTGATTAGGAATATGACAATTTATCATTCAATTAAACTTAACTCACAAGAACTCTTTTCATGTGCTCCCAACTGTTAATTATAGATATTAGTTTAATTATTTATCATTCAATGTTTATAAAAAGCTATATAAACTATCCTTAGTAAATAAGTTCAATAATTAACTTACATTTCCTTGAGATATAATGTCATATCCTGTCGAATTGCTAATATTTACAAGGATATTGAGAATATTTGTCTAATAAGTTCAAAAATAGGGCTCACAAAAGGTAATACAGGAGGTGTCTATGCAGAAGGATTTTCATCATGCAGTTATATATGTTTTGTGCAGAATTGCTGGAATGAAAAGTGAATATGCTAGGGTAGTTGCTTACGCTTCCCAACAAGTAGATGATGCCACACATGGACATGCCTTAAAGTTTATTAATGGCGGCGTGTTTAGGCAGACAATGACAGCACATAAAACACTTTCTACCAGGAACTTTAATGTTAATAATGCAGTAGAGGTTTGGCTTCCTTTTCATTTTTTACCACAGGGAGGGATGGACACAAATAGCTGATGCAACAGTCTTCTTCCCTAATAAATAGCAGGGAAATGATGATGAGAAATCTAAATCGGATAATTTATTAATAAGAGGGTGAAATTCATGAATAGGAACTTTAAAAATAAAATATTTCAACCTGACTATGCAGTCTATACGCTGCAATTGTAGGATTTTCTATTTTTGTATGGCTTAGAACAGGGAGTTTTTCAATAGGTATAGCTGTCTTTATCATTGGATCATTACTTTTAATTGTTGGTGTTCCATTATTAGAAAAAAAGTCTAGGAAAACTGGAGCTACATATACTGCTTCAGGTTTAAAAGGAGAAAGTTGTCCTAGATGTGGTAATCAGCTAGTATTACGGAATGGCAGAGCAGGTAAATTTTTGGGATGCTCTAGTTTCCCCAGATGCAGGTTTACAAGAGACTATTAATAACGTGTCAAGTTAAAATAGCTCTAAACAACATATATTATTCAAAAATAGCCTCTAAAAGGTTTTATTTACTATCTGTATACTTAATGTATTTTTCGGTATGTTGACATAATGGATAATTCGAGCAGCCATAAAACAATCCATAAGGCCCTTTTTTAATATTTAATTGACCTTTTTTGCAGCTCGGACAATAAAAAACATCTTCTGTTGAAATTGATACTAAGGTATCCTTTTCTAATTCTTTAATAAATTTAGATTTGCTATTATTTTCAACAGTAAGGAAGACCGTCTTTTTTGCTCTTGTTAAGGCCACATAAAATAATCTTCGCTCCTCTGCATGTTCACAACTCTCAATATCTTCTACTATAAGATTTAATACTTTATCATCAGCTATATTACTGGGAAAACCAAGTTTCTTGTTACTATTGTTCAGGATGAATACATAGTCCCCCTGGAGACCTTTAGAGCTATGAACAGTCAGATATTCCATCTTCAGATCTGACCTCATATTATATTTAACTTGCTTTTGCTGCCTATTAGCCTGTAATACAAAGTCATCGTTTTCAATAATACACCTAATGTCTTCCTTATAACGCCCCAGTAACAAAACAGTAGCATTCTCAGGTAAATCATTTAACCTTGCTTTAATTAAACCGACTAATTCGTTTTTCGTATCTCCATATAATATCTCAATTGCCCTATCATCATTATTATTAAAGCTTTTTAATTTCTTCTTTATTTGACTCTTGTTTTTTAGTATAAATTTGCTACTTACATCAATTAGATTTTTATTAAACCTATACGTTGTTTCAATATAAGAGCTTTCTGTATAACCAAAATACTTATGGAAATTAGTAAACAAACTAATATCGCTGCCAGCAAATCTATAAATACTCTGCCAGTCATCACCTACACAAAATAGTTTAGAATCATTGAAATCTCTTAGTGCTTTGATTAACCTATATCTAGGTTTAGAGATGTCTTGGTATTCATCAACTACTATGTATTTATATCTCTTACGTATTTTCTTATCTTCTACGTAGGAAATAGCTTTATTAATCATGTCACTAAAATCAATTTCCTTATTAATATCTAGTTCATTTATATATTCAGTATAAATAGGTTCCACTATATCAAGGAAAACATCATTTCTCATTCTTTCATATCCCCAATTAATGCCATTATTTTTAGTCTTTAGGTCACTAATAGTGTAGCCTCCTGCTCTGATCAGATTAATAAATGTATTAATTAAGCTTATGAAGTTGGAGATGTTGCTAGATTTATCTTGCTCTATTATGCTCCACATCTCTTGCACAGTTTTGGGCTTGAATTCTACTCCTTTTTCCAATAGTTTGTTTCTGAGGTTTTTAGTTAGATTTCCTTCCATTTTTTCATAGGAATAAGTCTCTATTAAAACAGTATTATGAGTTTTATGTAAAACTCTTTTCCAATTAATTCCCGAATTGTATTTCTCTTTTGCAGATAGTTCCCCATCTCCTGTAAAAAAGTCAGGCACATTACCCTCTCTGTCTATACCATAATGTTCAATATAAATATTATAATCCGGCAGGTAAAAGTCAGGTTTATATCTGCTATAGCGTTGATCAGCGGTATTTACTTCGTAGTAGGACTCATATTCATAATTAATATTATAGGTAAATAGAAAGTTGGCTATCTCCATTTCCTCATAGCTTTTTACTGTTTCATTTTTCAATGTTTTAATTTGGTTATCTAATAAATACTCAATGTATTCACCATCATTTTTAAACTCAAATTTACTTTTATATTCTTTCAGATATGATAGAAAAAACTCGTTAACCAGATACATATAATCAAAGACTTTTCTAAAACTATTGAATTTCTCTTTAATGAAATTATTAAGTTCTATGCGAGTAATATCAGGCTGCTTACCCTCAACTTCTGCAATAATTTCTTTTCCTAGCTTATGAAAAGTCATAACATCTATTTTTACATTTGTTTCTTTTCTAATTCTTTCTGCCATCTCGGTTGCAGAAGCGTTTGTAAAAGACAAAACTAGTATTGTTTTGGGATCATACTTGTATCTCGATAATAGATATTTAACTTTGCCCACTATGGTAGTTGTCTTTCCTGAGCCAGCCCCTGCAATAACCAGGTTATTTACTTCATCTTTCACAACACATTCTACTTGTTGTTCATCTAATGACTTTCCTTCAATATCATTGAAGAAAACTCTATAATTTGTTTTTTCAATCTCTATAAACTGTTTATTATAATCATCTCTTACCTGATTTATATCTTTAAAGTTTTGTTTGAAGTCATCAATTGTACTAATACTTTCTTTATCCAATGAAATCTTTCGATATTTATTACCCCTTTTAATAGAGAAATAAGCCTCCTGGTATTTATTAATCCAAATGTTTTTAGCCGAGAATGTAAAATATTCATTATAACCTTCTAGATAGTATGTTAGTTCTTTATTGGCAATCTTAAGATTGCTGGATAAGTCAATGTAATGGTTCATTAATTCTAGGCGTTTAGTCTGTCTATATCTTAAGTAGCTATTGTATAGATTTGTTAATTTTTTAAACATGTCTATTCCCCTTCAGTATTGCAATAGACTTTACCTATGTACATACATATCATTTTCACCATTATTAATAATTTACATACAATATAGCATAGTTACTAAAAATTACCAAGGAGGATTTGCTAAATGTCCACAACTTTAGGGACAGTTTATGTCATGACAAATTCACGTATTAATAATGAGGTAGTCGCCTTTAGCCGGGGACCTGATGGAACATTATCGCTAATAGATGCATACAAAACAGGTGGCCATGGTACTGGCACAAGAAGGGTTTCCCCTGAAACACCAGGTGGCGCTGTCGACCCACTGGCATCACAGGGATCTATTGTTCTTTCTGACTATAAGCGTTTTCTCTTTGCTGTCAATGCGGGCAGCAATAGTATCTCAAGCTTTCGTAGAGATGTCACAGGCGAGCTAACTCTAGTAGATGAGGTGCCTTCTGGCGGATTACAGCCTAACAGCTTAGCTGTACATGAAAGACTACTATATGTTTCTAATGCCGGAAGTGATACTAACGGTTCTGATTCTAATATTACTGGCTTTCGTATAGGCCCCAGGGGGGAACTCGAAATGATACCCAATTCAGAACGCTCTTTAAGTACCCCAAACGCCCATCCAGCTAGCGTTGTATTCACCCCTGACGGCAGTCAACTTGTTGTATCTGAGTTAACCACAAACCGTCTCAGCGTGTTTGACGTCAAACCCGATGGTACAGTATCACGACGTACCGTTAACAGGTCCAATGGGGCCGGGCCATTTGGATCATATTTTCTTCCGTCCGGGTTACTGTTAAATTCGGAAGCTGGTACAAATGCCCTATCCTCTTATACCGTTTCTCTAGATGGAACATTAAATGTTATTAGCGGTTCTGTTGAAAGCGGTCAGATGGCAACTTGTTGGGTAGTAGCAACTCGAAATGGGCGTTATGCCTATACGTCCAATACTGGAAGTGGCACTATCAGTCTTTATAGCATCAATACCGATGGGACTTTGGAGCTTGGAGAGAATATACCAAGCACACCAGAGGGGTCACCCATGGGCGCACCTATTGATAGCGGAGTGAGTAGAGATCAGCGCAATTTCTACGTTTTAAATGGAAACCAGGGGTCAATTTCTGTATTTAAAATAAATTCCGGTGGGCAACTCATTAGATTACAAGTGATAGATTCTGAAGAAATACCTAATCTAGGAGCCCAGGGCTTAGCTGTGATTTAATTATTATATACCCTTCAAAAATACTTGTTTTGGACGGGTGGCCACAACCCGTCCAGAACAAGTCACAATCCAATCTTCAGGTTCACATATATTTTCCGGAATCACCCAAGACCTTAAATTCTCCATTATCAACCAGATACCCAGCATTCAAGATTCTATTATCTTAAAGGATGGGAAAAAGACTTGCTTTTCTTACTCATCACCCCACTTTCCTACTGAATCAAATTACAAGACCAAGTATAAAAGGAAGCTTTCAAGTGGAAAGACTCTTTATATATTGGTTGCTGAGAATTGGGGTTAATGGAGAAAATATTGAGAGTGGGTAGTGAAGTAAGGATGGTAGACTCAACCTCTTCGTCCTCCCCTTACACACTAATGCATAGGGTTATTTAATAGGAACTTTTGAATTAATATCCATAGGCACTTTTAGATTAACAGATACACAGGGGGGAGCGAATACAAATAGTAACTTAATTACCGCTCCAAATACTAAGGTTTTAAGTGCACTTCTAAAAGATATTGATCAATCCGCTGCTCAAACACCACTAGCATTATATAGATTAGGAATAGGTCTCCATGTACATGCAGATACATTTTCTCATCAAGACTTTATGGGTTATTACCATAAACATAATCTTGTTACCCTACATCAAAGAATATCAGCTAGACTTATTAGAACTACTAGAGATTACATTTGTATTAGCTTTGGGGTTCCTCCTATAGGGCATGGTGCTGCACTAAAATATCCTGATAAGCCATTTTTAGAATGCTCTTATGAGAGAGATAAAAAGACTATCTATGTAGATAATCTTAATGAGCGTTTTATTCCTGTCGGTTAGATATATCTATGAGTACCTACCTCCTGCAATTCTTAGAACTAAATCCCATTTATAAATCTCAAAAACAACTAAAGTGCTTAAAGGAGTATGAACACCAAATAGTTGCTCTACTTAAGCATAGAGATAGTTTAGGTAATAGGCATAAGAAATGGCTCCAGACAATTAATAATAATTATTTTGGTTTTGAGGATTTTAATGAAATTGATAGGACCCTTAATTACGATCCCAGGGAATGGTTTTATGA